>Ga0316204_10001101_pt1 | contig 79614 bp, 81 predicted proteins | sample 6monrhotite_MG_2_FD_205661 | JGI IMG/M metagenome (GOLD analysis project Ga0316204, IMG submission 205661) | Microbial mat bacterial communities from mineral coupon in-situ incubated in ocean water Damariscotta River, Maine, United States -... | ecosystem: Environmental > Aquatic > Marine >... | reverse complement strand
ACAGTGCTGCCTGTGCCTCCTGCCTTGGTCCCAACATCGCAAATCCCCCTGTCCAATACACAGATTGAATCAGCAGCCTGTGCTACGATCAAGGAATAGTTTTTCAACACAATCGGCGGGAACCGGACCTTCGCTGCAAGCGCGAGGCAGACACGTGCGTTCTTCAAAAGCGGACATTCAGCACCAATCGCCAGCGCTTTCTTTCCGACCCCATGCGAAATTCTGATACACTGTAAGACATGCCTGTCATCGCGCAAATTGGTCAGTTGGTCCGTGTCAACAACAAGGCCCCGACGTTTCCGCCGGGGCTTCTTGCCAAAAGCCGCGGATCAATCAGTTCCGCATGGGTGTGCGGGTCAGTAGCCACGCCTCGGCAGCGGCGCGGTCGGAATTGATCCAGAATATCGCCGAACCGGTATTGCCAAAAAGGCGCACCTCTGTAGCGTAGCCGCTGGAAGACACGATTTCGCCGCCCAGATCCGGGGCTGTAGCAGGCCTTACCCCGCATTGTGCAGTGCTGCTACGCTCTGCATCGGTCATCATGATCTGAGTCCGCGTATTGCAGATCCACTCTGTGGCACCCGCTGTGGAAGCTGAGAACGCGAGTGCTCCGGTCGCAACCAAGGCAATCGAAATCGCAGCGTTAATTGTATTTTTCATAAAACTTATCAATCCTCTATTGGTTCTGAGCAGGCGCTTCTCTTGCAAAGTGCCGCCTCGTGCACACTGGCGCAGTTATGCAACTCGATCAACTCTCATCGGCCAGTATCTGCGACGAACGTCAGAGCGGGGCGGTCGCTTCTGGGGATTTGGAAAAGGCGTTTCGCTCGGATGCCCCCTAAGCCCTCTGATCGGGGCGTTCTTTCTGAGTGCAGTTGACGACGCGCTGGAAAAGACCGGCCTGTTTTACATCCGTTTTATGGATGACATTTTGGTTCCCGCACCATCGCGCTGGAAACTGCGCCATGCCGTAAGAACGGTCAATCAGGGGCTGGCCAGTCTTGCCGTAGAAAAGCATCCGGATAAGACATTTATTGACAGGATTGAACGGGGCTTTGACTTCCTTGGTTATCATTTCAGCCGGGCGGGGCTGACGATTGCCCGCAAAACGATTGCAAACTAAATCAAGAAAGCATCTTGGCAACCTGTGAAAAAGCGCAGCAGGGTTTTAGCCGATGCTGCGCTTGAGATGTATGTCAGGAGATGGGCACGATGGGCGCCAAGTGGGTTAGAGGCCAAAATGTCACCGGGTAAATGTTGTTTACCGACTGAAATCTAATCCCCTGCTATCCTGAAACCATCACCATACTATGGCATGACATGCTGGGTTCTCCTGCGACCCGCCACATTGGTCAGCGACGTATGTGGCGGGACGCAGGCCAGCCACATACGTCGGCAATACGGCAGGCGGTCCTTACCCTCTCCAAAACGGTAGGAGTATCCCCGAGTCGATCGAAACAATGCCGATCCCAGTGGTAGTCTAGTTCCCTCGTCTCCGTGGGAATATTCCAATTCGTAACCGCACACGCGCGCATTCCGGCATCATATCGCACGAGGGCGGCGTCTACATAGGCATTGCACTGTTGCCAGGTCCACAGACCATCGGAACACATGGTGCTCTGTGCAGCCATAGGGTTTGCGGGAAACACAGCAATGGAGACAAAGAGAGCGAGAGATAAGGTTTTCATGGAAAACTCCGGTGGGAGAAAGGACAAAAGAGAATGAGCTGCGGACCTACTTTGGGCCCAAGCCCAAATGGAAAAAACCCATCACTCAAGGCATCAATGGACGAAAGCAAAAGGAGAAATCCCGGTTCGGGCTTCTGAAGACACCGCCATTCTAACCCCTCTTATCATCGGGGCGGCGGTGCGCATGAGTGCTTGCCCTGATCAAGCGTAGGCCTGGGGAACGCCTTGTGTCAACGATGCTGCTGCCAAGTGGCAATTGTGACTGCCCGCTATTGCACGTTTGCGATGAACACCACCTGCGCCGAACGACCGACGTTCAACCCGCCGATAGGCTGCTGGATGGGCCAATGACCGCACTGACGAGGCCGCACCCCCGCGCTGACCTCAGTCGTCAGGGTCCGCTATTGGCCGCGAGCTGCATCGTCCAGAAGAATGGACCCTGGGCGGTTTCATCCCGTCCCGATGAACCGCAAAAAGCCCCGGCGCGAACGCCGGGGCTTTTGGATTTCTTTGATCGGGTGATCAGCTCTTGGCCAGATCGCGCAGCACGTAGTGCAGCACGCCGCCGTGTTCGATGTATTCGACCTCGATCGCGGTATCGATGCGGCATTTGAGGGTGATTTCTTTGACCGTGCCGTCGGCCATGGTGATCGAACAGGGGACTTCCTGCAGCGGTTGGATGGTGTCCAGACCGCTGATCGCGACGGTTTCATCCCCGGTCAGGCCCAGCGATTTGCGGGTCACGCCGCCGGTGAATTCGAACGGGATTACGCCCATGCCAACCAAGTTCGAGCGGTGAATACGCTCAAAGCTTTCGGCAATCACAGCCTTGACGCCCAGCAGGGCCGTGCCCTTGGCCGCCCAGTCGCGCGAGGATCCTGCGCCATACTGTTCGCCGCCAAACACCACCAGCGGGGTGCCAGCTTCCTGATAGGCCATCGAGGCATCGTAGATCGAGGTCTGCGCGCCATCCGGGCCCTTCGTATAGCCGCCTTCGACACCCGGCAACATCTCGTTCTTGATGCGGATGTTGGCGAAGGTGCCGCGCATCATGATTTCGTGGTTGCCACGACGCGAACCGTAGGAGTTGAATTCACGCACCGGAACCTGATGCTCGGTCAGGTATTTCCCGGCCGGGGTTTCGGCCTTGAACGAGCCGGCGGGCGAGATGTGGTCGGTGGTGATCATATCGCCCAGAACAGCCAGAACCTTGGCGCCTTCGATGTTGCTGATCACGCCCGGCGTGGCAGACATGCCGCGGAAGTAGGGCGGGTTCTGCACGTAGGTTGAGGCGGCGGGCCAATCGTAGGTTTCGGCGTCGGTGGTTTCGACCGCCTGCCACTTTTCGTCACCCTTGAAGACGTCGGCGTATTTCGACTGGAAAGCTTCCCGCGTGACGGTCTGTTCGACCAGTTCCGCGACTTCCTGAGTGGTTGGCCAGATGTCTTTCAAATAGACATCGTTGCCGTCCTGGTCCTGACCGATGGGGTCCGACGCCAGGTTGATATCCAGCGTCCCGGCCAGCGCGTAAGCGACGACCAGCGGCGGTGAGGCCAGGTAGTTGGCGCGCACATCCGGGCTGATGCGGCCCTCAAAGTTGCGGTTGCCCGACAGAACGGAGGTGGCAACCAGATCGCCCTCGGCAATGGCGGCCGACAATTCAGCCTGGATCGGGCCAGAGTTGCCGATGCAGGTGGTGCAGCCGTAGCCGACAAGGTTGAAGCCGATCTTGTCCAGGTCCACCTGCAGGCCAGCGGCCTCAAGATAGGCGGACACAACCTGCGAACCGGGTGCCAGAGAGGTTTTCACCCAAGGCTTGCGGTTCATGCCCAAGGCTGCGGCCTTACGGGCCACAAGGCCGGCGCCGATCATCACATAGGGGTTCGAGGTGTTGGTGCACGAGGTGATCGAGGCGATCACCACCTTGCCCGATTCCATCGTGTAGTCTTCGCCCTTGACGGCCACCTGCTTGCCCATCGGGCGTTTGAAGGTTTCCGCCATTTCGCGGGCGAAGGCGGTTTTGGCGTCGGTCAGCGCGACATAGTCCTGCGGGCGCTTGGGGCCAGAGATGGCGGGCACGATGGTGCCCATGTCCAGCGTCAAGGTGTCGGTATAAACCGGGGCATAGTTGGCGTCACGCCAGAAGCCGTTTTCCTTGGCGTAGGCCTCGACCAGCGCGATGCGGTCTTCGTCTCGGCCCGTGGTGCGCAGATAGCGCAGGGTCTCATTGTCGATCGGGAAGAAGCCACAGGTGGCGCCATATTCGGGTGCCATGTTGGCGATCGTGGCGCGGTCGGCCAGCGGCAGACGGTCCAGACCTTCGCCATAGAATTCGACGAACTTGCTGACGACACCCTTGGCGCGCAGCATTTCGACGACTTTCAGCACCAGGTCGGTGCCGGTGGTGCCTTCCATCATGGTGCCGGTCAGCTCAAACCCGATAACCTCGGGGATCAGCATGGAGATCGGCTGGCCCAGCATCGCGGCCTCGGCCTCGATCCCGCCAACGCCCCAACCCAGAACTGCCAAGCCGTTGACCATGGTGGTGTGGCTGTCGGTGCCCACCAGCGTGTCCGGGTATGCGACTTGCACGCCGTTTTGGTCGGTGTCGGTCCAGACGGTTTGCGCCAGGTATTCCAGGTTGACCTGGTGGCAGATGCCGGTGCCCGGCGGCACGACGCGGAAGTTGTTGAACGCGGACTGGCCCCACTTCAGGAACTGATACCGCTCCATGTTACGCTCATACTCGCGGTCCACGTTCATCTGGAACGCGCGCGGGTTGCCGAATTCGTCGATCATGACCGAATGGTCGATGACCAGATCAACCGGGTTCAGCGGGTTGATCTTCTGGGCGTCGCCGCCCAGTGCCTTGATCCCGTCGCGCATGGCGGCCAGGTCCACGACGGCGGGAACGCCGGTGAAGTCCTGCATCAGCACGCGGGCCGGGCGATAAGCGATTTCACGCGGGTTCTTGCCGCCCTTCGTGGCCCAGTCAGCAAAGGCTTTGATGTCGTCCGTGGAAACGGTGCTGCCGTCTTCAAAGCGCAGCATGTTCTCCAGCACGACTTTCAGGGCTGCGGGCAGCTTGCTGAAATCCCCCAGGCCGGCGGCTTGCGCGGCGGGGATGGAATAATAGGCAATGGACTGGTCGCCAACGGTCAGCGTTTTACGCGTCTTGGCGGTGTCTTGTCCGACGATGATGGTCATGAGAGGGGGCTCCCTTCGGTGGGTGAGGGGTTTGGCTGGCCTGCTCTTGCCCTATCTGGCGGCACCGATCAAGGGGGCAGAGTGGTTTTTGTATACCATTGTGCACAATTTTACGGACTGTTGGCGGTAACCCGGCGTTGCCGGACTGTCACAAGACGGTGTAACCGCCCCGGTTGGGCTTGCCGCGCCTTGCGCCAAGCGGCATTTGAAGCTTCACTGGCACAAGAATTCTGGAGTGGGCGCATGATGCCGAACGCACAGCCATGGTCATTTCAGTGGCCATGGAGCAACAAGAACCGGGCCGCGACGGCAGTTCGAGCCAAAATGGAGACCGGTTTGGTGGCGGGTTTGGCGCTGGGCCTGCTGGGCTTGGTGGCGACGCCTGTGTTTGCGCAAGACGCAGACGCGCGTCATCCCGTTGTGCTGGAGCTGTATACCGCGCAGGGCTGCGCCAGTTGCCCGCCTGCCGATGACATGATGTTGGAGCTTGCACAGCGCGACGATGTGATCGCCCTGTCGCTGCATGTGGATTACTGGGACTATATTGGCTGGGTGGACAGTTTCGGTGACCCCCGACACACGCACAGACAGCAAGATTATGCCCGCCGCCATGGATTTTCGACAATCTACACGCCGCAAGTGGTGATCAATGGCATGGAGATCATGGAAGGTTTCCAGGTCATGCACATCATGGAAACCATCGCCGAGCAGCGGGATCGCGCGCCAGACGTATCGCTGACGCTGGAGCGAACCGAAGATGGCGGGTTGATGATCCTTGCGGAACCGGGCGCAGAAATGTCTCCGCAAGTCGCCATGGCGTCACGGCGCTCGGCCATGCCGAATGCTGTTGTCGGCACGTTGAGCATGGGCGACGCAGAGCCTATGGCGGACACCAACTCGCCCTCCATTGTTGCGCCAAGGCAGGCTGTCGAAACCGGCACTTTCTCGGTCGAAGTGATCCGCTATTTGCCCCGGGCGCAGGTTGAAATCCTGGGCGGTGAAAACGCGGGCCGCAACGCGGTTTACGCGAATATCGTGACCGACTGGCAAGTCGCCGGAATTTGGGACCTTGCCGGCCCGTTCGAGATGAATGTGCCGCTGACAGGGGACGAGCCGGTTGTGGTGATCATCCAGGAAGCCGGACAAGGTGAGATCATCGCCGCCGCCCGTTTGCGGTAGATGGCCGGGATTTCCGGGATAGTCTGAACCACAACCGTCAGATCTGGTCTGCTATGTGCGTTTCCAGCGCCGGTGTAGCCAGAACCATTGCCCGATGTGCCCACGCACACGGTTCGACGCGCTGTCATTCAGGGCCCGCGTCATGGTCAACGGATCGGAGTGGGGGATGGGCTCTTCAACCTCGACCGTGAAGGTCAGGCCGTCTGAGTTGCGGATGGCGTAAAGTGGAACCAGAAGCGCCTTGTATTTCAGCGCAAGTTTGGCGGCCGAGGTCGCTGTCCAGGCGGGTTTCCCAAGGAAATCAACAAGCTCACCGTTGGCCATGTAATGATCCCCCAGCAAGCCCAGCATCCCGCCAGACCGGATGAAGCGGATCATGTCGCTCATCCCCTCAGGGCCGCGCGGGAACAGGGGTTTGGCGATGCTTTCGATGGTCCGCACGTAACGCGTATTGGCCAGCGGGTTGGACATCGGCATGTAAAGCCCGCCGACACGAAAGCCGCGCGCCGTCAGCCCAGAGCGCCAGGCGTCATAATTCCCGAAATGGGCAGACACCAGAATGACGGGTTTCCCTTGGGCGTGGGCTTCATCCAGCGCGGCCAAGCCTGGGCCGCCGATAGGTAGAGTAGCGGCGCGCGCGGCAAATTCGGGGCCAGAGTGAAGCTCGATGAAGCTGCGCCCGAAATTGTCAGCCACACTGCGGCAGATTTGCCGGACCTCGGCGCGGGACAGGTCCGGGAATACATACCGCAGATTGGCACGCACGCGACGGTTCATGGCCAGAGGGCCCAGAACCGTGCGGCTGAACCAGCCAAAGGCCGGCACCCGGAGGTGATACGGCAACCGTTTGGCCAGCCAGATCAAGGCCCCAGTTGCGCCGTCTTCGATGCGATGGCGCAAAGTGGGGCTGGTGTTGGGCTTGGCTGGGGCGGCGGTCATCCAGGGGCACCTGTTGGTGGCTGTGTCCTGCGGTTCTAGCCACCGATCACCGGGCTGGCAAGCGGTGGCGCGGCGGCAGTCCGCTTAGGGCTGCGCGTCATAATCCGGATGGGTTTTCTTGCGGCGGTTGTGCCACCAAACCCACTGCGCGGGATGCGCACGCACTTGTGCGCCAAAGCTGGCGTTCAACGCCTGTGTCATGGTCAACGGGTCGCTGGCCGGGATGGCATCATCGATCCAGACCCGAAAACCGGGTGCCGCTGGCGTGCGGATGCCGTAAATCGGCACCAGAACCGCGTCATATTTCAGGGCCATTTCAGCCATGGACAAGACCGTGCGTGTGGGCTTCCCCAGAAAGTCCACGGCGACACCTTGGGGGCGATCCAGATCAATCAGGATACCCAGCATACCGCCCGCCCGCAAAAAGCGGATCAGCGCCTTGCGCCCATCGCCCGTGTTGGGGAACATCGGTTGCCCAGACGCCGTGACGGCGCGCACGTAATGGGCGTTCAGGGCGTCATTGCCCAGTTCCTTGAAATACCCGCCGACATTGTAACCCTGCGCGATCAGGGCCAGTCGCCAGGCGTCGTAGTTGCCAAAATGCCCCGACACCAGAATTGCTGGGCGGCCGGTGTCACGCGCGGCCTGCAACGCGGCCAGTCCGGGCCCCTCGAGCGGCAGGGTGGCGGCCAGCGCGGCAAGGTCGTCGGCGGACAGGATTTCGGTGATCATGCGGGCCAGATTGCCGGGAACCTGCGCCGCGATACGGCGTGCTTCATCCGCTGGCAGGTCCGGCATGAAATGATGCACCGACGCCAGCACCCGGCGCCGCAGGGGCCCCACCCGCCCGATGACAACCTGCCCGAGCCAACCGGCGATCCGCACGCGAAGGCGAAATGGCAGGCGCAAAAGCAAAGCCAGAAGACCCAGCGTGAGCCGGTCCCGGACCTTGGGGTGCTGGTGTTGAGGTTGGCTCATGTCACAGGGGCCGTAAAGGTGCCATCAGCGAAAACGCGGCCGCCCCAACCGGGACGACCGCGTCAGAGTCGCAGGGTCGATTGTCGGTGCCACCCGGCACCGTTCTAATCAGACCGCTTTGGTGATGAAGCTCACCGCGTCGCCGAACGACTGGATGTTTTCGGCGGCGTCATCGGGGATTTCGATGCCGAATTCTTCTTCAAACGCCATGACCAGCTCGACGGTGTCGAGGCTGTCGGCGCCAAGGTCATCAATGAACGAAGCGTTCTCGGTGATCTTGTCTTCTTCGACGCCGAGATGCTCGACGACAATTTTCTTCACGCGATCTGCGATGTCGCTCATGTTCAGTCCTCGTTTTAACAGTGGCGGAAGCCGCCCATTTTGAATTGCTCTCGCAAGCGGTGACGGCCGTGGGATTGCGCCCACACAGTGCCGGACCGGCACGGGCAGTCCCGGCTCAATCGAGGCCGCCTATAGCATATGAGGGCACGAAGGCAAACGCTTTCAAGAGGGAAGCGCCTAGTCTATGACCCTTATCGGCAATGCCCTGCCGTAAGGTTAAGTCGCGGAGAGAAAACATATGTTCGAGACGATATTCCTGACGTTACACCTGCCGGTTTTTCCGGCCTGGGCGCTTTTGATCCTTGCTCCAAGCTGGATTTGGACCGCGCGACTTGTCCATTCGGGGTTGATTCCCATCACGCTGGGACTGGCCTATGGCGCGCTTCTGGCGGCGGGCGTGCTGGGCGGGCAATCGGCGCCCGGCGCGGGCATGACCAGCCTTGGTGCGGTCATGGCGTTGTTCTCGCACCCGGTCGGCACCCTGACCGGCTGGGCGCATTTTCTGGTGTTCGATCTGTTCGTCGGCGCCTGGGTGGCGCGCGACGCCCGGGCACTGGGCATGAGCCACGCGGCGACTGTGCCGGTTTTGATCCTGTGCCTGATGTTCGGGCCGTTGGGCCTGTTGGCGCATGTTCTGCGCCGGGGATTGGGGGGGTATGGCTGGCGGTTCGGGGCATGACCGCCAGCCGGTGATCGTTTGGCGGCGGCGCCCTACAGCATCGCCATGCCGCCGTTTACATGCAGCGTGGTGCCAGTGACATACGCGGCCTCTGGCGACGCAAGATACAGGACGGCAGCAGAGATTTCGTCAGGCGTGCCCATGCGGCCAGCAGGAATTTGGGCGTTGATCTTGCCCTTTTGGTCGTCGGTCAGTTTTTCGGTCATCGCGGTGGCAATGAACCCGGGGGCAACTGCGTTGGCGGTAATGCCGCGCGATGCGACTTCGGCGGCGATGGACTTTGTCATGCCGATCATGCCGGCCTTGGAAGCGGCGTAGTTCGCCTGCCCAGGGTTCCCGGTGGCCGCCACAATAGAGGAGATGTTGATGATCCGTCCCCAGCGGGATTTCATCATCGGCCGCATAACAGCGCGGCACAGGCGCATGGTCGCCGTCAGGTTGACGTCCAGGACCGACGCCCAATCGTCATCGGACATGCGCATGAAGATCTGGTCGCGGGTGATCCCGGCATTATTGACCAGAATATCCAGCCCGCCCATGGCGGCGATGGCGGATTTTGGCAGGGCTTCGACAGCCTCCGGATCCGACAAATTGCAGGGCACAACATGCGCGCGGTCACCAAGTTCGGCGGCGAGTTCGTTCAGAGGAGCCTCTCGCGTGCCAGAGAGGGCAACGGTGGCACCCGCCGCGTGAAGCGTGCGGGCGATGGCGGCGCCGATCCCGCCAGAAGCGCCGGTGATCAGGGCGCGTTTGCCGCTAAGGTCGAACATGGGGAGATATCCTTCTGGTCCTGGTCGTGCGTGGTTGGCCGGGCAGGGGGCCAGCCCCCTTGGGCCTGCGGCCCTTCACCCCCGGAGTATTTCAGGGAAAGATGAATTTGTAGGTCAAGGCCATATCAGGCGGTATTAGCAGGGCGTGCGGCAAGGCGCCAGATGCCGCGCGGATCGGCGGGATTGCGGGGTTTGGTGCTGGACGGTCTTTTCTGATAGCGCAACACTGTGTATCAGGCGGTTAACGGTTCAGTCGGAGGAATGCAGATGCGCCGAGTCGTGGTGACAGGTCTGGGAATGGTCACGCCGCTTGCCTGCGGGGTCGAAGAAACGTGGAAGCGGCTTCTCGCCGGGCAGTCCGGTGCCGGGCCGATTACCCGGTTTGACGCCAGCAACCTGGTGACAAATTATGCCTGCGAAATTCCCTATGGGGATGGCAGCGACGGCACGTTCAACCCCGATGACTGGATGGCCCCGAAAGAACGCCGCAAGGTGGATGACTTCATTCTGTATGGTGTTGCAGCGGCACAGCAAGCGGTTGAGGATTCGGGGTGGATGCCCGAGGACGAGGAAGGCCGCCTGCGCACCGGCGTGATGCTGGGCGCCGGGATCGGAGGGCTCAGCACGATTGCCGAGACGGCTGTCTTGATCAAAGAGCGTGGCCCCAAGCGGGTGTCGCCGTTCTTCATTCCAGGGGCGTTGATCAACTTGATTTCCGGCCAGGTCAGCATTCGCTACGGCTTCAAGGGGCCGAACCATGCCGTTGTGACCGCGTGTTCAACCGGCGCCCACGCCATCGGTGATGCGGCGCGCCTGATCCAGTGGGGCGATGCGGAAGTGATGGTCGCGGGCGGTGCCGAGGCGCCAATTTCCGAAATCGGCATCGCTGGGTTCAACGCGTGCAAGGCGTTGTCGACCAAGCGTGCTGACAATCCGCAAGCCGCCAGCCGGCCATACGACGTCGATCGCGACGGCTTTGTGATGGGCGAAGGTGCGGGCGCGGTGGTGCTGGAAGAATACGAGCACGCCAAGGCACGCGGGGCGAAAATATACTGCGAAATCGTAGGCTATGGCCTGTCAGGCGATGCGTATCACATCACCGCCCCCGCCGCGGATGGCGATGGCGGTTTCCGGGCAATGGCTGCGGCGCTGGCGCGGGCCGGTTTGGACCCGTCGGATGTCGATTACATCAATGCACACGGCACGTCGACCATGGCGGATACGATCGAGTTGGGCGCAGTCGAGCGGTTGCTGGGCGACGCGGCTTCAAAGGCGACGATGTCGTCGACAAAGTCGTCTATCGGGCATTTGTTGGGGGCCGCCGGCGCGGTCGAGGCGATTTTCTGTGCGCTGGCGATCCGCGATCAGGTTGCCCCGCCGACGATCAACCTGGACAACCCCGCGGTGGAGCCGAAGCTGGATCTGGCAGCGAATGAGGCGCGGCACCGCAAGATTGACGTTGCTTTGTCGAATTCCTTTGGGTTTGGGGGCACGAATGCCAGTCTGGTCTTGAGGAAGGTCGCCGATTGATGTGGAGGCATATCGCGGCCAACGCGCTGACGCTGTTGATCGTAGGTCTGGTTGTACTGGCTGGTCTGGTGGGGATGGCGCAGCAGGCCTTTGTTGCGCAAGGACCATTGGATCAGGCGATCTGTTTTCGCGTTGAGCGGGGCGCTCATTTACGCGGTGTAACCGACGCATTGCTGGAAGAAGGCGCGATCTCCAACGGGACGCTGTTTCGGGTAGGGGCCCAGTATGATGGCCGAGATCGCGGGCTGCGGTTTGGCTCGTATTTGGTGCCAGCCGGGGCGTCGATGACCGACATCCTGGACATCGTCACGCGCGGCGGGGCGTCGACGTGTGGCACGGAGATCGTGCTCAGGGTCGGCGTGACGCGCACGGAATACCAATTGCGAGAGTTGGATCCAGCGACCAGCAGATTCGATGAGGTGCTGACCTTGCCCTTGGAAACGGAGGAATTTCCAGAGCATTATCAACAGATTGTTGCTCAACCTGACACAAGATACCGGATCACGGTGGCCGAAGGGACGACCAGCTATCAGGTGTGGTTTGCCTTGACCAACGCCGAGTTTCTGACGGGGTCCATCGACGATGATCCGGAAGAAGGGACACTGTCGCCCGACAGCTACGAGGTGCGTCGCGGGGCGGACCGGCTGGATCTGATCAGCGAAATGCAGGGGCGGCAGGTGGCGACCCTATCGGCTGCCTGGGAAAACCGCGCCGATGGGCTGCCACTGGCCAGCCCGCAAGAGGCGTTGATCCTGGCGTCAATCGTCGAAAAGGAAACCGGCGTTGCCGAGGAGCGGGGCGTGGTGGCGAGCGTCTTCATCAACCGTTTGAATGCGCCCATGCGCCTGCAAACCGACCCGGCGGTGATCTATGGGATCACCGGTGGCCGCCGAATTCTGGGGCGTGGTTTGCGCCGGTCGGAGTTGAACGCCGAGACCCCCTATAACACCTATCGGATCGACGGATTGCCGCCGACGCCGATTGCCAATCCGGGCCGCGCCAGTATCGAGGCTGTGTTGAACCCCGAAGAAACGGACTTCCTGTTTTTCGTGGCTGATGGCTCTGGAGGGCACGCTTTTGCCGCGACACTGGCCGAGCACAACCGCAATGTTGCGTTGTGGCGGCAGATTGAAGCGGATCGGGATCAGTAAGATTTTAGGGAATTCACGCGCGCACGTTAGGCGCGAGAGAATTGACTTTGCGCACGGTATGGTGTAGTAATTTCGGCAAGCTGGAAGAATTGGGCAAGCGGCGCGGGGTATCCCGACGCCGCTTTTCCTATTCGCTCGCACGGAGCGGCGAAACAGCGGGTTACACGCATGAAAAACAAGAAACCCTGTTCATCGGGGGCGGAGGATCGGCGCGATCTTGTCGCCCAGGCCGAACGGCAGCTTTGGGCTGCGGGAATGGCGCTGGACGACATCATTGCGGATATAAGGGAAGGTAAACTGGGCGCGGCAAAGGATCTTTCGGCCGCTGTCACCGGTTTGCGCAAAGGATTGGAGGCGGTATTCAGTGAACGCGCAAAGCTTGAAAAGTTCGAACACGACCACGGACATGTTACCGGAGAGTTGGACCTCGATGCCGCAAGGGCCGAGGTCGAACGCAGAATGGCTCGCTTGCGCGCCAGCAACGCAACGCGAGGAGTTCCTGACGGGTCTGAGTGATGAGGCGCTTGTGGCCCTGCCATGGCTGTTCGAGTTCTGGGGCCAGCCACATCAGTTGCCCCCAGAGGGCAACTGGCGCAGTTGGGTGTGTCTGGGCGGCAGAGGCGCGGGGAAAACGCGCGCCGGTGCCGAATGGGTGCGTAGCCAGGTCGAAGGGGCGGGGCCGCGCTCTGACGGGCGTGCACGTCGCGTCGCGCTGATCGGGGAAACATATGATCAGGTGCGCGATGTCATGGTGTTTGGGGACAGTGGGATCATGGCGTGCTCTCCGCCAGACCGGCGGCCAAAATGGGAGGCCACGCGGCGGCGTTTGGTGTGGCCCAACGGGGCGGTGGCGCAATGCTTTTCAGCCAGCGAGCCTGAGGCACTGCGTGGTCCACAATTCGATGCGGCCTGGGCAGACGAATTGGGCAAGTGGAAAAAGGCTGATGACGTCTGGGACATGCTGCAATTTGCGCTGCGTTTGGGGGACGATCCGCGCTGCGTGGTGACCACGACACCGCGGCGGCAGGGCCGGCTGATGGCCTTGCTCGACAGCCCCTCGACCGTGGTCACGCAGGCCGCGACGCAGACGAATCGCGCTTGGCTGGCAGACAGTTTCCTGACCGAGATCGAAGCCCGCTATGGCGGCACGCGCCTGGGCCGGCAGGAGTTGGACGGCGTCATGCTGGCCGATGCCGAAGGATCGCTGTTCCCGGGCGCGCTGATCGAGGCGTGTCAGGTGGAGCAGATGCCAGAGTTGGATCGCATCGTGGTGGCGGTGGATCCAGCGGTGACCGGGCATGCAGGGTCTGATCTGTGCGGGATCGTGGTTGTGGGGGCCGTCACGCGGGGGCCGGTTGCTGACTGGCGGGCCTATGTGCTGGAGGACGCCAGTTTGCGCGCCAGCAGCCCGTCGGAATGGGCGCAAGCTGCGATCGACGCGATGGGGCGGCATGGCGCGGACCGTTTGATTGCCGAAGTCAATCAAGGGGGCGATCTGGTGGGCAGTGTTCTGCGGCAGGTAGATCCGTTGGTGCCTTACAAGGCCGTGCGCGCCGTCGTCGGAAAGCAGGCGCGCGCGGAACCCGTGGCCGCGTTGTACGAGCAGGGACGCGTGCGGCATACGCGGGGCATGGCGGCGCTGGAGGAGCAGATGGGGCAGATGACCGCGCAAGGGTATCGGGGCACGGGCAGCCCTGATCGCCTGGATGCGCTGGTCTGGGCGCTGCATGAGTTGATGCTTGAACCCGCGGCGCGGCGGCGAAACCCAAGAGTGCGGGTGCTTTGAGTGCTGGGATCGAAACGGGGGGCTTTGGCCCCCTTTTTCATGCGCGGTCCTTTCGCGGGGGTGTTGCGCAGAGCACGGGGGCACCGTGCGCTGACTGCGCCAATCCGCAAGGAATTGCAGCGATAAGTGTTCGCAAGGCCGAGGCACCGGGCATCAACCGGCGCCTCGCGACAAGGAGGCAGGTGCATGTTCGATTTCTTTCGCAAGGCAGATGCGGCGCCCGAGGGCAAAGCCTCGGCGGTTGGGCCGCTGACGGCAGGTGCCGTTGGGCGCATGGCGGCTGTGCAGGCAGCCACACAACCGCGTTGGACGGCGCGGGACACCGTGTCGTTGACGCGCGCTGGGTTTCAGGGCAATCCCGTGGGCTTTCGCGCGGTTCGGTTGATTTCCGAAGCTGCCGCCGCGCTGCCTCTGGTCTTGCAGGACGCCGAGCGGCGCTATGATCAGCATCCGTTGCTGTCACTGCTACGGCGTCCCAATCCGGCACAAGGCCGGGCGGAATTCCTGGAAGCGATCTATGCGCAGATCCTGTTGTCAGGCAGTGCGTATATTGAGGCTGTGGCCGGGCCTGAGGCCGGTGTGCCGGTGGAATTGCACGTGCTGCGTTCGGACCGCATGAGTGTGGTTCCCGGCGCCGATGGTTGGCCTGCGGCTTATGAATACGCGGTCGGCGGGCGCAAGCATCGGTTTGTAATGCAAGAGGGCGCCGGGCCGATTTGCCATGTGCGGGCCTATCATCCGCTGGATGACCACTATGGGCTGTCCCCGCTGGAGGCCGCGGCCACCGCGTTGGACGTGCATTCGAGCGCCAGCAAATGGTCCAAGGCGCTGCTGGACAACGCGGCGCGCCCGTCCGGCGCGATCATATTTCGGGGGGATGACAGCCAATCGACCATGACGCCCGAGCAATTTGAGCGTTTGCAGGCCGAGATGGAGCTGCATCATCAGGGCGCGCGAAATGCGGGCCGGCCGATGTTGCTGGAGGGGGGGCTGGATTGGAAACCCATGGGGTTCAGCCCGTCGGACATGGAATTTCACAAGACCAAGGAAGCCGCGGCGCGGGAAATCGCGCTGGCCTTTGGGGTGCCGCCGATGCTGTTGGGCATTCCGGGTGACGCCACATATGCCAACTACCAGGAAGCCAATCGCGGCTTTTTCCGCCTGACGGTGCTGCCTTTGGCCGCCAAGGTCGCAGATTCGCTGGCGCATTGGCTGTCAGGACATGCTGGCGCCGCGCTGACGATGAAGCCGGATCTGGATCAGGTTCCCGCGCTGGCGGTTGAGCGTGATCAACATTGGCGCCGCGTGGCCGAAGCCGCCTTTCTGACCGAAACCGAAAAGCGCGCCATGCTGGGCCTGCCGCCACTGTCGGAGGGCGCATGAATAACCAGCGCCGGGCGGTCGGGGGATCGCGGTTTTTGTACGACAGTTTCGATCTGACGCAGGCGCGGCTGGATGCGCAGGAGCGCGTGGAAACTGAACGTCGGGCAGGGTTGGATTACCGGCTGACGCGCATCGAAGAAACGCTGGAACGGTTGGAAAAGCGGCTGTGGCTGGCGGTCTACGGTGTCGCCTCTGGGGTGGTTGTGCATGGGGCGCTGGCGTTGCTGACAATTCAAAGCTGAGGGATTGCGATGATCGATTTGGAATTCAAATTCACACGGCCCGGTGTGGCGATGTCCGAGGGATCGAAGATCCAGGGCTATGCTTCGGTCTTTGGGGTGCGCGACCGGGGCGGCGATATCGTTATGCCCGGGGCTTATGCGGCCAGTCTGGCGCGGATGGCGTCAGCCGGGGGGCGGGTTCGTATGCTGTGGCAACACGATCAGGGCCAGCCGATTGGGGTATGGGACGAGGTCATCGAGGACGCGCATGGGCTGAAAGTGTCGGGCCGGTTGCTGGGAGATGTCGCCAAGGGCCGCGAGGCGATGGCGCTGATGCAGGCCGGGGCCGTGGACGGGTTGTCGATTGGCTACCGCACCGTGCGGGCCGAAAAGCTGCCGCAGGGCGGACGCAAACTGATCGAGTTGGATCTGTGGGAGGTGTCGTTGGTGACCTTTCCGATGCTGCCTGCCGCCCGTGTATCGGCCAAGGCAGAGGCCGCACCACCAAGCCTGTTGGGCATCTTCGCGCAGGGACTGGAAAGCGCGCGGCAGGCGCTGAAGGGGTGATGCGACCCGCAGACAACAACGGCGCGCAGGTATTTGCCGGCGCGCCCAGGGCGGGTGCCGGTGCGCGGCCTGCCACAGCAATGGCCTCCAAAACCATGGCACTCAGGAAAGGACAAGCAGGATGAGCAGCGAAATTCCCGGCCCCACAACGATGACGGGGCAGGACCAGGGCGCAGCGATGGAGCCAATGGGCGACGCCGCGCAGCTGAAAACGGCGATGGAGGGTTTCGTAAGCGAGATCAAGACCTTCCGCGCTGACGTAATGGGCAATCTGAAACAACAAGACGAGCGACTGACCATGTTGGACCGTAAACACACCACCCCGACCTCGCGCCCAGTGCTGGCGCAAACCGACGCCGGCGAGGGCCTGCACCTGAAGGCGTTCGACGCCTATCTGCGAAATGGCGATGATGATGCGCTGCGCGGTTTGTCGCTGGAAGGCAAGGGTATGAACACCGCCGTCAGTTCCGAAGGCGGCTACCTGATCGACCCGCAAACCAGTGAACGGATCCAGGGCGTGCTGTATTCCTCGGCCTCGATCCGGGCGATTGCCAGCGTTGTCCAGGTTGAAGCGGGCTCGTTCGATGTGCTTGTGGATCACGGCGATGTCGGATCAGGTTGGGCGGTCGAGGCCGGACCAGTGACCGAAACCGGCGCGGCGGCGATTGATCGGATCTCGATCAAGCTGCACGAGTTGTCGGCGATGCCCAAGGCCAGCCAGCGTTTGCTGGAGGACAGCGCCTTTGATGTCGAAGGCTGGTTGGCAGACCGCATCGCGCAGAAATTCGCACGGGCAGAGGCCAATGCGTTCATCTCGGGCGACGGTATCGACAAGCCGAAGGGCATTATGAACCACACCATTGTCGCCGATGGCACCGAGGTTTGGGGCCAGTTGGGGTATGTCGCCACCGGCGCGCTGGGTGACTTTGATCCCGTCAATCCGGCCGATGCCATCGTTGATCTGGTCTATTCGCTGGAGGCCAGTTACCGCGCCAATGCAACCTTCGTGATGAATTCGAAGACCGCCGGCGCCGTGCGCAAGATGAAGGACGTGGACGGCCGCTTCCTGTGGTCGGACGGGCTGGCCGCCGGCGAACCCGCGCGCCTGATGGGCTACCCGGTGCTGATCGCCGAAGACATGCCAGACATCGCCACCAATGCACACGCGATTGCTTATGGCGATTTCCGCGCCGGTTACACCGTGGCCGAACGCCCGGATCTGCGTGTGCTGCGCGATCCGTTCAGCGCCAAGCCGCATGTGCTGTTTTATGCCACCAAGCGTGTGGGCGGTGATGTTACCGACTTCAACGCGATCAAGTTGCTGAAATTCGCGGTCTCGTAAGGCTCTGAATTCAATTTGAAATTGGATCAGCCCCATCGGGCGGGGCTGGTTCAGTGGCGGCGCAGGCGTGGCTTGGTTTCCCGATTGGGAAGGTGGCCCCGCATCGTCCGGCTGCTCCCTATCCGTGCGAGCGGTGCGGGGATGCGCCTGCGCCGGTTTCAAGGCCGGACTATTCCAACAGGAGGCACGCATGGACCTGATCGAAACGACCACCGTGAATGACGCCGATCTGCCGGTTGTAGGGTTTCGGGCGCATCTTCGGCTGGGGGCCGGGTTTGCGGATGAGGCCACGGGTGACCCGCTTTTGGTGCAATACCTGCGCGCCGCCATCGCCGCGATCGAAGCGCGCACCGGCAAGGCGCTGATGCGGCGCAACTTTCGCCTGGCCCTGCCTTGTTGGCGCTGGGCCGATGCGCAGGCGCTGCCCGTCGCCCCGGTCACCGCGATCGCGGCGGTCACACTGCGCGACGTCGCCGGGGCGCCCACGGTTGTTGATCCGGCCAGCTACCGGTTGGTCGATGACCGCCATCGCCCGCAATTGGCGGCAACCGGGGCAGTGCTGCCGCTGGTGCCAAGCAAGGGCAAGGTCGAGGTGGAGTTCACCGCCGGTTTCGGGGCAACTTGGGACGCCGTTCCGGACGATCTGCGCCAGGCGGTGATGCTGCTTGCGGCCCAGTATTACGAACAACGGGCTGATGGGGAAGCGGGCTTTCCGGCGGGTATCCGGGCGTTGTTGGCGCGCTGGGCCTCTGTCCGGGTGACTGCGGGGGGGCATCGCTGATGCGCTATGTCCTGAACCGGCCGATGACGCTGGAGGAAGCGACCACCACACCGGATGGGGCGGGGGGCTATGTGACCAGCTGGCAGGTGCTGGGGACGCTGTGGGCTGAGTTGCGGGCCGGGTCCGGCACCGAACAGCGCGGTACCATCGCGCCCGAAGGCCGGATGCGGTTTCGATTGTACATGCGCGCCGCGCCGCAGGGCAGTCCGCAACGCCCGCGGCCGGATCAGAGGCTGCGCGAAGGGACGCGCATTTTCACCATTCTGGCGGTCAGTGAAGCCGATCCGCAAGGCGGGTTTCTGGTTTGCCACGTCCAAGAAGAGGTGCCGGCATGAGTTACCAATCCGCTAGCGCGTTGCAAGAGGCGCTGTATGGCGCGTTGACCGGGGACGCCACGCTGATGGGGCTGTTGCCCGGCGGAGTCCACGATGCGCCTGCGCCGGGGACGCCGCAAGGAACTTACGGTGTGATCGGCACGGAAGAGGTGATCGACCGTTCCGATGTTACGGGACCAGGGGCAGAGCACCGGGTGGTGATCAGCGTTGTGTCAGACGCGGCGGGCTTCATGATCGCCAAGGATGCGGCGGCGAGGATCTCTCAGGTTTTGCCAGACACACAACCGGTTCTGGCAGCCGGGCGGGTCGTGGCGATCTGGTTCCATCAGGCGCGCGCGCGCCGCGTCGAGGGCGGGACTGTGCGCCGTATCGATCTGCGGTTTCGTATTCGTGTCGAAAGCTGAAATCAATTCAAGGAGGTGCCGACATGGCGGTGCAAAGCGGTAAGGATCTGCTGATCAAGATGGACATGACCGGCGCCGGTCTGTTCGAGACAATCGCGGGGCTGCGGGCGTCGCGGATCAGTTTCAACGCGGAAACTGTCGATGTGACCAGCCTGGACAGCCTGGGCGGCTGGCGCGAGTTGCTGGCAGGCGCGGGCGTCAAGGCGGCGTCGATCTCGGGCTCGGGCGTGTTTCGGGACGCGGCAACGGATGAGCGCGCGCGCGCCGTGTTCTTCAATGGTGAGATCCCTGATTTTCAGGTGATCATCCCGGATTTCGGCACGGTCGAAGGGGCGTTTCAGATTTCAAGCATCGAATATGCCGGGTCGTATAACGGTGAGGCGACGTACGAGATGACGCTGGCGTCTGCCGGCGCGCTCAACTTCGTTGCGGCGACAGTGCCGGCAGCTGCGCCAGTCGATTACGTACCGCCGGTGGTCTGATGAGCAACCCCTACACCGGAGAGGCAGCGCTGGTCATCGATGGCGAACGCCGCGTGCTGAAGCTGACGTTGGGCGCGCTGGCCGAATTGGAGGGGGCGCTGGGCGCCGACAGCCTGGTGGCGCTGGTCGAGCGATTTGAAACGGGCGGGTTTTCGGCGCGCGATGTGATGGCGCTGATCCTGGCGGGGCTGCATGGCGCAGGCCATGCGCTGCCTGCGCAAGCCTTGCTGAACGCCGACATTCAGGGCGGTGCCGTCGAAGCGTCACGGGTGGCCGCACGGCTATTGGCGCTGGCATTCGCGCTGCCCGAAGACACGCCGTGACCGTGCGCGCGACACTGGATTGGCCGGGATTGATGCAGGCGGGGCTGCATGGCCTTGGCCTGCGCCCGGCCGAATTCTGGGCGCTGACGCCGATCGAACTGATGGTGATGCTGGGCCGCGACCACGCGGCCGGGGCGGGGTTCACGCGTGACCGGTTGGAAAGCCTGCTGCGCCAGTATCCAGATGCACCGCCACGCAACAAGGGGACAGATGATGCCAGCGATGGATAACCTGGGAACACAACTGAGCGAGTTGGAAACACGCATGGCGGCGACGACCGACATGGTGTCCAGCCTGGACAACGGCCTTGCCGATATGGGCCGCAGCCTGATCGACACCAACCGCGAGATGGCCGGGTTGTCGCGGTCACTGGGGGGCGGGTTGCGCCGGGCGTTTGACGGTGTGGTCTTTGACGGGATGCGCCTTTCGGATGCGATGCGCTCGCTGGGGCGGTCGATTTCGGACGCGATCTATTCCGCGGCCATGCGGCCGGTGCAATCCGCCGTTGGCGGGGCGCTATCGTCGGTTCTGAGCGGCGCGATGAACAGCGTTCTGCCGTTTGCGCAGGGGGCGTCGTTCAGCCAGGGCCGGGTGATGCCTTTCGCGCAGGGCGGCGTGGTCTCGTCGCCGGTCAGCTTTCCCATGCGGGGTGGCACGGGCCTGATGGGCGAAGCCGGGCCCGAGGCCATCCTGCCGCTTGCTCGGGGTGCCGACGGGCGCTTGGGCGTGCGCTCGGGTGGTAGCGGGCAGGCGGTCAACGTCACGGTCAATATCTCCACACCCGATGTTGCCGGTTTCCAGCGCAGCCAGACGCAGATCGCCGCACAGATGCAGCGCCTGATGGCGCGTGGGCAAAGGAATTATTGAGCCATGGCCTTTCATGATATCCGCTTTCCCGCGAACCTGAGTTTTGGGTCCCTCGGCGGTCCCGAACGGCGCACAGAGATTGTGACGCTGGCCAGCGGCCACGAAGAACGCAACACCCCCTGGGCCCAAGCCCGAAGGCGGTATGACGCGGGTCTGGGGCTTCGGTCGCTGGATGACATCGAGCGGCTGATTGCGTTCTTTGAGGCGCGTCAGGGTATGCTGCACGGGTTCCGCTGGAAAGATTGGGCGGATTACAAATCCTGCCCGGCCTCACGCGATGTTACGGCATTGGATCAGTCCCTGGGAAATGGCGACGGCGCGTCTGTCACCTTTGCGCTGACCAAAACCTACGTGTCAGGCGACTGGCAAACGGTGCGCCAAATCACCCGGCCGAACCCTGGAACGGTGCGGGTCGGTGTCGGCGGAACCGAGTTGGCAGAAAGCGCGGGCTGGGTGCTGGATCTGCAAACTGGGGCGGTCACATTTGCCGTGCCGCCTGCTGTCGGGGCAGAAATCACGGTCGGCTACGAATTCGATGTGCCGGTAAGGTTTGACACCGATCTGATCCAAGTGTCGGTGGCCAGTTTTCAGGCCGGAGACGTGCCCAAAGTGCCCGTGATCGAGGTGCGCGAATGACTGATCTTACCACCACACGCGCCCGCGCATGGGCCTTGGTTCGCGGCGATGGCGCCACCATGGGGTTCACCGATCATGACCGCGATCTGGCCTTTGACGGCATTACATTTCACGCGGGCACGGGGATGAGTGCCAGCGCGATCGTGCAGGCGACCGGCCTGGCGGTGGATAACACCGAAGCCGCCGGGGCGCTGTCTGACGCCGGTTTGACCGAAGCGGACATTCTGGCGGGGCGCTACGATGGTGCCGCCCTCACGATCTGGGAGGTCGACTGGACCGATATCACGTGGCGAAGGGTTCTGTTTCGTGGATCCTTGGGCGAAATTTCGCGCGCGGGCGGGGCATTTCGCGCTGAGCTGCGGGGGCTGTCCGAGCCCTTGTCAAACAGCGGGGGGCGCGTGTTTGGCAACCTGTGCCCCGCCATTCTGGGCGACGTCGATTGTGCATTTGACCTTTCGCAGCCTGGTTTCGGCACGCATGTCACCCTTCTTGGTGTGGATCAACAGGGCGCGGTTCTGTCCGTCGCCCCGTTCCCCGAATTCGCTGATGGCTGGTTTGTTGACGGGCAGATTGAGTTCACCTCGGGCACGGCAGACGGGCTTTCCGCTTTGGTGCGGCACGAGTCCCGGGCAGACGGTCAGCGGCACTTACATTTGTGGGCTGCACCGGGGGCTTGGCCAAATATTGGCGACTCCGCCGTTTTGACCGCCGGGTGCGACAAGCGGTTTGAAACCTGTCGGCTGAAATTCCTCAACCAGCAGAATTTTCGCGGCTTTCCACATGTGCCAAGCGACGATTGGTTGTTGGCGACACCGCGCGCCGATGAGGCGTCAAACGGCGTGAGTTCAGGTGGAAGCAGTGTCTGAGCGGGGGGCGTCAGTCGTCATCGAAGCCCGCAGTTGGATCGGAACGCCGTATTGCCATCAGGCGTCGGCCAAAGGTGCCGGTTGCGATTGCCTGGGCTTGTTGCTGGGGGTCTATCGCGAAGTGCTTGGCGCTGAACCGCAGCGCATTCCTGCCTACTGCGCCGATTGGTGCGAAACCAGCGGCACAGAGGCGCTTTGGCAGGCCTTGGCGCAGCATCTTTCGCCGGTGACACGTGACGATACGCAGCCCGGGCAAGTGCTGTTGTTCCGAATGCGTCAGGGCAGTGTGGCCAAGCATCTGGGGATCCAGAGCCAGGCCGGACCTGCGCCAAGATTTATTCATGCGTATTGCGGTCACGGGGTTGTTGAAAGCCCGTTGACGGCCCCGTGGGCGCGCCGGTTGGTGGCGCGTTTCACCCTGAACTGAACACAGAAAAAAAGGAGCCATCCGATGGCGACGTTGCTTTTGTCTGCCGCGGGGGCGGCTGTTGGGGCCAATTTCGGCGGCGCCGTTTTGGGACTGTCGGGCATGGTCATTGGCCGAGCCGTCGGCGCGACGCTGGGCCGCGTGATCGACCAGCGTCTTCTGGGCGCGGGATCGGGCGCGGTGGAAACCGGGCGTGTGCAGCGCTTGCAGGTGACCGGCGCCGGCGAAGGCGTGCCGATTCCGTTAATATGGGGACGTATGCGGGTCGCCGGGCATGTCATCTGGGCGTCGAAATTCGAAGAGATAGCGGGCCGCTCACGACGGACCAAAGGCGGTCTGGGACCGACTGTCACCGACGAGTCTCGCTATGTGGTTAGCGTCGCCATTGCCCTGTGCGAGGGCGAGATTTCGGGCATCGGCCGGATCTGGGCTTACGGGGATGAAATTGCGCCTCGTGATTTGAACCTGCGGGTTTACACCGGCAGTGGCAGTCAGGCCCCGGACCCCAAGATCGAAGCGGTCGAGGGCGTAGGAAACGCGCCCGCCTACCGCGGCACGGCCTATGTCGTGATCGAGGATCTGGATCTGGGTGCGTTTGGCAACCGTCTGCCAAGCTTTTCCTTTGAGGTGATCCGCCCGGCACAGGCTGAAGGTCAGACAACACTTCAGGACGCCGTTCAGGGTGTCGCATGGATGCCGGGATCTGGCGAATACGCCCTGGCCACTGATCCGATCTTGCTGGAGGGAACAGCCGCCGTTGGTGGTTTCGGCCCGGATGATCAAGCCAGCAAACGTCAGGCCAATGTGAATTCACCAACTGGACAGGCTGATTTTCCGAGCGCGTTGAATGCGTTGCAGGCTGAACTTCCCAACGCTGGGTCTGGATTGCTGATCGTATCCTGGTTCGGAAACGATTTGCGGTGTGGGACCTGTCAGATCACGCCGAAAGTCGAATATGCCGGCGTTGAAGGGCGCACTCAACCTTGGGTGGTCAGCGGTATCACCCGTGCTGCTGCGGCAGAGGTTGCCAGGCTGAACGTTGCGCCGGTGTATGGTGGAACGCCTTCGGACCAATCTGTCCTTCAGGCGATTTCAGCCATGAAAGTTGCCGGCCAAGCTGTTGTTTTTTATCCCTTCATCTTGATGGATCAATTGTCGGGCAATGGGCTTCCTGACCCATGGTCGGGTGCGGCGGATCAGCCCGTTCTGCCCTGGCGTGGCCGTATTACGTGCTCAGTCGCGCCAGGGCGCGCCGGAACGCCGGACCGCACTGCGGCGGCCGAGGCCGAAGTCGCGGCTTTTTTTGGCACTGCCACGCCCGCCGACTTCACGGTGACGCCCGGATCGGTTGTCTATTCTGGCCCGCAAGAAATGTCTTACAGACGGTTCATTCTGCATTACGCCGCGCTTTGTGCGGCATCGGGCGGGGTGGACGCATTTTGCATCGGGTCGGAAATGCGGGGGCTGACACAGATACGCGGCGCGGGCGACAGCTTTCCGGCCGTCGCCCAGTTGCAGGCGCTGGCGCAGGATGTGCGCAGTCTTCTGGGACCGTCCGTGAAACTGACGTATGCCGCCGACTGGAGCGAATACGCCGGGTATGACGCCGGTGAAGGAAACCGGTATTTTCACCTCGATCCGCTTTGGGCTGCCCCCGAAATCGACGCGATTGGCATCGACAACTATATGCCGCTGGCCGATTGGCGCGATGACGAAGCGCATCTGGACCGGGTGGCAGGGTGGAAAAGCATCTATAACCCCGATTATCTGCAAGAAAATATCGCCGGGGGCGAGGGGTTCGACTGGTTCTACGCCACACCCCAAGACCGCGCTGCGCAGCGCCGAACACCCATTACCGATGGGTACGATGAGCCGTGGATATGGCGCGTCAAGGACCTGCGCGGCTGGTGGGAAAACCCCCACACAGAGCGGCATGCAGGCGTGCCGGCCAGTGCACCGACAGATTGGCAGCCGCAGTCGAAACCCGTTTGGTTCACCGAATACGGATGCGCGGCGATCGACAAAGGCGCCAACCAGCCAAATGTCTTCATAGACGCCAAATCGTCGGAATCCGCCGCCCCATATTTTTCCACGGGCGCCCGTGATGACCTGATGCAGATGCAATATGTGCTGGCCATGCACGGCTTTTGGTCCGATCCCGCCAATAATCCAATGTCGGACATTTACGCGGCGCCGATGGTGGATTGGTCGCGCAGTCATGTTTGGGCCTGGGATACGCGCCCCTGGCCCTGGTTTCCGGCAAATACAGATCTGTGGTCCGATGGCGACAACTGGTTGCGGGGCCATTGGTTGACGGGCCGGGCCGCCAGCCAACCACTTGCCGCCGTTGTTGCCGAGGTCTGCCAGCGCGCGGGCATCGCCGCATTTGACGTCAGCGCTTTGTATGGGGTGGTGCGCGGCTACACGGTGCCGTCGACAACAACCGGCAGGGCGGCGCTTCAGCCCTTGATGCTGGCCCATGGGATTGAGGCGTTTGAGCGCGATGGGGTGCTGGTCTTTCGCAAGCGTGACGGGACTGAGGCAGTGACGCTGGAGGCCGCTGACCTGGTGGCGCGGGATGGCGGCGATCTGACGGTCGCCCGCGGATCCGAAGCGGAAACCGCCGGCCGCGTTCGGTTGACATATGTAGAGGCTGAGGGTCAGTTTGAGACCCGCAGCGCCGAAGCAGTCCTGCCGGATGAACCCAGCGCCGACGTGGCGGGCACCGAGCTGCCACTGACGCTTACACGAGCTGAGGCGCGAACGGCGGTCAAGCGCTGGATTTCTGAAGCGCGAATTGCCCGGGACACGGCCCAATTCAGCCTGCCGCCGTCATCGACGCTGGGTGCCGGGGACATTGTGCAGATCGATAACAAAGGCACCCCGCGCAGCTACCGGATTGACCGGATGGAACTGACCGGCGCACGGGAAATCGAGGCCGTTCGCATTGAACCCGGGGTTTACGGGATTCATGAGGCGGCGGAAGATCTGCCCGTGGCGGGCGCGTACACTGCTCCGGTGCCGGTATTGCCGCTGTTTCTGGACTTGCCGTTGATGACCGGGGACGAGGTGCCGCATGCGCCGCATTTGGCGATCACGGGGCAACCCTGGCCCGGGGCCGCGGCGGTCCATGATGCGCCGTCCGGCGGCGGCGCGTTCGCGCTCAATGGGTTGTGGGGGGTGCGGGCAACGCTTGGCGAAACGCGTACACCGGTTTTCGCGGCGCAGCCCGGGTTGCCGCAACGGGGTGAGGGGATTGAGATCGCCGTTCCGGAAAGTGCGGCGTTGTCCTCGGTCACACCTCAGGAACTGTTGGATGGCGCAAATCTTGCGGCGATCGGCTCGGTCACCGGGTGGGAGGTGTTTCAGTTCACCACGGCGACATTGATCGCGCCGGGGGTCTGGCGGTTGGCGGGCCTGTTGCGCGGGCAATTCGGCACCGAGGCACAGATGCCCGGTGCCTGGCCTGCGCACACCACCGTGGCTTTGTTGGATACGGCCGTGAGACAGGTCAATCTGCCGGCATCGCAAAGGGGCGTTGCGCGGCGTTGGCGGATTGGGCCGGCGGCGGTGGCCTATGATGATCCGATCTATGTCGAAAGCGTCGAGGCCTTCTCCGGGGTCGGCTTGCGCCCCTATGCGCCGGCACACCTGCGCGCCCTGCGCCCGACCCCGACCAGCGACGTGTCGGTCAGCTGGGTGCGGCGTACGCGGCTGGGGGGGGATGGATGGGAGGCGTTGGATGTTCCGTTGTCCGAAGAAAGCGAATCGTATCTGGTGCGGATCCATGACGGAGTATCGGTTGTGCGGGAAACCGTGGTCTCGGCCCCGTCCTTCGTTTACACGCAGGCCGAACAGGGTGCAGACGGCATCACGGGCCCGTTCAGCGTGTCCGTGGCGCAAATCTCGGCCAGTTTCGGACCCGGGACCGCGGCTTCGGTGGATGTGCCTGCCTGATGCGGCCAATCACTCAGGGTGATGTCTGTGCGGCGGCGCGCGTGGTTTTGCGGGCGCGACCCGGTCAACGTGAGCGGGCCGCGCAGCATCTTGTGGAATGCGCACAAATCGCGGATCTGCACCGCCAGACAACTGGGCGACATCATCCCAGGTACGGCAATGGGACGTTATTGTCGGCCGCTTTGGCGCACGATATGACACCGGCGACGTCGGTTTCAGAGGTCGATCTTCTCGCTGCTATGGCCACTGTCATTGATCAGGTTTTGGCCGCCTTGCCAGCCCGGTAAGCGGGAATCCCACGCGCGCCACTGGAAAACTGCTGAATAACGGCTATGTTGGCGACTCTAAGGATACGGAGGCGCAGCATGCGCGAACTGAACGCCAAATTGGCCCCGCTAGACCCGGTGTGGGAACGCGTCCGCAAGGAAGCGCAGCAGGTTGTCATCGACGAACCCTTGATGGGCGGCGTGATGCACAACAACTTTCTGCACCACGCAACATTTGAAAACGCGTTGGCGTTCCGCTTCGCCGTAAAGCTTGGATCGGCGGAAGTCAGTGAGCAGATCTTGCGCGAAATTGCGGACGCGGCGTTTGCCGATGATCCCTGGCTGGGCAACGCCGCGCGTGCAGATCTGATGGCGGTGTCCGAGAGGGATCCGGCCTGCCATCGGTATTTGCAGCCGATGATGTACTTCAAGGGCTATCAGGCGATGCAGGCGTACCGCGTCGGCCATTGGCTGTGGCAGAAGGGGCGGATCGACATGGCGTCCTTTGTGCAGATGCGCACGTCCGAAATGTTTGGCGTGGATATCCACCCCGCGGCGCGGATTGGTCAGGGCATCATGATCGACCACGCGCATTCCATCGTGATCGGCGAAACCGCCGTTGTCGGGGACAATGTATCCATGCTGCATTCGGTTACGCTGGGCGGCACGGGCAAGGAAGACGGCGACCGCCACCCGAAGATTGGCGACGGGGTCTTGATCGGTGCCGGGGCCAAGGTCCTGGGCAACATCAAGGTTGGCGAACGCAGCCGCATCGCCGCGGGCTCGGTTGTCCTGACCGATGTGCCGTGCTGCTCTACGGTGGCGGGCGTTCCGGCCAAGATCGTCGGCGAGGCAGGGTGCCCGCAACCCGCGCTGTCGATGAATCACCGCTTGGCCGAGTAGCCAATGCGATAATCCCAGATCAGGCCCCGCGCGCAGGCGCTGGGGCCTTTTTGTTGGCCCGGCTTTCCCGCCACAGAATGAACCCGCCACTGGCGATGATCACGCCGGCCCCGACATAGGTGGCCATGTCGGGGATTTCGGCCCAGAAGATCAGCCCCAACAGAGTCGCCCAGACCAGCGCGGTATAATCAAACGGCGCAACAACCACGGCGGGGGCCAGCCGGAACGCCTGGGTCATCATCGTCATGCCTGCGGTGCCGAAAAAGGCGATGCCCACGAAAAGCATCCAGTCCTGGGATCGTAACGGCACCCATAGGAAGGGCATGAGGACCGCGGCGATCAGCCCGCCGCCGCCAACCAGATACAACATCAATGTCCAGACGCTTTCACGCGGGTCCACCCAGCGCGCGCTGATCATCAAAAGGGCATAAAAGAATGCGGTTGTGATCGGCAAAAGCGCGGCTGTCTGAAACGCCTCGCCGCCCGGACGCAAAACAATCAGCACGCCACCAAACCCGGCCAGAACGGCCAGCCAGCGGCGCCAACCTACCTGTTCTTTCAGCAGCAGCGCGCCCAAAGCGGTGATGAACACCGGCGCCACGAAAATCAATGCCGTTGCTTGCGCCAGGCCCAGATACTGGATCCCGGTAAAGAACAACCCCGCCGCCGCCAGCCACAGCGCGCCTCGTACCAGATGGGTCACGGGGCGATAGGATTTCAACGCCTGTGCACCGCCCAGACGCAGCACCACCAGAATGGCGATGGGCAGAGCAATGGCGTTGCGCATGAACAACACCTGCAGCGGCGGGTAATGGGTTGTCAGGGCTTTGCCGATAGCGTCATTCACGCACAGGCAGGCCACCCCGACACACATCAGGATGATGCCGCCAAAGGTTTGTGCCGGGTCTTGCGTCGGCCTGCTCATGTCTGCACCCATATTGTCCACGGCTCGCGATACTGGATCACACCCGGCGCAGTGGGGCCAGTGTGCGCCGCGACGGGCAGGAAAAAACCCCGCGATACCGTCAGGTCTCGCGGGGTTTCAGTCGTAAGTGTGCGCTGGATCAGGCCAGCATGGTCATCGGGCTTTCCAGATTGGCAATGATCGCCGCCAGGAATTGCGCGCCCAAGGCCCCGTCAATGACCCGGTGGTCAACCGACAGGGTCATCGACATCACGGTGGCCACAGTCACCTCGCCATCGGCACCAACAACCGGCTGCTTGGTGCCCGCACCCACGGCCAGGATGGAGCCATGCGGCGGATTGATGACGGCGTCGAAATTCTCGATGCCGAACATGCCCAGGTTGGAAATCGCGAAACTGCCGCCGATGTATTCATGCGGGGCAAGCTTGCGGTCACGGGCGCGGGTTGCAAGGTCCTTCATTTCGGCCGACAGGGTCGACAGCGACTTTTGATGCGCGTCCTTCAACACCGGCGTGAACAGCCCGCCGTCGATGGCCACGGCCACCGCCACATCCGACGGCTTCAGCCGCAACATGCGATCGCCCGCCCAGACAGAGTTGGCCTCGGGCACGTCCTGCAGGGCCAGCGCACAGGCCTTGATGATGAAGTCGTTGATGCTCAACTTGATGCCGCGCGGTTCCAGTTGCGTGTTCAATTGCGACCGGAATTTCATCAGCGCATCCAACTGCACCGAACGGCGCAGATAGAAATGCGGGATGGTTTGCTTGGCCTCGGTCAGACGGGCGGCGACGGTCTTGCGCATGCCGTCCAGCTTGACCTCTTCGAACTCGCGCCCGTCGAACATCTTCATGACGGCCTCGGCGCTGGCACCCGTCGGCATGCCGGATTTGGGCGCGTCCGCCTTGGGTGCGGCGGCACTTGCAGCCGCAGGTGCGGCTTTCGGCGCGGCACTGGCGGCTTCCACATCGGCCTTGACGATCCGGCCATGCGGGCCTGATCCCGAAACGGATGTCAGATCGACACCCTTGTCGGCAGCGATACGGCGCGCCAGGGGTGATGCAAAAATACGCTGACCTGCGGCAACCGGGGCCGCTGGGGCAGGGGCAGACACGGCGGCAGTTTGTGCCGCCTCGGCAGCGGGCGCAGGCGCCGCAGCCGGAGCAGCGGCCGGGGCCGGAGCTGGGGTTGAGCCGATATCATCGACGCTTTCCCCGTCTTCCAGAAGCACGGCAATCAAGGTGTTGACCTTCACGCCTTCGGTGCCTTCAGCGACCATGATCTTGCCGATGGTGCCTTCATCCACGGCTTCGAATTCCATCGTCGCCTTGTCGGTTTCGATTTCGGCGATGATCATGCCAGAGGTGACTTCGTCGCCCTCTTTGACCAACCATTTTGCCAGCGTCCCCTCCTCCATGGTGGGCGACAATGCGGGCATCAGAATCTCAAAGGGCATTAGTATCCACCTTTTTTGAAGCGTTGGTCCGCAGCATCCGACAACTCGGTCCCCAAATACAAGAAATCGGAGTCATGGTAATAACCGCGAAAGTTGTTCGCCTCTAACGAGTTTCCAAAATTGGCCAAGTCCAACGCGTCCATTCCGACAACTTCGTCAACTTCTGTTGAGCCTTCGTTTTCCTTCGGGTCCACTGAATAGGTCACTGATGCGAAAACCGCGAGACGATGAAAATGGCGAGTGCCGTCGTGGTCTTCAAAACCTGCCCACCATCCCGCCGCAGGGCAAACGGAATTGATACGTTTTGGCGAATTTCTCATAACGCGCTCTCCTTAGCGGTAGGTGACTTTTTTCACGGCTTCGACCACGTCGTCTGTCGTCACCAGGGCCAGCTTTTCAAGGTTGGCGGCGTAGGGCATTGGCACGTCCTTTCCGGTCAGGTTCAGAACCGGGGCGTCCAGCCAGTCAAAGGCCTGTTCCATCACCACGCTGGTTATGTAGCTGCCGACCGACCCTTGCGGGAAGCCTTCCTCAACCGTGACCAACCGGTTCGTCTTACGGACAGAGGCCAGAATGGCATCCGTATCCATCGGACGAATGGTGCGCAGGTCGATGACCTCGGCGCTGATACCGTCAGCGGCCAGACGCTCGGCGGCGTCCAGGGCATAAGTCATGCCGATGCCGAAGCTGACGATGGTCACATCGTTGCCTTCGCGGGCGATGCGCGCCTTGCCGAAGGGAATCGTGAAATCCTCCAGATCAGGCACGTCGAAGCTGCGGCCATACAGGATCTCGTTTTCCAGGAAAACAACCGGGTTGTTGTCGCGGATCGCGGATTTCAACAGGCCCTTGGCGTCGGCCGCCGTATAGGGCATGACCACCTTCAGGCCAGGGATCTGCATGTACCAGGCAGCGTAGCACTGGCTGTGCTGGGCACCCACGCGCGCAGCGGCGCCGTTGGCCCCCCGGAACACGATGGGGCAGGGCATCTGACCGCCCGACATATACAGCGTTTTCGCAGCCGAGTTGACGATATGGTCGATCGACTGCATGGCGAAGTTGAAGGTCATGAATTCAACGATCGGGCGGGTGCCGCCCCAGGCCGCGCCAACAGCCAGACCGGTGAACCCGGCTTCGGTGATCGGCGTGTCGATGACCCGGCGTTCGCCGAATTCGTCCAGCAGGCCCTGGCTGATCTTGTAGGCACCTTGGTATTCGCCGACTTCTTCGCCCATCAAGAACACGGCGTCGTCGCCGCGCATTTCTTCGGACATGGCTTCGCGCAGGGCTTCGCGCACGGTCATTTGCTTCATCGCCGTGCCTTCGGGCCAATCAGGCGCGACCGGTGCAGCAACCGGCGCGGCAGGGGCCGTTGACGCAGCAACAGGCGCAGGCGCTGCGTCGGCCACGGGGGCGGCCGCTGTCGCCGGGGCGGCGGCTGTGTCAATTGCGTCGGCGCTCTCACCGTCTTCGATCAGAACCGCGATGGCCGTGTTGACCTTCACGTTTTCGGTGCCTTCGGCGATCAGGATCTTGCCCATCGTGCCTTCGTCAACCGCTTCGAATTCCATCGTCGCCTTGTCGGTTTCGATTTCGGCGATGATCATGCCCGAGGTGACTTCGTCGCCCTCTTTGACCAGCCATTTGGCCAGCGTGCCTTCTTCCATCGTTGGCGAAAGGGCGGGCATCAGGATTTGAATTGCCATGGTTGGGCCTCCCTTACACGTATACGTCGGTCCAAAGCTCGGACGCGTCCGGCTCTGGGCTGGTTTTGCTGAAATCAGCGGCGTCGTTGACCACGGCCTTGATTTCCTTGTCGATCGCCTTCAGCTCATCATCCGTGGCCATGCCGCCGGTGGTCAGCATTTCGCGCACGTGTTCGATGGCGTCGCGGGTTTCGCGGACTTTCTGCACTTCTTCGCGGGTGCGGTATTTCGCTGGATCCGACATTGAATGCCCGCGGTAGCGATAGGTCATCACTTCCAGAATGTAGGGGCCTTCACCGGCGCGGCAGGCTGAAATCGCCTTTTCCGCCGCGGCCTTGACGGCCAGCACGTCCATGCCGTCTACCGCCTCGCCCTTGATCCCGTAAGCCGCGCCGCGTTCCCACAGGTTCGGGGATTTGGTGGATCGCTTGGTCGAGGTGCCCATGGCGTATTGGTTGTTTTCGATCACGTAAACGACCGGCAGGTTCCACAACTCTGCCATGTTGTAGCTCTCATAGACCTGGCCTTGGTTGGCCGCGCCATCGCCGAAGTAGACGAAGGTGACGTTGTCATTGCCGTTGTATTTGTCGGCAAACGCCAACCCGGTGCCCAGCGGCACCTGCGCACCAACGATGCCGTGACCGCCGTAGAAATGCTTCTCTTTCGAGAACATGTGCATCGAGCCGCCTTTACCCTTCGAGTAACCGCCGGTGCGCCCGGTCAGTTCGGCCATCACGCCCTTGGGGTCCATGCCCGCAACCAGCATGTGCCCGTGGTCGCGGTAACTGGTGATGCGTTTGTCGCCGTCCTTGGCAGCCGCTTCGATGCCGACAACAACGGCTTCCTGACCGATATACAGGTGACAAAAGCCGCCGATCAGGCCCATGCCATACAACTGGCCCGCCTTTTCCTCGAATCGGCGGATGAGCAGCATCTCACGATAATGCTTCAGCAGTTCTTCCTTTGAAGCGTTCGATTTCGATGCGCTTTTTCGCGTAGCCATTGGTAGCCTCCCGTGGTCGCTTGGGCGATAGTTTAACCTTAAACCATCTTTTATACCAAGCCTCGAAAAAATGCGAGACTCATTTACGCGCGCGCCGCGGGACGCAGCTATGCGTTTGGCGAATGGAAAATCGGAATTGGAAAGCGCTCAGCGCAGGATGATTTCATCCGCGCGCACGTAGCCCAACACGTCGCGCGCTTGTTGGTCCAGAAGCTCCAGATCCAGAAAGGTATCAGACAGCCGGTGCGTGCGGTTTTCGATTTCGGCCAGATCACCGACCAGCCGATCGCGCTGGGACCGCAGTAGCTGGGCGTCAGCTTCGATCTGGATCCGGTGGAACAGCCCGAATTCCCCCTGCACAGCGGCAAAGGTCAGGTAGACACCAAAGGTGCCTGCGATTGCGTAGAAAATAACGGGGCCAAAGCCCGGGCGCTTGCGTTGCATGAAACTGCTCATATGGCCTCTGACCGGGCCTTGTCGGAAATTATGGCACAACCGGGTGCCAAAGGGAATCCCCTTGTCGGCGCAGGCGCCCCCGCCCACACCCGGACGCAGGGTCAAACTTGCAGCGCCAAGCGACCGCGCGCAGGCTGCGTCAATAGTCAGGAGGGTTCTCGATGACCGATGCCGCGCCACGTTCTGCCTTGGATACGCATGAAGTCTACAATCAACCCGATCCGCTGTTGCGCGATCCATGGGCGGATGACCACGTCCTGCGCGCGTCTGTCGGCGCCGATCCGGAACTGGAAGCCTTGGGCCAAGCGCTGGGACGCACCGACATCCGCGACGCTGCGCACGATGCGCAGACCTGCCAGCCACAATTGCGATTGTTCGATCGGGGCGGGCGGCGCCTGGACGAAGTTCATTTCCACCCCGGCTATCATAAGCTCATGCATCTGGGGTTGAGTGCGGGGTACGCCGCGACTGCATGGGACGGCAGCGGCACCCATCTGAAACATGCCGCCATCAAATTCATGTTCAGCCAAGTAGAGCCGGGCGTCTGTTGCCCGATGACCATGACCTACGCCGCCGTTCCCGCCTTTGTCGCTGACCCGGCCCTGGCGGCTGTGTGGCAACCCCGCCTGACCGCGCGCGGCTACGATCCATCGCGCAGTGATGTTGCCAGCAAGTCCGCCGTCACCATGGGCATGGCGATGACCGAAAAGCAGGGCGGCTCGGACGTTCGGGCGAATTCGACACGCGCGGTGCCAGATGGCGACGGCTTTCGCCTGTTCGGCCACAAATGGTTCTGCTCGGCGCCGATGTGCGACGGGTTTCTGACGCTGGCCATGACAGGTGCCGGGATCACGTGTTTTGTGGTGCCACGCTGGTTGCCCGATGGCACGCGCAACCCGTTCACCATACTTCGGCTCAAGGACAAACTGGGGAACAAGGCCAATGCCTCGTCCGAGATCGAGTATAACGGCACGTTTGCCCACAGGTTGGGCGAAGACGGGCGTGGGGTGCAGACGATCATCGAAATGGTCCACCACACACGGTTGGATACGGCGATGGCGCCGGCGGGGTTCATGCGGGCGGCCTTGGCGGAAGCCATGCATTGGGCACGCGGCCGCACCGTGTTTCAAAGGCGCCTTATCGACCAGCCGTTGATGCGTGCGGTTCTTGCCGACCTGGCGTTGGAGTCCGAGGCTGCGCTGCTGCTTGCGCTGGACGTCGCCCGCGCCTTTGATGATCCTGCGCGGCGGCCGTATGCGCGGCTGTCGGTTGCACTTGCGAAATTCATTTCCAACAAACGCGCGCCGGCGATGATCTATGAATGCATGGAGTGTCTGGGCGGCATGGGCTACGTCGAAGAAACCCCTTTGCCGATGCTGTATCGTGAGGCCCCGCTGAATTCGATTTGGGAGGGGTCAGGCAACGTCATTTGCCTGGATATCTTGCGGACGATGATCAAGGACCCTGAGGCGGCTGTGCAATTGGACGCCCGGTTGGACGCCGCGCGCGGGCTCGACCCGCAGTTTGACGCCGCGCTGACGGCGCATCGGGCCTGCTGGCCCGGCATTCCACCCGAAGCCGAGGCGCGTTGGTTCGTTGAGTCGCTGGCCACCTTGCTGACCGGCGCTGTCATGCTGGATCAAAGCCCGGTCGCGGGTCAGTACATCTTGACGCGATTGGGCCCCAAGCGCGGGCAAGTGGCAGGCGCGACTGCCGCGTTCGACGCGGGGCCGGTGCTGGCGCGGGTCTGATACTGAGACGGGTCTGATACGCGCCACCGGCGAAAACACGATTCCCTAAGTATTTTTTACATCGACTTTACGCGCGGAAATTTTTCCGCTTTGATAGGCCCAACAGGCGGCACACTCCTTCAGGGTGCCAAATCACCGTGCGGTGTTGGGAAAGTCGGGATGCGAGAGAGCAAGATCAGAAATATGGAAGAGTTCGCTGCTGTCAGCGGAATCTCGCGGCCGACAATATCGAAATATTTCAATGACCCGGGCAGTGTGCGGGCCACCACGCGCGCCCGAATCGAATCTGCCCTGCAGCAGTACGAATACCGCCCCAACATATTTGCGATGAACCAGAACAGGCGTTTGACCAAGAATATCGGCATCGTCGTGCCGTATCTGGCTGACCCGTTCTTTGGCGAAATTGCCCGCGTGATCGAACGGCGATGCATTTCCGAGGGCTATTCGCCGACGCTGTTCAGCTCACACGGTGAGGTCGGGCTGGAGATCGAAATTCTGGATGCGTTGCGGTCCATGAAGCCGGCTGGCGTGCTGATGGCGCCGTTGGGACGGGTGTCGGACAAACGCGCGATCGAAGAGTTTTGCAAACACGTCCCAACGGTTTTGTTCGACAGTAATATCGACGGTATGGGCGAGGCCTTCATCGGTTCCGACAACTACAGTTTTGTATCTCAAACCGTTGAATATCTTACCAGAACTGGTGAGCCTCCGCTGTTTTTCGAGATGCGCAACCCGGCAAACCCGAACGCCAACAAGCGCCGCAACGCGTATTTGCAGATGATGGAACGCCTGGGGTTGGAGCCGCAGGTTTTCAAGATTGAAGGCGAAGGCTGGCAGTTTGAGGAAATCGGCAAACAAGGGGCCCATGCGATGCTGAACGCGGGCAATCTGCCGACCAACACCATTTTGTGCAGCAACGACCGTTTGGCGATTGGCGTTTTGTCGGCCGCTTTTGAGCGTGGGTTGAAAGTGGGCCGTCAGCCAGGTGCCGATTTGCGAATCGCTTCGCATGACGATCACCCCTTTGCGCGGTTCACTTGCCCCTCTTTGACAACCGCCGCGCACGACTATGACAACGTGTCCGATAGGTCGGTCGAGACTCTTTTTCAACTGATCGAAAGTGGTGGTCGACTGCCAGAACGGCAAGAAACCCTTTTCCCAGCACGACTTATCATGCGCGACTCGGCCTAATAAAAAAGTTTACGCGCGTAAAAATAGTAGTTGACGTGTGGTCGCTTTGACCTCTAAGCTTCCCCTTGTAATATCCAACTAGGGAGGAACAGGATGTTTCGTAAAACCGTGCTTTGCACGGCGAGTGCTCTGGCGCTTACCGTGTCCGCAACCGCTGCTTTTGCTGGTTCACATGCTTCAACGATCACAATCGCGACTGTGAACAACGGCGACATGATCCGTATGCAAGGCTACACGGATCAGTTCACCGCCGAGACTGGCATCAACGTCGAATGGGTCACGCTGGAAGAAAACGTGCTGCGTCAGCGCGTGACCACGGACATCACCACCCAAGGTGGTCAGTTCGACATCATGACCATCGGCATGTACGAAACCCCGATCTGGGGCGCCAACGGCTGGCTCGTCCCGCTGGACGGCTTGTCGGCTGAATACAACGTCGACGACATTCTGCCCGCAATGCGCGGTGGTTTGAGCCATGACGGTACGCTCTATGCGGCACCGTTCTACGGCGAAAGCTCCATGATCATGTATCGCACGGATCTGATGGAAGCTGCTGGCCTGGAAATGCCTGCTGCTCCGACCTGGACGTTCATCCGCGAAGCTGCTGCGGCCATGACCGACCGTGACAACGACATCAACGGCATCTGCCTGCGCGGCAAAGCTGGTTGGGGTGAAGGCGGCGCGTTCATCACCGCAATGTCCAACTCGTTCGGCGCTCGCTGGTTCGACATGGATTGGAATGCTCAGTTCGACACCCCGCAGTGGGCGAACACGCTGAACTTCTTCAATGACATGATGCAAGAGTCGGGTCCGGCTGGTTTCGCAACCAACGGCTTCAACGAAAACCTGTCGCTGTTCAACCAGGGCAAGTGCGGCATGTGGATCGACGCGACTGTTGCTGCGTCCTTCGTGACTGGCGCTGACTCGACCGTTGCTGACAGTGTTGGCTTCGCTCTGGCACCCGACAACGGCCTGGGCCGTCGTTCGAACTGGCTGTGGGCTTGGGCTCTGGCCATCCCGGCTGGCACCCAGCAGCAAGACGCTGCCATGCAGTTCATCGAATGGGCTACCGGCACGGCTTACATCGAGATGGTTGCAGCCAACGAAGGCTGGGCCAACGTTCCTCCGGGCGCGCGTATCTCGCTGTACGAAAACCCGAACTACCAAGCGGTTCCGTTCGCTCAGATGACCCTGGATTCGATCCTGTCGGCTGATCCGAACAACTCGACCGTTGATCCGAGCCCGTATGTTGGCGTTCAGTTCGCTGCTATCCCGGAATTCGCTGGCATCGCCACCGAAGTCAGCCAGGAATTCTCGGCAGCTTACGCTGGTCAGCAGACCGTCGAAGAAGCTCTGGCCCGTGCTCAGGCCATCACCAACGAAGCGATGGAAGCAGCTGGCTACCGCTAAGCGCTGATCGCGAAATCGGAAGGCGGCCTTACTTGCCGCCTTCCGAACCCTGACTACACCCCCTACAATTTGATTCTGTTTCACTCGGGCCGTGGCGCCCGATAGAGAAGGATATGTGTCATGGCGACTCAGCATTCCCGATCAGCAGCGCGATTGATGATGGCCCCTGCGGTCTTCTTGCTCCTCGTCTGGATGCTCGTTCCGCTCTGCATGACCCTTTGGTTTTCGTTCCGGAACTACTTGCCGCTTCGCGGGGGCGACCTTGGCTTTGCCGGATTTGACAACTTCGTTCGGTTTGTGTCCTCTACCGCGTTCTGGCCGTCGGTTGTGACGACCCTGTTGATCGTCGGCGGTGTCCTGGTGATTTCGATTGTGTTCGGTGTCTTGCTGGCGGTCTTGCTTGACCAGCCGCTTTGGGGCCAGGGCATTGTCCGTATCCTCGTCATCGCGCCGTTCTTTGTCATGCCGACCGTTTCTGCGCTGGTGTGGAAGAACATGTTCATGGACCCGCAGAACGGCCTCTTTGCCCATTTGTGGCGCTTCTTCGGAGCCGATCCCGTGGTCTGGCTTAGCGATGCTTCGATCTTTTCAATCATCGTGATCGTGTCCTGGCAGTGGCTGCCGTTTGCGGCGCTGATCTTGCTGACCGCGATCCAGTCGCTGGACAGCGAGCAGCTTGAAGCCGCTGAAATGGATGGCGCAGGGCCGTTGTCACGTTTCGCCTTTATCACGATGCCGCACCTCAGCCGTGCCGTTACCATCGTCATCTTGATCCAGACGATCTTCATCCTGGCTGTGTTTGCCGAAATCTTCGTGACTACGGGCGGTGCCTTCGGGTCGCGGACTCTGACCTATCTGATCTACCAGCGTGTGCTGGAAAGCCAGAACGTGGGTCTGGGCAGTGCCGGCGGCGTATATGCCATCATTCTCGCCAATATCCTTGCGTTGTTCCTGATGCGCATCGTTGGCAAAAACCTGGATAATTGAGGGACTGAAAATGGCCAGAGCTGTCTCGACAAATCGCAAAGCCCTGAATACCGCCCTCGCTTGGAGCATCGGTATTCTGATCTTCTTTCCGATCCTGTGGACGATCCTGACGTCGTTCAAGACCGAAGCCGATGCGATCGCCAATCCGCCGATCTTCTTCATGTTTGACTGGACGCTGGACAACTACGCGGTTGTGCAAGAGCGCTCCAACTATCTGCGCTTCCTGACCAACTCGATTATCATCGCCGGGGGATCCACAGTGTTGGGTGTCCTGGTGGCGGTGCCCGCCGCGTGGTCGATGGCCTTCGTGCCGTCACGGCGCACCAAGGACATCCTGATGTGGATGCTGTCCACCAAGATGTTGCCGGCCGTTGGGGTTCTGTATCCGATCTACCTGTTGTGCATCCAGCTTGGGGTGTTGGACAACCGCGCCGCGATGGTGGTGATCTTGATGCTGATCAACCTGCCGATCATCGTCTGGATGCTCTACACCTACTTCAAGGAAATCCCGGGTGAGATCCTCGAGGCGGCACGGATGGACGGGGCATCGCTGCGAGAGGAAATCATTTATGTCCTCACACCGATGGCCATTCCAGGGATTGCATCGACCTTGCTTTTGAACTTCATCCTGGCCTGGAACGAGGCATTCTGGACGCTGAACCTGACATCCGTCGACGCAGCGCCGCTGACCGCCTTCATCGCCAGCTACTCCAGCCCAGAGGGATTGTTCTTCGCCAAGCTTAGCGCGGCATCGACCATGGCCATCGCGCCAATTCTGATCATGGGCTGGTTCAGCCAGAAACAACTTGTCCGCGGCCTGACCTTCGGCGCAGTGAAATAAGGAAGACCAAGATGGGACGCATTGTACTCGAAAAAGTCAGCAAATCCTTTGGTGACACGGTAGTTATTCCGCCGCTGGATCTGTCAATCGAAGATGGGGAGTTCGTGGTTTTCGTCGGTCCTTCGGGCTGCGGTAAATCCACCCTGCTGCGATTGATTGCCGGTCTGGAAGATGTCTCTGGCGGCCGGATCCTGATTGACGATCAGGACGCCACATCGGTGCCACCTGCCAAGCGCAGCCTGGCCATGGTGTTCCAGTCCTATGCCTTGTATCCGCATATGACCGTGCGCAAGAACATCGCGTTTCCGATGCGCATGGCCGGGCTTGATCAGGCGGAACAGACCCGTCGGATCGATGCCGCCGCCAAGGCACTGAACCTGACGGATTATCTGGATCGTCGTCCGGGTCAGCTTTCGGGCGGTCAGCGCCAGCGAGTTGCCATTGGACGTGCCATCGTGCGCGAACCGGCGGCTTTCCTGTTCGACGAGCCGCTGTCAAACCTGGACGCGGCCCTGCGCCACGGGATGCGCCTTGAAATCTCTGAACTGCACCAGCGTCTGGATACGACAATGGTCTACGTGACCCACGACCAGGTTGAAGCCATGACCATGGCCGACAAGATCGTGGTGTTGCAGGCTGGCGTGATCGAGCAGGTCGGCAGCCCGTTGGAACTGTATAACACGCCGCGGAACATGTTCGTCGCCGGGTTCATTGGCTCGCCTCAGATGAACTTCTTCACCGGGTCGGATGCTGCCGCCTATGGCGCTGTGACCATCGGTGTGCGCCCTGAGCACATGCGGGTTTCGGCCACCGAGGGCACCTGGAAAGGGACCGTTGGCGTTGCCGAGCATCTTGGCTCGGACACCTTCATCCACATCCACCCTGAGACAGAGCCAACGAAGACCATAACGATCCGCGTGGACGGCATGTTCGACGTGCGCCATGGCGATACGGTTTTCTTGACGCCGGATGCGGACAAGATCCACAAATTCGACGCTCAGGGTCTACGGATCGCATGACACGGCTTATCGGCAAGACGGCGCTCATTACCGGAGCCGCCCGCGGCATCGGACGCGCCTTTGCCGAGGCCTATATCCGTGAAGGCGCGCGCGTGATCATCGCCGATATCGATGATGCGCGCGCCTCGCAAACCGCGGCGGACCTGGGCGATCAGGCATTGGCCATCCGGTTGGACGTGACCGACCAGGACAGCATTCAGACGGCGATGGGCCAAGCCCGGGACCACGGCTTTTTTCCCATCGACATCCTGATCAACAACGCGGCGATTTTCACCGCTGCGCCGATCGTCGAAATCACCCGCGATGATTACCAAAGAGTGTTTGATATCAACGTGTCAGGCACGTTGTTCATGATGCAGGCTGTGGCCCAGCAAATGATAGACCAAGGTGTGCGCGGCAAGATCATCAACATGGCCAGCCAGGCCGGGCGACGGGGTGAGGCATTGGTGGCTGTTTACTGTGCCTCGAAAGCCGCGGTGATCAGCCTGACACAATCGGCTGGCCTGAACCTGATCCAGCATGGGATCAACGTGAACGCCATTGCCCCCGGTGTCGTCGATGGCGAACACTGGGACGGCGTGGATGCGTTCTTTGCGAAATACGAACATAAGGCCCCCGGCCAGAAAAAGGCAGAGGTGGGCGCTGCTGTTCCCTTTGGCCGAATGGGAACTGCCAACGACCTGACAGGTATGGCGGTTTTTCTGGCTTCGGCGGATGCCGATTACATCGTCGCACAGACATACAATGTCGACGGCGGAAACTGGATGAGCTGAAGGAGAACCATGATGATGAGCGCCTCGAAAACTTCGGCCAGCCCGCTTCGTTTGTGCAACGTCAATCTTGGCGCATTGTCGGGTGAAATCGCCGTGCCGACGTATGATCGCGCCGGGCTGACGCCCGGTATTGTGCATATTGGCGTCGGGAATTTTCATCGTGCACATCAGGCTTGGTATCTGCACCGGCTGATGCAAGCGGGCAGGGCACGCGATTGGGCCATCATCGGTGCCGGTGTGCGCCCCGGTGACGCTGTCATGCGAGAGAAGCTACTGGCGCAGGATTGTCTTACAACGTTGATCGAACTGGACCCAAAGGGCCGATCTGCCGAAGTGACCGGTGCGATGATCGACTTTCTGGCGGTCGAAGACGGCCATGGCCCCTTGATTGCGCAGATGGCTGATCCGGCGATCCGGATTGTATCCCTGACGGTGACCGAGGGTGGCTATTACATCGACCCGGTAACCAAGACGTTTGATGCTGGCCATCCTGATATTCTGGCCGATGCCGCGTCGCCGCAACACCCCTGCACGGCCTTTGGGGCGATCGTCGCTGCATTGTCCGCGCGCCGCGCGGCGGGGCAGGGGGCGTTCACGGTTCAAAGCTGCGACAACTTGCTGGGCAACGGCCGTATCGCGCGTGAGACGGTTCTGGGTGTCGCTCGCCTGCAGGATCCGGCACTTGCAGACTGGATCGCGGCGCACGCCAGCTTCCCCAATTCGATGGTCGATTGCATCGTCCCGGCGACCGGCCCAGGTGAAATTGCCCTGGCACAAGACTTCGGTGTGAACGACGCAGCGCCCGTGACGCATGAAAACTTCCGTCAGTGGGTGTTGGAAGACGACTTCTGCGCTGGCCGGCCGGACTGGGACCAGGTTGGCGCCACTTTCACCGACGATGTGCACAGCTTCGAGTCGATGAAGATCCGCATTCTGAACGCGGGCCACCAGTTGCTGGCGAACCCCGGCGAAGTGATGTCGGTGGCCACTATTGCCGACTGCATGGCGCAGGATCTGATCGCCGATACATTCCGAAAGATCCAAACCGAAGACATCGCCCCCCATGTTGATGCTGTGCCCGGTATGACGGCAGCGGCCTACGTCGATTTGATCTCAACCCGTTTTGCCAACCCCGAAATCCACGACACCACACGCCGTGTGGCCTTTGATGGCTCGTCACGGCATACCGGGTTCCTGCTGCCTATTCTGCGCGATGCAATCAAGGCGGGCGGGTCGATTGACGGCCTTAGCCTGGCAGAAGCGTTTTGGGCGCGCATGTGCTTTGGCACCCGCGAAGACGGCAGCACCATTGAACCGAATGATCCGATCTGGGCCGACCTTACAGCCGCTGCGCACGCCGCGCGTCAACGTCCCGCTGCTTGGCTGGAACAGGCGTCGATCTATGGCGACCTGGCCGAGAACGCGGCGTTCAGCGCACGGTTCACGCATTGGCTGGACCTGATCTGGAAAGACGGCACGCAGGCCGCGTTGCGCGCCTATCTGGGGCGCTCCGCCTGATCAGGCGGGCTTGACGCGGTCAATCCACTGGCAAACCCGCTTGCGGAAGTAGCGTGGCGATCTTGTAAAGCAGGGTGCGCGCCGCTTTGGCGCGGGGGTGCGCAGGGTCGTTTGCCACCGCGCGCAGGGCTTCGCCCAGCACTTCGGCTTCGTCGGCGGACAATGTGGTTGGCGGCAAAACAAGCGGCGTTCGAAGAATATACCCCAGCCCCCGCTCTCCTTCGACGGGGATGCCCGTCGCCGCCATCATCGCCATGTCGCGCCAGATCGTGCGTGTTGACACCCCCATTTGCGCCGACAATTCAGCGGCCGTATGCAGCCGCCCGTCGCGCAGAATTTGCACCAGATCATAGAGTCGCTGGTCTCGGTTCATCGCGGGCTCCGGTCAGATGAAACAGGGGGGCAACTGACAAAATACTGTCAGCAGACCGGCAGCGCCAGCCCCAAGTGGCGCAGATTCAGGCTTTGATCCCCGCTCTGCTGGGCCTAAATATCGTGCAACCGCCGCGCCGCCGCGCCGCACCATCATCACCCAAGGAGGTCGCCATGGCTACCGCACAACTCATCACCACCCCGTTGTTCATCAACAATATCGGCCCGGCTGGCCTGATCCTGATCGCCGTGGTCGTTCTTGTCCTGTTTGGTCGCGGCAAGGTCGCCGGCCTCATGGGCGAGGTCGGCAAAGGCATTACCGCTTTCAAACGCGGCGTCAGCGATAGTTCCCAGGAAATCGAAAACCAGGCGGAAAACACCAGCGCCGACGCCACCGACGCTGCCCGCGACGTGACGCCGCCGACCAATCGCGACAACGTCTGAGCCTGACGACCCCTGAGCCAGACACGGGGCTTTGCGCCCCGGGCTCTACTTCAAGGAGCGGACATGTTCGATATCGGCTGGTCCGAAATGCTGGTTGTCGGCGTTGTGGCGCTGATTGTGGTGGGTCCCAAGGACCTGCCCAAGATGTTTCACACGTTGGGCGAAATCACCGGTAAGGCCCGGGGCATGGCGCGTGAATTCCAGCGCGCAATGAACGTTGCGGCCAAGGAAGCCGGCGTGGATGGGATCGCCAAGGACATTCGCAAAGTCACCGACGTGACCAGCGGCAAAGGCCTGAAGAAAAAGGTCACCGACGCTGTTGGCTTCGATGAAATCGAGGAAGAGTTCAAATCCATCGGTGGTGACCGCACCGACGTGCGCAAAAGCCCCAAGGCCCAGGCCATGCCAGGCAAATCCGCAGCACCAACGCCGACGGCAATCGAGGGTGACGATTTCGACGATGAATCTGATGCCGATGAAGCCGCCGCGGCAGATCATGACGCTGATCTGGCCCGCCGCAACGCCGAGTTTTCGGCGGTCGAAGCCGAGCGTTTGAAGCGCGCCGAACAGGCCGCCGATGCACGCCAGCACGCCGCCCGCCTGCGCACGCAGCGCGAAGCCGACGCCGACATAGACGCGCAGGAACGGCAGGCCACTGCGTCGGTACGTCGAGAAACATCGCCAGAGCAGGCAGCCCCGGTCCCCGCCGCCGACCCGCAATCCCGCGACGATCAAAGCTGAGGTTTATCCGCCAATGCCTGCTGACAAGACCGCAGACGATACGATTGAAGACAGCTCGGCACCGCTGATCGAGCATCTGGCCGAATTGCGGACCCGCCTGATTTGGTCGGTGCTCGCGTTTGTCGTTGCCATGTTGTTCTGCTTTGCCTTCGGGGATCAACTGCTTGATTTCCTGTTGATGCCAATCGAACAGACGATGCGCGCCTTGGGGAACCCCAATCCGGTGATGCAGTACACCGCACCGCAAGAGTATTTCTTCACGCTGGTGCGCATTGCCATGGTCGGCGGCTTTGTTCTGGCCTTTCCGGTCATCGCCTACCAGCTTTGGCGTTTTGTTGCGCCCGGTTTGTATCGCAACGAAAAAAGCGCGTTTCTGCCGTTCCTCGTGGCGTCACCCGCGTTGTTCCTGCTGGGCGCCGCGTTTGCGCATTTTGTGGTTGTCCCGATGGCGATGGGCTTCTTTTTGGGGTTCGCCGATCTTCCATCGCTGGTCTCGGCCTATTTCACGCAAGGCGCGGGCGTGCCCTTGGAAACCGTTGCCGAGGACCATGGCATCAGCATTGTGTTTAACGGCAAGGTCAACGAGACCCTTGATATCACGCTGAAAATGATCATTGCGTTTGGGCTTTGCTTCCAGCTTCCGGTTCTGTTGACGTTGATGGGCAAGGCTGGGCTGGTCTCGGCCAAAGGGCTGCGCGGCGGGCGCAAATGGGCGATTGTCGGGATCTTGACGCTGGCGGCGTTGGTCACGCCGCCTGATGTTGTCACGCAGGTGATCTTGTTCACAGTCGTGTATGGGCTCTATGAGATTTCGATCTTCCTGGTCGCCAATGTTGAGCGCAAGCGCGTAGCCGAACTCAAGGCCGAAGGTCTGTATGACGAAGAAGACGATGACCTATGAGCGATGACTCGTTGCGGCGGATCGCCGAGGCGCTGGAGCGCCTGAGCCCGCCACCCGCAACCGCGCCGGATTTCGCCCGCGCCGATGCATTCGTCTGGCACACAACGCCGGATCGGCTTCAGCCTGTGCCAAAGGTCTCTCGGGTGCCGCTGGCGCTGCTGCACGGCATCGACCGGGTGCGCAATATCCTGCTGGACAACACCGTGCAGTTCGCGCGCGGGCATGCGGCCAACAATGCCCTGTTGTGGGGCGCGCGTGGAATGGGGAAATCGTCCCTGGTCAAGGCGATCCACGCCGAGGTGCTGGCCCAGGGTCTGCCCTGCACGTTGGTTGAAATCCAGCGCGAGGATCTGCCCAGCGTCGGCAGCCTGTTGGGCTTTTTGCGTCAGGCACCAGAGCAGAGGTTTGTGCTGTTTTGCGATGACCTCAGCTTCAGCCATGACGACACGCATTACAAATCGCTCAAGGCGGTGCTGGATGGCGGGATCGAGGGGCGCCCGGCGAATGTGATTTTGTATGCCACATCGAACCGCCGCCACTTGATGCCGCGCGACATGATCGAGAATGAGCGTTCGAGCGCGATCAGTCCCTCGGAGGCAGTCGAAGAAAAAGTGTCTTTGTCGGACCGGTTCGGCCTGTGGCTGGGCTTCCATCCATGCTCTCAGGATGAGTATCTGGCAATGATCGACGGCTATATTCGCGCCTGGGGGCTGGAGGTTGATCCCACCGTCCTGCGCGCCGAAGCGATCGAATGGCAAGCGACGCGGGGGTCACGTTCGGGCCGTGTTGCTTGGCAATTCTTCTGTGATCTGGCGGGTCGGATGGGCACGCCTGTCTGACGGCACGGGCGGGCGTAGGGTGCGTGCTTGCACGCACCTTTGCTGGGCTGGATGGTGCGTGCAAGCACGCACCCTACGCGGTGCCGTTTGTCTTTATTCTTTACTGGGGAAGGCGCTCTATCCAGCGCCGCAGGCGCGCCCGGTTTGCGCCGCGATCCCCATGCCCAAAGCGCGAGCGTGAGAAGGCGACGACCTGGGTGCCCTCCTCCACAGCCGTCAACCGGATGCTGACAAAATCGGGATAGGCCATGACCCGCGTACGCGCCAGATAGGTCACATGCGGCCAGTCCCCGGCCAGAACGACAGCACCTTCTGCGTTGGCCTGCGCGGATATCGCAGCGGCCGCTTCGTCAGGCGGCAGGGTCGTAACCAGGTCCAGGCGCGCAAAGTTCGGGGTCGTCGGATCCGTGGCGCTGGCTGGTTCGACATGCCAGGTGGCGGCGTCATTTGGCGCGATGCGAACCCAGGTAGCAAACCCTGCAAAGGCCACCGCCAATGACACCAGGAGTATCCAGAAAATTGTCATGGCTGTCCTCATTGCGCCCCCGATCAAGCGTCAACGTAAAGCACCACAACGCCCCGGCAAGCCGTGACGCTGGGTCAGACCACCGGGCGGGACGCGGCTTATCCCTTTCGGCGCGTCCAGCCGTACAGGCACAGCAATTCCATGGCCACATGGGCCCCGGCTACGGCGGTGGCGCCAGAGGAATCGAAAGGCGGCGAGACTTCGACCACATCCCCCCCGGCCAGATTGATCCCGGCCAACCCGCGCAGGATCGCGGCCGCCTGCCAACTGGCCAACCCGCCCCAAACCGGAGTGCCCGTGCCAGGCGCAAATGCCGGGTCCAGCGCGTCGATGTCGAAGGTCAGGTAGGTTGGCGCGTCGCCCACGATCTCCTGCACCCGTGTGGCCACGGCTTGCGGGCCGATCTGATGCACGGTCGCGGCGTCGATCACGTTGAACCCCAGATAGTCCGGGCATTCGGTCCGAATGCCGATCTGGACCGAATTGCGCGCATCGACAAAGCCTTGCTTGACGGCTTTGTACATCATCGTGCCATGGTCGATGCGGCTCAGGTCATCGTCTTCCCACAGGTCGGAATGGGCATCGAACTGGATCACCCGCATGGGGCCGAATTTTTCGGCATAGGCTTCCAGGATTGGCAATGTGATGTAGTGGTCCCCCCCCAACACCAATGACCCAGCCCCGGATGCCAGAATCCCTTGAATATGGGCCCGCAAGGTGGCCGGAAAATCGCTGACCTTTGCATAGTCGAACGCCATGTCGCCATAGTCGACAATCGACAGTTCGGACAACGGATCATACCCCCACCCATAGGGCGGATCATAGGGCTGCAGGGTCGAGGCCTCGCGGATCGCCCGGGGCCCAAAGCGGGTGCCAGTGCGGTGGGTGACGGCTTGGTCAAAGGGGATGCCAGTCACGGCAATATCAACGCCTGTCAAATCCTTGGAATACTGACGGCGCAGAAAACTGACGGCCCCGCCGAATGCGTTTTCAAAGGACAGCCCGCGCCGGTTCTGCCGGGTAAAGGCGGCGTCGACTTCGGTCTTGGCGTCTTCAAGGGCCATGCTGTGCTCCTGCTGGTTTGCAGTCCCAGTTTGATCAAGCTTCGGGTGCAACCGCAAGCCACCCTTTTGCGCGGCGTTTCGCCTGTGTTTCAGACTGTCACGCGCTGTGAACGCCCTTCACCTTGCATTAACCCCATGCATGGGTAAAACGGGCCGTAATCGGTTTAGGGATTTCATTTTATGTCAATATCGTTGGTAATTCTGGCTGCCGGGATGGGCAGCCGTATGAACTCGGATTTGCCGAAGGTTCTTCACAGCTTGGGCGGCGCACCGCTGCTGGTGCACGCCATGCGCGCCGGTAATGTGCTGGAGCCTCAGACGGTTGTTGTCGTCACCGGGCATGGTGCCGATCTGGTTGAAAAGGCCGCGCTGGCTGAGAACCCAGAGGCCGTTTGTGTCCATCAGGCGGAGCAAAGCGGCACCGCGCACGCGGTCCAACAGGCGCGGGACGCCCTGACCGGGGCTGGGGGGGATGCCGTGGTGCTGTATGGCGACACGCCCTTTGTTCAGTCCGACACCATTGCCGGAATGATCGAGGCGCGCGCCCAGAACGATGTGATTGTGCTGGGCTTTGAGGCGGCAGATCCGGGGCGCTACGGGCGGCTGGTGATGGACGGCGACAGCCTTGAGCGGATTGTCGAATTCAAGGACGCGACCGAGGCCGAGCGTGCCATCACGCTGTGCAACTCAGGCGTCATTTGCGCCGACGCGGCGGTGTTGTTCGACCTGATCGACGGGGTCGGCAAAGACAACGCATCGGGTGAATACTACCTGACCGACATCGTCGGGCTGGCGCGGTCGCGCGGGCTGTCCGTGGGCGCCGTGCGCTGTGACGAGGCCGAAACGCTGGGCATCAACACCCGCGCTGAACTGGCCGCCGCCGAGGCCGATTTCCAGGCCCGCAAACGGGCTGAGGCCTTTGAGGACGGCGTCACGCTGGTCGCCCCCGAAACGGTGCATTTCGCGCTGGACACCGCCATCGGCCGCGACGCTGTGGTTGAGCCGAACGTGGTCTTTGGCCCCGGTGTCACCGTCGAAAGCGGCGCGCGGATCCGGGCGTTCAGCCATCTGGAAGGGTGCCACGTCAGCCGTGGCGCGGTCATCGGGCCATTTGCCCGTCTGCGCCCCGGGGCGGAACTGGCCGAAAACGTGCACATCGGCAATTTTGTAGAGATCAAGAACGCCATTCTGGACGAAGGCGTGAAGGTCAATCACCTGTCCTATATCGGGGACGCCGATATTGGCGCGTCCACCAACGTCGGCGCCGGCACGATCACCTGCAATTATGACGGCGTGTTCAAGCATCGAACCACCATCGGTGCGGGCGCCTTTATCGGATCGGACACCATGCTTGTGGCGCCGGTGCGGGTCGGAGATCACGCGATGACCGGGTCCGGCTCTGTCATTACCGAAGACGTGCCAGACGGCGCTCTGGCGCTGTCTCGTGCCGATCAACAGAACAAACCCAAGCTGGCCAAGCGCATGATGGATCGTCTGCGCGCCCAGAAAGCCAAGCAAAAGAAAGAGGTCTGAGGATGTGCGGTATTGTCGGAGTCCTGGGAACCCACCAGGTTGCCCCCCTAATTCTTGAATCGCTCAAACGTCTGGAATACCGCGGCTATGACAGCGCCGGGATTGCCACGATCCATGACGGATTGCTGGACCGGCGCCGGGCCGTTGGCAAACTGGTCAACCTGTCGGATGCGCTGGTGCATCAGGCGTTGCCCGGCAAGTCGGGCATCGGCCACACGCGGTGGGCCACGCACGGCGCGCCGACGGTGCTGAATGCTCACCCGCATCAGTCCGGCAAGGTCGCCGTCGTGCACAATGGCATCATCGAGAATTTCCGCGCCCTGCGGGATGAGTTGGCCGAACGCGGGCTTGCCGCGCAGTCCGAAACCGATACCGAAACCATCGCGCTTCTGACCCGCTACAATCTGGATCAGGGGATGACCCCCGCCGAAGCCGTACAGGCCACCCTGGCGCGGTTGGACGGGGCCTTTGCGCTGGCTTTTCTGTTCGAGGGCGAAGACGATCTGATGATCGGCGCGCGCAAGGGTTCCCCACTGGCAGTGGGCTATGGCAACGGCGAGATGTATCTGGGATCGGACGCCATTGCGTTGTCGCCAATGACCGACAAGATCACCTATCTGGAAGAAGGCGACTGGGCGGTCCTGACTCGCAACAGCGTGCAGATCTTTGACGAACACGGGCGCCGGGCCAACCGCGCGATCAGCCGGATCCAACTGGACCAGACCAGCGTCGACAAATCTGGCCACCGCCATTTCATGGCCAAGGAAATCGCGGAACAACCGTCGATTTTGGGGGCGTCGCTGGCATTCCATACCGCCGCAATTGGCGATGATGACCAAGGCGCGCGCGCGTTGGCCCTGCCAGAGGGCGTCGATTTCACCAACTGTGATCGCGTAATCATGGTTGCTTGTGGAACGGGGCACTATGCCACCCAGGTCGCAAAATACTGGTTCGAACAACTGGCGGGGATCCCCGCTGAAATCGATATCGCGTCCGAATTCCGGTATCGCAGCCCGGTGTTGTCTGATCGCGGCGTGGCCATTTTCGTCAGTCAATCGGGGGAAACCGCGGATACCTTGGCGGCTTTGCGCCACGTGGCCGGGAAAGTTGCGCAGACAATCGGCGTGATCAATGTGCCGACATCGTCTATCGCGCGGGAAACCGATGTTTCGGTGCCAATCTTGGCCGGCCCGGAAATCAGCGTGGCGTCCACCAAGGGGTTTACAGCCCAGTTGCTGGTGCTGTTGCTGCTGGCCCTCAAAGCAGGGCAGGACCGGGGGCATTTGTCGGCCGAACAGGTCGCAGAGCATCTGGAAACCTTGCGCGGGTTGCCGCCGCTGATGGCGCAGGCGATGGATCATGAACCTGAGATCGAGAAACTCTCTGGCCTATTGGCAGAGGCCAGCGACGTGTTGTTCCTGGGCCGCGGCGTTATGTTCCCGTTGGCCTTGGAGGCCGCGCTGAAGCTGAAGGAAATCAGCTATATTCACGCCGAGGGCTATGCCTCGGGCGAGCTGAAACATGGCCCCATCGCCTTGATCGACAAGACCATGCCGGTCATCGTTATGGCCCCGCGCGACGCCCTGTACGACAAGACCATTTCGAACATGCAAGAGGTCATGGCGCGGCAGGGGCAGGTGCTGCTGATCTCTGACCGCAGCGGTTTGGATGACGCGGGGCCGGTCTGGCAAAAACTGGCGATGCCGAAGGTGCCAGATCTGTTGGCGCCGCTGGTTTATGCGGTGCCCGCACAATTGCTGTCGTATCATACCGCCCTGGCACGAGGCACGGACGTGGATCAACCGCGCAATCTGGCCAAATCGGTGACCGTCGAATAATCGGCCTCGTGGCGGCAGATCGGCAGACGGCGCTGGTGGCCGCATCTTGCACCAACACCGCAGCGCGGCGTCGAGGCTTGGCAACGGCGCGCGTTTGAAGGGAAAAGAAACGGCAATGACTGTCCCCACCGATATATCCCCTGAACAGGCGATAGATGCCCTGAATGCATTGGCCGACCCGGCCCGCGCCGCCGACATGGCGCGCTATCACAAGATCCAGCGCATTTATCTGGGGCTGGGTAATCCGCAGGTGGATGCGTTGGTCAAGGACTGGCGCGCGGTGTGCTCGCTCGAAGGGCGCATCGCCCTGGCTGCGGCCTTGTGGGACACCGGCATTCATGAGGCGATGATCGCCGCTGCCAAACTGCTGACACAGGCCCGCATTCGGCCCAGCGACGAAGCGGCCTGGCAGTTGATCGCCGGATGGACCGAAGGGTTCGAAGGCTGGGCCGTTGCCGATCACGCGTGCTCTGCCGGCGGGCGCCGTCTGATTGCGGACCCGGCGCGGTTGGATCACGTCGAAACATGGACCACGCATCAGAACATGTGGACACGCCGTGCCGCATTGGTCATGACATTGCCCTGGACACGGCTGAACAATCCAAAACCAGCCGAAGTTGCAGCCCGTCACCGCATTCTGGGGTGGGCGGCTGGGTACGCGGATGACCGCGATTGGTTCATACAAAAAGCCATCGCGTGGTGGCTGCGCGAATTGTCAAAACATGACGCCGATCTGACCCGCGACTGGATCGCCCAACACGGAGACCGGCTGAAGGCGTTCGCCCGCAAAGAAGCCCTGCGCCTGATCAGTGACGGGTGAATGAGGGCAGGGCCAGGCAAAGTTGGATCTCAAGTGATTCCGGGTTTTGGCGTCCTGAAGCACATGTTTTTCGGCTAAATCGCCCGTATCTGGCTGAAAAAATGCGTTTCGCAAGAAATGTCAGACTGTGCGCGCTAACAATTTGGCGGCGCCATTGTGATGCCGCATTTGCGCTTGTATCCCAATTGGAGCAGTCAACCAGAAGGGACATATCATGCGCGCGACCAAAGTCGTCCAGAAGATCCTCAGCAATTACGAAGGCGAAACCCCCGGGGTGAAGGCCAATCTGTGCCGCATCCTGATGAACGGCAAGCTGGGCGGCACCGGCAAGATGATCATCCTGCCCGTCGATCAGGGGTTCGAGCACGGCCCCGCGCGCAGCTTCGCGCCAAACCCGGCGGGCTATGATCCGCATTATCACTACCAACTGGCCATCGACGCCGGCATGAACGCCTATGCCGCGCCATTGGGCTCGTTGGAGGCTGGGGCAGACACATTCGCCGGTCAGATCCCGACGATCCTGAAGGTAAACAGCTCCAATTCCCTGATGTCGTCCACCGCTGGCAAAGATCAGGCTGTCACGGCCTCTGTCGATGATGCGCTGCGCATTGGGGCCTCGGCCATCGGCTTCACGGTCTATCCGGGCTCGGACTGCGCTTTGGATATGTTCGAAGAGATTGTCGAGATGCGCAAGGAAGCCGCCGCCAAGGGTGTGGCCACCGTGATCTGGTCGTATCCGCGCGGCGAGGCGATCACCAAGGACGGCGAAACCGCGATTGACGTGGCCGCCTATGCCGCCCATATCGCGGCGCTGTTGGGCGCGCATATCATCAAGATCAAGCTGTCAACCGACCACCTGATGCTGCCTGAGGCCAAGAAGGTCTATGAGGATCAGAAGATCGACATCGCCACCCAGGCCGAGCGCGTGCGCCACTGCGTGCAGTCATCGTTCAATGGCCGCCGTTTGATCGTCTTCTCGGGCGGTGCTGCCAAGGGCGCTGACGCCGTATTCGACGACGCCCGCGCGATCCGCGACGGCGGCGGCAACGGCTCCATCATCGGCCGCAACTCGTTCCAACGCTCGCGCGAGGACGCGCTGGAGATGCTGGGCAAACTGGTCGACATCTACCGCGGCAAGGCCTGAGGGTTTTGTCGGGTTTGAGGCTGGGGGCGGTCCTGTGGGGCCGCCCTTTTTCCATTGTCCCACGATGGGACAATATTGGGAATCGTGATGTTTCAAGGGGACTTCTGGCGGAATTTAGCCCGCGCCAACCGAATGCCGAAAGGCCCGTGCTAGCCAGCACAGTTGGCCAAGTTGCACAATAAGTGCGCAACCTGCGGGTTCCTAGTGGAGGTGCTAGTTCGTAAAGTTCTCGAGCATCTTGTAGGCTTCTTGCGCATCTGAGGTGATAGCAAGTGCGCTGGTGCCCAAGCCGCAGGCCCGCAAAGCCCAATGCTTCATTTTATCGAGATAAGAAGCATGCTTCTTATCTGCTTGATCGAACTGCGCGCAGAAATCAGCATATATTGCTTTCACTCTGTTTCTGATTTCGGCGTCCGTATAGACTGAACCCTCGACAGAAATCCGAACTATCGAGTTCATCTTCAAAGCGACTGCATTCTTCTCATAATCCGAAAGATCAGATTCTTTAAAGCTGCGAAGAAGATTGAGTGTCTTTTTCGCTAATGCTTCACGATCAAGTGCTTCACCGCTGCGCTTGCTGCTCAAACGTACGGAATGACCATAGCTTTTGACCAAAGGAAGTAAGCCCCGAAAGCCTGTGTGATTTACTAACTCCGCAACGCCTGCCAGTCCATTATACCGGAAGAATAAGGCTTGGTGGTCTTTCAGTAAATTTTCTATTTCCAACAAATCGTTTGATGGAAGTTCCAAAAGGCTGATGGCTTCGATACAATCACGGAACATGCCATAAATTCGCTGCTTGGCTGCGATGGGTTCCATTGCCGGCAGGATCTCTTCCAAAACTGCGTTGACTTTTTCAGGTGGATTTTGCGTGGAGCGAACAAATCGCTCCACAACACCTGCTAACGCATAGAAAGCGTTTTCTGCGTGTGATTCATCGATCTGGCTCGTCACTGATCCAAGAAGCTCCTTAACTTCCGCGACCGGCTCGGATGTTTCAACTTCCGCAGCGCTTTCGCTTCGATCTGGCGGATACGTTCGCGGGTGACCGAGAACTGCTGGCCGACTTCCTCAAGCGTGTGGTCGGTGTTCATGCCGATGCCGAACCGCATACGTAGCACGCGTTCTTCGCGGGGCGTCAGGGATGACAGCACGCGCGTCGTGGTTTCGCGCAGGTTTTCCTGAATCGCAGAATCCAGCGGCAGGACCGCGTTCTTGTCCTCGATGAAATCGCCCAGTTGCGAATCTTCCTCGTCGCCAATCGGCGTCTCCAGGGAAATCGGCTCCTTGGCGATCTTCAGGACCTTGCGGACCTTGTCCAACGGCATCTGCAGCTTCTCGGCCAATTCCTCGGGCGAGGGTTCGCGGCCGATTTCGTGCAGGATCTGGCGTGAGGTGCGCACCAGCTTGTTCATCGTCTCGATCATGTGCACCGGAATACGGATGGTGCGTGCCTGATCGGCGATGGAGCGGGTGATCGCCTGACGAATCCACCAGGTCGCATAGGTCGAGAACTTGTAACCCCGGCGGTATTCGAATTTGTCCACGGCCTTCATCAGGCCGATGTTGCCTTCCTGGATCAGGTCCAGGAATTGCAGGCCACGGTTGGTGTATTTCTTGGCGATGGAGATCACGAGGCGCAGGTTGGCCTCGACCATTTCCTTCTTGGCCTGGCGGGCCTCTTTTTCGCCCTTCTGGACCTGCTGCACGATGCGGCGGAATTCGGAAATATCCACACCCACGTAGCGGCCAACGGTCGCCATGTCGTCGCGCAATTCCAGCACCTTGTCGCCGTGCTTTTCGAACAGGGTCTGCCAGCCACGGCCCGAGTTTTCGCCCTGGCGGTCACACCAGGTCGGATCCAGTTCATACCCACGGTAGCTGTCGATGAACTCACGCCGGTTGATGCGCGCCAGATCAGCCAGCTTCACCATCGCGGAATCGATGGTCATGATCTTCTTGTTGATGCCGTAAAGCTGGTCGATCAACGCTTCGATCCGGTTGTTGTGCAGGTGCAGCGAGTTCACCAGTTCAACGATTTCGGACCGCAGCTTTTGATACGCAGCTTCTTCATTGACCGAAAAACGCGCGTCTTCTTCCAGCGTCGCCTGCATGCGCTGGTCTTGCATGCTGACCAGTTGTTCATGGTCGCGGGCGATGAGGTCCAGCGTTTCCAGAACGCGCGGCTTGAGCGATTCTTCCATCGCCGCCAGCGACATGCTCGACTGGTCGAATTCATCGTCGTCGTCGTCATCATCGGCGCTGGCGATTGGGTTGCCGTCGGCGTCCAGTTCGGGCTCGGTCTTTTCTGCCGGGCGCGCGGCGTTGGTTGCCGGCGCGGCATCAACCGATTTGACGACGGATTCGTCTTCGTCGTCTTCCAGCGAATTGCCGAAGGTGGCGTCAAGGTCGATGACCTCGCGCAGCAAAACGTCTTCGGACAGCAATTCGTCGCGCCAGATGATAATGGCCTGGAACGTCAGCGGGCTTTCGCACAGGCCCGCGATCATCGTGTTTCGGCCGGCCTCGATCCGCTTGGCGATGGCGATTTCGCCTTCGCGCGACAGCAGTTCGACGGACCCCATCTCACGCAGGTACATGCGCACCGGATCGTCGGTGCGGTCCAGTGTTTCGGTCGTGCTGGCGGCGACTACAACGTCGGTCGAGCCTGACCCCGCCGCGGTTTCCGCCGGCACATTGCTGTCGGCGTCCTCGGCCTCTTCTTCTTCGACCACGTTGATGCCCATTTCAGACAGCATCGACATCACATCTTCGATTTGCTCGGACGACACCTGATCGGGCGGCATGACCTGGTTGAGCTGTTCGTAGGTGATGAACCCACGCTCCTTGGCGGCAGCGATCATACGCTTCACCGACGCTTGGCTCATATCCAGTGTGAAGCCGCTGTCCTGATCATCGGACTTCGCGTCGTCGTTTTCTTTGGCGACCATGGTTCCTCCGGCAGGGGGCAAGACGTGATTCGGCACTTTTGACAGATAGCGGGTGAAACCGCCGAATCACAGGGGGGGGATGAAAAAAGTGATTCGCAACAGGGCGTAGTCGGGTCAGCGTGGTGGGTTTCGGCCCTTCTTGATCCAAATTTCGCGGTCGATCAGTTGGCTCAGGACAGATTTGCCCTGTTCGCCGCCCGGGACCGAATCATCGGTGGTGTCTGGAAGGGCCGTCCGTAGCGCTTTCTCGCGCTCTGCTTTGGCTTGCTCCAGCCGCCAGGTCAGGCCTTCATCCGCTAGATGGGTGATTTGTTCCATGGCTTCAAGGGTCTCTCGGCGCCCACCTTGCATGGCAGCCAACACGCGGAATTCGTGGTCCAGAAACCGGGCGGCTTCAGACTGGTCCGAACGGGCGCGGCGCAGGGGCAGGGTTTGCAAATAGGGCAGGGTCAGATGTGCGGCCAGCAGATCACCCAAGTCTTGCGAAAGCGTATGCGCATCGGGCGCTGGATCATGATTGCTGTGCGCAAGCAGGGCCGATTGCAGGTCGCGCAGGTCCGGACGGGTTGTTTCCAAGCCGATCAACCGGTCGTCAAAGACGGCCAACAGACTTGGATGTGCAGCCAGCACCGTCAGAATGCTGACGATTCGCAATTCGGCGTCTGCGCCCTGGCCAGCGGCCAGCAAGGAGTTGCGTGTACCGGGCAAGGATGCTTCCTTGTGAGGTCTGCGGGCAGCGTCACGGCTGCCGCCCCGGTTGCGAAACAGTGCAAACTGCTGATCCCCGAAAGCGCGTTGATACTGGGTGCGCAATTCCGGGTCGGTGATACGCCCGCTGATCTGCTTGAGGCGATGCGCCAACGCGGCCTTGCGTTCCGGGCTGTCAAAACTCTGACCTGAGATTTCGCGTTCCCACAACAGCTGCGCCATCGGCACCGCGCGGTCAATCAGCGCCTTCATCGCGCCGGGGCCAGAGGCCCGTAGCAGATCGTCCGGGTCCTGGCCGCCGGGTAGCAAAACGAACCGCAGTGATTTTCCCGAGGTTATGAGCGGCAGCGCCAGATCGGCCAGCCGGTTCCCTGCGCGCAGGCCCGCTGTATCGCCGTCCAGCGCAACCACGGGTTCGTCATGCAGCCGCCACAGAAGGCGCAGTTGGTCTTCGGTCACAGCGGTTCCCAGGGGCGCAACGGCCCCGTCAAACCCCGCGCCAACCAGCGCGATCACATCCATATACCCCTCGGCCACGATCAAGGGCGTGCCCTTGCCCATCGCGGCGCGGGCCGGGCCAATGTTGAACAAAGTGCGCCCTTTGTCGAACAGTGGCGTTTCCGGCGAATTCAGATACTTTGCCCGCGCGTTCTGCGCCATCGCCCGGCCACCGAACGCAATGCAGCGGTCCCGCGCATCGCGGATCGGGAACATGATGCGCCCGCGAAACCGGTCATAGGGTTGGCCGCCATCATCGGGCTTGGCGCAAAGACCGGCTTCGATGATCAGATCCGGCCCTACACCCGCCTGCGTCAGATGTTGCCACAACCCGTGGCGGGTGTCGGGCGCAAAGCCGATGCCCCACAGCTCTCGTTGCGCCTCGCTCAAGCCACGGTGCGCCAGATACGCGCGGGCGTCGGCGGCTTGCGCGCCCATCAATTGCATCCGGTAGTAGCGTGCCGCGTGTTCCATGACCTCTGTCAGTTGGGTGCGCCGGTCCGCGCGCTGCTTGTCTTGCGGGTCGCGGGCGGGCAGGGTCATTCCGGCTTCGCGGGCCAACAGTTCGACGGCTTCCATGAATTGCAGGTTCTGGGTTTCCCGCAGGAACGTCAGCACGTCACCCTTGGCCTGACACCCGAAACAATAATAAAACCCCTTGCGGTCATCGACATGAAAGGACGCCGTTTTTTCATGGTGAAACGGGCACGGCGCCCAGAAGTCACCCTTGCCCTGGTTCGATTTGCGCAAATCCCAGGTCACGGCACGCCCAACCACCTGCGAGATGGACACGCGGGTTCGCAACTCGTCCAGAAAGCCGGGGGGCAGCGACATCGGGGGCAGATTCCATTGGCGGCAAGCACTGACAATATAGAGCGCGCCGGGGGCGCAATCAAACCCACCTGTTTGGGGCAGGCGGGGCCGACGAAAAACGGGGGCCCAGAGGCCCCCGCGAAACATTGCACAGGCGTCAGCAATCAGTCCTGGGTGGCCGGCGTGTCTGCATTGGGGGTGTCCGCATTGGGCGCAGGCTGCTCGGTTGCCGGCTGCGCGGCGGTAGCAGGCTCAGCAGCCGGTTCGGCCGCGACTCGCGGTTTGCGCGGCTTGCGGGCGCGCTTGGGCTTGTCTTCGACGGGGGCATCGGTCTGCTGCGGCGCCGGTGTTTCGCTGGCGCGCGACTCTGGTGTTTCAACCAACATCGACTCGGATGCGTCAGTCTGAGGGGCGCTGGGCGCAACCGCGTCCGCATCGCCCTGTGGTTTGCCATCGCCCTGAGGTCTGCCGTCACGTTGGTCTACGTCACGGTTGTCGTTGTCACGACGGTTGTTGCGGCGGTTTCCACGGCGGTCCTTGCCATCTGTCCGGTCCCCGCGAGCGTCCGGGCGCTGCTCCGCGCCGTCCTCGGCATCGCCACCAGACTCATCGCGCGGATCGTGGCGGCGATTTTGGTTCTGGTTTTGCTGCTGTTGTAGCTGCTGTTCGCGCCGAGCCTCTGCCTCTTTGGCCTGTTCGGCCAAGGCTTCGTTCAGCATGCGCGTATAATGCTCAGCATGTTGCTGAAAATTCTCGGCTGCGACGCGGTCACCCGAAAGCTGGGCATCGCGGGCAAGCGCCGTGTATTTGTCGATGATTTGCTGCGGCGTGCCGCGCACCTTCCCCTCAGGGCCGGAGCTGTCAAACACGCGGTTGACAACATTTCCGAGCGAGCGGGGGCGATTCTTGTTCGAGCGCGAACGTTTGTTCGATGGTCTCATGGAGGCAGGTTCCGGCCTTGGTCGGGACGTTTGACCCCGATCTGGCCCAAAAGGGACCGCAGCGGGCTCAGGTCTGGCAAGATGACTGTGACACACGCTGGGCTGGTCAGAAATCTAACCCGGCACGACACATGCCGCGTATACCCATGCGATCACGGCGCAGACAACCCTGATTTCCGCAACATTGTCGGAAAATCGGCCAAGCGGGCCAGTTTTTCACCGCGTCGTGACCCAAAAAGCATACTTGCAGGCAACTATTTTTCTGGCAAACCGGGCCAAACGCCCAGAACCACCCGGTCCCGCCCGTCAAAATCCTGGCGAATCTCAAGCTTTTCGAACCCGGACTTGGCCATCAACCGCAGGACTTCGGCACCTTGTGTGGGGCCAATTTCCACGGCCAGACGGCCCCTATCAGTCAAAAACCGCGGGGCGTTGGCAGACAAGATCCGGTAAGCCGCCAAGCCGTCGCCGCCGGGTGTCAGCGCCATCTCGGGCTCATGCAGGCGCACTTCAGGGGCCAAATCCGCCATTTCCGCCGCAGCAATATAGGGCGGGTTCGATACGATCAGGTCGAACTGGCCCGAAACACCCTCAAACCAATCCGAGTGGGAAAACACCACGCGCGCCTGCACCCCAAGCGCCTGCGCGTTCGTGCGCGCGATGTTCAGCGCCGCGTCTGACAAATCAAGCCCCACGCCCTGCGCCTGTGGGCGGTCCGCCAGCAACGACAGAACGATCGCGCCTGAGCCTGTGCCCAGGTCCAGCACCGTGCGAAACGGGGCCTCAAGGCAAGCCGCAATCAATCCCTCGGTTTCCGGCCTGGGATCCAGGACGTCGGCGGTGACATGAAAGTTGCGCCCCCAGAACAGCCGCCTGCCGGTGATATGGCTTATTGGTTCGCGCGCCGCGCGCCGGTCAAGTGCAACGTCGAAAGCGCGCAGGGCGGCTGCCGGTACCGGATCATGAAGGGCAAGTGTCAGCCGGTCCGACCCGATCCCCAGAACATGCGCCAGCAACAACCGGGCGTCGCGCGCGGCATCGGGAATACCCGCCGCGTTCAGCCGGGCGATTGCGTCGCGCAGCGCATGTGCCGCTATCATCCGTCCAACTCGGCCAGCTTCCGAGCCTGGTCATCGGCGATCAGCGCGTCGATCACCGGGTCCAGATCACCCGCCAAGATCTGTGGCAGGGCATAAAGTGTCAGATTGATGCGATGATCGGTCATACGGCCCTGTGGGAAATTGTAGGTGCGAATGCGTTCGGAGCGGTCGCCACTTCCGACCTGCGCCTTGCGGTCGGCGGCGCGGGCCTCGTCCTGCTTGCGCCGTTCCATGTCGAACAGCCGGGCGCGCAGCACATCCATCGCCAGACGCCGGTTCTGATGCTGGGATTTCTCGGAACTGGTTACCACGATGCCCGACGGAATATGCGTGATGCGAACAGCCGAATCGGTCGTGTTCACATGCTGTCCGCCCGCGCCCGAAGCCCGCATGGTATCAATGCGCAGATCGCCGTCGGGGATCTGAAGATCCACCTCGGCCGCCTCGGGCAAGACGGCGACTGTCGCAGCAGAGGTATGAATGCGCCCGCCCGATTCCGTGACCGGAACGCGCTGCACGCGGTGCACCCCGGATTCGAACTTCAAACGCGCGAAGACGCCTGTCCCTTGGATCCGCACCACGGCCTCGCGCAAACCCCCCAATTCGGTCTCGGTGAAGGTGATGACCTCACTCCGCCAACCATGATTGTCAGCGTAGCGTTGATACATGCGCAGCAAGTCCGCAGCGAACAACGAGGCCTCATCGCCCCCGGTCCCAGGCCGAATCTCGACAATGGCTGGCCTGGCATCGGCCGCATCACGTGGAATCAACGCCAACTTGAGCCGGATTTCCAGCGCGGGTATGGCCTCATCCAGGGCCTCAATCTCATCCTGAGCCAAGTCCTTCAGCTCGGGATCGCCAAGCATCGCCACGGCGTCTGATCTTTGGGATTGGGCGGTCTGGTAGTGCGAGATTGCGTCAACAACCGGCTTGAGCTGGTCGTATTCACGGGCAATATCGGCCAGCATGGACGGATCGGCCCCTTCGGCAAGTTGGGCCTCAAGGTAGCCAAAGCGCTGGGTGATCTGGTCAAGGGTCTGAGCGGGTATCATGCGCCGGGTTTGACGCCCGCTACGCAACACGTCAAGGGCGCAGGCGAAACGCCTGCGCGTCATACCGAAAGCCCTGCGGGCTTGTTCCATTTACCTTGAGCGCGAACAGTAGGTTTTGACAGGGGTTGCTATGCGGACCCCGCAAATTCAATAGGTTACGGGCTGGGTGGTTGCAGGGTTATTGACAGTTTCGGTGCGATTGGGGCGCGGGGATGGTGGTTTGCGCGCGGCTTTCCAGAAAAATAGTCAATGATTCCAATAACCACATCACTAGGTCGTGGGCGGATTTGCCCATGAACTACGACAATCCCTTTGGGTTCATGAACGCCAGCAGTTCGTCGTCGGTCAAGCGGCCGCGCGGCTGTCCGAACTCGCCTCGCCACCTGTGACCGCGCCTTGCCCTGTCCCGGCAATGCGCCCGAATGGGTGCATCGGTTGCCAGCCGGAAAGCACATCAAGGCGCGCGACGGGCGGGAATACCGCCTGCTTGATCCGGGGGCGATCATCCTGGACTTCGAAGAACGTGCGGTCGATTTGCCGATTGACTATGAACACCAGACGATGCGCGCCAAGGCAGGGGACAAAGGGCCGGTTCCGGCTGCCGGCTGGATCAAGGAACTGCGCCAAGAGGCCTCGGGCCTTTGGGGTCGGGTTGATTGGACCGCCACCGCGCGCGAGCTGATTGCCCGCAAGGAATACCGCGTCCTGTCGCCCACCTTCTATTACATCGCAGCGGGGCAGGTCGTGCGCCTGAGTGGCGCGGGCCTGGTCCACAAGCCTGCCCTGCACCTCGAAGCCCTTGCCCAGGAGAACATGCCCATGCCCGCCCAAACCCCGTCGCCCTGTTCAAAAGTGATCGCCCGTCTTCTGGAAACTCTCGGGCTATCCAGGGACGCGACCGAGGACGAGGCTCTCGAAGCCCTGGCGTCACTCGCGGCCCAGAGCGCCCAGAGCACCAGCGCGTCCGAAACGCCCGATCCCCGCCGTTTCGTGTCTATCGATGCGCTCCGTGACTTGATGGCTGAACGCGGCACCCGCGAGGCGACGATGCGCAAAGCCGACGCCAAAGCCAAGGTAGATGATGCGCTGCGCAAGGGCCACTTGACGCCCGCAATGCGCGGCTGGGCAAGCGCACTGTGCATGTCCGATCCAGGAAGTTTTGACGACTTCATGTCGCGGTCCGCCGCGCCCTATGCGTCCTTGCATCGGACCCTTTTGCCCAATGGTTATGTGGGCACATCGCAGACTCCGTCCGTGTCAGATGCTGAGCAAGCCATTTGTTCCCAGCTCGGCCTGACACCAGGCCGTCAGTCAAACGCCTGAGTTGCCAGCCGGGCTAGCCATTCGACGCCTGTGCATCGGGCCTGTGCATCGGGCCTGTGCATCGGGCCTGTGCATCGGGCCTTGGCGTCGAAGCCCGCCCCGGTCGCGCCCTGTTCCCGCGACCGGGGCGGTTCATCGTTTCTTTCAAGGGTCAGATTATGTCGCTGCCAGCCCAACCGATGCTGCGTGTCACAGCCCAGGTAGAACCCTATGTAAAGGCGCTGGGGCCGGATCTGGCGGTCGCTTTCCTGTTGCACTATGGCGGCGCGGAACTCTACATCCGAACACGCCCGAATGCCGAAACAGAGTATGCCGGGCTGATCGGCGTTGACGGTGCCCGTGCCTTGGCCTCTCGGGGTGACACGATGCCGCGCCGCGTCCCCCTGGCCAAGGCATGGCTCACGGCGATGCTGGTCCGGCAGGGGCATTCGGTTCCTGAGATCGCCCGCAAGCTGCGCATCTCTGACGTGTCGGTGCGTCGGACCCGAAAGGCCCGCAACCGATGACCGAAGACGCTGCACATAATGGCACGCGTGACGCAATGCAGCGAGCCTTGTTCGCCGGGCGTGCTGCGTGGGCCTGCCTGGATGAAATGGACATTGCCCTTGAAGGGGCGCTTGAAGCCACCCGTGAACAGGGCGTTTACAGCGCCCATCAAGACGCGGCACAGATAGATCCCCACCGTCGCGAACACCGCCCTGGACGCCGCGCAAAGATGGCCGCTGACCCCGAATTGCGGGCCTTCGTCGAAGCCCGATTTGGCACAATGACCTTTGACCAGATGGCAGACGCGGTGGCCAATGCGTTCACCCTTGACCGCCGCGTTCGCCGATCTGCCATCCATGCATGGTGGTCAAAGCATCACAAACGAACATAGCCGGACGGTCCCGGATAACCTGCGGACCCCCGCCCACTTCCGGTATCAAAACCACCTATTACCGACTGGCAGATTACGGAATAAGCACACACTGCCCCCGCCGCCTGCGGCGACTCCCCGGGATATTTGACGCATAAAGATGCACAGTGAGATACAGACAATTTGACTAAAATTGCGCTTCATCTTTCCCAAAATACTCTGGGGGATGAGCCCAAAGGGCGAAGGGGGCAACGCCCCCTATGTCGCAGGGGGTCAACGCAAGCCTTATTGCAGGTACGGCATCGGGTCGACGCTCTCAAAGCCTTCTCGAACCTCAAAGTGCAGGAAGGATGGATCCCCCTGCCGGACCGTCGCAATGGTCTGTCCTCGGGTTACGCGGTCGCCACGCGCGACGCGGATGTCGTCGATGTTGGCGTAAACCGTCAATAGGTTGTTTTCGTGGCGGATCACCAGGATCGGAACCTGATCGGTATCTTGCGTGATCGCCGCAACGGTGCCGGTTGCCGCGGCCTGAACATTGGTGCCCACAGGTGCGCCGATGCCAATGCCGTCGTTGCGTCCGCGCGCATAGGCACGGATGATCCGGCCCTGCACGGGCATTCCCAGTTGCGGGCCAGTGGAGCGTTCGGCAGCCATGTTGGCCACAGGTTCAACAGCGGCGGCAGGTTCGCCTCCAATCGCGGCCGAGGAGCCAGCTGGCGTTGGGTTGGTGGCGGGCAAAGGTGTCGCCGCGGAAGGTGGTTCGGGCGTGACCGACCCTTCGCCAGGCAGGGTGATTTCGGGGGTAATGATCGTGGTGGCGGCAGGCGCAAGCGGCACCCCGGTGGCGGCAAGTGGCGCGCCAACGACGGTGGTTTGAGCGACGGGGATCATCAGGATCTGACCTTCACGCACGCTCATGTTGCCGTCCAGCCCGTTCCATTCTGCCAACGACCTTGGCGACACGTCGAAAAGCCGCGCAATCGAGAAGGCCGTTTCCCCGCGCCGCACGGTGTGTTGCACCGGTTCTGGCCCGGTAGCGGGCGCAATGGCGGACAGCGGGGTTGCGGTGATGGGTCCGGTATCGGCGCCATCCACGCGGCTGGGCAGGACCAGCAATTCCCCGCCACGCATCACCGTTGCCGGTTCGAGCGCGTTATGCGCGGCCAGTTCCGCGGGCGAGAGACCCAGGCGCTGGGCGATGTCGCTGACAACTTCGCCGCGGCCGGCCACGACAACCTGATATCCGGGATAGGAAATGATCCCGCGTGCATCCGGTGCAGGCCGCGCCGACGTCGCCTGACGGGCTGCCGCCGACGTTGAAAACCGGTTCGAGGGGCGTAAATCCCAATCGAAATTTGACGCAGCCGCACAGCCAGACAACAACAGGGCGATCCCGCCCATCAAGGCCATTCGCGTCTTGAACCCGTGCCGTGCCTGTTTCTGCTGCCCCGGTGCAACCATTGTGACGCTGCTCATCTTGTCCCGTACCCAACTGACCTTGGTCGTTCGTGCCCTGTTTGGCACAGCGGTCTTTCACACATTTATAGCGGACTCACGCGCACAATACACCCCATCACCACAACGTGTTGGGGATTTCCGCGCAATGCGTCCATGAATTCCGCGGCGTCAATCCTGCGCCATACCCTCCAGAAGGGGAACAAACCGGACCGGGCGCAACTCTTCGTAGTCAAAGCCCTTTTCCAGACGCCGCACCTTGATCAGGCTTTGCACTGTGTCAGACTGGCCCACGGGCACCACCATCACGCCACCAACGCGCAGCTGCTGCTTGAGCGGGCCGGGCGTATCTTCGGCGGCTGCGGTAACCAGGATGCGATCAAAGGGGGCTTGTTCCGGCAGGCCATATGAGCCGTCCGACGCCAGGCAGGTGATGTTTGACAGCCCCAACAGATCGAACGCGCGCCGCGCTTCGGCGACCAGCGTTCTGTGGCGTTCGACGGTATAAACCCGCCGCGCCAACTGGCTGAGGATCGCCGCCTGATAGCCCGATCCTGTGCCCACCTCGAGGACCTTGTCGCGCGGTGAAATTTCCAATGCCTCGGTCATCAGCGCCACGACAGAGGGCTGGCTGATGGTTTGGCCACAAGCGATCGGCAAGGGCGTGTCTTCATAGGCGCGATCCGCGAAGATGCCGCGCAAAAAGGCGGCACGGTCGATGCGTTCCATTGCGCGCAGTACGTTCGCATCGGTTACGCCCTTCGAGCGAAGCGCGTAAATAAACCGCATGATGTTTTCGGCGCGGTCTGCGTCTGTCATTCCAGGCGGTCCTTGAGCGTCTTGAGCGTGTCGTGGGCCGTCATGTCACAGCGCAGCGGCGTGATCGAGATATAGCCGTCAAGGTTCGCAGCAGCATCGGTGCCGGGCAGGGTGGCAAGGTGTTGTGGCCCGCCCTTGATCCACAGAAACTTGCGCCCTGACGGCGAAATATGCGGCTCTACTCCGAAGTTCGTCTTGCGCCGGAACCCCTGCGCCGTGACGCGGGTGCCTTTGACTTCGGCGGCGGGGACGGGCGGGAAATTAACGTTGTAGAACAGGCGGTAATCCGTGTCCTCCCACAGCGCGTTTTCAAGCAGATTGCGCACCACGGCCACACCATGTTCGACGGCGGGCTCAAACAGGCTGCTCATTTCTTCGGTGCGGGGGCCGACGTATTGGGACAAGGCAATGGCGTTCAACCCTTGAAGCGCGGCCTCCATCGCAGCGCCAACGGTGCCTGAATACAGGGTGTTTTCCGCAGAGTTGTTGCCCCGGTTGACGCCCGACAGAACCAAATCAGGCTTGGCCCCTTGCAAAACATCATAATACCCGGCCAGCACGCAGTCGGCGGGGCTGCCCTCAGCGGCAAAGCGCCGCCTGCCCATCTTGGCGACCATCATCGGATGCGTGTAGCTGATCTTGTGCGCCACTCCGGACTGCTCGAAGGCAGGTGCCACAACCCAGACTTCACCATCGGGGCCTGCCAGGTCTTCGGCGATGGCCTCCATCACCTTCAGGCCAGGTGCGTTGATGCCGTCGTCGTTGGTGATGAGAATGCGCATGAAGCCCGCCTTTGCTAAGGGTCTGTTGCCTGCTTAGTGCAGCCAATGCCGGGCGGCAAGCCACCGGTGATTAAACCCGGGCTTGCACAAGATTTTGCTTCGGATTTCGGTCCGCTGTGTGCCAAGGTTGCGTCTTTAAAATTGGAGAACACCATGCGCCCCGTTGCCTTTGCAAAATATTTAACCGCCGCCGCGCTGATTTGCGCGGGCCCCGCAACCGCTGACGAGATGTGGACCAGCGCCCTGGGCCCGATCATCTGGGAAAGCACGTTGGATGACATCGCCGTGTTGCGCCTCGATGATCGGTCCAATGGCCACGTCGTACATCTCTATGTGCCTGGTTTGGCCTCTGATGTGATGGGGGGGCGTGGATCCTACCAGGGATATTGGCTAGCCGATGGTGGCGACCCGGTTGATCGTTGCGCGACGCAGTTGGTTGCCCCGGATGGCGCGAAGTCCCACTATTGGGGCCAATTCACGATCACGTTTGTCCGCTCTGAGTTCCCGTCCGACTGGGCGGGCGTTGCCGGCGCGTGCTTCGATACGCCGTCAGTCGCGTTGAGCGGTGAGGTGCAATAGGCCTGAAATCCGGCATATAAATTGAGCGCGCCAGCCGGTCCCGGGTTCGGTCCGACGATTGACCACCGTGTCGAATTCGCCCTGTTGGGACTGCTGGCGCTGCTTTGGGGGTCGTCTTACCTGTTCATCCGGATCGCCGTGGCAGAGATCCCGCCGCTTACGCTGATCGCTGCCCGGGTCAGCGGCGCGACGCTTGTTCTCGGGTTGGTGCTGCTTGGCCAAGGGCAACGATTACCGCGCGATGGCCGCATGTGGCGTGCGTTGGGCGTTCAGGCTTTTCTGAACAGCATCGGGGCCTGGACCGTCTTGGCTTGGGGCCAGCAATTCGTCGATGCGGGCTTGGCCAGTGTTCTGAATTCGACCTCGCCAATCTTTGTGATTGCCCTGACTGCGGTGTTTGTCCGCGCGGCGCCCGTCGCCCCACGAAAGATCGTCGGTGCAGTGCTGGGGTTTTCGGGTGTCGTGTTGATCATTGGGTTTGAGGCCCTGCAAGGGCTGGGCGCATCAGTTGCCGGGCAACTGGCCTGCCTGACCGGAGCATTGATGTATGCAGGCGCGGCGCTGTATGGGCGGCGCTTTGGCACCTTGGGTGCGGCCGTCACGGCCACCGCCACGATGATCTGGGCCAGCGCCGTGCTGGTGCCGCTGGCGGTGATCGTCGATCAGCCCTGGACCCTGACGCCCGGCCCGCGCGCCATTCTGGCGACGCTGGCGCTGTCGGTTCTGTGCACCGGGCTGGCGCTGGTGCTGTATTTCCGGTTGCTGCAAACACTGGGGGCATTGGGCACGGCCAGCCAGGCCTATCTGCGGGCCGGGGTTGGACTGTTCCTGGGCGTCGTTTTCCTGGGCGAGACCTTGCCGGTGCTGGCGCTGGTGGGAGTTGGTTTGGCATTGGTTGGCGTCGTGTTGATCGTCGGCCAAAGACGCGCGCCCGCGACCTGACCATAGCCACGCGCAGCGGTCTGACTTTTCTTCTGCGGCGTCGTTTTTGGGGCATAAAATCCGCCAGTGCCGTGGCAGCGTGGCCGCGTGATATCAGGAGGACACGCATGAACTATGCCTTTATCGGCCTTGGCAACCTTGGGGGGCATCTGGCGGCATCGCTGGCGAATGCCGGGTTTGGCCTGTCGGTCTTTGACCGCGACACCGCGCAGAAAGACCGTCTGACGGGGTTGGGCGCCACTTGGGCGGACAGCGCTGTAGCAGCGGTCAAAGGGGCGGACGCGGTCATCACCTGCCTGCCGTCGCCTGCCGTATCCGAGGCGGTGCTGGACGATATCCTGCCGCACATGCAAGCCGGGACCGACTGGATTGAGATGTCCACGCTGGGCCGGCCTGAAATCTTGCGGCTGGCGGAAAAGATGCAGGCCGCCGGCATGGGGGTGCTGGAATGTCCGGTGACCGGCGGTGTCCATCTGGCAGCACAGGGCAATATCACGGTTCTGGTTGGGGGTGACGCTGACGTATTCACCCGCCACCGCCCGGCGATGGCCGCGATGGGCGACAAGATCTTTCACATGGGCCCGCTGGGATCGGCATCGCTGATCAAGGTGATCACCAACATGTTGGCGTTCATTCACCTTGTGGCCGATGGCGAAGCGCTGATGTTGGCCAAACGTGGCGGGTTGGACCTGAAAACCGCGTGGGAGGCGATCGCGGCATCCAGTGGCAGCAGCTTTGTGCATGAAACCGAAGGACAATTGATCCTGAACGGCAGCTATGACGTGGCCTTCACCATGGATCTGGCGCTGAAAGACCTGGGCTTTGCCATGGAGTTCGGGCGCGAATACGGCGTTCCGATGGATCTGGCGGGGGTCACCAACCAGACCTTTGTCAAAGGGCGCGCGGCCTATGGTGGCGCTGCGCAGTCGCCGCAAATTGTCAAACTGCTCGAAGATGTGTTGGGCACCGATCTGCGCGCCGACGGGTTCCCCGCACGATTGGAGTAGGCGCTACTGCGCGGCCTCGCGGCCCAGAATGTCCTCGACCTCGGCGCGCATGGCGCGGCTGACCGGCACCTGTGCGCCGTTGGTCAGGATCAGGGTCAATCCGGCTTGGCGGGCTTCGAAGGTGGTGACATGGTTCATGTTCACCCACCACGACCGGTGAACGCGCAATCCGGGCAGCGGTGAGAGTTCTGCCTCGGCGTCGGACAGCCGCATGAGCACGCGGGTCTGACCGAGTGTCGTCGTCACTTCGACGTGGTGGTTGGCTGCGCGAAGGCACATGACATCGTGCCCCAGGTCAGCGGGCAAACGGTCAAAGAACGGCGAAGAGTCCATCGGCAGCATCGATCCCGGTTCAACACCCAGCGGTACGATGGTTTCCACCAGCGGTGCGCGGATTGTTCGGCGCCGTCGCATCCCCCACAGGGGTTGAAGCGTTGGCATGAATGCGTTGATCAGCAGGGTCATCGAAATGACCATGGTCACCGTTTGAAATGACAGCAAAGCGAAGCTGAAAAGGACGTCTGCTGGACTGATCAAGATGTTGACGAGGACGACCAACGCAAGGATCGGACCTGCGCCCAGCACCCCCGCCGCCAACGACGGATAGCCCCAGGCAATACGCCTTTTGCGGGCGAATTCACGAAACGTCATCGACAGGTAAAACTGAAGAAACACGCTGGGGATCAGGATCAGGGCCCAAAACACGAACCTGTTCACAAAGACCATCGCATCTTGCGTGTCGAATGGCCCCGCGAAGCTGGTCACCAACACCGCCGATCCCAGCGCCAACCAGAACCGCACAGAGCGCAAGTATTGCCCACAACGATCCACGGACCACGCGTGCGCGGCCTTCAGCGTTTCCCACCGGGCTCGGTGTTGGGGGGGCTGGTTTGCCGAAGTCATTCGTCAGTGATGCCGTCCCGCGCGCCCGGATGCAAGTCCTTGCGCTGGATATCTGACGGGCCTTGCGTGGCTTTATTCAACCTTTGCGCGTGGAAACTGCATCCCGCACCGTGGCGCGCTGTGCCCTGGAAACCGGCACGATTTGACCTGTCACCATGCGCAATTCTGGCCCGCTGGTGCCTTTTTCGATGCGGTCCACATGCCTCAGGCTGATCCACCAGGACCGATGCACGCGCAACCCGTCGAACTCCTGCAGGTCCTGTTCAGCATCGCTTAGACGCATCAGGATCAACGCGCTGCCCTGCGTTGTCGTGACGTCGATGTAATGGTCCTTGGCCTGTAGCGAAACGATGTCGCGCCCCAGTGTTTGCGGCAGTTTCGAGAAAAGAAGCGAGGCCGTCAGATCCGGTGCAAGGGGGGGCAATGCAGGTTCGTCAGATGCGTTCTCGGACGAGTTCGATGCCCCGCTTGACGGCTCAGCACCGTCAATCAGCACGTTGACCAGCACCGTGATCAAAACCACGGGCACAGAAACATAGGGAAAGAGGGACCAGAATTCATGCGGCCCTGGGTCCAACTCGGAAACCCGGTTGGCGACATAGATCAAACACATGATCGGCAGGGTTCCAACAAACCCCGCGATGATGGAGGAGACCGACCAATGCAACCCACGCGCGTTTCCGATCCGCCGCATCAGCAAGGACAGGAACGTCATGATCAGGCCCGAGGTGATCGCCGTCGTGCCCCAATAAATCAGCCGGGCCGGGAAGCTCAGGCGTTCCAGCGTATAAAAGGGGCCGGCCAAAGCGGCGACCAGGCAAGCCCCGCCCAGGATCAGCCAAAAGCGAGAGCGCATGACAAAGCTGCGCATTTCACGAAGCGCAAAGTGCAACGCGGTGTCGTCCGCGGGGTTTGTTGGATCGCTTGCGAAAGGGGGCTTGGCTGAACTCATGCAGATTACATACGCAACTGGCAGCGAAACTCAAGAACAGGACATAAAATGCCCCTGGATGCCACCAGCCCCGCCATCGACGCGCGGCAACTTGTCAAATCGTTTGGCCCGGTTAAGGCTGTTGCAGGCGTAGACCTGACATTGCAGCCGGGCGAGGCGCTGGGCCTGTTGGGGCCGAACGGCGCGGGCAAATCAACCACTTTGAGCTTGCTCATGGGCCTGCGCCCGGCCGATTCCGGAACAGTTCAGGTCTTCGGCCACCCCGCCGGATCGCCCGCCGCGCGCCGGTGTATGGGGGCAACCCCGCAGGCGGCGGGCTTCCCCGAGCAGCTGACCCCGCGTGAGTTGCTGACCTACGCCGCCGCCCATCATCACACCGCGCGGCGGATACAGACGTTGACCGAAGCCTTTGGTTTGGGCGAGTTGATCGACCGGCGCATGACCGGGTTTTCCGGCGGCGAGGTGCGCCGTGTCGCCCTGGCGTTGGCCTTTGTTGGCACCCCGAGTTTGGTCTTTCTGGACGAACCCACAACCGGGCTGGACAGCGCCGCGCAGGATGGCTTTCACGCCGTCGCACGCGACTATGTCTCGCAGGGCGGGGCGATGGTCCTGACCTCGCACCACTGGACAGAGATCGAGGCCGTCTGCGACCGCATCACCATGATCGACAAGGGTGATGCGGTTCTGGATGGCACGTTGGACACGATCCGCGCGCGCACACGGATCAATCGGTTGCACTTTGATCTACCCGACGGCGCCGCGCCGCCGGACTGGCTGGCCGCTACCGCGTCAGACAGCGGCTGGATGGCCGATTCAGATGCCTCAGACGATGTGCTGCGCCGCCTGATTGCCGAACGCGTGCCCTTTGCCAACCTCACCGTGCGCCCAATGGCGCTGAAAGACTTCATCGCCCGTATTCGCGCAAAGGATCTGACATGACCTCCCCTTTCACCGCCGAGCTTGGCCTGACGATGCGTATCTTGTTCCGCCAACCGGGCTTTTGGGTGCCGACGGTTCTGTTTCCGGCGATGCTGTATTCCTTTTTCGGGGCCAATATGGCCGGCGACGGCCCGATGGGGGCCTATGCGATGGCCTCGTTCGCCATTTACGCGGTGGTTGGCGTTGGGTTTTATCAGTTTGGCGTGACCGTCGCGCAGGACCGCGAAAACCCCTTCACCGTCTGGCAGCGCACCTTGCCCGGACATGCCGCCGCACCGTGGGTCGCGCGGGTCTTCGCGTCGCTGATCTTTGTCATGGTGGCGGTTGCGATGGTCTGGTTGGCGGCGTGGCTGATTGCCGGGATCACACTGACGACGACGGCTTATGCACGGTTGGCCGCGGCCTGCGCGCTGGCGTCTGTTCCGGCGACACTGATGGGGACGGCATTGGGATCACTGGCATCGGCCCGCGCGGCTGTGCCCCTGTCGAACTTGATCTTCTTGCCGTTGGCCTATCTGGGCGGGCTATGGGTGCCACCCGCCGCACTGCCATCGGCAATAGAGGCCCTGTCGGTTTGGATGCCAACCCGCGCCATGGGTGAAATTGCCTGGGCCGCCGTCGATGGCCGGAACCTGCCGTCGCGCTACCTGATGGTGCTGGCATGCTGGACGCTGGCCGCCGCCCTGATCACCTGGGGCGCACAACTGCGCCACCGCCGGGCCCTGTTTGGCTGACGGCCTAAGCCTGGGCGGCGCGCCAGCGGGCCAGGATGACACGCGCGGTCATCAGGTCCAGATGCGCGCCGCCCCCATTCTTGAACAGCGTGATCTGATCGTCCGAGCGGCGCCCGGCGGTGCCCGCGACCAGCTGGTGAAAATCACCCTGCACGTCATCCGGTGTGATCACCCCATTGGCCAGCGGGATCTTCAATTCACCAATGTGGGGCAAGGTGGTGTTCCGACTGTCAACAAAAATTGCAGACCGGCGCAGGGCCTCGTCATCGGCCTCGCGCATGTCGGGTGTGTAAGCGCCGATCAGATCGACATGCTGCCCGGGTTGTAGCCATGCGCCCTTCAGCACCGGCTCCTTGGCCATGGTGCAGCTAGAGATGATCTCGGCCTCCTTCACCGCCGCTTCCAGGTCCGCCGCCACGCTCACGCCCGGATACCGCGCCGCCAGCGCCTTTGCCGCGTCTGGGCGGCGCGCCCAGACGGTGACGGCCAGGTCAGGTATCAAGGCGGAATACGCCTCGATCAACGAAGCGGCCACGGCACCCGCGCCGATGATCAACAGGTGGCGGGCGTCTTTTCGGGCCAGCAGGCGCGTACCCAACAGCGAATCCCCGGCGGTTTTCCACTTGGTGATCAATCCATTGTCGATCACCGCGTCAATCGCGCCGGTCTGGTCGTCAAACACCAGCATCGCGCCCTGAATGCTGGGCAGCCCCTTGGCCGGGTTGCCGCCAAAGATCGTCACCGATTTCACACCGATCCCCAGCCCCTCGATCCACGCGGCGCGCGACAGCAACTTGTCACCCGTGTGGCTGAGCAACGTGTCTTCGATCTGCGCGGGCGGGCGACGGTGGCCATCTGCCAAAGCGTCAGCCAGGTCCAGCCAGTCCAGCAGGGGTTCCACCTGTTCGCGGGTCAAGACGGGGATCATGGGCGGGCCTCCTGCGTGATTTCCCGCAGGGTGCGTCAGGCGCGGTGCCCAAGGCAAGCGGCAATCGGTCTGATGCTGGGCTTTGCCAGCCTACACCTTTGGCGGGGCCGCTTTCGTCGCCGAAACCCCATGGCGGCAGATGTTCGGTGGGTTCGTGCATCACGAAAACCAGACGGTTCGCGGATCTTTGGCACCGCACCGCTTGGTGGCGAACGGCATTCATCAAACACGCCCAGCAAAAAATGTGACTGAATGTGATCCGTGCGTAGGTCCAGACCGTAACCCCCCCAAGATGCACAGATGTCATACATCAGAGCAGTTCAGGGGATAAATCGGAAAAGTGCCAGTTTATCGGAGTTTCGGCGCAGATGGAGCGAAGTCAATGCAGAGATTGTCCATGTCGCATTGCATCAACAGAGATTGTGTGCAGTGGCAATACGCGCCTTTTGCGTCGGTGGTGTCGCAATGACCGCAGTCACCGCAATTGCCGAATGTCGGGCTGGCGCGCATCCGGGCCAACGAGGTGCTGATGTGGCTCAGTGCATCGCGAAAGCCGTGGCGGAGGTCTTCGGGCAAGGTGTCGATGCATTTGCACAGGTCGGTCAGCGGGTCATTGGTCAGCTTGTCCTTGCCTGCCTGCGTAACCTCTATCAACGCGCTTCGGGCGTCAGACTCGTTCACGTGTTTTTCAAGCAACCCCATCGCGATCAACGACTTCACCGTCTGCGAAGCGGTGCCCCGGGTTGTGGCGTGGAATTGCGAGAAGGCCGACGGCGTGCGCGAAAACCGGTTGGCGCTGGCGAAGTACCGCAGCGCGGTCCACTGCGCAGGCGTGAGGCTGGCATCAGGGGCCGCACCATGCACCAGACGTGCGATATGCACCAATTGGTCTGCAACATGCGACCGGCAAGCACCGGTTGAGGCGTCAATGGGGTGTGGGGTCTCGGCGTCGTTCATGCCGGGGAGGTAGTCCGCCAGTGCGTACTTGACAAGTCAGACGCGCAATAGTAGCGATTCAAAATAAGATAGCAGCGAAACGCTATCAAAAGGCCGCAAGAAGGAGAAGGTATCATGGGTTTCCACGATCAGCATATCCGCCGCTATGTCCGCGCATCGATGGCCGAAGAACTTCTGGATGCCGAGACCGAAACCGAACTGGCTGTCGCGTGGCGTGACAATCGCGACGAGCGTGCTCTCCACCGCCTGATTTCGGCCTACGCACGCCTTGCGGTGTCGTTTGCGGGGCGGTTCAAGCGGTATGACGTGCCGTATGAGGATCTGATCCAGCAAGGAAATCTGGGCCTGATGCGCGCGGCCGAGAAATTCGACCCCGAAAATGGCGCCCGTTTTTCGACTTACGCGGCCTGGTGGATCCGCGCCTCGATGCAGGATTACGTGATGCGCAACTGGTCGATGGTGCGCACCGGGACCAATGCCACCCAAAAAAAGCTGTTTTTCCACCTGCGCCGTGCGATTGCCAAATTCCAGGATGACGTGACCAGCAACGAACCGATGTCGGTGCGTGTGGCCCGCGAACTGCAGGTTCCGGTGGCGCAGGTTGAAGCCATGATGGGCCGTATGGCTGGGCCGGACCTGTCGCTTGATGCGCCGCGCTCCAGCGATGACGAAAGCCGGTCATGGGTAGAGACGATCGAAGACGACGGCGTCCATACCGAAGCCGATGTTGCCGATCGCCTGGATGGGGCGCGCCAGCGGGCGGCTCTGTACGAGGCGGTTGAACAATTGCCGGAGCGTGAACGCCGGATCGTCGCCGCACGGCATCTGTCCGAAGACCCGACGACGCTGAGCGATCTGGGCGCGGTCATGGGGATCTCGAAGGAGCGCGTGCGCCAGTTGGAAGAGCGCGCTCTGTCGCGCCTGACGGCCATCGTTCGGGACAGTGCGATGATGCGCGCCGGATAAGCAAACACGCCGGGGCCGGGACTGCACATCCAAGGGGTGCCCGGTGGCCCCGGCAAGCGGTTTGACAAAAAATTGCCGCACTTTGCCCTTAACTGCTAAGGAAGGACTCGGATGAACGCAGGCCACACCAGCGATGAACGAAACCGACCGGATCAATGAGCGGCTGCGCCCTTTGCGCGATGCCACGCCCGCAGGCAGCGCCATGACGCTGGACAAGCTTTGGCTGTGGCAAAAGCTGGGGCTGGTGCTGGGCGTGCTGATCGGGCTGATGGTCGCATCGTTGACCCTGACCCCGCTGCCGGAACTTCCAGTGACTATCAACGGCCTGGACAAGCTTTATCATTTCGTGGCCTTCGCGGCGCTGATTTTCCCACTGATCCTGACGGATTCGCGCCGTTGGCGTTGGGCTGTGCCAATGGCCTGCCTGTATGGTGGGGCGATAGAATTGATCCAGCCCACGTTCGGGCGATCTGCCGAATGGCTGGACTTCGGCGCGGATTTGTCCGGTGTCCTGGCCGGGGCCGCACTGGCTGAAATCCTGCATGACCGCATTCAGGCGGCGTTTTTCAAGACGCCTGATGCACCAGAGCCTGATCAAACCGCCGAGGAAAACCAACGGCTGGAAGAAATGCGCGCCGAATTGATGAACGATTTGCGTGTGGTTTTGCGTGAAGAGCTGGCGGCTGTGCCGTCTGGCAACACCGAACAACGCGCACACCCAGAGGCCGACCCGCCACCGTCACCGCCTCTGCACGCGGTGAAGTGATTGGGTCAGAACAGGGCCGGGATCTGTGCTAAAACCAGCGGTCCAAAGCGCAAAACGCCGTCTGTGACGGTCAGATCTGCGTTCAACGTATCGGGGTCTGCCGGGTCAACCAGCGACTGCGCCGCAATGCTCAACAGGGCCAAGCTGTCGGGCGGGATCAATCCGGCTTCACGCGCCGTCTCCAAAAGGTCGCGGTAGCCCGTGATGCTCAACCGCACATCGCCTGACAGGCGGCCATCTGGCCCCGGCTCCAGCCGGCCAGAGGCCAAGATATTCACCCCGATCCACGCCAACCGCCCGCCGGTCAGCGCAACTGACGTTATGCGCGGATCCGGGCCACCGACAAGATGGCGGTCCAGCGGACGGTCGGTTTCGATCAAACCATCCAGTCGCACCACCTGAAACGTGCGCGGGAAATGCCCCTGTGGATCGAACTCCTCCAACAGACCCAGATCCGGAAAGACATGTTCCATCAACACCACCACTTCGTGCTGTGTGTCGGTGATGCGCCGGCTTGCCGCGCGCAGCGTATCCAGTGAATGTGACTGGTGGTTGACCGATAAAGTCAGCCCTTCGCCAACCAGGGTAAAGCGGTCCAACGGCAGGTCCAAACCGGCCTCCATCACCAGGCTGGCGCGCATATCTTCGCTGCGCAGCGCGGCGTCAAAGCCGGGCCCGGTCAGCCGCTGATCATGTGCGAAAACGGCCAGCAGATGGTTGAGCCGGTAAGACAGCGCAAAGATCTGAACAAAAGGCGCTGACCATTCCAACCCATCAGCCTGCACGTGAGGTTCATCAAACGTCACATCAAACCGGTTGGGAAATCCGCGGATCGAATGCCCAGCGACCTGCACGTGTGGCAGTTGCGCCAACCCGGTCGTGATCGCATGATCCAGACCCCGCGACCCCGCGACCCAATACCCCCCCCATGCCAGCGTCGCCAGCACGGCCAAAATGGCCAGAATGCGCATGGTGGTCCCCGTTGTGTTTCCTTGCTCGGCTGTTTACATGCCGATCAATGGCGCGGCCAGTCCCGGCGCGCAGAATTGGGCGTGACGTGATGCAACCGCTTTGGGTTTTCGGGTATGGATCGCTGGTCTGGAATCCCGGCTTTGCCTGGACCTCGCGCCACATTGGGCGGCTGGAGGGGTTTCACCGCTCTTTTTGCATGCGGTCGATCCACCACCGCGGAACCGAGGAACACCCCGGTTTGGTATTGGCGCTGGACGCAGCACCCGATGCCGGATGCGATGGCGTGGCCTTTGAAATCGCCCCCCAGATTGCCGAAGAAACCCTGGAATACCTGCGGGCGCGGGAACTGATTTCGGCGGCGTATCTGGAAACCTGGCAACCCCTGACACTGCGCGACGGACGTCAGATCAACGCTGTTGCGTATGTGATCGACCGTGATCACGTTCAGTATTGCGGCGGGCTGACGTTAGAGGATCAAGCGCAGATCATCGCCAGCGCCGTGGGCGGCCGGGGGCCCAATTGTGAATACCTGCACCAGACCGCAGAGCATTTGGCGCAGCTTGGTTTGCAGGACCCGGAACTGGAATGGCTTTCGGATCGCGTGAAGGTGTTGAAACCCCTGTAGGTATGGGTTGGCAAATGGGCGCATTGCTACTAGATTTTGTGGCACCAACACCGGGTGTGACATATGGCGACTGAAACAAGAGCAAGCGTGCTGGGGCCGATTGGGGCCGTTCAGTTCACGCGGCCGCTACGCCAACTGTCACTGATGATGGTGTCGTTGACGCTGGTGTTGTCCGGCGTGACGCTGGCGTATCCGCGCATATCCGGGATTTTTCTGGCCAATATCTGGCTGAACGGATTTATTCTACTGGTCTTCGTGATCGGTGTCCTGGCGACGGTCTGGCAGGTTATCCAGCTGTTCAGTTCGGTGCGTTGGGTCGGCGGCTTCGTGGCCGAAACGCCCGGCCATCAGATCACCATCGCGCCCCGCCTGCTGGCGCCGTTGGCGTCATTGTTGCGCTCACGCGGGTCCACCAGCCATATCAGCGCAACATCGGCCCGCTCGATCCTGGAATCCGTGGCGACGCGGATTGATGAAGAACGGGACATCACACGCTATCTTGTTAATCTGCTGATTTTCCTTGGCCTTTTGGGCACGTTCTACGGTCTTGCAACCTCTGTTCCGGCCGTGGTGGAAACCATTCGGTCGCTGGCACCGCAGGAAGGCGAAAGCGCGATGGCCGGGTTTGGCCGGTTGATGAGCGGGTTGGAAGCCCAGATGGGCGGCATGGGCACAGCCTTTTCGTCCTCGCTTCTGGGTCTGGCGGGATCTTTGGTTGTCGGCATTCTGGAGTTGTTCGCCAGCCAGGCACAGAACCAATTCTACCGCGAGCTGGAGGAATGGCTATCGTCGATCACGCGCCTTGGCACCGCCGCCGAAGGGGATGGCAATTCCGCTGGTTTGAGCGCGGTCGCTGAAATCCTGGACAGCCTGGCCGAGCAGATGGACGGAATGCGTGCGCTTCAGGCCGAAAGCGAAGCCGGGCGCGCACAGTTGGATCAAGGCTTGGCGACGCTGGCCGAGGCGGTTGACCGGCTGTCCTTGCGATATGAGATGGAAAGCTCCTCGGCGCAGGGTTTGATGCGAGTCGCCGAAGGTCAGGAACGTCTGGTTGCGGTGCTGGAAGCCCAGCAAGGCACCGAAGAAGAACCGCATATCGAAGCGGAAACGCGGTTGCGGTTGCGGTCCATGGATGTGCAACTGGTGCGTATTCTGGAGGAGCTTTCGGCCGGACGGCAGGAATCCATGGCCGATCTGCGCAGTGATCTGACCGCGCTGACGCAAGCCGTTCGGCAACTCAATCGGCAGGCGCCGCCCGCTGTCGGGCCCGAAGGGTACGAGTGATGGGCCTCTCGCGTCGCGGGAACCAACGGGCTTCGGCGTCGATCTGGCCGGGCTTCGTCGACGCGATGACGGCGCTGCTGCTGATCTTGATGTTCGTTTTGTCGATCTTTCTGATCGTCCAAAGCGTGATGCGAGAAACGATTTCAACACAAGATCATGAACTTGAAGGGCTGTCCGCACAAGTTTCCAGCCTGACCAACGCTTTGGGTTTGTCACGGTCTCGGGTGAGCACGCTGTCCGGTCAGGTCACGGGCTTAAACGCAGATCTGGAAGCCCTGCGCAACACCGCGCGCCAACAAGACGCCACCATCGCCGCCCTGGGCCGGGATCTGGCGGCGCGCAGCGAGGACCTGGACGCCGCGCAAACACAGATCACGGCGTTCGAAGCCCAGGTTGCGGCCCTGATCTCTGAACGCACCAATCTGGGCACACAACTGGCCGCGACCGAAGCCGCACGCGATACTTTGATTTCCGAGGCCGAGGCGCTGAACATTG
>Ga0316204_10001100_pt1 | contig 79810 bp, 69 predicted proteins | sample 6monrhotite_MG_2_FD_205661 | JGI IMG/M metagenome (GOLD analysis project Ga0316204, IMG submission 205661) | Microbial mat bacterial communities from mineral coupon in-situ incubated in ocean water Damariscotta River, Maine, United States -... | ecosystem: Environmental > Aquatic > Marine >... | reverse complement strand
GTCCGCCCTGGACCGGGCCTGGCGCCAAGGGCGCCTCGACCCGTTCAAGGGCTCCGACATGCCCTTGGGGGGGCGGCATGTCCGCCCTGGACCGGGCCTGGCGCCAAGGGCGCCTCGACCCGTTCAAGGGCTCCGACATGCCTTTGGGCGGAGCCTTCGAGACCGTGAACGTGGATTCGAGGTCCAGGAACCGGGTCCGGGTCCGTGTCCCAGTCCCTGTCCCAGTCCTAGTCCGGGTCCGGGTCCGGGGTCCCAGTCCCAGTCCCAGTCCCAGTCCCAGTCATGCCCAGGGACCTGGTGAGACCGAAACGTGCTCTGGACCTGCCTACCGGATGGGGCGTACGAGACGGGGCGACCGGTGGAGCTAGCGGGCGACCACTCGTCGCCGCTAGAACGGCCAGATCACATCCAAGACTCGCTGGCCCCATCCCGGACCCTGGCGGTCGCTGACGACGCCGGAACCGGTGATCTCGATGCGGGCCTCGGACATCAGCTCGCTGGACACGGAGTTGTCGAGGAGCACGTCCCGGGGACGCACGATGCCGTCGACGACCAGGAACTGGGTCTCCCGGTTGACGGTGATCTGCTTGTAGCCCCAGACACGCAGGTTCCCCGCCGGGAGGACCTCGATGACCTCGGTGGTGACGACGGCTTCGACGGAGCTCGAGCGGTTGGTGTTGCCCTCGCCGTTGAACCCCGCGGCAGAGTTCACGTCGAAGCCGACCTTCTCCATGTGCTTGAAGGCCCGAAGGGTGCGCTTCTCGATGCCGAAGAGGGCCTCGACGTTGGCGCTGGCGTTGTTCTCCCGTCGGGTCGAGGTGGCGGCGCCGAGGTCCATGGTGGCAGCCTCGTCGATGCGCACGGTGATGAGGTCCCCGGGCTGACGGGCGTGGCCGTCGATGCCCATGAGGCGGCGGGCTCCCTGCTCGTCGAAGCGAACGCCAGGGGTGCTGGCGACCGCGACGGTCTCCACGAGCCGGGGCTTGGGCCGCGGGGGGGGCTCCATCTCCTTGGACTTCTTGGCGTCGGCGGTGCACAGGGCAAGGGCGAGAAGGAGCGGGGTCATGGGACCTCCACGAGGTCGGGGGTCACGAGGACCCCAGTGAGGGTGGTGCGGGCCGCGTCGTTGCGGACCTTGACGGTCTGCCCCAACACGGCGTCGTGCAGGAGCGTGCCTGCGGTCTCGAGGCGCAGAGGGCCCCGCTGCACGGTGACGGTGACGGGCTTCATGCCCGACTGGTGGGGACGAATGCGAGGCCGAACCGTGAGGCGGCGAGGACCGTCGTCGGTGGCGAAGGCCAGCCGAAGCACAGGGGAGGTGCCGCAGGGGTCGCCCTCCCAGGTGAAGTCGGCGTCCTCGGCCGCAGCGAGCGCCGTGGGGCCCACGCCGAGCTCGAGGATCTCGATCTCGGTCGAGAAGTCGGCCGGCAGGCAGGTGGCCTGCAGGTGGGCCAGCAGCGCGGCCGTGGCGAGCTGGACCGGGTTCATGATCAGCGCCTCAGGGAGGCGGCGGTCTGCATGGCCTCGTCGGCGGCCTGCACGACCTTGCTGTTGAGCTCGTAGGCCCGCTGGGACATCACCAGCTCGATGAGCTCCTTGGCGACATCCACGTTGCTGCCCTCGAGCACACCCTGCTGCACCGTGGTCTGTGCGTCGTAGTCGGGGATGGCATCCCCGGACTCAGGGGTGGCGGCGTACAGGTTGCCGCCGGCCGACCGCAGGCCACTGGGGTTCACGAAGGACACGATCTCCAGCTGGCCGAGGGTCGTGCCCTGGGTGTCCCCAGACATCAGCCCCAGCACGGTGCCGTCGGCCTCGATGATCACCGTCTCGGTGTCCTCGGGAATCTGGACGTCGCCGCCGACCCGGAGCCCGGAGCTGGTGGTGAGGTTGCCGTCCCCATCGAGGCGGAAGGAGCCGTCGCGGGTGTACATGAGCTGCCCGTCGGCGCCCTCCACGGTGATCATGCCGGGGCCATCGAGGGCCACGTGGAGGGGGTCGTCGGTCTGGCGATGGGCGCCGGCCGCGTGGTCCTTCTCGAGGCCGGAGAGCTGGACACCGCCGCCTTGGTCCGCCCGGGTGCCACGGCTGCCGGTGGCGAGCTCCTGGTAGAAGGTGTCCTGGAACGCGCCTCGACTGGCCTTGTAGGCGGTGGTGTTGGTGTTCGCCAAGTTGTTGGCGACCGTGTCGATTCGCGTCTGTTGAGCGTTCATGCCGCTCGCTGCCACGTAGAGTGCACGCATCAGGACCTCCCCAGCTCGTTCAATCGGGCATCAGTGTCGTCGCTCGTCTGCATGGCCTTCTGGAAGGCCTCGAAGTTGCGGCTGGCCTCGACCAGCTCCACCATCGCGCGCATCGGATCGACGTTGCTTCCTTCGACGGCGCCAGGCACGAGCTGCACCTCACCGTCCGAAAGGTCTGTCATCGGGCCGTCGGCGGCCCACACGTTGCCGCCCATGGGGGAGGCGTTGGCCGCGACGACGCGGAGGCGGTCGATGGGCCCTGACTCTGAGCCGACGACGGTGCCGTCGGCTTCGATGCGGACGGTCTCGCCATGGGGAACCTGGATGGACCCCAGCTGCCCCATCACCGCGCGGCCGTTCGGGTCCCGCAGGGTGCCCTCGGGGTCGGGCCGCAGGCGGCCATCGCGGGTGAGCATGGGGCCGTCGCCGCCGTCGAGGACGAGCCAGCCTTCTCCCTGCACGGCCACGTCCGTGGGGTGGTCGGTGCGCACGACCGCGCCGTCCTGCATGTCGTACAGACCTTCGGCGATGCGGGCGTAGGCGCCCCCTTGGCCGGTGGCCTCGGTGGTCAGGCGCTGGGACTTGTAGCCGGTGGTCGAGACGTTCGCGAGGTTCTGGGCCACCGTGTCGAGGCGGCGCATCGAGGCGTACGCGCCGGACAATGCGGCGTAGAGGTCACGTCCCATCAGCTGAGGTCCGTGAGGTCGACGGCGTCGGCCAGGGCGGTCCGGAGGCGGCGGCGTGCCTCGCTGATGATCTGGGAGATGCGGGAGACGCTGACCCCATAGACCGCTGCGATCTCCGCCAGGGACATCTCCTTGTCGTAGTACATCATCACGCAGTGGCGTTGCCGGTCGGGCAGGCCTTTGATGGCGTCGCGGAGGGCCAGGCGGACCTGGTCCATGACGATGCGCTGCTCGACCCCGGTGTCCCGCTGGTCGGCGATGACCTCGAGCAGGGGCCGGCCGGTGTCTTCGTCGGGGCTGTCGACGCTGACATGGGTGGTCGGGGCCGTCTTGTACACGGCGGCCCAGTACTGGTCGATGTCGAGTCCGAGCTCAGCGGCCACTTCCTCGGGCTCGGGCTGGCGGCCCAGGCAGCGCCGCAGCTTCTCGCGGGCGAAGTTCAGGCGCTTCTCCAGGTCGCGGCGACGTCGGGTCGACGTGTCCCGGGCCCGGAGCTGGTCGTAGATCGTGCCCCGGATGCGGTGCTCGGCGTAGGTGGAGAACTTGACGCCCTTGCCCGCGTCGAAGCGCTCAAAGGCCTCGAGGAGGCCGATGGCTCCCCAGGAGACGAGGTCGTCGATCTCGACCCCCGCGTGGCGCGACAGGCGCTCGTGGATGCGACGGGCCACGAGGAACACCTTGTCCTGGTAGCGATGACATGTCTCGTCGCGGGTGAGCCCCTCGACCCGGGGGACCGGAGCGGCTTTGGCGTAGGCGTTTGCGCGCGAGCGAGCCAACATAGGGACCTTCCTTGAGGTGGCGGGCCGGCACGGGGTGCTGGCTCCATGCTTGGCCATCGGCCAACCGGGGCGTCGCTTGAGATCGGATCGTGGCGTCGGGGGTGTCGCTGGCGTTGCATCCGCCGGGCGATCGCCAGGAAGAGCGGGTCCAGACGCAGGTCGGGGTCCGACGGCCGGGGACCTCTCCCCGTCCGTTCGGACCCCGCTCGCTCCGCTCCGATCAGGCGGCCAGCGTCACCACGCCGACGGACTGCAGCCGTGCCGTGGGCAACAGCTCGGCGCTCGACAACACGGTCACCCGGGGCAGCACCCGCTCCAGCATGCGACGGAGGGCGCCGCGGGCCAGAGGCGGTGCCAGCACCACGGCGGGCGCGTTGCCTCCGTAGGCCTCCACGTGCTCGGCGATGCGGGTGATGAGCATGCGCGCGACGTTGGGGTCGAGATGGAGCACAGGGGCTCCACCATCTTGGCTCTGCAGGCCGCGCAGCACGGCCTCCTCAGCATCTCGGCCCAGCTGGACCACGGCCACTTGACCCTCTTCGTCCACCACCCGTCCGGTGATGTGGCGGGCCATGCGCTGGCGCACGAACTCGGTGAGCACGTCGGGGTCGCGGGTACGGGTCGCGTACTCGGCCAGGGTCTCGAGGATGCGGGACGTGTCCCGGATGGAGACCCCTTCCTTGAGCAGGTTGCGGAAGACCCGCAGCACGACGTGTCGGCTCAGCGGCTCGGGGACCAGCTCGTCGACGAGGCGGGGGTTGAGCTCGGCCACCCGCTCCAGGGACTTGTCCAGCTGGGCGCCATCGAAGAGCTCGTGGCCATGGGAGCTCATCAGCTCCACCAAGTGGGTGGTGAGCACCGTCGGGGCGTCCACCACGGTGAAGCCCTTGGCCTGGGCGTCGAGCACGTTCTTGTCGAGGATCCAGAACGCCGGCAAGCCGAACACGGGGTCGGTCGTGGGCAGGCCGTCGATCTTGCCGAAGGCCGTGCCGGGGTCCAAAGCGAGGTGCTGCCGGGCCTGGATGCGCCCGGTGCCGATGCGCTCTCCCTGGAGGAGCACGGCGTACTCGCCGTTCTCGAGGTCCAGGTTGTCGCGCAGATGCACGGGCGGGAGGACGAGCCCGAGGTCCTCCACGAACTGGTTGCGGAGCTTCTGGACCCGCTGGAGGAGCTCGCCGCCGTGTCGCTCGTCCACCAGGTAGACCAGATCGACGCTCACCTCGATGGCCAGGGGCTCGAGGGCGAAGAGGTCTTCGGGACGGCTCTCGGTGTTGGTGGGGGCCTCGGCCCCGTCTGGGCCCTTCTTCTTGCCCTTCTGCGGCGGGTTCTTGTGCATGTGCCAGGCGAGGCCGCCGGCAGCCACCGCGAGCAGGGCGAAGGGGACGTGGAGCCCAGGGAGCAGCGCCATGGATCCGAGCAGGGCAGCGCCGAGTCCGAGGGACTTGGGGTTCTGGGCCAGCTGCCCACCGAACTGGCCGGCGAGGTGCCGGTCGTCGATGTCGTCGACCCGCGTGACCAGGAGGCCGGCGGCGGTCGAGACGATGAGGGCGGGGATCTGTCCGGCCAGTCCGTCCCCGATGGTGAGGATGGTGTAGGACTCGAAGGCCTCCGAGAGCGGCAGGCCTTGCTGAAGCACCCCGATGGCCACCCCGCCGATCACGTTGATCAAGGTGATGATGATGCCGGCGATGGCGTCGCCACGGATGAACTTGCTGGCCCCGTCCATGGCCCCGTAGAAGTCGGCCTCGCGGGCGACTTCGGAGCGGCGGGCTTTGGCCGTGACCTCGTCGATGATGCCGGCGTTGAGCTCGGCGTCGATGGCCATCTGCTTGCCGGGCATGGCGTCGAGGGTGAAGCGCGCGGCCACCTCGGCGACCCGTCCGGACCCCTTGGTGATGACCACGAAGTTGATGAGGACCAGGATCAGGAAGACGATGCCGCCGACCACGAAGTTGCCGCCCACGGCGAACTGACCGAAGGACTGGATGACGTTGCCCGCGGCCTCCGGGCCTTCGGAGCCGTGGAGGAGGATGAGGCGGGTGCTGGCCACGTTGAGGGCGAGTCGAAAGACGGTCGCGACGAGGAGCACGGTCGGGAAGACGCTGAAGTCGACGGGCTTCTTGGCGTACATGGCGGCCAGGAAGAGCAGGATGCCGAGGGCGATGCTGCAAGCGAGGAGCATGTCGAGGATCATGGCCGGCAGCGGCACGATCATGATGCCGAGCAGCCCGAAGACGCCGAGGGCGAGCAGCACGTCGCCGTGCTCTTTGATCTTGGACAGCAGGGCCGACATGGAGGGCCTCCAGCGCTCCATCGGTCACGGCGCCGGGAAGTTGAGGCGCCAGTTCCGTGGTGCGGATCGGGTAGAGTGCCGCCATGCGCCCATCCGATGCCGAGTTGTTGACCTTCGTGTTCACCTTTCACGTCGTGGACCGTGTCCTGCACGCCGACGGCGACCTCGTGCCCCTCGAGATCGGCTGGGTCGCGCGTCTCTTCCCCAGCGATTCGCTGTACGCCCGCGGGTTGATCGACGACGACAACGTGCTGACGGACCGCTACGCCCGGCTCCTCGAGGAGGCCCGGGAGCACCTCGGGAAGCGCCTCGACGACGACGGCAAGGCTGCGTTGATCCAGACCTTCTTCGAGAGCGCCTTCGCCGATGGAGAGGTCGAGCCTCGGGAAGCGGAGATGATCGCCTACGCCTGTGAGCAGCTCGGGGTCCCGGTCGCACGAATCCATCGGCAAAGGTCCCAGCCGACCTGATCGGCCCCCGAGCGCGCCATGGAGCCCGTCAGGGCAGGGCGCAGCCGGTGCTGCCGTCGCAGTGGAGGTCCGCGGAGCCGCCCGTGGCGACGTTGTCGTGGATGTTCGACAGGGTGAGGTCGAGGTTCGAGCCGACGGCGTACAGGCCGCCCCCGACGCTGCTCGCCTCGTTGCCCGTGACCTCGCCGCCCACGAAGACGCCGGGCTGCACGTAGGTCATGAACACGCCGCCTCCAAAGGTGGCGGTGTTGTTCCGAATGTCCGTGTCGGTCAGCGTGGTCGGGGACCCGTACAGCGACAAGCCGCCCCCGATGCCGCCGGGTCCTGCCGCGGCGTTGCCTTCGAAGGTGCAGCGGTCGACCGTGACGGCGGCGCCGTCGATGTGCACCCCACCGCCCTCTCCATTCACCGCCGTGTTGCGCAGGAAGTCGCTGTCCTCCAGCGTCAGCGGGCTGGCGTCGATGGCGAACAGACCGCCTCCCGAGCCCGCCCCTGAGGTGTTGCTCGAGACCACTGCGTCGGTCATCGACAGACCGGCGCTGTACCGAACGACGAAGCCCCCTCCACCGAAGGCCGCTTCGTTGCCCGTCGCATCGGTCCCCTGGAGCGCGACGGCTCCTCCGAAGACGGAGGCCGCACCGCCCAACCCCGCCGCGACGTTCTCCGTGAAGGTGTCGTCGGTGCCTTCCCAGTCGCTGTCGACCAAGTACACCCCGGCGCCGTCCTGGCCGGCCGTGTTGCCGGAGACCACGTTGCCCTCGGTGACGACGCTGAAGGTGTCGAGCGCGTGCAAGGCTCCCCCGGAGAGCACGGCGCCGTTGCCGGTGAAGGTGCTGTCCTCGACGACGAGGTGGGCGACCCCGGTCGCGAAGACCGCCCCGCCCTGGCTGCCCTGATTGCCCTCGAAGGTGCTCTCTCGCAGGGTGAGCGTGTCGGTGCCGTCGGCGAGGATCGCCCCGCCCTCACCGCCCACCACGTGCTGGCCGAAGTGGCTTCGCTCCACGGTGACGCTGCCTCCCAGGCTGTGGTGGAGTGCGCCGGCGCTGGATGCCCCGTTCGCCTCGAAGCTGCAGTCCTCGACGCGAAGGTTGTCGTTGCCCCGGGCCTCGATGGCGCCACCGACCTGGGCCACGTTGAGGGCGAAGGTCGTGCGCGCGATGGTGACGTCGTCCGCCAAGCTCAGGTCCATGGCCCCGCCGGTGCTTCCGTGGTTGCTCTCGAAGTGGGAGTCCTCGATGCGCAGCCGGTCGGCGGCGACCGCGAACAGCGCCCCGCCACGGTCGCTCCAGTTGTCCCGGAACACGCAGTCGCGAAGGAGCACGTCCTCGGAATCCACCAAGTACATTCCTGCGCCTGGCCCCATCAGGCTGGATCCTCCGCTGACGGTGAAGCCCGAGAGGACCGCGCCGGGGCTCTGGTCGAACCGAACGATCGAGCCGGACGCTGGGCCCGCGATCGCCGTGACGTCCGGGCCGTCGTACGCTCGAAGCTGCACGGGGTGTTCCGTCAGGACCACGGGTGCATAGGTGCCGGGCTCGACGCAGATCACCGCGTCGTCCGCGGCGGCATCGATGGCCTCTTGCACGGTGGCGAAGTCGGTCGGCACGACCAGGTCGGCGTCCGGTGTGGTGCCGCAGCTCTCGCTGACCCGCGTGCAGGGCAGCTCCTCGGCGAGGGGATGCACCGTGTCGTCGGCGTCGTCGCAGTCGCCCCCTTCGGTCGACGTGTCTGGGGGCTGCTGGCAGCTGATGGTGCCGGTGCCGCTGCCGAAGCCGTCGCGGTCGGCGTCTGTGTAGTACGCAGTGCCGTCCACGGGCTCCTCGTCCGTGAGGGTGTCGCAGTCGTTGTCGAGCCCGTCGCAGACCTCGTCTGCACCGGGGAAGACGGCGTCGTCGGCGTCGTCGCAGTCCCCGTCCGCGGTGCTGAAGCCGTCGCCATCGAGGTCCGCGTCGACGGACGTGCCCGTGTCGCCGGACTCCTCAGGCTCGGTGGGGTCGGGATCTTTGTCCTTCTTGCAGGCAGCGGACGCGAGCAGGATGGCGCAAGCCGTGACGATGTGACGCATAAGCCCTCCACCTCCAAACGAAGCAGAGACCGTGCCACCCATTGCCCCGCTTCCTTGGCGGTCGGCGTGGCAAAAGGCACAACGGGCGCCGTCGACGTGGGCCAAACCCCGCCGCGCCCGGCCGCCACCGAGTCTGCGATGGCGGTCAGGCCGGGGGGTCAGCCCTGGGGCCAGCCCCCTTCGAAGGCCAGGCTCTCCAGGGCGTCTCGCACCCGTGGGCCTCGCTCGGCCTTGGCCAATCCGTCGGGCAGCGTGTCCGGATCTCCGGGGTACCCGAGCGCCGCCATCGCCACGGGCTGGAAGCCCTCTGGGATGCCCAAGGCCGCGTTCGCCCCTCGCCAGTCGAACCCGGCCATCTGGTGCGCGTGGATCCCCATCGACGTCGCCTGGACCAGCAGCTGACCCATCGCCAGCCCCACGTCGTGCCAGGCATGGGCGTTGGGCTGCCCGTCGCCATCGAAGGTCTTCTTCGCCACCGAGAGCAGGAGCACGGGGGCACCGGCGGCCCAGCCGGTGTTGAAGTCGTCGAGCAACGCCTCGAGGGCCTCGTACCCAGCGCCACCCTTGTGGGCGTAGACGAAGCGCCACGGCTGCTCGTTCTTGCAGGACGGCGCCCAGCGTGCGGCCTCCAGCAGGGTGCGCAGGTCATCGCTCCCGACGGAACGCTCGGCGAAGGCCCGGGGGCTCCACCGCTCCCGGATGGGGGCGATCAGGGGGGCGTCGGTGGTGGCGTGCTTGTCCATGGGGTCCTCTCGGGATGGGACGGGCACCTATCGGTGGCCCGGCTCCCGCGACAGGCAACGGCACGTTCCGCGGATGGGCCGCTACCGGGGCCACTCGTCCCGGATGCAGACAGCAGGGTCGTTGTCGCACAGGGGGCCGGTGTCCTGGTAGCCGGTGTAGCCCTCCCGGTAGGAGTCGAGGATGTCGCAGACCTGGTAGCCGCTGGGCCCATAGATCCAGCCGAGCAGCTCGAGGGCACAGGGGAGCTGCGTCACGTCGCCAGCGAAGTAGCTGTTCCCACACGCGTCGGGACCGACGTTGGTGTCTTCTTCCACGTACGAGGCGACCCAGGCGCGGGTGCTGGGGTCGTACACCTCCACCACGGGGTTCTCCGAGCCGCTCCATAGGGCGAAGCCCAGGGCCCCGGTGTCGCACACGACGAAGGCCAGGGGACCGCAGAACGTCTGCAGGCGCCAGTCGATCGACGCGTCGTCCATGGGGCTGCGGACCTGTTGTCGGCTCGGGAAGATGCACAGACCGTCTTCCATGTAGCAGTCTGGACCGCAGTCGACGGCCGTGTCGCCCGACGTGCCCGTGGTGGCGCTTGCCGCGGTGGCGCCGATGGGGTCCACGGAGGTGTCGGACGTGTCGGAGCTGGTGTCGCGCCGTGGTGCGGTGTCGGTGGTCTCGCCCGCGTCCGGGGGCGTGGCCGCGGACCCGGGCGGCTGGGCGCCGCTGCAGGCGAGGAGGAGCCCGACCCCGAGCGGTGCGAGCAAGAAGCGAGGGCGGTGCAGGGGGGAGACCATGGCCCACGGTACCCGGATGGGAACCAGCCTGCCATGGCGGTGGTGGGTCTCTGAAAAGCCCACGAAGGACCATTGAAATACCCCGGCGGCTCGCGCCGTGACCCGTCGGCGGGACGGGATCCAGGGGAGCTCTTCGCTCAACCCGCCCGGCCGCCGGACCGAAGGCATGGGCACGGAGGTTCCCCCATGACCGACACGCTTCGACGGCTCGCCCGGCTCAAGTCCCTCGAGGAGACGACCGCGCGTCGCAACCTCGCTGAGGCGCAGCAGGCCGAGCAGGCCAACATGGACGAAGCGGAGGCGTTGGCCCAGCGGGTCGCCGACCTGCGACTCGAGGGGGACTGCGACGCAGCGCTGCTGCAGAGCCACCACCAGCTGCAGCTTCGGCTGGAGCTCGCGCGGCGCCGTGCCGTGCGCCACAGCCGCACCCTGGCAGAGCGCACCGTGCGCCAGCAGGCCCGGTTCAACGACGCCCGCATGGAGCGCCGCAAGGCGGAGAAGGTGGTCGAGGTGGTGCAAGAGCGCCTGGACACCGAAGAGGCCAAGCGCCTGCAGGCCCAGCTCGATGCTGCTGGGACGGCCACCTGGTTTCGCCGGAGGGCTGCATGAAAGCGACACTTCCACGTTGGCCGGCTGTGATGCTGGCGACGACGGTGATGGTTGGAATGGCGGCGTTCGCCCAGGCGGAGGGCGGTCCTCAGGACCGACGCTCCCGCGTGGACGGGGTCGAGCAGCTGGCGGCGAAGCTGTCGTCCCGAGAGCGGACGATCGAGCGCCGCGAGGCCTCTCTGAAGGACCGGGAGGCGGATCTGGCGACCGCTGAGGACCGACTCCTCGACCGCATGTCGGCCTTGGAAGAACTCCGGGCTGCCATCGACAAGCAGCTGGAGGGGCTCGACGAGGACGAGGAGCGCCGCCGGGAGGCCCTCAAGGTGATGGTGGAGAAGATGAAGGCCAAGGAGGCCGCACCGATGGTCGGGGCCCTCCAGCCCGAGCTCGCCGTGGATCTCCTCGACCGCATGAATCGAACCAAGGCTGGCAAGCTGCTGGCTCAACTCCCGGCCCCCGTGGCGGCGAACCTCGCCCAGCGGCTGACGGCCCCGGTGGAGGTCCAATGAGCCAGTCTCTCGGCATGCCAGCCTGGATGGCCCTGTTGAGCTCTCCGGACCTCATGGGCAAGACGTCCCCCGCGTCGGCACCGATGCCTGCCGCCGGCACGTCGGACCGCTTCGAGGCGTTGGTGCGGGAGGTCTTCGCAGGGGGCGGCCCGCCCGGTATGTCGCTGCCGTTGGCGGTCCCCGAGGCGACCGAGGCGCCCAAGGCCGATGTCGAGCTGGACCCCATGTCCCCAGAGGCGTGGGAGATCCCTGGCAACGTCGTGCCGCTCGCCGCGCCGCTGCCCACGCAAGGGGGAGCGCCCTCGCTCTTCTCGGCGGCTCCTGCTGGCGCGTCCACCGCGTCGGCCTCGGATGCCCTGCCGTTCCCGCCACCCGGTCATGACCCCGCGTCGCGGCCGAGCTCCCCCTCCATGGGCTCCTCTGAGGCGCCCGTGGCGGGGACGGCGTCCGGACCACCGCGCTCGGCCATTCCGCCCACCCACGCCCTCGCCCTCGAGTCCCTGGGCTTCGACCCGGGCGCTGCACAACCGATGGCCATGGGGGAGGGGGCCGACATCGCGCCGGAACCCCGAGCGGAGCGTCCGTCCCTGGCCGCTTCGTCATCCCAGCTCGGGCCACGCGCGGTCCCACTGGCGACCGCTGGGCCTGCAGGGGCCGTGGACGTGGCTCGCCCGGCTCCGGTGCCCCTCGGCGCCGGTGTGCCCCTCCGTGCGGCGGGCGTCGCGCCGTTCCCGGCCGCCCCGGTGGCCAGCACCTTCCCCGGCCCCACGCCGACGAAAGCCCAGGGAGCCTCCCGTCGAGGCCCCTCCCTCCCCGCCCGTCCCGACGGCTCGGCGGGGAGCCACTCGGCGCCCCTCCCCTTCGCGGGGGCCGACGCCGGCACCGGCGCCGCCTCCATGGCCGCGCCGTCCCCCATGGAAACGTCCGTGCGCGGGCAGGTCGACCCGGAGGTCGTGATGAACGTCGATGAACAGGCAGCGATGCGTCCTTCGGATGGCCCAGTCCACGAGGACGGACCGGGCGCGAGCGAGGCCCCCGTGGAGTCCCAGGGCTTCCGAATCGTCTCGCATGCCGGACCAGGAGGGCACTACGGGTCCCACCGCAGCGCCCACCACACGTCACCGGCTTCGATTCCGCCACCGTCCCAGTCCTTCGACGCGGCGCCGGAGCCCGAGTCCCCAGTGCTCGACCTGTCTGCGCTGCACCGCGACGCGGTGGCCGCGTTGTCCGAAGAGGGCGCCGAGGTACGCGTCCGGGTCGATGACGACGTCGCGGTCGACGTTCGGGTGGAGGGCGAGACCGTGCACGTGGTGCTCGAGACCACCGAGGCGGTGGCCCGGGAGTTCGACGGGATGCAGCAGGAACTCGCCGACCAGCTGGCCCAGTCCGGGGCCGAGCTCGGCAGCTACGCCCGGCGCTCCCGTGAGGACGAATCCGAGGCAGATCGGTCTCCCTCCCACCGTGCCGGTGGGGAAGGAGAGACCGCGGAGGTCGAGTCCTCCAACCGTGCACCGGTCGCCCGCGGTCGCCTGGTCAACCGCATCGCCTAGGAGCCCAGCGCTTAGCTCCCAGCGCCCAGCTCCCAGCTCCCAGCTCCCAGCTCCCAGCTCCCAGACCGGGTCAGGGTTTCAGGGGCTGGGGGTTGGTCTTTGTGCGCCTCGAGGTGGCCTCCCCGCCCGCCGGAGTCCTTCCTGGGTTTTTGAGATCCCCCGGCTCAACTCTCCGGGCACCTGACCGATGGAGAAGCCCCACTGCGAGGCACCCATGTCCGAGATCTCGTCCCAGATTCGCACCTACGAGTCCCCCCTTGTCGCCGGTCAGCCGGAACCCGAGGTCCCCACCGATGACGCCATGGGGCGCGACACGTTCCTGAAGCTGCTCACCACCCAGATGCAGAACCAGGACCCCACGAACCCGATGAAGAACGAGGAGTTCGTGGCGCAGCTGGCCCAGTTCAGCTCCCTCGAGCAGCTGATGGGCCTGCAGAGCGTCATGGAAGGGGTGTATGTCGGCGTCATGTCGATGAACAACGCCTCGATGGCGGCCCTGGTGGGCTCGGAGGTCGTCGCGGTCGGCGACCAAGTGCGTATCGAGGGCGGTGAGGCGGTCGACCTGCACTTCGACGCGGCCAGCGACATCGATGCCGGGACCATCACCATCACCGACGAAGACGGCAAGGTGGTCCAAACCATCGACGTGGGCGCCCAGGACGAGGGAGAGTTCACCGTCACCTGGGATGGCACGGACACCGACGGCGGCGTCGTGGACGACGGGCTGTACACCTTCCACATGACGGGGGCCGACGGCGAGGAGCTCGACGTCCAGAGCCAGGTGGTCGGCACGGTCACCGAGATGGACTACTCGAGCGGCGTGCCCCAGCCCTCGGTGGAAGGCGTGGTGGTCGGCATCGACGCCATCCTGAAGCTCACCGCGGCAGGGGAGGCGTCGGCAGACGCTGCGCCAGAGGGTGAACCCAGCAGCTGATCCGACTCGGTTGGATGCGAGACGAGCCGCGCCGTGAGGTGCGGCTCGTCTTTTTTTTGGCTCTCTGCTCCCAGCTCTCAGCTCTCGGATCTCAGGCCTTCGCCGGTGTCACTGCGCGGAAACCATCTGAGCCATGATCGCGCCTCAACTCTGCCACCGGTTGACCGATGGACATCCACAACCGGCGCCCCCCAGCGCCACCTACTGCGGGAGAGTCCATGTCCCTGTTCAACACGCTCCAGACCGGAGCGTCCGGCCTCGGTGTGTCCGGCGCGAGCCTCGGTGTCATCGGCGACAACATCGCCAACCTCAACACCACCGGCTTCAAGCGCAGCCGCGCCAACTTCGCGGACATGCTGCCCCAGGGCGCCTTCGGCTTCGCCGGACCCCAGCAGATGGGCCGCGGCGCCGGGTTGAACAGCATCAGCACCCAGCACAGTCAGGGGTCGCTCTCCGCCAGCGGCTCCAGCCTGGACATCGCCATCAATGGCAGTGGCTTCTTCCAGGTCAAGGCGGGCTCCGAGTCCTTCTACACCCGCGACGGGGCCTTCGGCCTCGATGCCGAGGGCTTCATGACCACCCCCGGCGGCTACCGTCTGCAGGGCTACGGCGCCGACGACGGCGTGGTCTCCCCGGTGGTCGGCGACATGCACATCGACCAGCGGCCGATCCCGCCCCAGGTGACCGAGGACATCACCCTGTCGATGACCTTTGCGAAGCAGGACCCCGACCCAACGTCAGGCTACGACACGACCATCGCGGACGCCCAGGCAGCTGGCTCGCTAGACGGCACGGGCATCGCCGTGGAGGACTTCGCGGATGGCGGCGACCACGCCACGTCCGTCACGATCTACGATTCGCTGGGTCAGCCTCACGATGCTGTGGTCGTCTTCGAGCAAACGGCGGACAACGAGTGGACGTACAGCATGGTCATCGACGGTGGTGAGACCGACGTGGCGGGGGCCGTCGAAGGCGCCGCCCTCGAGGTGATGTCGGGCACCATGTCCTTCGACGCGGACGGCCAACTCACGGGCGTCACCCAGGCCGTGAGCGGTGCCGCATGGTCCTGGCCCGGTGCCCAGCCTTGGACCCCGTCCCTCGACCTCGGCATGGACCCGGTGACCGGCGACCCCACGGATGGAGCCGCCAACATGACCTCGAACGGCGACTCTGCCACTCTCTCTGTCTCCCAAGATGGCTACGCCCAGGGCAACCTCGACAACCTCCAGGTCGACGACGAAGGCAACATCCTCGGCCGCTACACCAACGGAGAGGAGATCGTGCTCGGTCAGCTGGCCATCGCCACCTTCGACGCCGAGGGAGGCCTCGAGCGCAGCGGCGGAAACATGTTCCGCGCCACCCTTGCCAGCGGCGACCCCGCCATGGGCGTGGCCGGCTCCGGCAGCCGCGGCAGCACCGTCGGCTACGCCCTCGAGCGCAGCAACGTCGACCTCGAGACCGAGTTCGTCGACATGATTCAGGCCCAGCGCTCCTACCAGGCCAACGCCGGAGTGGTGAGCACCGCCGACGAGGTGCTGCAGGAGCTCGTGCAGCTCGTGTAGCCCCCCGCCTGCACCACGCTTGCGCGGTCGAGCCCTCTTGGGGCTCGGCCGTTCTGTGTTGGGGCGGGCCGTTCCATGAGACGGGTGCTTTTTACTGCCAACGGGGCCTTCGGGTGCCGCCTGCCCTCAACGTCGGCGTCAGTGATCCGACGAGCGATTCAGGAGGACGCCGCTCATGGACCCATCGACCGGAATTGGTCTGCTGCTGATGAACGGCTTGATCTTGACTGCCATCCTGATGGGCGGCATGGGAATCGGGCCCTACATCGACATCCCCTCCGTCGTCATCGTGTGCGGCGGCACGGCCGGGGCGGTGTTTGCCGCCTTCCCCTTCGCCGCCGTCAAAGAGGCTGCGATGGCGGGCAAGGCCACGCTGATGCCCCTCAAGGTGGATCCTGCGGGCACCGTGAAGCTCCTCGAGGAGCTCTCGCAGCGCGCCCGCCGTGAAGGCCTGCTCTCCCTCGAGGAGGCCGCCGAGGCCGCCGAAGACGAGTTCCTCAAGCGGGGCCTCCGGATGATGGTCGACGGCCACGAGCCGAGCGCCATCGAGTCGGTCCTCTACGGAGAGATCGACAAGCTCGACGAGCGCCACAAGGCCAGCATCGCCGTCTACGACGCCGTGGCAGCCTACGCGCCGGGCATGGGCCTCATCGGGACGCTCATCGGACTGGTGCAGATGCTCCAGAACATGTCGGACCCGACCGCCATTGGCCCAGCCATGGCCGTTGCCCTCCTCACGACCTTCTACGGCGCCATCCTGGCCAACGTCTTCGGGACGCCCCTGGCCAACAAGCTGAAGCTGCGGAACGGCGAGGAAGTGTCCCAGCGGGAGCTCATCGCCCAGGGCCTGATGTCCATCCTGGGCGGCGAGAACCCCCGCTTCATGGTCGAGCGCCTCAACGCGACCCTGCCTCCGGCCATCCGTGCCGCTGAAGAGGCCGCCTGATGCCACCCAGGAAAGACAAGGGCTGCGACTGCCAGCCCGGAGCGCCGATGTGGATGGCGACCTTCAGTGACCTCGTCACCCTCATGATGGCCTTCTTCGTCATGCTCGTCGCCATGGCCAACTTCGACGACACCCAGCGCATCGAGGCGGTCATCGAGTCCATGCAGCAGGCCCTCGGGGTGAGCGGCTTCGACCGCAAGGCCCTGGGGACCTCGAAGAGTGAGTCGTACACCGAGGCGATTCGCCGGGTGGCCATGATCAACCCCACCGAGGTCAAGATGACCCAAGCGATGGCGAAGCACGTCTCCGACGACTTCATCCGGGTCACGACCACCGAGCACGAGCTGCGCATCCGGCTGCCGGAGGTGGTTTTCTTCCAGCCTGGTTCGTCCACGGTGCACCCGGGCGGCTACGCGCTGCTGTCGGATGTGGGGCGGATCATTGCCGAGGACGAGCTCTCCGTTCGTGTGGAGGGCTACGCCGACGGCAGTGGCTCGGAGAGGGCGAACTGGGAGCTGTCCGGTGCCCGAGCCCTCGCGGTGGTGATGGCGCTTCGGGAGAGAGGCCCTGTCCCGGGGAAGAACCTGTCTTCTGTGGCGATGGGGGCCTTCCAGCCCGGCGCTGAAATCGGCAACGAAGCGGACTGGAACCGACGTGTGGAACTGGTTGTTCACACACGGGACGCAAGTGGAGCAGCGGGTAGCCGGCTGTTGATGAGGAATGGCAACGATGACTGAGGAAGCAGACGAAGTCGAAGCGACGGAAGACGTCGACGACGGCGGCAAGAAGAAGCTCGCCATCGTCGGACTCGTGGCCCTGCTTCTCGGGGGAGGGGGCGGCTTCGGCATCGCGTCCTACCTGGGAGGTGGGGGCGGCGAGGAAGTCCTGGCCGAGGCCGACGAGGCCGACGAGGCCGACGAGGCCGACGAGGTCGACGAGGTCAAGATGACTCAGGCGCTGGCGAAGCACGTCTCCGACGACTTCATCCGGGTCACGACCACCGAGCACGAGCTGCGCATCCGGCTGCCGGAGAAGGTCTTCTTCAAGCCCGGGTCGTCCACGGTGCACCCGGGTTCCTACGCGCTGCTGTCGGATGTGGGGCGGATCATCGCCGAGGACGAGCTCTCCGTTCGTGTGGAGGGCTACGTCGACGGCAGTGGCTCGGAGAGGGCGAACTGGGAGCTGTCCGGTGACCGGGCCCTCGCGGTGGTGATGGCGCTTCGGGAGAGAGGCCCTGTCCCGGGGAAGAACCTGTCTTCTGTGGCGATGGGGGCCTTCCAGCCCGGCGCTGAAATCGGCAACGAAGCGGACTGGAACCGACGTGTGGAACTGGTTGTTCACACACGGGACGCAAGTGGAGCAGCGGGTAGCCGACTGTTGATGAGGGAGGGCAACGATGGCTGAGGAAGCAAACGAAGTCGAAGGAATGGAAGAAGACGGCGGCGGAGGCGGCAAGAAGAAGCTCGCCATCGTCGGACTCGTGGCCCTGCTTCTTGGGGGAGGGGGCGGCTTCGGCATCGCGTCCTACCTGGGAGGTGGGGGCGGCGAGGAAGTCTTGGCCGAGGCCGACGAGGACGGTGACACCGAGGGCGATGCCCCTGCGGCGAAGAAGAACGCGCGAGAAGTGATCGCGTTGGACGACTTCACCATCAACCTGCGCGGCACCGGGGGCGGGCGAGTCCTGCGCTTGGAGCTCTCGGCCGAAGTCGATTCGGACGACGCCGCCGTGGTCATCGAGAAGCGCCCCATGATGCGGGACGCCGTCCTCACCTTGGCGAGCGACTACACCTACAACGACCTGGAGGGCGTCGACGGAAAGATGCGGCTCCGTGACGAGCTGCTGGCGCGGCTCAACACGTCGTTGGAGGACGAGGCCCGCGTGCGTCGCGTCTACTTCACCGAGTTCGTGGTGCAGTAGCGCCTCGGCGCCGACACCACGTCGTCCCGGTGGTGCCGCCATGTGCTGAGCTGGGCAGGCGTCGGCCCCACGAGGAGGCCGATGCCCTTCCGCTCACATCGAGGCGAGCAGGTTGGGCACGATCGCGCCCACGACGCCCAGGCAGCTGCAGCCGCCGCAGCCTAGGACCATCAGCACCACCAGGATCAACACGATCTTGCCGGCGCCGCCGCCTTCTTCTTCGCTCATGGAGCCTCCCTCGAGGTCGTTCGACGTGGCAGCCTACCCCGATGTTGCGTCCGGGGGGTGGAGGTGGTCGCGAGGGGTGGGGCCTACCTCTCGGGGATCGTGTGCAGCTGCACGCTTCAGTTTCTTCATCGGCGACCGATTGGGAACGTGAGGTTCCGCCACCGATGAGTCAGGAAGCCCTTCTACAGCGCGTCGACCCCAGCGACCTGTCCACGGTGCAGGACTGGGTGGATGCGGCCACCCCAGCGCTTCGCAACCGGTTGGTGAAGCGATGTGGTGCCGACGTGCCCGTGCACGTCGATCACGCCGAGGACCGACGGCTGGACGAGGTCCTGGCTCGGGTCGGCGTGACGGCGTGTTCGTTCGCGACGGAGCCTGGCAGCCTCCGTGGGCTGGTGCTGTTGGATGCGAGCCTGGTGCGCTCGGTGGTGGGGCGCTTCCTCGGGGATGGCAGCGAGGTGCGGGAGCCGGAGCGCCCCTTGACCCGCCTCGACCTGCGCTTCGCGACGCACCTCGGCAACGACGTCTTGAGTTCGCTCCAGGAGGCCATCCCCCTGGCCCCGAGCCCGCGACTGGTCGCCCACCGGATGAGCAACAACCCCCGCACGGTGCGGCAGCTGCCGCTGACCCGGCACGTCATCGAGGTGCAGTGCACCCTGGGGAGCGACGACAACCCCCTCGGCCAGGTGTGGATCGTGCTGCCGCCCCAGGGGGCCGGCGTGCTGTGGCCCCGACGTGGCCCCCTGAACAACGTGCGTCAGCACCCCGCCGCAGGGCTGGGGCGGGTGATGCCGCTCCCTGTGACCGTGGTGGCGGAGCTGGCCCGGAAGAAGCTGCCCCTCTCCAAGGTTCGCGCGCTCTCGGTCGGCGACACGCTGGACTTCGGCGCCCTGGGCCAGCTCACGATGCGGGTCGGGGACCGTTCCATGTTCGAGGCCGAGCCCGGCGAGGTCGACAACGTTCGCTGCGCGCGGGTCAAGCGGCGCACCCGCTGATCGCGACGGACGGCTCCGTCGGGTAGCGTGGGGCATGACTCGTCTGCTCGTCTTGCTGGGGCTCGCTGCCTGCACCGCCTGTCCGCCCGTGGCGGAGCGGCCTCTGGTGGCGGCGTGCATCGTGCGAGAGGACCTGCCAGAGCCCGTGGACGGGGTCCGGCGGCTGAAACTCACCGGTCGGGCGCGCAGCGAGTTCGGCCGGTCGGAGAGCTGTGCCGAAGGTTGGCAGCTGGGCTCCCGCGATGCCACCGACACCGAGTTCGCCACGTGGGCGGAGCTGAACGGTGCGGATGGACGCTTTGTTGTGGGGATCTGGGCGGACGGGTACGAGCGGGTCGAGGCGGGTGAGCGGCGCCTGTTCTGGGACCTCGACGTGCGGATCGAAGAGGGTGGCGCCTCCTTCATCGACATCCGCGACGAGGCCGGACGCCAGGTGTTCTGGATCGGACAGGCTCCGGACACCACGGTGCTGCAGCATCCGCCAGACTTGATCGTCGATGAGGGTCGCCCGGTCTGTCGGGGGGAGAGGAGCTGCGGCGAGGTGCGAGGCCGGACCCTCGAGGTGGAGGTGGAGCAGACCCGTCGGGAGCTGCGACCACATGAGCGCCTGGAGGCGACCACAGGCTTCACGTGGGACCCCATCGAGCACGTGGTGGTGCATGGCGGCTACGACGCGCCGACGAAGGCCGGCGGGTGCGCAAGCGACGCTCAGCTCACCGTGGCGTGGTGGGAACGCTGACCCGCAGCCGCCGCAGCCACGGGGCCTTGGCTTGGCCCGACATCCAGGCCAGCTCGAGGGCACGGTCGAAGGCCGTCAGGAGGGCTTCACGGCGGGCCAGAAGGGTGCGCGTGGGGTCGCCCACCTCGATGAGGGCAGCCTCGTAGGCTTCGTGGGCGCGGCGCGCCTTGGGCAGATCGGGCACGTCCGGGAGGCGGGGGCACCGCCCGGTGGCCAGGTGGGTGAGGGCCGCGGGCCAGTCCGACGACGACGCGGGCGACCCATCGAGGGGGGCAGGAGCGATGGACGCGAGCTGCACGGGGGGCTCCGACAGGTCGACCTGCACGCCGAGGGCCTCGAGGGCGGGGAGCACGTGGGTTCCCTCTCGCAGGTCGTGGTGCTCGAGCACCCCCTCCAAGCGGGCGAGGGCCCAGGCCCGACGGAGCGGGTCGGGGTCGGCGGCGCGCGCGAGGTGGCCCCGCAAGAGCGCGTGGTCGCGGTGGAGGGCCCGCAGGGAGCCGGGGCCGTCCGGGGGCGCCACCTCGGCGTAGCGAGGCCACAGCACGCCTTCCTCGTAGGTGGCGTGCACTTCGAGGGCCTGGCCGAGGGACGCCACGGCCTCGAAGGCGGGCCCCTGGGGGCTCGCGAGGCGGAGGGCCCGGGAGGCCTCGGCGAAGGCGTCGTGCCTTGGGCGCCACGCCATCGGGTTCACGGCTGCCCCCCGCCCGAGGCGTGGGCAGGCTGGAAGAGCGCGACGCCCGTGCAGGCCGCCGGGTCCATCACATCTTGATCCACGCCAGCTTCAGCGGCGGGCGCCCGTCGGGGCTGGGGAGGTCGGCCTCGGGCCACAGGCGCTCGATCTTGCCCATCGGGCGCTCGGCCTTGATGGCGCAGCGCTTCATGCTCTCGACCCAGTCGTCCCAGTCCATCGCGGCGACGTGGTTCGTGGCGAGCAAGTGTCCGCCTTTGGCCGTGGCGAGCAGGGCGGGCTTGAGGAGCGAGGCGTAGTCGCGCACGACGTCCACTGCGCCGAAGGGGGACTTGGCCCACCGAGGCGGATCGAGCACGACCACATCGAAGGTGCGCTGAGCGAAGGACTGGATCCGCGGCCGCTTGCCGCGACGGCCCCCCGGCTTGAGGCCCGCCAGTTGCCGCATGGTGGGCAGCGCGTCGGCCTTGAGGAAGCGCTGCACCGGGGGCACCTCCGGGTTCCTGGCCGTGTTGGCCTCCCCGACCGCGAGGGAGCTGGCCGCGAAGTCGACGTTCCAGACGTCCTTCGCGCCGCGGGCCGCAGCCACCAGGCCGATGCCGCAGGTGTACGCGAACAGGTTGAGGACCGTCTTGCCCTTGGCGATCCGCCGGACCCGACGCCGTGCGGCGCGAAAGTCGATGAACAGCAGCGGGTCGAGCCCGTGGTGACGGGGGCTCACGTCGTACGTCAGCCCGAACTCGTGGCCGACGATCTCTTCCGGCAGGTCGATGTCGTGCCACAGGCCGTAGTCCGGCGTGCGGCCCTGGCCCCGAACGCTGGCGCGGTGGTTCCACACCGGGAGCAAGTCGAGGCCGGCCTTCGCCGCCACCTTCTGCAGCTCGGTCAGCGTGCTGGGTTCGATGGGATCCCGCCACGTCTGGACCAGCAGCAGCGGCCCGTAGCGGTCCACGGTGGTGCCGGGCACCCCCTCGGTGGCCCCGTGGAGGAGTCGGTAGATGTCGGTGCCCTCGTCGTGCAGCGTCGGCAGGAGCTCGGCGCGGGCATCGAGGGCGCGGGAAAAGGCGTCGATGAGCATGGCGACGGGTAACCGGCGGCGAATCCTGAGGCGGCCCATCGCGGGACGGCGGGCGGCTGGCTACAGCATCGGGCGGCCTCAGCTGGCCCACGACGGGGAGACAGAATGACGGTCGAGGTGCAGGGAACCACCGCCAAGGGCTTCGAGCGGGTGCGGGACGTCTTCGAGAAGAACTTCTCCAAGCGCCGGGAGGTCGGTGCAGCGTTTTGTGTGCGCATGAACGGCGAGCCCATCGTCGATCTGTGGGGTGGCGTGGCCGACACCACCACGGGTCGCGCCTGGGAGGCCGACACCCCCGCCGTCGTCTTCTCTGCGACCAAGGGCATGGCCGCCCTGCGGATGCTGCAGCTCACCGACCAGGGCGTCTTCGACCCCGACGCTCCCGTGGCCGACACCTGGGCCGCCTTCGGCCGCAACGGCAAGGAGCGCATCACCGGTCGGGTGCTCATGAACCACCGCGGGGGCCTCGCTGCCCTCGACACGCCCCTCACCCTGTCGGACTTCGCCGACCCCGGGGGCAAGGTCCACGATGCCCTGGTCGACCAGCGGCCGATCTGGGAGCCGGACACCGACCAGGGCTACCACGCCTGCTCCTACGGCCCCTACGTCTCCGAGCTCCATCGCCAGCTCACCGGAGCGGCCCTCGGCGAGGCCTTCCGCACCCACGTCTCCGGCCCCCTCGATGCCGATGTGTGGATCGGCGCGCCCGACGACGCCATCGGGCGGGTCGCGCGCATGATCGTCATCGACCCCAAGACGCTGCTCACCCGGCACATCCCCACGGCCTTGTTCCGGCGGAGCCACGAGGCACGGCTGTACCGGCGCATCTTCCGGCCCGGCTCCGAGGTGAACCGCACCTTCACCAACCCGTCGATGGGACCGGAGCGCCTGGGGGCCGTCAACGACCCCGCCACCTTGCGGATGGAGCTCGCGTGGATGGGGGCCTTGGCCACCGCCCGGGGCCTGTCGAAGGTCTACGCAGGCATGCTGGGGCCGGTGGATGGCACCCGGCTCGTCTCCGAGGAGGCCGTTCGCCCGCTGCATCGACGTCAGTCGTGGTCCACGCGAGACCGCATCATTCAGAAGCCCTTGGGCTGGAGCCAAGGCTTCCTCAAGGACGAGCGGCGGCTGTTCAGCCCCAACAGCGCGAGCTTCGGCCACGCAGGCGCCGGCGGGCCCGTCGGCTGGGCCGACCCCGTGACGGGTCTGTCGATCGGCTACGTGATGAACCGCATGGACTGGCGCATCCGCAGCCCGCGCTGCATCGCGCTGTGCCGTGCGGTGTACCGCTGCCTCGAGGACGGCGGCTGAGGGGCGCTACGCGTTCTCGGTCCAGCGCACCATCATCTCGGCTTCCACCATCTTCTGGCTGCAGATGCGGCACTCGCCCTGAGTGGGGTAGCCGCCGCTGTGGCCGGGATCCGGGCACTCGTAGCGCATTTCCTTGATCTCACCGGCGTTGGTGCGCTGGATCTGCTTGCCGCTGGGCAGCTGCACGGTCTCCCACAGGTTCTCGGGGGGGATGGTGCCCTGCTCGCCGTGCTCATGGGTCGACATGTTCGTCCTCCGGGCCGTGCTCCTAGCCTCCCGCGCCACCCCTTGCACGAGCGTGGGTGAAATGCGGGGATGGACCGAGACGTAGGTCCGCCATCGCCGGCGGTCCCGTCCGTGGGTCGGACCGGTGTCTCATCTGTGGCGGGTGCAGACGCACCCGAAGGAGGCTTGGATGGCTGAGGGATTCGAGATCGCGCTGGTGTTCTTGGGCATGTCGTCGCTGGTGGCCGTGCCGCTGGCCACGCTCATCGGCTTGCCCCTCGCGGCGTGGCTGGGGCGCGCCTGGCTGCACCTCAAGGAGAAGGAGCTCGAGCTGCACTCCCTGAAGGTCGCGGCGGAGATTCGGGAGAACAGCAGGCTCCCGCAGTGGGTCGACACCACGGATGCCGACGCGATCTTGGCTTGGGCACGCGCCGACCGCGAGATGGCCAAGCTCGAGATGCACAACTAGGTCGGATCCGAGGGGCTACCAGCTCTGGGGCGCGCACACGTCGGCGGTGGCCGCACTGACCCCGCTCGACCCCACATGGCGGTCCATCGACGTCTCCAGGGTGCCGGGCACGTCGGCGCACCAGTCGTTGATCAGGTCGCTGTAGCCGATGCACTGGCCGGCCCCGGTGGTCTGCTCGGCGCAGAAGGTGGTGGCGGCGCCGTCGCGGTCGCCGCAGGTGCCTTCGCACTCCATCGTGCAGACGCCGCGGGTGTCGCTGGCGTCGCCGGGGTTCACGGGCTCGCACCACGCGAAGTACTCGACCTGCCAGCACAGGTCATCGGTGGTGTCGCAGGCCTCGCCGAGGAAGGGGAGGTTCACCGGGGTGCCGGCGTTGAGGTTCGGCCAGGCAGTGGCGTCGTCGAGGGCCACGAAGGTGAAGCCGCCGGCCAACAGGTCGAGGATGACGTCCTCCACGGTGTCGGCGGTGTAGCTGTGGATGTCGTGGAAGAGCACCACGCCGCCGTCGAAGCGGCCCACCTGCTCCACGATGTAGCCGCGCATGTCGTCGGCGTATTCTTCGGGGACCCGCCAGTAGTCCTCGGGCTCGCAGGTGCCGGTGGCGCCGATGGCCGCGTAGCACCAGTCGGCCGTGTCGATGTGCCAGCCCGCGACCCGCATGCCCCGGGACGTCACCCGATCGACGGCGTCGCAGTCGGAGCTTCCGTAGGGGAAGCGGAAGTAGTCGATGGGGCCGAAGGTCTCGAGCAGGTCGGTGGTGTCGTCGATCTCCGACTCCATCTCCGAGGTGGAGAGGCTGACCAGCTCGGCGTGGGACCAGCTGTGGTTGGCGATGCCGAACAGCGGGTCGGCGACGATGTCCTCCACGATGGGCCAGGTGTCGGGGTCGGCCACCCGCTCGCCGAGCATGAAGAAGGTGGCGGGCACGTCGTAGCGGCGTAGCACCTCCATGATCTCGGGGGTGTAGGTCTCGCTGGGCCCGTCGTCGAAGGTGAGGGTGACGTAGCCGCCGAGAGGCCCACGGTCGGCCGGGTCGATGCCCGAGCAATCCCAGCGGCGAGGCCCGGTGTCGGTGTCGGTGTCGGTGTCGGTGTCGGTGTCGGTGTCGGTGTCGGTGTCGGTGTCTGCGTCTGCGTCTGCGTCTGCGTCTGCGTCTGCGTCTGCGTCGGCGTCGGTGTCCGCATCCCCAGGCGTGGTGGACACCACATCGGCGGCCTTGGGCTTGCAGCCCATCGTCAGCAGCACGATGCCCATGGCTAGCGTCGACTTCGTCACGAGACACCCCCTCTTCGAGCGAAGAGCAAGGTAGCTCGCTGCCACGGGACCTGCCGGACGCGTGGGCTTGAGCTCGCGGACCGCGTGCGGCTAGCGCTTCTTCTTGCGTGCCATCACCGTCGCCAACACCTTCGCGACGGGCTTGTACAGCTCCTCGGGGATCGATTGGCCCGACTCCGCCTTGGCGTGCAGGGCACGGGCGAGCCTGCGGTTCTCCACCTGGGGCACGCCCTCCTGTCGGGCCCGGCGCTTGATCTGCTGAGCCATGTGGTCGACCCCCATGGCGAGCACGATGGGGGCCATGTCCTGGTCTCGCTTGTAGCGGAGGGCCACGGCGTAGTGGGTCGGGTTGGTGACCACGACGTCGGCCTGGGCGACCAGCCCGATGTTGACGTTGCGGGCGATCTGGAGGGCACGCTGCCGTCGCTTGGCCTTGAGCATGGGGTCGCCCTCGGACTCCTTCTGGTCGTCGCGGACGTCCTTGTCGGTCCGCTTGAGCTGCTCGGTGGTGCGGTACACCGCATAGCCGTAGTCGGCGGCGGCGATGGTCAGCATGACGGGCAGGGCCAGCACGACCATGGTGCCGCCGATCTCGACGAACTCTGCCAGGGCGGCGGCGGCGGGCTGGGTCGCCAGCTTCGGCAGCTCCGACAAGCGCTCTCGCATGGCCATCACCACGACCACCGCGATGAGGCCGATCTTCGCGAGGCCCTTGCCCAGCTCCACCAAGGGGGTCGGGGAGAAGTAGGCGTTCTGCACCCCGGTGATGACGTTCAGCTTGTCCCACTTGGGCTCGAGGGCCTTGGTGGCCAGCGACATGTTGGTCTGAGCGAGGTTGGCGACGAGACCGGCGAGGAGCACGGCCCCAAGCGGTGCGGCCACCGCGTACATGATGGTGATCATCGCTTGGTCGGCGAGGGAAGAGGCGTCGGCGCTGGTGAACGTGTAGGGGCCTTCGGCGTGGAACAGTGTGGTCGCCAGCTCGCGGATGGCCCCGACGCCGGGCCCCATGCCGGCCACCAGCGCGGCGGCGCCCGCGCAGATCACCGCGACGGCCCCCACGTCGCCGCTGCGGGGGAGCTGGCCTTTTTCCGCCGCGTCCCGCCACTTCTTCTCTCCTGGGTCGTGTTTTTTCTCGCCCGCCTCGTCGCTCATGGGGTGCCCCAGGCGACGGCCAGGCGCTCCACGGCGGTCTGCAGCGCAGCGCCGTGCACCGCCAGCATCCATGGAAGGGACGGGGCCAACATCAGGATGCCGAGCACGCTGGTGAGGGTCATGCCGATGCTGAAGAACACGTTCATCTTGGGGGCGAGGCGGGCCAGCATGGCCACCAACACGTTCACGAACCACACCAGCCCGAGGACGGGCCCGGCCAGCTGCACACCCAGGTGCACGGCTGCCTCCAGTGCTTCGGGAATGTGCTTGAGCAGCGACAGGTTGGGATCCCAGGTGCCGGCGGGCATCACCGTGAAGGACGCGGCCACGCCCTCGAGACAGCGCAGGTGCAGGCCGTTGGCGATGAACGCGAGGGTGGCGGCCCACGAAGCCAAGGCGCCGACGGGGCCGGCCTGCTGCTTCTCCAGGGGGTTGAGCATCGTCGCCATGGCCAGGCCCATCTGCATGGCCATGATCTCCGAGGCCATGGCGAGGGCCGCGAAGATGGCCCGCACGGTGAGGCCCGCGAGCAAGCCCAGCATGAGCTCCCCGGCGAGGGCGAACACCAGAACGCCGAGGCTGTTCGGGGTCGCGACCAGGGGCTGGGCCGGGGCGATCACCAGGGTCACGCCAAGGGCGACGAAGACGGGGATGGCCTTGGGCACCCCTGCAGCGCTGAACACGGGCAGGCCCATGACCAGGGCGCCCACTCGTCCGAACACCAGGCCCGTCGTGGCCAGCACGGCGAGGGGGTCGGCCATGTCAGGGAGTCCCGATCGACAGGAACATCTCGGTGCCGAAGCTGGTCATCACCTGGATCATCCAGCCGCCCGCGAGGGCCATGACGGCGAAGGTGGCGAGCATCTTCGGCACGAAGACCAGGGTGACTTCTTGCACCTGGGTGACGGCCTGGAGGACCGACACGATGGTGCCGACCACCAGGGCCGTGAGGAGGAGCGGGCCCGCCAGGAACATGGCGGTCAAGAGGCCCTGTTGGACCAGGTAGAGGGCTTGTTCTGCGCTCATTGGATCCCCGCAACCATGCCGGTGACCAGCAGGCCCCAGCCGTCCATCAACACGAAGACCATCAGCTTGAAGGGCAGCGAGATCACCACCGGGGGCAGCATCATCATGCCCATGCCGAGCAGGGTGGAGGCGACGACGAGGTCGACCACCAAGAAGGGCACATAGACCTTGATCGCGATGACGAAGGCCGTGCGCAGCTCGGAGAGGACGAAGCCCGTGACCACCACGGCCGTCGGGATGTCCTCGAGGCCGTCGGGGCGCGGCATCCGGGCCAGGCGCATGGCGGTGGCCAGGTCGTCCCGCTGGACGTTGCGCAGCATGAAGGTGCGCATTGGGGTCATGGAACGCTCGTAGGCGACCTCCGTCGTCGTCTCTCCCGCCATGTAGGGCTGGACCCCTTCGTCCCACGACTGCTCGAGCGTGGGCTGCATCACCAGCATGGTGAGGGCGAGGGAGAGGCCGACCAGGATCTGGTTCGGAGGAGACTGCTGCAGGCCGAGGGCCTGTCGGAGCAGGCTGAACACGATGATGAACCGGGTGAACGGGGTCATCGCGAGCAGCAGGCCGGGGAGCAGAGAGAGCCCGGTGAGGAGCAGGACGAGGCGCACGCTGGCGTCCGTCGCTTGGTCCGGGGAGCTCGCCACAGCTCCCTCGATGGCTTCGCCCAAGGTGGGTAGGGCGGGATCGAGGGGTGGGGGCGGCGCCTGGGCGTAGGTGGCCTCGGGCATCAGCAGCATTCCCAGCAGGAGAAGAGGCAGCATGAGCCAGACGAGGCGAAGGGATGGCGTGGGCCAGTTCATGGCGGGCCAATCGGTCGTCGGGCTCCAGTCTTTAGGGGAAGCGATCCGAGGTGCTGGGATGCGCTCCCTCCCGTCGACGCCAGGGACGCGAAGGCCGGAGCCGGAGCCAGGCGGTGGAGCGGCGTGCACGGTCGCGGTTCGGGCAGGGCCCACGGGAGAGGCATGGACTGCAGCTGAGATACCCGGTCCAGAGCGGAATCAGACCGTTCCCCGTCCCGGTGCTTGCCCCTGACCTTTGGGTCCTTCACCGACGGTGGGGAGCGGGGCGCGCGTGGATGGGGCGCTCCCACAGCGCTATGGGGTGGAAAACCACACCCCGAGAGTGCCCCCTGCTGAACCCGTCTGATTCCTGGAAAGTCTACGCCCTGTTCAACCACGATCTCAGCCAGATCTTCGTCGGAACCATGGATCTCCCGATGAACGAGATGACCGCCGCTTGCCGTACGGTCGGCAGCGAGATCGAGAACTGGGAGCCCGGTCACCACCGGGTCGAATACATCGAAGCCGTCGAGCAGTTCCCATCTGAGCGCCATGCACGTTCGTACGCCACCTGGCTCACGCGCGAAGGCGCGTTCGAGGGGCTCGAGCACTACGCCATGGGGCTCGACGCCGCCCTGGCGTAGCCCAAGGACTTCGAGCGACCGAACGACTCGCCGTGGAGCCCCAAGCTCAGCGGCCGGTCGCAGCCCGATCTCGAGCCCTGGATGGACGTGCTGCACCCCGAGTGACGGGCACCCGGCCGCTCGACGTGGCCGTGCTCTACGGCGAATCGGTCCCGTCGCGGGATCCCGATCCCCGATCGCGCCCTCAACTCTGGCCGACGCTGTCCGATGAGGATCCCAGAGGTGCCCTCATGACTGCCGACGTGACCTTCCTGTACGACATCCCCATCGAGCTCGTGGTCGAGCTCGGTCGGACGCGCCTCACCGTCCGTGAGCTCTCCGAGCTCCAAGAGGACGACGTCATCAAGCTCGACTCTCTCGCCGGCCAGTCCCTAGAGATCATGGTCGGTGGTCAGCTCTTCGGCCGCGGCGAGGTCGTGCTTCAGGACGAGCGCGTCGGCCTTCGCATCACGGAACTCGTGGGCGCCAGGGTGGCCGAGGCCCCCGCAGCGGCGGAAGCGGTCTGATGCTGCCCTTGTTGCTGGGACTGGCCCTCGCTCAGGAGACGCCCGCCGACCTCGAGGCGCGACTCCTCGGGCCTGCGTCCGACGTGCCGGTAGCGACCGTGCCCGTGACCGCGACGGGGTCGGCTCCGGTCGTGGCCCCGGTGGCAACCCCTGCGGTGGCTGTGGCTCCGGCCCCGGCCACGCCGTCCCTCGAGATGCCTCCGTGGTGGACCTTCCCGCTGCTCGCCCTCGGCCTCGGCTGGGCGTGGACCCAGCGGAAGCGCACGGAGAAGGTCGAGGCGGATGCCATGCGGGTCCTCGGACGCACGCCTCTCGGCAAGGACGCCTCCGTGGTCCTCCTCGAAGTTCGCGATGCCCATGGGGCATGGCGCCGGCTCTTGGTCGGCTCCGGCGGCGACGGGCCGCAGCTCATCACGGGCCTCGGCGCCGGCGGGACGGCACAGGCACCTCAGCCGGTCGCGTCGACGCTGCCGGCCCCCGCTCCGGTTGCTCGCCGGGCCCAGAAAGCCTTCACGGCCTTCATGGACCGGGAGGAGGCTCACCTCGACCTCCCCGAGGTCCCGGCCTACCCGGTCGCCGAGCCGGCGCCCCCCGCGGCACCGCCCTCCATGGTGGCGTCGTGGACCCGCGACGATGCCGCCGACCCCGTGCCGGCTGCCCGCCCCGTGTTGGGGCCTGCTGGTGCCTTGGCCGCCGCCATCCATGGCCGCGTGCCGCGTGGCGCCGGGGTGTCGACCGAGCCGCCCCCCGTGCGCGCCGAGCCGACGGTCGAGCCCTCCGCACCGGCCCCGCCGGCCGAGGCCCGCCGCTCTGCCCAGGACGGCATGGATCTCCTCGCCGAGGTGCGTCGCGCCAAGAGCCGCGTGGGCACCCGGGTCCAGGCCTACGGCTGACGCCGGTTAGGAGCCCCCTTCGGACGTAGGGGTTCTCCATGGTCGTTCTCGTCACCGGTGCTCGCTCAGGCTTCGGCAAGCTCGCCTCCCTGGAGCTCGCCCGCCGCGGCCACACGGTCTACGCGGGGCTCCGCGACCCCGACACCGCCGGGCCCCTGATGGAGGCCGCGGGGGACCTCGACGTGCGGCCCATCGGCCTCGACGTCACCGAGGCGGGCCAGCGAGAGGCTGCGGTCGCCGAGATCACCGAGGCCCACGGACGCATCGACGGGCTCGTGAACAACGCCGGTATCGCGCTCGGAGGCTTCCTCGAGCAGGTCGACGACGACGGACTGCGGCGTCTCTTCGAGGTGAACGTCTTCAGCGTGCACGCCCTGACGCGTCTCGTGCTCCCCACCATGCGCGCCCAGCGGAGCGGCAGCGTGGTGATGGTGTCGAGCATGTCGGGACGCACGGCCATGCCGGGCCTCGGGGCCTACGCCGCCAGCAAGTTCGCCCTCGAGGGCATGAGCGAGGCCTGGCGCCACGAGCTGCGGCCCTTCGGCGTACGGGTGGTGTTGATCGAGCCTGGGCCCTACAAGACCGACATCTTTGGCCGCAACCGCCAGGAGGTCGAGGACGACGCTGACAGTCCCTACGCCCCCTTCGCCGCGCGGATGCGGGTCAAGGTGGCCGAGGCAGTGGAGACCGCAGGGGACCCGCAGGACGTCGCCGTGGCCATTGCCGAGGCGGTGGAGGGCAAGCGCACGGGGCTGCGCTACCCCATGGGCCCCAACTCGAGGATGCGCCGGGTGGCCGGGGTGTTGCCCTTTGGCGTCACCGAGTGGGCCGTGGGTCGCGTGCTGGGCGAGGCAGACTGAGGCTCAGTCGCAGGCGAAGAACTCGGCACCTAGGTCCCAGGTCTTCACCAGTGTGCTGAACCGGCTGGGTCGGTCGCCACACACCTTCGACAGCAGGCCCGCAGCCTCGGAGACCTCGTCGACGTACTCCGTGTGGAAGACGGCCTTGTCGACGTCGAGGAATGGCGTGTAGGTGCCGCACTCGTCGTAGGCCACGCACTCTTCGTTCAGGGCCCAGTCGAACCAAGGCTCGAGCCTCTTGAGCTGGTCGACGTCGTTCTTCAGGCCCACGGAGAGCCCTCGGACGTGGGCCTCGTCGGCGAGGAAGCGGTTGAACTGGAGCTGCTCGGATGGCGTCAGCGGGAAGCCCGTCTTGTTGACGTAGCCATCGACGTTGTCGGGCTCGACCCCGTCGCAGCCGCGCTCCACGGCCAGGTCGAGGCGCCGGGCCGCCAGCTCGAACACGTCGGGATGGGTGACGTCCAGCCACCGCTCGTCGTCCCAGCCGTCGAGCTTCTTGCCGACCGCGGCCTCGTCCACGAAGCCGACGTCGTCGCGGAAGGTCTCCAGCGAGCCGGCGCTGAAGTAGCAGATGACCGTGCGGCCGTCGGCGCGGAGCCCGTCGAGGTCGCTGTCGGTGGCCTCGAAGACGTCGACGTCGTACATCGTCACCTCCACGGACCGGTCGATGCGTCCCGTGAGCTGCCACTGCCAGGACGTTCCTGGGGCCGGGGACCACACGTCGGCGTCGACCGGCTCACCGGCGACGTACGGCACGCAGTCTTCCGTGTCGTGGTCGTACACCTGGTCGTCGTCGCAGCCCGAGCGGGACCCGCACGCCAGCAGCAGCATCCACACCATGGCGCCTCCTCGGAGCAACCTACCTGGCTGCGCAGTCCTCCGCAGGCTCACGCAGGCGGGTCGGCGATTCCATACGCCCTGGCATGGAACCACGACCTCGCCACGTCCTCGTGCAGGGCGCAAGCCGCGGCATCGGCCGCGCCCTCGTCGAGCTCCTCCTCGCCCGAGGTGACCGGGTGACGGCCACCTGCCGCTCCCCTCGGGACCTCCACGACCTGGCCTCGGTTCGCTTCGCGGCGCTGCGCCTCGATCTGGAGGACCCGCGGAGCATCGAGGCGGCCGCCGCACGCATCGACGGGGAACTCGACTGGGTGATCAACGTGTCGGGGCTCCTCCACGACGGGATGTTGCAGCCAGAAAAGAAGCTGGACCATGTCGACCGACGTCGCTGCATCGCCTGTTTCAGGTGAACAGCATCGGGCCGCTCCTCGTGGCCCGTCACGTCGGGCGCCTCTTGGCCCGCGACGGCGTGTTTGCCTCCCTCTCCGCTCGGGTGGGTTCCATCGAGGACAACCGGCTCGGTGGCTGGTACGGCTACCGGGCCTCCAAGGCCGCGCAGAACATGTTCACCCGCACCTTGGCCATCGAGTGGGGCCGGAGCCGGCCGGATCGTGCCGTCGTGGCCCTGCACCCCGGCACCGTGGCCACCGACTTGTCCGAGCCTTTCCGACGCCACGCCACGTCGGTGTTCCCCCCAGATCAGGCCGCCGCACAGCTGGTCCGCATCCTCGACGGGCTCACCGGGGCCGATACGGGGCGCTTCATCGCCTGGGATGGCGCCGACGTCCCCTGGTGAGGGGGCACCGGCGTCCCGGGAAGGCCTGGGGGAGGGCCTCGTCTGGCTGTGGTCAGGGGCGGGACGACTCCTGGGTCGACGGGGCGATCGCGGGCGCTGGGGGGGCGCCCCATACCCACCACACGGCCATGCCCACCATCCACACGAGCAGCACGGCAGCCATCCCCATGGCGACCCACTGCAGCCGGGGGTCGGCTCCGACGGCGGGCCGAAGGGGCGGGGCGGGGCGCGGGCGGATGGGGCGTGGATCGAGGGCCTCCTCGCTGGTGAGCTCGCGGTACGGCACGCTGAGGGCCGGGGTGGGGTCGCCCGGGGAGGCCATGCGTGCCAAGCAGCGCTCCAGGTCGTCGAGGAGCCAATCGGCGCTCCCGTAGCGGTCGTCTCGGGTCTTGGCGAGACAGCGGTCGACGACGTCCTGCACGATGCTGGGCACCTCCACCCGGGGGTTGGCCTCGGCCATTGGGATCGGGTCTTGGTGGGTGTGGGCGACCAGCACGGACGCACCTGGATGATTCGAGAACGGCGTGCTCCCCGTCACCAGGCGGTACAGGAGGATGCCCATGCCGTACAGGTCGGCGCGGACCCCCGCGGGCTCCCCTCGGGCCTGCTCCGGGGACATGTACTGGGGGGTGCCGATCAACGCGCCCTGCACGGTGCGGTCTTCGTGGTCCCAGGCCTTGGCCAGGCCGAAGTCGCACAGCTTGATGTGCACGGGGTCGTGGGAGGCGACCAGGAGGTTCCCGGGCTTCACGTCGCGGTGCACGATGCCCAGAGAGTGGGCGTGCTGGAGGGCCAGCGCCACCTGCTTGGTGATGGTGAGGGCCAGATGGAGCGGCAGGGGCTCGCCGGGGTCCAGCAGCTGCACCAGGGAGTGGCCACGCACCAGCTCCATGGCCATCCAACAGCCGCCGCGGGTCCCGAAGGCGTGGACCTCGACGATGTGTGGGTGCTGGAGCCGTGCCAGCAGATCGGCTTCTCGGCGAAAGCGCGCGACGTACTCCTCGAGGGCAGGCCCATCCAGCCCCTCGGACTTCATGACCTTGACGGCCACGTGCTCCCCGTCGGCGATCCGCGTCGCCTCGTAGACGTAGCCCATGGCCCCTGTTCCGATGACGCGGAGCAGCTTGTAGCGGCCGCCCACGACGGTCTCTTGCAGCGAGGTCTCTTCGATGGAGAGCGACTGGGAGAGGGTCGGTAGGTCGGGGTGGCGTGGTGCGTGGGTGGTTTCCTCGGTGCGGCCCCCGTGGGTCGGATTGGCCGTGGGATCGGTGCTGCTGCCTGTCCGCCCCGAGGGGGCCAACCGCGTCGTCAGGTCGGCGACCGCCAGCTCCCCGGAGGCCAGCTCGGCCACGCGCTCCTTCAGTGCCTCCAGGGAGTCGGCGAACTGGGCGAGGCTGGCTCCGTTCCCGACCTCGATGCGGAGCACGTCGATGGCGCGGGGGCGCAGGGGGCCGGCCAGGTGGCGGAGCAGGTCGAGGAGGTGTCGGATCTGCTGGTTCGCCGTCGGGGTGTCGTTGTCGGTCAGAGCGCCCGCACAGCCGATGGCGACCCCCCCGTCGGGTCGGATCAAAGCCTCGCGGACGAGGGCGCCGGGGATGGCGGTGTCGTCGGCGTAGCAGGGGTGGAGGGCCCGAGCGATTCCTGCGACGACGTGCACGGCGAGGGCCGGCTGCGTGGCCCCTGGGTCGAGGATGCAGGCCTCGAACCACCGGTGGAGGTCCAGGCCATCGCCGTGCTCGAGGAGCAGCCAGGGGGACTCGTCTTCCGCCTCGCACACGGCCAGGACCTCGAGCCATCCGGGACCACGCCGGGCCTTTCGGGAGGCCAGGCGTGCCTGTAGGCGTGCCGGGCCCACCGGTGGGCCGATGCGCTTCGACAGCCGAGCGGCCCGGCCGTCGAGGGTGCAGTCGTCCACGGTGACCGCCGGGTCGACGGGATGCCGCCGCGGGGCGGCGCCGGTGATGGTCAGCGTGGCCGGAAGCATGCAGTCCGTAGGCCCCCTGGGATCATCTTCCCACGGAGCCAGGCTCCTCGCGCCGGGGAATCAATCGACCGCGAGATATCGACCGCGGGCGGCGGATGCCGCATCGGGAAAGTCTGCGAACACCCCGTCGACGCCCAGGGCCAGGAATGCGTCCAGCTCGGCGCTCGGGCTCCCGTTCGCGACGGGGTTGAGGGTGCGGGCCTCGTTGCGGAAGGTGTACACGTGCACCAGCAGGCCGGCGGCGTGGGCGGCGTCCAAGAGCCCGGTGGCCATGGTGCCGTCGTGCACCGCGACTTTGGGCACCCCGAGGCCATGGACCCGCTGCCGTAGGGCCGGAAGGTCGGACAGCAGCTCGCCGTAGGTGGGGCCGCCGTCCGCCGGCGTCGCGTCGGGCGCGCCGACGAGCAGGATGCGGGGCACGTGCACCGCCGCCGCCACGGCATCGAGGGCGGTGGGCTCGAAGCACTGCACGATCACCGGGTCGTCGGCGTCGCCCAGGTGGGCGTCCTGGAGGGCGGCGAGCAGCAGGGCCACGAGATCGTAGCCGAGGGCGTGGTGGTAGGTGGGGTGCTTCAGCTCGGGGTAGACGCCGATGGGTCGGCCGGCCTCCGCCTCGAGCTCGGCCCGGAGGGCGAGGATCTCGTCGAAGGTGGGCACGAGGTAGCGCCCGTCGTGGTCGTGGGGGCGGTCGGGGTAGGGTTGTCTCGCCCGCAACGTGCGCAGCTCGGCCAGGGTGAAGTCCGTGCTGAACCACCCCTCCATCGTCTCGCCGTCGATCTCCGCGGTGCGCTTCCGCTCGGGAAAGGCCTCGGCGACGTTGGTGGTGAGGGAGAGCTCGCTGTCGTGTCGGGCCACGAGCACGCCGTCTTTGGTCGGCACCAAGTCGGGCTCGATGAAGTCTGCGCCCTGAACCACGGCCAGGCGGTACCCCTCGAGGGTGTGGTCGGGCAGGTGCCCGGGGGCACCCCGATGGCCGATGATCAATGGGGGGGTGGACGGCATCATGGGGGCCTCCTCCGGAGCGGCGAGGGCGGGGACGCTGACCAGGCTGAGCCACAGCAGCGCCACCACGACGAGGGACCACCCGTCGTAGGCGCAGCCGTGCTGCCGGGCGAGACGAAGCAACGGCACCGACACCTCAGAGACGGCGTTGGGGGCGTGGTCCTTGAGGAGAACCAGCCGATCGGTGGCGTCGGAGGACGTGGCGGTGAAGCCCTCGGCGAGCAGCCGCTCCCGAAGCTTCGTCAGGCCGGAGGCTCCTCCGTAGAACGCATGGGCGATGGGGCGGGGGCCCTCGAGGTCGGTGCCGCCGAGGCGCTCGAGCTGCTCTCGGTCGGTGATGCGACGCCATGCATGCTCGCTGGGGCAGACCCGGTCTTCGAAGTAGTCCCAGCCCGCGGAGCGGCGCACCACCAGCGGAAGCGTTCCGGCCAAGCCCTGCGCCTCGCGCTCGACCCCATCGGCATCGTCGGTCTGGAGCACCGCGACGTACCGTCCGGCGAAGCGTTCCTCTCCGACCCACCAGGCACCGTCGCCGAGCTTCCACAAGAGCTCGTCGAGGTCGGGCGCCTGCTCCTCGGGAACGTCGATGCGCACGGTCGTGGCATGGGTGTCGGGCGCGGGCATGAGTGCGCAGCCCACATCGAAGCGGATGTGGGCCGTGCGGTACCCGTGTCCGTCCTCGGGGTCGTAGCGGTAGTCGTAGTGGTTCCAGTCGGCGTCGCGGCGCATGGCGCTCCCTGTTGGCGCTCAGGGTACGCCGAACGACCTCACTACACTGCCAGGGCCACCCGCTTGGCCTGCAGTGCTGCAAACAAACAGTGGCTCATGCCCGTCCGGGCCCAGCGCGCCGGCCGCTGCCCCAGGGTGCGCAGCAGCATGGCCTGCACGAAGCGGAGGTGGTCCGGACGGTACATGCCGTAGACCCGCTGCATGTACCTGCGGCGGGAGACCCGACGGTCGTACGGCTCCTCGGGGTGGTTGGCGCAGTGGGCAGCGAACAGGATCTGGTCGTCGTCGAGCTCCTTCACCCGACGGACGATCACCGCCAGACGTCGGGGCATCGACAACGCAGGCAGCTCCTCGCTCATCGCCATGAAGCCGGCGAAGTGGCGGGCTTCGTCGGCCATCAGGGCCTTGCACAGCCGCTGCAGATCGGGGTCGTCGGTGGCGTCCCCCAGGGCCCGGTAGAAGCCGGCGGCGAAGGCCTCCACGACGCAGCGGGACAGGAGCTCGTCCGCAGGGGAGCGGTCGGACGCGGGGTCGTCGTGGTAGGGCAACGTGGACATCCTCGTCATGCACGCGTCGAAGTCGAAGGCCGGGTCGTGCTCGGCGAGCCAGGCCCGGAGCCGCCGGCCGTGGGCGGACTCCTCGGCGCTCCAGCGACCCACCCGGCCCGCGAAGCGTTTGGGGAGCACCCGGTGCAGGTAGTCGCCGTACTGCGCGCTGCGGGACTCGAGCAGGCAGGTGGTGCGCGCGATGTAGCGGATGTCGGCGGGGGCGAGGGACATGGAGAGGCTCCGAGGTGGGGTGGCTTGTCCAATGTGGCCGGCCCACCGCGGACGAACGGCGGCGGCGGTGTGCCGAAGTTGTGCAAGGTGTGCGGACGCCACGGATCGGGCGCCCCTCGAGGGACGGCCGTCCGATGGAACGGGCATACGTCTTGGCCACTCTGGAGAACCGATGCGCTTCTTGCTCCCCTGCCTCGCCCTCGTCGCTGCCTGCCACGGTGGCTCGGGCTCGGACTCGGACTCGGACTCGACCGATACGACCGACCCGACCGACACCGATACGAACACCGCGGTCACAGGGGACACAGGGGAGGCGACTCTCTGGGTCGAGCAGGCCTTCCTGGCCCCAGAGAGCAAGGCCGAGGACATCGTCTTCGTGGTCGACAACTCCTGCTCCATGAGCGACAACCAGCGGGATCTGGCCTCGACCATGGAGGGGTTCGTCGCCACCCTCGATGGGGGTGGAATCGACTGGCGGGTGGGGGTCACGAGCACCGACGTCGACGGCAACTACGGCAACCCCCTCGAGGGGCGCCTCGTTCAGGACAACGGCACCGTCGGCGTGTCGGCTGGCACCCCCGATGCGGCGACCCTCATCCGCGAGCAGCTGCAGCTCGGCGTGGATGGAAGCGGCGAGGAGAAGGGGATCTTGGCCGTCTACATGGCGCTGGGACTGCACGGTGATGGTGCGAACGCGAGCTTCTTCCGGGACCACGCAGGGTTCCACGTCGTGGTGGTCAGCGACGAGGACGACCAGTCGGATGCGTCGCGCCCCGAGCTGATCACCCTGCCGGAGTTCGTGAACTGGATGGTCGGTGTGCGGCCCAACACCTCGTCGGTGAGCTTCAGCTCCCTCGTGTGCACGGAGGAGACCATCGCATGCTCGAGCCTGGGCACCCGGTACATGGAGGTCAGTGAGTCGATCGGAGGCATCGTCGCCGACATCCACCAGCCGCTCGAGCCGGTGACACTGGCCATCGCGGCCGCGGTGGTCGCCGGCAGCGGCCTTCGCTCCCTGGTCCTCGACGAGGTTCCCGCCGATCCCGACACCCTCGAGGTCCTGGTCGACGGCGTGCTCCTCGACCCGGCGGAGTGGTCGTTCGACGAGACGTCGAACACGGTGGTGTTGGTCGATGCCGCGCCCGACGGGGCCGAGGTCGTCGTCCGCTTCCCGGCCTAGCCGCCGTAGGGGGGCAGCGGGTCCACGAGCGCGACCCGCCCGATGTTGTAGTCCTTCAGCGTGGGATCGTGATGGGCCTCCCACACGACCTGGCCCAGGCCGTCGACCTCGTAGATGCCGTGGTCGGGGTTCACCACCAAGGTGTGGCCCCCGGGCAGACGGCGGGCGTCGCCGAGGTAGCCGACGAAGCGGGCCTCGGGCTCGGGGGTGCTCCACACGGTGGCGACCGTGCCGGCGACCTCGTCGATGGCCAGCTCGACGACCTTGCTGCCCAGCGCCGCGTGCTCGTGGTCGCCGTTGGAGAACACCAGCAGCGTGCCGGCATCCGTGACCTGGCTCATGTGGCCGTGGGCGAAGGGCAGGCCGGCCGCCGCGTGGGCCAGCGTGGGGTCTTCTCCGCCGAGGATGTGGGACAGCCGGCCGTCGGCATGCACGCGAGCCACCTGGTCGAGGAAGCGGGGCAGGACCCACCAGCCGTCGCCCCCAGGGTCCCGGACCAGGCTGTTGCTGTGGGTCCACTCGATGCGGCCGGGCACGAAGTTGCCGATGATGCTGTGGTTGCAGGGCTGGCTCGGGCTCGCGGGCCAGGCATCGAAGAAGTCGAACACGTCGCTGTGCGTGCCGGTGGCCCCCTCGTCGACGAGGCGGATGACGTCGGAGGTCATGGGTTTGATGACGCCCCCTTTCTCGAGGACGATGTCCTGGTCGACGTGGGCGAGGTAGGCGAACCCGTCGGGGTGCTCGACGAAGTCGTGGTGCAGGCGGGGTGCGATGGTCTCGAGGGCCGCGGTGCCGTCGAAGGGCTCCCGGACGATGAGGCCGTCGTCGGCACTCCGGTCGGCGTCGTTGCTGGCCCACACCAGGCTGCGGCCGTCGTCGCCGGGGTGGATGCGCAAGATGCGGTGCTGCGGCGGGGCCTCCCGCCACCAGCGGATGCGCCCCTCGGCGTCGGCGAGCACGGCGAAGGAGCGACCTCGGAACTTGAACTGGGTGGTCAGGATCCAATGGCCCGGGGTCTCCGCATCGCCATGGTCGGTGGTGATCCAGTCGGTCAGGGGGTCGGGGGCCGGGGGGACCGTGGACTGAAACGGGCCCTCCTCCACGGCATCGGGCCCGTCGGCGCTGAGGCTCCACGCGACCTCGGAGCCCGCCGGCACGCCGAGGATGCGCAGGGCCCCGAGGGCCGCGTCCCCTTGCAGCTCGTGCAGCCCCGCGAGGTCCGTCCAGGACAGGGTCGCGGTGCCCACCCGGGGCGCGAAGGTCACCGTCACGAAGGTCGGCGTGTCGGGGTCGGCCACCCAGACGGCGTCGAGGGGAAGCACGTCGGGCGCCGTGTCTCCAGTGGCGGCCGTGGCGTCGGCGGTGTCCTGGCTGCGGGCGGTGTCCGCCGTGCTTGCCGTCGTGGAGGGGGCGGCGCTCGTCGGGGGCGACGGCTCGGGCTCAGGGGAACGGCACGCCCCGAGGCCGAGGCCGAAGCAGACGAGCACGGGGAGGGGACGGGCCATGCCGCAGGGTAGCCGCGAGGTGGGGCGGTCGCCATTTCCGCAGAGGCTGGGAACCGCTCGAGGCCCTGTAAGGTCAGAGCCTTCGCCCCGTTGGCCCAGCGCTGGAGGACCTCATGGCGGACCCGATTCCCTTCTCGTTCAAGTGCGATGCCCGGTGGGACGACATGCTCGGCCAAGGCAGCAAGCGCCTGTGCACCCAGTGCAACACCCCCGTCGTCGATCTCTCCAGCATGACCGAGGAGGAGGCCCAGAAGGTCCTCACCACGGGCGTGTGCGTGAACTACATCGTGCAGGGGGGCGAGGTCGTCTACGCCCGCAACGAGCGCGGCGCGGTGGACCCAGAGGGCCCGGCGGTGCGCGCTCGCTCCCGCGGCCGGGCGCGGGGCCGCCGTCTCCTTCGCTGGGCCAGTGCGGCGGCGTCTGTTGCGGCGGCCGGTGGCGCTCTGGTCCCTGGCGTCGCCCACGCCGGCGCTGCGGCGTCCGAAGAGTCCTCCACGGTGGAGAGGATCCGCAGCTGGGTGGCGAGCTGGTTCGAGGACGAGAGCTGCCAAGCTCCAGAACTCGAGCCCTACCGCTTGGGGGGTGTCGTGCCGGTGATGGACCCACCTCCCGCCGACACCGGCGTGGCGGGTGACGAAGAGCCGCCCCCTCGCCGGCGTCTTGGAGGCAAGCCGCGGTCGAAGGACTGGAGCATGGCGCCGGCCTCGGTCTCCGTCACGGTGGGCGCCCTGGACATCGACGACGCCGAGATCACCTGCGGGGATCACCGCAGCCGGGCGCGTGTCACCGATGCCGGCAAGGTGGCCTTCTCGGTGCCCATGCCGGGGGCCCATGAGTGCACCGTCGAGCTCCCGCTGGATCCCCCTTGGCTCACGACCTTCCAGGTCAGGCCGGGGGCGGAGATCCGGTGCCACGTGGATGGCTTGGCCCTTCGCTGCGAGTGAGCTCCCGCAGCAGCGCGGGGGTGGCGACGCCGAGGCCTGCGGCCCGGAAGCCGTAGCTGGCCAGAAAGGCCCACCACATGGCGTGGGGCCCCAGGGGTGCCACGAGGCGGTCCACGAGGACGTAGGCCAGCGTGGCGGCCACCGCGGCGTTGCGCAGGGCTGGGCCTCGCGTGGCGCCGAGGAACAGGCCGTCCAGCTGCCATGCCGGCACCCCGATCACGGGGACCAGCGCGCAGTAGGGGAGGAAGCGCAGCGCGGCCTCCCGAGCCCCGGGGTCCGCGACCACAACATGCACGATGGAGGGCCCGAACCCCGCGATGAACAAGGCAAAGCAGGCCCCCGCCCCCAGGGACAACACGCTGGTGCGCCGCAGGACGGCGAGGAGCCGCGAGGGGTCCGATGCCCCCACGGCTTCGCCTGCCTCTTTCTCCGTGAGGAAGGCGAAGGCGTCGAGCACGAGGGCCGACACGGCGATGAACTGTAGGAGCACCTCGTTGCCCGCGACCACGTCCGTGCCGTGGGCGGCTCCGGCTCGTACGAACCAGGCGAAGGACGCGACGAGGGCCAGGGTGCGGATGAGGATGTCTCGGTTGGCGCCGAAGAGGGCGCGGAGCCGGGGGCCATCGAACACCGGGGCTGCGGCGGTGAAGGCCTCTCGGACCAGCCACAGACCCACGCCCAGGGCGACGACGTTGGCCAGAGCAGTCCCGAGGCCCACGCCGGCGGCACCCATGCCGAGCCCGGCGACGAACACGGTGTCGAGCACCGCGTTGGTGCCGTTGAGCACCACCTGGAACACCAGGAGCTGCCGGGTGCGTCCGCGGCCGAGGAGCCACCCGTTGATGGCGAAGCCCATGAGCGCCGCCGGGGCGCCCAGTCCCCGAGCGGTCAGGTAGCTGCCGGCCTCCGACCCCACCTCCGGCGCCACGCCGAACACCGGCTGCAGCAACGGCCCGAGGAACGGGAGGCTGGCGGCGATGGCCAGCCCGGCCACCAGCCCGATGCCGAGGGCCCGCAGGAGCACCGCCTTGGCCTGGGGCCCGTCGTCCGCCCCCATGGCCTGAGCGGTGAGCCCGGTGGTGGCCATGCGCAGAAAGCCGAAGGCCCAGGCCACCAGGTTGAACACCACGGCCCCCACGGCGACCGCGGCCAGATCGGTGGCGGACCCGAAGCGACCCATGACCGTGGTGTCGACGATGCCGGTGATGGCGCTCGCCATCTGGGCCAGCACCACGGGGCCCGCGAGGCGGAGGAGCTGTCGGTACGAGGGGGGCGGCGTGGGCACGGCGGCGGCCTATCGACCTGGCTCCACGGCGACGACCGTGTGAGCGGGCAGGGTGTCCGACTCCTTCCGCTACCGCACCCGTCCGCTGCTCTGGGGCGAGCCCCCTTGGCAGCTCGACCTCGAGGTCTTGGTGGACTTCGAGTCAGAGAGCGCGCGGCTGTACGCCCACCGGGCCCGGGCGGGCTTGCCGGCCGACCCGGACCTGTCCCCGATGTTCGGCGTGATCTGGCCGTCGGCGGAGGCCGCTGCGCGCTGGGTCCGAGAGCAGCCGACGGACGCCACCGTCTTGGAGCTGGGCTGCGGGCTGGGCCTTCCTTCGCTGCTGGCAGCGCGGCGTGGGGCCCGGGTGCGCGCGACAGACCTGCATCCTGGTGCCGGGCCTCTGCTGGCGATCAATGCCCGACGCAACGGCGTGCACGTCGAGTACGAGCAGGTCGACATGCGCACCACCGAGCCCGATCCGGTGTGGGACCGGGTCATCGCCACCGACGTGCTGTTCGCGTGGGACATGCCGGCCATCGTGGCCCGGGCTTTTGCTCACACCTTGGCGCCCGGGGGCCGAGGACTTCTGGTCGACCCAGGCCGTGCCTGGTCGGATGCCTTCCCCGCGGCAGCAACAGCCGAGGGGCTCGCCACCGACATCGACGTCGACGGCGAGCTCTTCCTCGTGAGGATCTGGCGGGCCTGAGCCCGCGTCCGCCTACTGCTTGGGCCGGATCTCGCTCTTCTGGTTCATCTTCATGTTCATGCCCATGTTCTGGCCTTCCGCGGCCACCTTCATGGCGAGGTCCATGTCGGTCTTCGAGGTGCTGAGGGTCGCCATGGTGGCAAGATCGATGACGTGGGTGCCGCTGCCGGAGGCTTCGAAGCGGGTGAAGTCCACCTCGGCCCCAGGAGGCATGCCAGGGAAGTCCATCTTGCTGTCGCCCTTGTTCATGACCATGTCGAAGGCCATCTCGACCCGGTCGCCCTGGATCTTGGTGACGGTCATGTGGTTCGTGGCGCCCAGCTGCATGCCGGCCATGTTCATGTCGAGGTCGATGGTCCACTTCGCGCCGACGCCCACGGGCTCGTCGGGGAACTGGGCCATGTTGCGGGAGAAGCCGTCGGCCATCGACTGCAGGGCCCCGTAGAGCTCGTCGCTGGTGTCGGAGTCGACGTCGATCTGCGTGATCTTGCCGGTCTTCTGGTCGACGAGCATCCGGAAGGACGTGCCCTCGAGAGGCTTCATGCCGGCCAGCATGGCGCCCTTCATCTCGTCCGGCACCCCGGTCACCGACATCTCGGTGTAGCCCACCGTGACGGGAATCATGCCGTTGTCGACGGGCTGACCGACCTCTTGGTGCATGCCCATGATCATGGTCGGCGACAGGTCACCCATGCCGGGCATCGGCATCGCCGTGCCGTCGGGTCCGATCATCTCCATCTTCATCTGCTGGGTGTTGACCATCTCGAGGTCGACCTTGGAGCCCGGCTTCGGACGGTAGCGAAGCACCTGGCGGGGCTCGGCGCCGGCCTCGACCAGGGTGAGCTCGACGGAGAGCTCCATGCCCTCCAAGATCTTGGCGGTGGCGTCCGCACCGGGATCCGGGGCGGCGATGGCGAGACCATGGAGGAGGAAAACGGACACGAGGGACATGGGAACTCCGGGGTTCGAACGGCGAGACCATACCCCACTGCCGTTGCGTTGGCGTGGGGGTGGAGTCGGACCTACGCCGGATGTCGCCCGGTTGTTGCGTCGCTCACAGGCACCAGAAGTAGTCGAGGTCGTCGGCCCATCCGCAGGTCAGGTGGGCCGGGCAGCTGTAGGTGAAGACGCGGTCCTGCTCGCACCAGCGCACCGTGTCGCCGGCACACTCGCCTTCCCAGTCGAGGTCGCCGCAGCCACCGGCGTCCGCCGGGTCGTCGTCCCCGTCGTCGTCGTCCACGCCGTCGTCGCAGGCCGGGGGCTCGGCCAGCACGGTGTCGGCGGCCACATCGGACCACGGGCAGGTCTCGTCGGCGGTCCAGGCGCGCCAGTCGTTGGCTTGGCCGAGGGAGGCGGCGTGGTCGGCCCAGCGGTCGTAGCCGTCCCCGGCGTCGGCCTCGGCACGGAACACGGTGGGCTCGATGCACGTGCCGGCGTCCTCTGCCTGGTCGGCCTCTTGCTCGGCCAGGTCCAGCACGATGTCCGCCATCTCGGAGGAGGCTTGGTTCCAGCAGCAGGTCTTGCTCTGGGTGTAGTCGAGCTCGGCGAAGACGTGGTCCTCGAGGAGCCGGTAGGTGGCGTCGACCTCGGCGCGGTCCATGCCGAAGCTCTCCTCCATCAGGGGGTAGAGCTCGGCGAAGGCCTCCTCCCGCCGGCTGCGGTTGGTGCAGCTCGAGGGCTTCTCGCGGAGGGCGTCGCGGGCGTTGTCGATGCGGGCCATCAGGGCGTCCCGATGCTCTTCGGGGGTCAGGTCCCCCAGGAGAGCGGCGAGCTGGATGGGGCGGGCCTGGAGGGCGTCGTGGTCGTCGTCGTCGAGGTAGAAGTCCCGGTCGTTCACCGGCACGATGTTGACCCAGTGGTCATCCTTGGCCACCGGCGTCCGCCAGCGCTTCAGCCCGCCGCCGTACTGGCTGTAGGGGGTGCCCGAGCCGTCGACCTCCCCCGAGCCCGCCGTGCGCGACGTGAGGTACGGGATCGACAGGGCCTCGTTGTACCAGCGGGGCTGGATGCGGGGCATGGAGCCGTACATGATCTCGGCATCGAGCTGGCCGTCGACCTCGTCGACTTCCTTGAGCACCACGACGTGGCCGATGCCCCAGTCGGACCAGCGCTGCACCACGAAGTCGCCTTCCCGAAGCGCCTCGGGGTCCAGGTCCCAGGTGTTCGTTGGGCTGGCCAGGTGCATGGAGCCGTGGTGGGTCAGCAGCCGCAGCAGGAGGTGGCCTGTCCGCTTGTTGAGGAAGAGGGTGTCGAAGTAGGCGCCGGCGTAGGCGTCCTCTCCGAGGAAGCCGACGTGGTCGTCCTTCAACATGGTGAGGGAGGCACCCGCGAGGGCCCCGTCGCTGGGCCAGGTGCCGGTCCAGGGGTCGGTCGTGTCGAGGCCGGCGCTGTGGTCCGCGTAGTCGACCGCGAAGCGGGGGTAGCCGGGCAGCCGGTCCCCGTCGTCGTCCACGATGCCCATGTGGCCCATGTGCACGTCGCCGACGTCGGCGTGCCATGCCGTGAGGAAGAACGGCAGCTCGTGCCAGCTGGCGAAGGTGGCTCGGAGGAACATCGCCATCTCGGCGCACTCGAGGCGAGGGGAGGGGAGCCGGGTGCCGCGAGGGGTGAGGATCTCCACCGTGACGTGGCCGTCCTCGGCGGTCGTCGTCTCCATCGCATCGATCCAGGCCGCGTACTTCTCGTCCCAGGTCAGGCCTGAGGCGGCGTCCCAGGCCACGCCGGCTTCGTCGCTGATCTCGTACCACCGCCGGTTGACGGTCCAGACCTCGGTCTCCCAGGAGAGGCCGGAGAGCTGGGGGCCGACGACGTCGTAGCTGGGGCCACGGAAGCCCTCGGGCGCGGCCACTTCGAGAAGCTGCTTGCCCGTGCCGCGGTCCACGGGAATGCGAAGCCCGACTTCCTGCTCCGGGGCGACCTCGGGGGCCAGGTACACGGTGTGGCAGGCGGACAGCACGAACAGGGACAGCAGGAGTCGGGACACGGGGCCTCCGGGCGATGCCTGTTCTTCGCGCATGGAAGGGGCTGGGGTGGGGATCCGTTGCAATGCAACAGCCCCGTCCGCGCGGACGGCAGCGGGTCGAGGCGCGCTCGGGATACGCCACCGTCCAATCAAGGAGGAACCATGGCAACGGTGGTGGTGACGGGTGCGAACCGGGGCATTGGCCTCGAGCTGGCGAAGGCATTCAAGGCACGGGGCGACGAGGTGATCGGCGCCTGTCGAAAGCCGTCGGAGCAGCTGAAGGCTCTCGGCGTGCGGATCGAGTCCCTCGACGTGACCGACGAGGCGTCGGTGCAGGCCTTCGCTGGCCGGGTCGACGGGGTCGACGTGCTGGTCAACAACGCGGGCGTCTTGGCGCAGGAGACCCTCGACAACCTCGACACCGACAGCATCCGACGCCAGTTCGAGGTCAACGCTCTGGGCCCGCTGCGGGTCACCGCGGCCCTGCGTCCGAAGCTGAACAAGGGAGGCAAGGTCGCCATCATCACGAGCCGCATGGGCTCGGTGTCCGACAACACGTCGGGCAGCATGTACGGCTACCGGATGAGCAAGGCGGCGGTGAACATGGCAGGCAAGAGCCTGGCCGAGGACCTCAAGGGCGACCAGGTCGCGGTGGCCCTGCTGCACCCCGGCTTCGTGCGCACCGAGATGACCGGCGGCAACGGCATGGTGGGCCCGGACGAGTCCGCGCGGGGTCTGGTGGCTCGGATCGACGAGCTCGATCTCGAGCACACCGGCACCTTCTGGCACGCCAACGGCGAGAAGCTTCCCTGGTGACCCGGCTCAGCGTGGGGTGGTGAGCGCCGCCCACAGCTGAGGGTGCGTGTCCTTCCAGCGGCCCAGGGCCTGGGCGGGGTCGTCGTCTCCGGGGAGGGACGGCGGCTTCTCGGGGGGGCGGCGGAGGTCGTCGAACGCGACCTCGGGCGGCTGGTCCTGTCCATCGGCCCAGCGGGTCACCGTGGTCTGCTCGGCTTGGGTCTCACCCCGAGCCACCCGAGCCAACAGGAAGAGCGGGGCGAGGGCCGATGCCGCCTTCTCGGGGGCGTCGAGCATGGCGGCGAGGCCCTCTTGCAGGCCGGCCCGGTCGAGGGCTGCGAGGACCCCGTGCACCTGGGGGTCGACCGCCGTGCGTCGGGTGCGGCGTCCGTGGGTGTACTGCAGCGCCCCCTTCTGGACGACGCCGATGCCGACGGCGTCTGCTGCCACCACCTGCCACGGGCGTGGCGGGTCCCGAAGGGCCCAGGTGGCCAGTCCGGACATGGCGGTGCCGATCCCACCCATCACCACACCTCCGATGGGCCCCCACGGGGGCGGCACCATGACGAGGAAGACCCCCGACGCGAGGAACAGCGACACGCCCAGGAACAGCACCGCAGGCGCCGTGGTCTCCGCCGGCTGAGGCTCGTGGCGGGTCGGAGCGAGCGTCCCACAGCGGGGGCACGGGAAGACACCGTCGGTGCAGCCGCAGCCCGGGCAGAGAGACTGGATCATGTCGGGGATGGGGGAGGTCACGAGGCCAACGTACCCGACCCGCTTGGGCCGTGGCGGGGTACCCCCGTCGACGAGGAGGTCCCATGGCCCTGCACGACGACGACCTGGCCCGCAACCGTCGCTGGTGGGACGAGCGCGCTGGCCTGCACGCCGACACGCCGATGTACCGCCCGTGGCTGGAGCGCCTGCGGCGAGGGGAGCCTGCGCTCTTCGAGCTCGAGCGCCGCCTGATGGGGGACGTCGCCGGCATGCGGGTGCTCCACCTGCCCTGCCACATCGGCCACGACACCCTGTCGTGGGCGCTGCTCGGGGCCCATGTCACCGGCGTCGACTTCAGCCCGGTGGCCCTGGCGGAGGCCCGTCGGCTGCAGGAGCAGGTGCCGCTGCCCGCCGAGGTCGAGGTGCAGTGGGTGCAGGCGGACGCCCAGAACCTCCCCGAGGCCTTCACGGGCCGCTTCGACCGCGTCGTGGCCACGTACGGTGCCTACGGCTGGATGCCGGACCTCGGCGCCTGGCTTCGCGGTGTGGCTCGGTCCCTGGCGCCCGGCGGGCGCTTCGTGCTGGTCGACGGCCACCCCATCTTCCTCGGCTTGGAGCACGCGGATGGGCACTACCGGGTCGCGGAGCCGATGATGGGCGGCGGTCGGGTGCAGAACGAGCGGAGCGGAAGCTACGCCGACCCCAACCTCCCCACCCAACACGACGTCGAGGTCGGCTGGTGCCACGGGGTGGGGGCCCTGGTGCAGGGGGTCCTCGACGCTGGGCTCGTGGTCGAAGGACTGGAGGAGCACCCCTTCTGCGTGTGGGAGGGCGTGCCCGGCATGGTGCGGGACGGGGAGCTGTTCCGTCTCCCGGCCCCGTGGGACGGGCACATCCCGCTGATGCTGTCGATGGTGGCCCGCAAGCCCTGACGGGATGTGGGAAGCTGTGCCCATCATGCCCGAACCCTCGACCCCCGAGGCCGGCGTGGAGGCGGCCCCCGACGTCCTCCCCGGCACCGACACCTCCGCCGTCACCGACGTGCCCAAGCCCCCTCCGCCGGTGCTCCGCGGTGTCGCCCGGGTCGTCGACCTGCTCGTGCAGGTCGCCATCCTCGAGGTGGCCTTCCTCGCGCTTCCGTACCTGCCGGTCCAGGGCCTGGTCTCCATCGACTCCGAGGTGCTCGGCTACGTCGACTTGGCGGTGGGCCTGGGCTCATTCTGGCTGTACTGCACGGTGTCGGAGGCGCTCGGGGGCGCGACCCTCGGCAAGGCCGTGACCGCCCTGCGCACGGTGGACGCCGACCACGGCGGCTCCATCAGCTGGCGGGCATCCGCGGTCCGCAACCTGGTCTTCTTCCTCGACGCGCTGCTGTTCGGCATGGTGGCCTACAGCCAGATGGCTCGCTCGCCTCGCCGTCAGCGGGGCGGCGACTCCGCGGCCGGCACCGTCGTGGTGTGGGCCTGGCACGGCGAAGGCCGCTCCTCGCTGCGGGGCTGGCCCGTCGGCGCGGTGGCGGCCTTCCTGTTGGTCTGGCTCTCGTACATCGTGACCGGCTGAGGGCCAGACGCTAGCCGACGAGGCGCTTCTCGAGTTCCTGCAGGACCTCTTCACGGGACCGATCGGTGGTGGCAGCCACCTCGGCCACCAGCAGGCCCTGGGCTTGGTCGAGGAGCTGGCGCTCGCCGAAGGACAGCGCCTGGTTCTTCTCCCGCTTCTGGGCCTGGACCGCTGCGAGCTCGCCCACCAGTGCAGCGAGCTTCAGGGGCTCGTTGCTGGAGAGCATCTCGGTGTACCGGATGCGGCGGCGGTTCCAGTTGGCCCGGACATCCGGGGCTTCCTGGCACTCCAGGGTCTCCCACAGACGCTTGAGGTCCTTCTTGTCGATGGGGGGCCGCAGGCCCTGGGAGCCCACCTGGCTCTCGGGGATCCAGAAGTAGCCTTCTTCGGGGCCGAGCTCGATGCGGTAGCCAGGGATGGGACCCTCGCCGACGTCCATGGGTTCGGTCGAACAGACCGTTCCGACGCCCATGACGGGCACCACCACGATGTCTCCAACTTCGAGCTTCAAAGCCCCTCCTCGGTTCCGTTGTCGGGCCGGGTGGCCGTCCCTGCCCGGCGGCGCTCGTGGAGCGCCAGCAGACGACGTAGCACGGTTCCGCCCGTTCGCACCTTCGGGTAGACGTACGAGTGGGTTGCGCGTAGATGGTTGCGCGACCTGTTGCCATGTCAACACTTGTCGCCAGGGAGGATCGTGTGGGTCGTCAACAAGGTGCCATTTCGGTGCATGCTCGCGGGTTCGGCTTCCTGGAGTGGGTGGACGAGGGGCAGCGGCAGAGCGCCTTCGTCCCCCCGAGCGACCTGCGTGCCTTTCTTCATGGGGACACCGTCGACGCGCTCATCGAGTCGGGGGCCAAGGGTCCGGTGGCCACCCGGCTGAAGCTCGTCGAGCGAGGGCGGACCACGCTCTTCGGGACGTTGCTGCGGCGGCGGGGGGGCTGGGAGCTCGCGCCGGACGCGGAAGTGGCCAACCGCTTGTGGCCAGTGTCGGGCGGGGACGTCGAGCGGGGGGAGGGCGGGGTGTACATCGGCCGCATCGACGGCGACGAGGTGTTCCTGCTCGAAGAAGTGCCCGAGGAGGAGGTGCCGCTGCTCCGCATCCGCGACCGCTACCGCATTCGGCACGCATTCCCCCAAGATGTGCTGGACGACCTCGTGGGACGCAAGGGCTCCCAGACGACGGGCTGGCGTGATCTGCGGAACCTCACCACCCTCACCATCGACGCGCCCACCTCCCGGGATCTCGACGACGCCCTCTCGGCGCAGCCCGCCGCTGAGGACGGCGCTGTGCGGGTCTTCGTGCACATCGCCGACGTGGACTCGGTGGTGCCCGAGGGCTCGCTGGTCGACCTCGAGGCGCGCCAGCGGGGCACGAGCGTGTACCTGGCTGGGGGCATGAGCCCGATGCTTCCGCCCTCGCTGTCGGAGGACGAGCTGTCGCTGCTGCCCGGTCAGGACCGACGGGTGCTGACGGCCGAGCTGCGGATCGACGCCGAGGGACAGGTCACCTCGATCGATCTGTACCCGGCCACCATCCGCTCCGACGTGCGCTGCAGCTACGAGCAGGTGGATGTGTTCCTCGCAGGGGACGAGCCTCCCGGTGACCTTCCCGACGAGGTCCTCGACACGCTGTCCTGGCTGCGCACGGCCGCGAGCCGCATCGCCGCGGTCCGCAAGGCCCGCGGTGGGGTGGTGTTCGACCGCTTCGAGACCCGCATCGAGCTCGACGACGCCATGGAGCCGGTGGAGATCCACGCCCGACGGCAGACGCCCGCCCACTTGCTGATCGAGCGCCTGATGGTCGCCGCCAACGAGGGGGTGGCCGCATGGCTCCTCGCGCGGGGGCTGCCCGGGCTGTTCCGGGTGCACGCGGCACCGACCGCCGAGCGGGTCGACGAGCTGCAGGCCAGCCTGGAGCGCATGGGGTACACGCCGGGGCTCGCCCGCACCCTCACCCCGCGGGGCCTCGCCGCGCTCGAGGCGCAGATGGCAGATGCCCAGCTGCAGCCTGTGCTTCAGGAAATCTTGGGCCAGGTCCTCGACCGTGCTCGCTACACCGTGCACCCCGGCGAGCACTTTGGCCTTGGCTCCCCGGCGTACGTGCACTTCACCTCTCCCATTCGCCGGTACGCGGACCTCGTGGTGCACCGGGTCATCAAGGCGTACCTCGATGGAGAGCGGGAGCTCGACCCCCTCGACCCGGCCCTGGAGGAGCTGGCGGGCCACATCGAGGACTGTGGGGGACGTGCGGCCAAGGCTGAGGCGCTCCGCAAGCGCACCCTCACCGCCCGGTGGGCCGAGGGCTTCCTCGGGGAGGCCTACGACGGCCACGTCGTCGCGGTGAAGCCCTTTGGGGCCATCGTGCAGCTCGGCACCACCGGGGTCACCGGCGTCGTGCCCGTCGATTCCCTCGAGGAGGGCTGGCGCAAGCAGGACCATGAGCTGGTGGGCCCCGACGGGCGGCTGGCCATCGGCGACCCCATCGCGGTGCGCATCGCCGATGTCGACACCGAGCGGGGGCGCATCGATCTCGCGCTCCAAGGGCGCAAGAAGAAGCGGCGCCGCCGGCGCTGACGCGCCCTACGAGCGAACCGACCTCAGAATGCTCGGTCCGCGTTGCCTGGCAGTGCTCTAGAACCAGCACCCGCTGGTGGTGTCCGAGCTGCCGGGCACTTCGATGGTGTAGCTCTGGCCGTCGAAGTCGAGGGTGTAGGTCCCGTCGGGCACGTTCTCGAGCTCGCAGGTGGCGGCGGGCAAGCCGCAGTCGTCGGTGCAGGTCGCCCCGTCGGCCATGTTGTCTTCCCAGTGAATGTCGCTGGTCAAGGTGAGGGTGGTGCCGTCCAGCGTCGCCTCACATGAGGTCACCAGGTCCCGGGAGCAGCTGCTCGACAGGCACTCCTGCACGGCGACCGTCAGGGTGAGGACGCCGTCCACGGCATCGTGGCAGACCTGGCCTTCGTCGACGTAGGACACCTCGACCCAGTCGGTGGGGGGGGCCTCCTCCTCCTCGGTGCAGGCGGTGAGGAGCAGGGTCACGGGGAATAGAGCCATCAGCTTGCGCATGTTCGACCTCCACACGCTAGGCGTGCACGGGCCGTGCCAAGGAGGCTGCATGCAGGGGCTGAGACGAGGAGGACCGGCGTCCATCTACAAAGATCCGGCACGACGAGCGGCCCTCATGGCGCTCCTGGACGACGGCTTTCCAGGTCTTCCCGCTGGGATCGCGACCGCGATGTCGCGGGGGGTCTCGTGGGACGCGGTCACCGAGCCCTTCGTCGGGTTCGACGCCGACGGCACGCCCGTCGCCCACGCGGGCATCCTCGAGCATCGGCTGTGGCTGATGGGGCAGGAGGTGCTGGTGGCCGGCATGCACGCGGTGGTCACCCGCTCGGACCAGCGGAAGCGAGGCTGGAGTCGACGGGTGCAGGAGGAAGCGCTGGCCTGGGTCGACGCCCGCTACGGGCTGTGCAAGCTATCGACCGACGACCCTGGGGTCTACGTGGGGCAAGGCTTCCGGGAGGTGCCTCTCCATCGCTTCCGGGTGACCCATCGGGGAGGCACGGACGCCGGGCGCCCCCTCACCGACGCAGACCAGGCAGCATTCCTGGAGCTGTGTCCCCACCGCGACCCCGTCAGCCACGTGTTCGCCTCCCTGGACCCGGGGTGGCTCGTGGGCCTCGATCTGGCGCTGCAGGGGCGGAGCCTCGGCGACCTTTTCGCCCTCGACGCCCTCGACGCGGTCGTCGACTGGCGGGTTCGGGACGACGGCGTACTCGAGCTCCACGACGTCTTCGCCGCGACCTTGCCCGAGCTGGAGGCCATCCTGGCGCTGGCACCTCCCCACGACGGCGTCCTGCTGTGCGTCGGCGCCGATCGGCTGGCACCGGAGGCCGAGGCGATTCCTTGGCCGGAGGGAGGCGTGTTCATGGTGCGAGGCGACTGGCCCGTGCCCGATGGCGAGCGCTTCACCGTGTCGAGGCTGGCCGAGCACTGAGCCTGAGCTCGGGACGTGCGCCCGCCACCACCACGAGGTGGCCGGCCGCTGCGAGGGCCTCGAGGTGCCGCGCCACGGCGGGGAGGTCGGCCCCGTGCAGGCCGCGGTCGGGTTGCTCGAGTCGCACCTGAGTGGGGGGGGCGTCGGGGTCGAAGGCGGCGAGCACCACCCGCTGCACCTCCCCTCCCGAGAGGGTGCCGAGGGCGCGCCCCAGGGCCAAGCCTCCCAGGCCAAGGGTCTGGAGCCGCTGCCCGGCGCGGGCAAGCGAGCGTGCCGGGGCGGATCCGTCCTCCTCGAGGGCAGGGAGGAGCTCGTCCACCGCGCGGGCGAGGAAGCCGGCGACGTGGTCGTCGATGCCCGGCCAGCGGACCGCCAACACCTCGGGGCGGTAGCGGCGGCCCTCGCAGGCGGGGCAGGGCAGATCGAGGTCGGCGAGCACGTCCAAGGCGACGGCCTCGATGCCGGAGCCGGAGCAGGTAGGGCAGCGCCCGGCGGGGGAGCGGAAGCTGTAGGCCCGGGCGGGAAGGTCGTCGGTGAGGCCGTGGAACAAGCGCTGCAGCGGGCGCAGCCCGTCGAGGACGTCGAGCACGGTGTGGCGTCGGTCGAGGCCGCTGGCGTCGTGGGACCGAGGGGCGGCGGCCACGTCGGCGAGGTGCTCGACCCACACCAGCCCGGAGGCCGGAAGCGGCGAGCCGGGGCGCCAGCTGGGAGGCTCGGGGGCCGATGGCGGGGCTGCCAGCAGCTGCGCCGTGGGGGTGTCCAGCGGGCCGAACGCCGCCACCGGCCCCTCGGCGAGGATCTGGCCCCCGGCGGCCCCGCGGCCCGGCCCGAGCTCGATCAGGTGGTCCATGGACCGCATCAGGGCGGGACGATGGGTGACGACGACCACCGTGTTCCCGTCGTCGACGGCGGCCCGCAGTCGGGCGGCCAGCGCTGGAAGGGCCGAAGGGGGGAGGCCGCTCGCGGGCTCGTCGAGCACCAGCGTGAGGGCGCTGAGGCCGCAGCTCAGCACCCGAGCGAGACGGAGCCGCTGACGGTCGGCGCCCGACAACGTGTCGGTGCGGGTGTCGAGACGAAGGGACCCGAGGCCCAGGGCCGTGGCGTCGGCGAGACGGGGTGCGAGCTCGGGCCGCATCGCCGCGACCACGGCGGCCGTGCGCTCGTCCTGGAGCCCGTCGAGGAGGGGGAGCAGTGCGTCGACGCAGGTCTCGCGCAGGGCGGGAAGCGACCGTCCGCCGATGGTCACGCCTCGTGCAGTGGCACCGAGCCCGACGCCGCCGCAGCTGGGGCAGGGGTTGGGGACCAAGCAGGTGCGCCATGCCGGGGCGTCCTTGCGGCCCGCGCGGAGGCGAGCCTCCTCCAGAGCCAGGGCCGCCAGGCCAGGCCACGGTCCACGAAAGTGATGCTCGCCGGTGCGCTTGCCTCGTTGGTAGGACCACACGACGTCGAGCTCGACGTCGCCGGCGCCGTGGAGGGCCACCCACACGACGTCGTCGGGGAGGTCAGACCAGGGGGTGTCGAGCCACGGGCCCGGCAGGCCGACGTGCACGAGGGCTGCCTGAAGGGTCGCGAGGTACTGCCCGTCGGGCTCTCCCAGGTACTTGCCGGTCTTCGTCCCCCGCATGGCGCCGTCCCGGAGGGCGTGCTGTGGGTGCGTGACGAGGCGCTCGGGGTCGACCACGTCGACCTGGCCCCGCCCGCTGCACGCCGGGCATGCGCCTTCGGGTCTGAGGGGGGAGAAGTGACCCGCCGTCAGCTCGGTGGGTCCTCCATCGACCGTGCCGGCACGGGAGGCCAGGAGGCGCAGGAGCGGGTCGACGTCGAGGGCGGTGCCGACGGTGCTTCGGCCGGCTGCCGCTGACGTGGGCCCGGTCTGCCGGAGGAGCAGGGTGGGGGTGAGCCCCGAGGCGTGGTCGAGCTGGGGGCGGGGGAGGCGTCGGAGGTGGCGGCGGACCGCGAAGGGCAGCATCTCGCTGGCCCGTCGGTCGGCCTCGGCGGCGAGGGTGCCCACCGCGAGGGATGACTTGCCTGAGCCGGACACGCCGACGATGCCGACCAGGGCTCGGTGGGGGATGCGGACGTCGAGGTCTCGCAGGTGGTGCGTTCGGACCCCACGAAGGTGGATGGCGTCGGGGACCGTCGATGCGGGGGCTGCGCTAGAGGTCGAGAGACGACCCGTGGGGAGCTCGGGCTCCACCACGAGCTGCCCGTCGTCGAGCTGGATGCGGTGGTCTGCGGCCGCCCACAGGTGTCGATGGTGGGAGATGGCGACCACGGTGTGGCCTGCCTCCACGAGGCGGTCGAGGGCAGCGAGGAGTCGGGCCAGATCGTCAGGGTGCAGGCCGCGGTCGGGCTCGTCGAGGAGCAGGACAGGGCCGGGGGCGTCGCCGCCCCGTCGGGCCTGCTTGCGGGCCTTGGCCAGGGTGGTGGCGAGACGGACCCGCTGGGCCTCGCCACGGGACAGGGTGGGGCTCGGCTGACCCAGGGGCAGGTGCCCGAGCCCGAGGTCTTGCATGGCCACCAGGAGGGGCGAGAGCCCGTCGTCGTCGGCGAAGCGCTCGGTCGCCTCGTCCACGGACAGCTCCAGCACGTCGGCGATGTCCAGGTCCCGCCAGCGGACCTGCAGGGGCTCCGGGCCATAGCGTCGACCCAGGCAGATGGGGCAGGGGCGCAGCAGGTCTTCGAGGAGGTGGAGTCGGATGCGCTCGACCCCGAGGCCCTCGCAGTCCGGGCAGCGGCCTCGCTTGCCGTTGTAGGCGAAGGCGCCCGCCTTCAGGCCGAGGCGCTTGGCCTCGTCGGTGGCGGCGAAGCGCTTGCGCACCGTGTCGAACCAGCCCGTCCACGTGGCGGGGGTGCTCCGCGGCGTGCGGCCCAAGGGGCTGGCGTCGAGGGCCTCCACGACCGAGGGGATGGGCCCGTCGAGCTGCCCGGTGGTCTCGTCGGCCCGTCCTTCGAGCGCGGGCAGCAAGCAGTCCATCATCAGCGTGGACTTGCCGGCCCCCGACCGGCCCATCAGCACCGTGAACGTGCCGAGGTGCACCGGCACGTCGACGTCCCGCAGGGTCCGGCGCCTGGCGCCCCGGAGCCAGAGCAGGCCTCGGTCGGGCCGAGAGGCTCGGAGCACGGGGGGCGGACCGAGCGGGTCGAGGCTCGGGGCCCCGTCGCTCACGATGCGGCCGCCATGCACGCCGCTCCCTGGTCCCAGGGCCACGACCCGGTCGGCGTGACGCACGAAGTCGGGGTCGTGCTCCACGGTGAGCAGGGTGTTGCCCCGCTGGCGGACCGCTTCGAGGGCCCGGTGCAGGCCGGGCTGGGCCTCGGGGTGGAGGCCGAGGGTGGGCTCGTCGAGGGCGAAGAGCAGCCCCGAGAGCTCGGTGCCGAGCAGCGCTGCCAGGGCGAGCCGTTGGGCTTCCCCTCCGGACAGCGTCGGCAGGGTGCGTTCCAGGGAGAGGTGGCCCAGATCCAAGGCCACCAGCTGCTCGAGTCGTGCCTTCATGGCCTCGTCGACCGCCCCTCCAGTAGGGGTCTCGAACACGGGGCCGAGGGCGTCGGGCAGGGTGCGGATGGGGTGGGCGAGGAGCCGGGGCAGGGTGGTGTTGGCGATCCGAGCGGTGCGTCCCAGGGGCCCGAGGCGGGTGCCGCCGCAGGCCGAGCAGGGGGCGCTGCGCACGAAGCGCAGGATGTTGGCGTTGCGGTTTCGCTTCAGGGTCTCCTCGATGACGGGGACCAGGCCTTTGTAGTGGCCTTCCTGACGGGGGCGCGCGGTGATGCCGGACCACTTCATCCGCGAGGCGAGGTCGTGCTTGCCGAAGGGCACGACGAGGCGGTCCGTCCCGTAGAACACCATGTGCTTCTGGGCGTCGTCGAGGGCCTGCCAGGGGGTGTCGACGGTGAAGCCGTGGGCGCGGCACAGCTGGTCCATCACGTCGACGGTGACCTGGCTGTACATCGTGTAGCCGGAGGGCAAGGTGGGCACGAGGGCCCCGTCGCGAATGCTCCGGGTGGGGTCGGCCACCAGCTGCTGCAGGTCGACGACGTCCTCGACGCCGTGCCCCTGGCAGGCCTCGCAGGCGCCGACGGGGTGGTTGAAGCTGAAGTGGCTGCGGGTCAGTGGCTGGGGAGGGGCGACGGTGGCTTCCCTCGCGAACACCAGGCGCAGCAGGTCGTGGAGGCCGCTGCGGGTGCCGACAGTCGACCGCGCCGATCCTTTCGACGCCGAGCGCAAGGCCACCGGGAGGGGCAGGCCATCGAGCCGGTCGAGGGCCGGCCGCCCCGCCTTGCCGAGCAAGGTCCGAGCTGGGCCCGAGAGCTGGGCGAGCCAGCGCCGCCGCCCCTCTGCGACCAGGGTGTCGTGGACCAGGGTCGTCTTGCCGGAGCCCGAAGGGCCGACGATGGCGGTCCAGGAGCCGGGCACGAGGTCGAGGTCGAGGCCGTGGAGGTGGTGGTGCCGGGCGCCGCGGAGTCGAATCATGGCGCCGGGTAACCGCTGCTCCCGGTGCCCCGTAGTCCTGGGGTGGCCGGCGGATGCCCCGTCGGTACGGGAGGGGTTGGAATGGCCGGATGCACCTTGTGGACCCTGGCTCTCGGGTTGTTGCTCGGGGGCGAGGCCCGTGCCGAGACCCCTCCTGTTGCGGAGGTGGCCGAGGCTGCCGAAGAGCTCGGCGCCGTACGCTGGCCTCGCGGGCTGCCCGAGGCCCAGGCGCGGGCGGCGGCGAGCGGCAAGCCAGTGCTGGTGTTGTTCGACGAGGTGCCTGGCTGCTCCACCGTGAAGGGGTTCGGGAACGGCGCGCTGTCCCATCCCTTGCTCGCCGAGGCCGTGGAGACCTTGTTCGAGCCGGTCCTCGTCTACAACAACCGCTCCGAAGACGACGCGGTGTGCGAGGCCTTCGCTGAGCCCCGGTGGAACAACCCCGTCGTGCGGGTGCTGGGCGCCCGTCGCAGCCGCGATGCGCGCTTCGCAGGGCCCTACTCCGAGGCGGCCTTCGCTCGCTTCTTGGTGGATGCGCTGGCAGGACGCGGCGAGGTGCCGACGTGGCTGGGGGCCTTGGCCAGCGAGCTGGAAGGCGCGCCTCGGGCGAGGACCGCGACCTACAGTATGGCCTGCTTCTGGTCCGGTGAGGCCCTCTTGGGCGAGGTCGACGGGGTGCTGTCGACGACGACCGGGTGGCAGGGCGGACGGGAGGTCGTGCGTCTCACCTACGACCCGCGGCAGACCACCCGTGATGCCCTCGATGCCCACGCCGAGGGCCATGCGCTCCCCGTCGACGAGGGGGCGCTGCGCCGGACGCCGGGCGATGATCAGCACGCCCTTCGCGGCACGCCGTGGGCCTCGGTGTGGATGACGGCGGGGCAGGCGAGCAAGGTGAACAGCTGGGTCGCGGCGGGTCGTGACCCTTCGGTGTGGTTGTCGCCGCGACAGGTCGCCGGGTCCCGTTGAGCGGCGTCAGCCTCAACCCGCGACGAACAGCCGCCGCAGGGGCCCGAGGGCCTGCCCGACCCGCGCCATGCTCATCCCGGCCATCTCCCTGCTCCGGTGCCAGCCGAGCCCCACCAGCGACGTGCGCGCGGCTTCCGGCGACACCAGGCCCTCCACCTTGCGCGGCTGGCCCCAGACCATCTTCAAGATCGTCCACAGGGTGTAGGGGGCCTGACCCCGGCGGCTCGGATCGAGGTGCCCGAGCGACGGCATCAGCAGATCCGCCTCGCAAATTCGGGCGAAGATCGCGTCCGCCACCTCCTGATCGGAGCGCTCCGTGTCCCTCACGAAGCCCGCGCAGTCCTCGAGCACGGACCCGAGGGCGGGCGTTCCGAAGCTCAGCAGGCCGCCTCGGTCGGGCGCCAGGGCTGCATCGAGCTCGGCGGCGTCCCCCGATCGGTAGTAGCGGGACAGGCTGCTGACCAGCAGGTACGGGCTCACCACTTGGGCGAGCACCCACACCCGGTACCAGGCGTTCCACACCGGGAAACCACGTCGGAAGGCGTCGTAGGATGTAGAGACCAGCTGGTCGGCCGAACGGAGCGAGGTCGCGAGCCGGTCGCCGTAGTCGGGCCCGAGGGGTTCGCCCGCACCCAGCACCCGGCCCAGGTGAAACACGGCCTCGGCGGTCTGGGTCAGGCCCGTGGAGAACAGCGGATCGACGAATCCCGCGGAGTGGGGGAGCAAGGCCCAGTTGCGGCCCATGACGTCGCTGCTCGCGTACTGGATGCGTCCGGTGCCCACGAAGGAGCGGACGGCCTTCGCCCCCTCGAACTGCGCGGCGATGGAGGGATAGTCCGACAGCAGCTTGGCGAACTCCTCGGCCGGAGTGAGGTCGGACGGAGGATGGACCCGGCAGTCGAGGGTGAACCCCACGCTGCAGAGGCGGTTGGTCGATGCGGCGTGGTTGTCGAAGGGAATGACCCACATCCAGCCGCCGTCGAAGAGGTGGTGCAGGGTGGCCTTGTGGCTCGGGTAGGCGAAGCCGAGATCGCTCTGGGGCACCACGTCGTCGTAAGGGCGCACGTCCACCATGTGGGTGAAGATGGCGCGCGATTGGGTCTGCAGGGGGCATGGGTCCACGCGCAGGCCCAGCGTCTGAGCGAGCACGGAGCCGTACCCCGAGGCGTCGACCACGAAGGCCGCTTCGAAGCGCGCTCCGCTCGCCGTGGTCGCCACCACGCCCGGCCCGCTCAGGTCGACCTGGATGGCGCCGGTGTTCTGTTGCACGACCGCGCCATGCCGCAGCGCGGCGTTCAACATGAAGGTGTCGGTGTCCTGTCGGAACAGGTGCACGTCGGAGCCCAGGGCGGCGATGGTCGGGAGCTGGTTGGCGTGGGCGGGGTCCTGGACCTTGCCGGCGTGGTGCATCACGAAGCTGAAGGACTCCTTGATGCCCTGGGCGGGCCCGATCTGGGCAGCGGCGGAGTCGAAGTCCCCGAGGGCGAGGATCTCTGGCACGTCGAAGCGCTCCCCGAGGATCTTGAACAGCACGGTGGTGGAGGGGGTGGTCGACTCCCCGATGGCAAACCGCGGATGCTGGCCCTTCTCGAGCACGAGCACCTTCTTGCCTTGGCGCGCCAGAATGGCGGCCAGCAGGGTCCCGCCGAGGCCCGCACCCAGGATCATCACGTCGTAGGAGTCGTTCATCGGAGCCCCTCCGCGATGGTGGCGAGCTGCTTCGTGATCCAGTCGCGGTGGCGATGCAGGAACCAATGGTCGCCGTCGACGAGGTGAAAGCCGAAGGAGCCCGTGGTCTGGGCCCCCCAGGCCTCGATCTCGTCGGGGAAGACCATGTCGTCCTGTCGTGCAGCCACGGCGGTGATGCCCGAGGAGAGCGGAGGCTGCTCGCGGTAGCGGTAGCTCATCAGCAGCGGCATGTCCTTCTTCATGATGGGGAGAATCTTCTCGACGAAACTCGGATCTTCGAGGTAGCGCGAGAGCGAGAAGAGGTACTCGACAGGGGCGTCGTCGGCCATCACCCGTTGGAGCACGTCCCGGGTCTGCCACACGCGGAGCAGGTGGGGTGCAGCGGTGCCAGTGACCAGCAGATGACGGGGCACCTCTTCCCCCTCCGCCCGCAGGCGACGGGACAGCTCGAAGGCGACGGCGCCTCCGAAGCTATGGCCCCAGAACAGACAGGGACGATCGAGAAGCGGTCGAATCTCTGGGAGAAGGCGGGTGATCAGCTGATCCATCGACGTCTCGATGGGCTCGTCCCGTCGGCTCTCCCGCCCCGGCGTCTGAACGGCCAGGAAGTCGACGCCCTCGGGGGGAGACATCAGGAAGCTGGAGAACAGCGACGCCCCCACGCCCATGGAGTGGAACGCCACGACACGAACGGGTGCCTCTGGTGCGCCCGCACCGCGAATCAGCCATGGGCTGGGGAAGCTCACCCCGTCGGCTTCGGACAGCCCGAGCTCGGGAGCGCTGGTGTCGGCGTGCGCAGCGCCCAACAGCTTCACCAGGTCGGCGCCGAGCTCGGCCAGCGTCGGCCCGCGCAGCAGGCGCAGCAGGGGCAGATCGACGCCGATGTCTTTGAGCACCAGCGCGCTGAGCTCGGTCATCATGATCGAGTCGAGTCCGAAGGTGTTCAGGGAGACGTCCACGTCCACCTGGCTCGCCTCCAGGCCCACCAGCCGGGCGAATCCCTCCTGAACCGTCGTGGTCACGAACGCCTCTGCCTCGGGCAACGGCAGGGCCTGCAACCGCGCACGGAGACCGCCGCCGCGACGGCCCTCTCCGGTGGTCTCGGTGAGCAAGGCGCCCACCCTCGCATCGCGCAGCAGATGGGGATTGGCCCGCCGGTACTGGGCCCAGTCCACGGCCAGTGCCGTGCGCTGGACCGCCCCATGGGCCACCGTCAGTTCCAGCTTGTCGAGCACGTCCTCGAGCCGCATCCGCCCCAAGCCCTTGCTCTGGAGATGCCCCAGCAGATGGCGATTGGCCTCGGTCGAGCGCGACAGGCCCGCGTACTCCCCCAGGACCCCGAGACTCAGCGCCGTGGCCGGCAACCCCCGCGCCTGTCGGTGCACCGCGAGGGCCTCGACGAACAGGTTGGCCCCGGCGTAGTTCGTGGTTCCCGGCATGCCGAGCACCGAGGAGATCGACGCGATCAGCACGAAGAGGTCGAGCTCCGCGTCCTCGGTGGCCCGATGAAGGTTCCAGGCGCCAATGGCCTTCGGAAGCAGGGTGTGGGCGAATCTGGCGCGGTCCATGCTCGTGAACACGCCGTCGTCGGTCACCCCGGCGCAGTGCAGGACCCCGGCCAGCGGACCATGGGCCTCACGGGTTCGGTGCACGGCCGCGATGACCGCGTCGGTCTGGCCCACATCCACGGACTCCACCGAGATCACGGCCCCCCGTCGACGCAGGTCAGCGACCACGGCCTCGTCCTCCTCCCGCTTGAACCCGCTTCGGCTCCACAGCACCAGCACCCGGGCCCCGCGGTCCACCAACCACTGCGCCAGCGCCAGGCCCAGGCCGCTCGTTCCCCCGGTGACGATGTAGGGCCGATCCGCTCGGAGCTCGACCCGGGTGGGCGGACGCACCGGCACCTCGCAGCCCTCCAGGGTCACGACGGTGGGACCGTGCCGCGCAGGCTGCGCGCTGGCGGACAGCGCTTCCGAGAGCCGCTCGAGGGGAAAGGATTCCACGGTGCGGAGGGGTCTGGCCCCCGAGCTGAGGTGCCGGGCCACTGCCGCGACCGAAGCAGCCAGCCGCGCGGGGCGGTGGGCCTGCAACCCGTCGAAGTCGAAGGAGCGGTACGACCCGTTGTCCACCTCGCTGATCGCCCGGCACAGCGGGGACGGCATCCGGTCGGTGGGCGCTTGGATCGCTCGGGCGAAGGGGCGGAACACCCACGGCGCGAGGGCGTTGCCCCCCACGAGGTCCACGACCAGATCGACCGCACCCTCCCCCACACGAGCGACGACCCCGGCGGTGGCGTCCGGGGCGGGCGGCACGACGTCAGCCAGCGCGAGCGCTTCGAGAACCGCGAGCGATGCGCTCGTGTCGGCCACCCAGAGCACCGTGGCGCCCCGCTGGGTGCAGACATCGACCAGCGCGACGGCGTCGGGGGACGCGCCGCCGAACACCACCACGGTCTCGCCGCGCCGAAGCTGCGCGAGGGCGTCGACGACATGGAAGGCCTTGGCGTAGGGACGTACCGATGCAGCGGCACGCTCCATGCCGAGGCCCTCGGGAAGCCGGACGACCGAATCCCGGGGCACCAGCACCCGTCCGGCGAGGCCTTGTTCGCAGAGCGCGAGGACCTCGGCTCCCGCCTCGACATCGAGCACGGCGGACCCGACCGCCGCCACGACCCCCGCGAGCTGGCAGCCCACGGCCCCACCTGCGACCACCGCTGCGACGTCGTGTTCGCCCAGCCCGACCGCATGCACGTCGATCGCGACCTCGTGAGGCCCGGGAGGCCGTGCTGCCCGCGCGCGGAACCCCAGTGGAGCCCCGCGGGCGGTCTCGACCTCGTAGTGCGGATGGGAGGCGGGTCTCACCACCGTGAGGTTCTGTTCGACCTCCGGGCCCTCCAGGGCGGAGAGCACGTGCACGAAGCGGTGCTCGCCTCGCAGGGCGACCTCGCAGACGTCCGCATCCCGGGGCGCCGAGAACAGGGTGGTCCGCAGCCCGGCGAACGCCTCGGGTCCGGCGTCGACCCCGACATCGACCCAGGTCACGGTCAGGTGTGGGTTCTCGTTTCGCAGCACCCGCAGCATCGCGGGCAGTGGCGCCTGGATCAGGTCGGGCCGCTCGTGGGGGAGCACAGCCGCCGCGCCGCGGGTCACCACCGTCAGCCGGAACTGGGCGTCCGGCACCAGGAAGCGCTTCACCAGCTCGAGCAAGGGCTCGACGCCGGAGAGCAGCGACTCGAGGAGGTCGCCCCCGTCCGCGTCGGCGTCCAGCGGACGCAGGGCCGGTAGGTAGACGAGCTGGGTCCGGGCGTCGAGCACGCCCCCTGGCAGGGTGGGCCGAAGGGGGTCGAGCCGCAGGGCCTGGCACCCATCCTCGAGGGACCGGGCGAGCGCATCTTCGGGGTCCGGTGCCACCAGGGCGACCCGGCTCACGCCCAGTTCGAGTCGTTCCCCTGGCTCCCGGAGCTGCCAGGCAGAGCCTAGGAGTCCGTCGTACACCCCACGAGACCGGGCCCCCGGCACGTGCCGGCAGGCGAGGTCCTCGAACCACACCGCGAGCTCACCACGCCCGTTGTAGACGGCGATGTCCCCCCGGAGGAACTGGGCATCGAAGCGCTTCACGCGCACGTGCGACCAGACCTCTTCGGTGAGCTCCGCGAGGAAGTGCACCCGCCCCACGGTGTGGGGGAGGTAGTGGCGGTTCGGTTCCTCGGAGTCGTGGACCACGGCGAAGGTCAGGTGGATGGCGGCATCCAGCAGGGCGGGATGGGCACCGAGCACCGCACACTCGTGGACGTGGTCGGGGGACAGGGCGACCCGACCGATGACTTCGTGCCCCTGGACCCACAGCTCACGGACGAGCTGGAAGCGTGGCCCATAGGCGATTCCCGCCTGCTCGCAGCGCCCGTAGAATGCGTCGGCCTCTCCTTCGCGGAAGTCGCCAGTCCGCCGTCGTACCGCTTCGAACGACGCCACGGTCTCCGGTGGCGGCGCCTGGGCCTCCCATCGCCCCGTGCTGTGACGGGTCCAGGGCTCGTGGCCGTCGCGTGGGGTCCGGCTCTCGATCTCGAAGGAGCGCGCGACGGCATCGAGCTGCAGGCGGGCCTCTCCGTCCACCAGGCCGTTCTGCAGGGGAAGGGCCCCGCGAAATCCGATCTCCCGCAGGCAGAGCGGGCCGGCGCCGACGTGGGCCGCGATGGCCGCGCGGGCGATCTCCAGGTGGGCGGTTCCCGGCAGGATGGGGGTGCCGTTCACGGCATGGTCGACAAGGTAGGGGTTGGCGTCCAGGCTGAGTCGGAGCGACTGAGTCGCCGCCTCGGAGGGGACGCCTGCGAACAGCGGATGCTGGCCTTCGCCGCGGCGGCGCGGTCCTGCACCCAGCGGCTCGAACCAACAGGCCCGGTGCGACCACGGGTACTTGGGCAGGTCGATGAAGCGGCCCGATGAACCCGTCATCTGCCCCCCCGAGGCCAGCCACGCGCCCATGGCGTGCCGCACAGCGATGGCCGAGGGCTTGCGCTTGTGCATCGAGCCCACCGCGAGCGCGGTGCCCTCCGCCAGCGTCGCCTTCAGTCCGGCGACGAGCACCGGGTGAGGTCCGATCTCGACGAACGTCGTCACGCCCTCCTCGACCATGGCGCCCACGGTGTCGGTGAAGCGGACGGGCTGGCGGATGTTGTCGAACCAGTAGGCCGCATCGAGGTGCTCGCCCGACGCCCGCGCGGCGGTGACGGTGGAGAACAGCGGGATCTGGGCGGCCGACCCCGTGAGGGCCCCGAGCGCCTCGAGCAGATCCGAGCGGAGGGGGTCCATGAAGGGGCTGTGGTACGGCACCTGGACGTTGAGGAAGCGGTGGAACACCTCCTGCTGCTCGAGGCTGGCCGCCACGCGCTCGAGCACGCCTGCATCCCCAGCCAGCGTCACCATGCGGGGGCCATTGATGGTGGCGACACCGGTGGAGGGTTCGTGCACCACGAGGCTCTCGGCCTCGGCCGCGCTCAGGCCCACCGCCAGCATTCGGCCCTTGCCCGACGCGCGGTCTTGGATTCGCGAGCGATGGTAGATGATCTCTGCCGCCGTCTGCAGGTCGATGGAGCCGGCCGCGTGAGCCGCAGCGACCTCGCCGATAGAGTGGCCCACCACGGCGTCGGGACGGACACCCCAGGAGGCATAGAGCGCCGTCAGCGCCACCTGGATCGCCATCGTGGCAGGCTGGACGACCGCGGTGTCGTCGATTCGAGAGGTCGCCCTCGGGCGTCGGATGGCCTCCAGGATGGACCAGCCGGCGACCCGCTCGAAGCGCTCGTCGAGGTCGTCCATGGCGGAGCGAAACACCGGCTCCTGCTCCATCAGCTCCAGGCCCATCTGCGGCCACTGCCCACCCTGGCCGGAGTAGACGAAGGCCAGCCTGGGGGCCTGTGTGGGGAGGACGTCGAACATCGCGGCGGCATCGCATGCCTGCCCATCGGCAACGGCTGACAGCGCCTCGGTGAGCGCCTCGTGGGCGTCGGCGACCACCACGACCTGGCGCGGATGAAGCGTGCGGCGCTGGAGCAGACTGTAGGACAGGTCCTCCAGATCGGGCCGGTCGGAACGAACGAAGTTCGCCGTCGAGGCGGCCACTCGACGGAGCCCCTCGTCGGTCTTGGCACCGACGGCGAAGGGCCGCAAGGCTGCCTTCGCCTCGCTGGACGTTCTCGGAGCCGGGGCCTCCCCTCTGAGCACGACGTGGGCGTTGGTTCCACCGGCTCCGAAGGAGTTCACGCCCACCAGCGCGGGGCCGCCGAGGGGCGTGGCCGCGGTCGGGACCGCGAGCCGTCCCCCGCGGAAGTCGATGGCGGGGTTGGGCTCCCCCAGGTGCAGGTTCGGCGGCGCGACCCCATGGTGGGCGACCAGCGCCGCCTTGATGAAGCCGGCGATGCCCGAGGCCCCCTCGAGGTGCCCGAAGTTGGTCTTGATCGACCCCACCTGGAGCGGCTCGTGCTCGCCACGACCGGTGCCGAGCACCGTTCCCAAGGCACGCATCTCGATGGGGTCGCCCACCACCGTGCCGGGGCCATGGGCCTCCACGTACCGAACAGCCGTAGGGTCGACGCCTGCCACAGCGTAGGCGCGCCGAAGCATGGCCACCTGCGCCTCGGGGTTGGGCACGGTGAAGCCCTCCGGCACGAAGCCGTCCTGGTTCACCGCGGAGCCGAGGATCGAGGCGTACACCCGGTCTCCGTCGGCAAGGGCGCGAGCCAAGGGCTTCAGCACCACCACCCCCACGCCTTCGCTCCGGACGTACCCGTTCGCGTCCGACGAGAATGCCTTACAGTTGCCGTCGGAACTGAGAAATCCACCCTTTGAAAGCGCAATGGAGAACTCAGGGCGCAAGATGGCGTTGACGCCTCCCGCCACCGCGGCGTCGGCGTCCCCCTGCCAGATCGCTTGGCACGCTTGGTGGACGGCGACCAAGGAGCTCGAGCAGTAGGTGTCCAGCGTGAAGCTCGGCCCCCGCAGGTCGTACATGTACGACACCCGATTCGCGATCGACGCGATCCCAGAACCCATGGCAGCGTATGCGCTGATCTGGTCGCGGCCGGCTGTCTCCATCTGCATGCAGTGGTAGTCATAGACGAAACTGCCGATCACCACGGCGGTGCGTGAGCCACGGAGCTGTGCGAGGGGGACGCCGGCGTCCTCGAAGGCCTCGTGAGCGACCTCCAACAGGATGCGCTGCTGGGGATCGAGGAGCGCCGCTTCGTTGGGGAAGTACCCGAAGTAATCGGCATCGAAACCACGGATGTCGTCGAGGAACCCACCGCGGGTCGACTTGATCGAGCCGGCTCGTGACGGGTCCGGGTCCGCCAGGACGTCGTTGTCCCAACGGTCGGCCGGCACCTCCCCGACACCGTCGAGCCCCTCGAGGAGCGCGCTCCAGAGGTCGTCGGGGGACGTAATGCCCTTTGGAAGTCGGATTCCAATGCCTACCACAGCCAAGGGCTCTCTGTTCACCATGCCTCCTGCCCCGAACGTAGTGGATGCAGCGCGAGCCACCGTCTCAGCAACATCACAGCTGCAGCGGGTTGCCGTCGGGGTGGAGGTTCAGGGATGCACGGGGTGTCGACGCGATGGCGCGGGGGGGACTTGTGAGCGGAAACCGGCACGTGCTGCCTCCCTGTGACTTGCTCAGGTCAAGTAGGGCGTTGGGGAGGCGCGCCCCGTTCACAACGGGTTCACAGTTCGCTGTGACAACGGCCTGCTCGGAGTGCTCGACCTTCCCGTCATCGAGGGGAAGCCGTGGCTTTCGGCGGCGCATGCACGGTGAGACCCCTTGCGGAGGGTCAGAAGCGAACGCGCCGCTGGAGCAGCACTTGGTTCCCGTCGACGAGCACGCCCCAGGTGGTGGCCGTGACGTGGGGAGGAGCGTACGGGTCGGCGGTGTCGGGGGCGTCTGGGGACTGCACCCGGATGGCCTCCTCGACCGCGACCATCTGCGCGAGGACGGCGTCCGCGGAGACCTGCCCGCAGGGGGGCGAGGCCGCCGCGAGTGCCCACCAGACGAGCATCACGAGGCGACGTTGGTGTGGAGGCAGGGGATCGACATGCCTCGAGACCACCAGCTTCCCTACACCGCCTCCATCACCGCCCCGGCACCCAGCCCCCCGGCCGCGCAGATGCCCAGCAGGGCCGTCCTCGCGTCGGTGTTGGCCAGCTCGTGGGCCATGGTGAGCACCATGCGGGCGCCGGTGGCGCCGAAGGGATGGCCGATGGCCAACGAACCGCCGTGCACGTTGAGCTTGTCGGTGTCGATCTCCCCGACCGCCGAGCGTCCCAGCCGCTCTTGGCAGAAGGCCTCGCTGGCCATCGCCTGGCTGACCGAGAGCACCTGGGCCGCGAAGGCCTCGTGCATGTCGACCACGTCGATGTCCGAGAGCTCCAGACCGGCCTTCTCCAGGGCCTTGGGCATGGCGATGGCGGGGCCGATGAGGAGCTGGTCCCCCGGGTCGACGCCCACGTAGGACCAGGACTTGAAGGCGGCGAGCGGGGTGAACCCGAGCTCCTTGGCCTTCTCCTCGGTCATGATCAGGACCGCGCAGGCGCCGTCGGTCAGGGTCGACGCGTTGCCGGCGGTGACGGTGCCGTCCTTGGCGAAGGCGGGACGGAGCTTGGCCAGCTTCTCGGCGCTGGTGTCCCCCCGCACGATGGTGTCCGCGTAGACCCGCTTGCCCTCCGGGGTGTCCACCGGGACGATCTCGTCGTCGAAGCGGCCGGACTGCACGGCAGCGGCGGCCCGATGGTGGGAGCGCGCGGCCACGATGTCCTGGTCTTCTCGGGCGATGTGGTTGCGCTTGGCCATCGACTCGGCAGCTTCCCCCATGACCTCGCCGGTGGTGCGCTCGGCGATCTTCGGCTGACTCGGCAGCAGGTCCCGGCGTGGCGACAGCGTGGCGATGACCTTGAGGTAGTCCATGGGCCCCGACTTGCGGGACAAGGCGACCGGGGCCACCTTGTGGACCAGGCTCTGGGGCATGGTGACCGGCGCGTTGCTGGTGGAGTCGCTTCCGCCGGCGATCAACACCTCGGCGTCGCCCCGCTCGATGGCAGCGACTGCGTCGGTGATGGCCTGCAGGCCGGAGGCGCAGGCCCGGGTGACCGTGCGGGCCTCGGCAGCCTTGGGCAGCCCGATGTCCAGCACGATCTCGCGGCCCACGTTGGGTGCGGTGGGCGGAAGGATGACCCCACCCCAGACCACGCCGTCGATCTCGTCCCAGGGGACGCCGGTGCGCTCGAGCAGGCCCTTGGTCGCGGCGACCCCGAGGGCGATGGTGTCCATCCGGACGAACTCCGCGAAGGCGCGGACGAATGGGGTGCGGGCACCCCCGACAATGACGGCACGAGGCATGGGTCAGGCTCCGACGAAGCTGCCCCCGCAAACGCGGAGGACCTGCCCAGTGAGGCCGTGGGCCCCCGGGCTGGAGAGGAAGGTGGCGACCTCGGCGATGTCGACGGGGAGCCCGCCTTGACCGAGGTTGGAGAGACGCCGGGCCACTTCGCGGGTGGCGACGGGGATGGCGTCGGTGAGACGGGTCTCGATGAAGCCGGGGGCGATGGCGTTCACGGCGATGCCCTTGCGGGCGAGCCGGGGGGCGAGGGCCTCCACGAGGCCGATGACGCCGGCCTTGGAGGCGCTGTAGTTGGTCTGTCCGACGTTGCCGGCAATGCCCGCGATGGAGGAGAGGCACACGATGCGGGCCTGCTTGCCCAGGAGCGGCTCGAGGGCCTCGGTGACCCGAATCACCGCACCGAGGTTCACGTCGAGGGTGAGGTCCCACAGCTCGGGCTTCATGCGCCCCAGGGTCTTGTCTCGGGTGACCCCGGCGTTGTGCACCACCACATCGACCCGACCGAAGTGCTCCTTGCAGAAGGCTGCGATGCGCTCGGGGGCGTCGTCGTCGGTGACGTCGCAGGGGAGCCAGGTGCCGCCCACCGAGCGGGCCACGTCGGCGCCGAGGGCGGCGTCAGCGGGGCGGTCGAGCACGACCACCTTGGCTCCCTCTCGGGCCATGGTGTGGGCGATGGACTGGCCGATGCCGCGGGCCGCGCCGGTGACGAGCGCCACCTTGCCTTCCAGGGGGCGTTGCCACCGCACGTCGGTGGCCTTGCAGCGCTTGCCCACGTGAATGTTTTGTCCACTCACATAGGCGGAGCGGGGGGAGAGGAGGAAGCGGAGCACGGGCTCGAGTCGCGCCTCGGCTCCTTCGTCGACGAGGACGAGGTTCGCCGTGGCGCCGGCCCGGCCGATCTCGCGGCCGCAGGAGCGTACGAAGCCCTCGAGGGCCCGCTGTGCCACGGCGAAGCCGAGGTCCTTCGCGCCCTTGTGGGGGCGGCCGAGCACGACGATGCGGCCGCTGCGGGCCAAGGACTTGATGCGGGGGTGGAAGAAGTCGTACAGGGCGCGTAGCTCCCCCGGGCTCGAGAGCTTCGATGCGTCGAAGACAAGGGCCCATGGGCGCTTCGGGGCGTCCTCTGCCCGCGCGGGTGGGCGGCCCCACGCCTCGCCGGGGGACTGCCAGGGGGCCATGTCGCCGTCGATGTAGGGGTTCGCGCCAGCGGTGGTCAGCGCATCCGCGAGGGCTTCGGTGAGGTCGCCGCCGCCGCCCACGACGATGTCTCGGTCGTGGAGCGGGCGCTCCTTCCACGGGCTCGGATCCCGCTCCAGCTGCTGGGGCATGGGCAGGGGAAGCCCGAGGGTGGAGACCATCTTTCGCGCGCGAGGGTTCGCGGCCAGGTCGAGGAGGAAGTCAGCCATTGGGGTCTCTCCGATCGGTCACGGTGCCGGTCAGGTAGGCGGGGGCGCCCGGAGCGCGGCCGACGAAGATCTGGGTCGTGTCGCCTTCGTCGTGGAGGAAGACGCCGACCCTGGCCGGCAGGACCACGGGGCTGGTGAAGCGGGTGTCGATGGAGGCGAGCCGTGTGGGGTCGCCGCTGAAGCGGTTCTTGTTCAGCATCTCCACGGCGTGGCCGAGGGTGGCGAAGCCGTGCAGGATGGTGTTGCGGAACCCAGCCATCCGGGCGTAGGTGCCGCTCCAGTGGATGGGGTTGATGTCGCCGGTCAGGGCCGCGAACGACCTCGCATGTCGCTCGGTCAGACGGGTGCGGGAGAGCTCCAGCGCGTCCTCCGGAACCATGGGTTTCTCCTTCTTCTTCGGTCGCTCGCTTCCCTTCTCGCGCGGCAGCGGAACGATGACGTTGATCCAGCTGGTGATCGCCTCGGGGGTGCTGGCGGTGCCGGTGGTGAGGCGCGTGCGGATGACCGCTCGCTTGCCGTTGTCGTCGATGTCCTCGAGGCAGGCGGCGAGCAGCAGGGGCTCGCCCGCGGGCAGCGGGGCATGCACGTCGATGCGGCAGCCCCCGTTGAGGCCACGGCGGAGGTCGTAGGGAACGCCCCGCATCGCCTGGGTGATGAGGGGGAAGCCCCACTGGGAGAACAGGTGGGCGGGGACCGTGCCTCGGTACCAGCCCGGGTCGCCTCCGCAGTGGCGAATGTAGTCCTTCACCAGCTGGTGGGGACGGGGCGGCACGTGATCGTGGAGGACCGGCCCGGGGGTGGCCACGGGCGTCTTGCCCGGCCGTGCCAGTCCGGTGCGGATGAGGGAGCGCACAACGGCGCCCTGCTGCAGCAAGTGACGGGTGGCCATCACTTCGCCGCCGCGGCTTCAGCGTCGGCTTGCTCGTGGCCTCGGAGGGCGTCGAGGAGGCGGCCGCCGGTGGTCTGGATGAGGTCGAGCTGGTGGCGGCAGCGAGGCTCCGCCCGCTCCAGCCAGCGCTCGAGCACGTCGTTGCGTGCCGGGTCCTTGCGTCCCTGCTCCAGGAACTCCTCGGCGACGGCGACGTCGGTGAGCACGATGATCAGGCGCTCGGCGTGCAGCATCGCCAGGGCGAAGTCCCGCTTGGGATCGAAGGACTTCAGCTGCTCGGCCCACGACTCCATCGGGGCGTGGCGGAGCTCCCCGAGCTTCGCCACCGCGAGGCGGGAGAGCAAGAACTGGATGGCCTGGTGCTGGAGCACCTGAAGCTTGGCCACGCGGCGCTCGAGGGGGTCCCGGGCGCTCATCGCCCGCCAGCGGGCTTGGGTACGCTCCCGCAGGAAGCGGCGAGGCGTCTTCACGGCGGCCATGAGGTTGTCCTTCATGGCCATCAGCGCCTGGATCTGGCTCGTGCCTTCGTAGATCGGCATGACCATCGCGTCCCGAAGCAGGCGTTCCGCGCCATATTCCACGCAGTAGCCGACCCCGCCGTGGATCTGCAGCCCGTTGCGAGCGATCTCGACGGCCTTCTCGGCAGCCAAGTACTTCAGCAGGGGTGTGAGGTGCCGAGAACGGCGCTTGAAGCGTCGCATCTGACGTTCCATGGACGCGCGCTCTTCCTCGGACTCGGGGGGCATCCACTGCAGGCGCAGCTCGAGCTTGCGGGCCATCTCATCCTGGTAGCCGGCGGACATGGCCAGGGCGCGAACCCCTTGGATGTCGGTGTACGCCTCGTCGAGCATGTCGGCGATCATCTCGTGCTGGTCGATGGTCTTGCCCATGGACGGGCGCTCGGCGGCGTAGGCCTTGGCCTTGTTGTAGGCCGCCTCGCACAGCCCGAGGGCCTCGAAGCCGACGCCCACCCGTGCGCCGTTCATCAGGTGCAGCATGTACTTGAAGCCCTCGCCCCGCTCGCCGACCAGGTGGGCCGGGCAGCGGTCGAAGCTGATGGCGACCGTGGCGGAGCCGTGGTGGCCCAGCTTCTCCTCGAGTCCGTCGAGGGAGGTGTGGGTGCGCACCTTCTCGCCGTCGATCACCTCGAAGGCGGGCACCAGGAACATCGACAGGCCGCCGAGGCCGGCGAAGGCGTCGTCGCCGCTGCTCTTGGGCTCGGTGCGTGCGATGACGAAGTGCCAGCGTCCGTGGCCCGAGGTGATGAAGATCTTCTGACCCGTGACGAACCAGTTGCCGTCTTCGTCCTGCTCTCCCTTGGTGGACAGGTTGGCCATGTCGGAGCCGGCGTCGGGCTCTGTGATGTCCATGCAGCCCCAGGCCTCGCCGGCGAGGATGCTTTCGACCAGCTCGGGGAACCGGGTCTCGGTGATGCCGGGCAGCTGGGGGTCGAAGGTGGTGCTGCCTTCGCTGGCGGAGAACATGATGGCCGCCATCGCGATGCCGCCATGAAAGCCGTAGTGGGCGCAGATCGACACGTCGGCCTCGGCGAACAGGCCCGTAGTCATGTGAAAGACGAGCATGGGCGCGTTGAGGCCGCCGAGCTCCCGGGGCACGGTCAGGCCGTACAGCTCGAGCTCGTTGATGGACGCCAGCACGGACGCCATCGGCTCGTCGTACACGATGTTCCCGTCGTCCAGGCGGGGATGGCACGCGTCGAGCTTCAGGGCGTTGGCGGCGATCTCCTCGCCGGCGAACTGCCCGACCAGGGACAAGACGTCCTTGTAGAAGTCGATGGCTTCGGCACCGTTCTCGAAGCCGCCCTCGGAGCGGTAGTCGTACTCCGTGAGCTTGACCAGGGGTTCCCAGTCGATGCCTTTCTCCACGTACCAGCGGAGATCCTCATTTTCTTCGTACAGATCAGACATGTTGTGCTCCCTTACTTGGGGCGGTCATTGAAAATGGATGTACGTGCAATTCGCATCAGCTCGTCGAGCTGGCGGTCGAGGTCGGGCGGGTCCCGGAGGATGTGGCGAGTGGCGCCACCGGTGGCCACGGTGCCGATGACGGCGTGCAGGAGCTGGATGACGTAGGCCTCCGGGTCCGCCGCCTCCCGGATGCGCCCTTCCTGCTGGCCCCGGCGGATGTAGTCAGAGATCAACACCGTCCAGGGCTGGAGGTGCTCGGCGAACAGCTCCGTCATCTCGTCCGGCCGGTCGAGCATCTCCCGGGTGAGCAGGCGGGCCCGGTTCGGGTCGTCGCGGAAGAAGGAGAGCAGGGCGCCCGTGGCATTGCGGAAGCGGTCGGAACCGGTGGTGGCGGCCTGGAGGACCCGAGGGAGGTCGTCCTTCCAGTGGCCGAGCAGCTTCTCGAGGACCTCGCGTCGCAGCTGGTCCTTGCTGCCGAAGTGGTAGACGAGGGTGGGGCGCGTGATCCCGGCCGCCTGGGCGATCTGCTGGATCGACGTGCCTTCGTAGCCACGGGCGGCGAAGAGCCGGGTGGCCTCGAGGAGGATGCGTGTGCGGACGTCGTCTACGGTCGGGTTCACGTTTCTCTACCAGTTGGTAGAGAGGGTTCTACCCCAGTGTAGACGGCCGGTCAATTGTCCGCGTGGACCCGTGCCCGTGCCGTGCCCGGGACGGGGTGTAGGCGGGGTTCGTGGGGTCGGATCACCACTTCGGGTGGTTCGAGCCTCCTCCACCAGCACCGCGGCTGAGGCTGGAACGGCTCGGGCGGCCGGTGTGGATTCCATGGACCCTCTCGGCTCCGCTCGAGAATCACTATGGAACCTACGGATTTCGGGCAAGCAAGCTCGCCCTCGTCGAGAATCCCGCTCCGCTCGCCCTCCGGTTCGCCGCTGAGAAGCAAGCTTCTCAGGCGAATCTCTGGCTCACCGTCGCGGGATTTCCAACCGCCCCGTCTCGCTCCGCTCGAAAGACCCCTTGGAATCCTACTTGTTGCGCGGCCTAAAGGCCGCTCGTCGAGAATCCCGCTCCGCTCGCCCTCCGATTCGCCGCTGAGAAGCAAGCTTCTCAGGCGAATCTCTGGCTCACCGTCGCGGGATTCCAACCGGCCCGTCTCGCTCCGCTCGAAAGACCGCTTGGAATCCTACTTGTTGCGCGGCCTAAAGGCCGCTCGTCGAGAATCCCGCTCCGCTCGCCCTCCGATTCGCCGCTGAGAAGCAAGCTTCTCAGGCGAATCTCTGGCTCACCGTCGCGGGATTCGACGCGGGTCCTAGGGGCCCTCGTCTCCCGGCACATACCAGGGGAACGCATTGGGCCACTTGAACCCGCTGAACGACACGGACATCGAGGGGTCCAATGCCTCGACGTGGTGCCACCAGCCCGCGGGTGTGAACATGGCATCGCCCGGTGCCAGTTCGACGCAGTGCCAGCGCACGTCGGCCAGCTCTCCTTCCATGGCCTGGCGGGGGTCGACGGTGTGGAAGAGCCCTTGCGCGGTGGTGGCCATGGCTGGCTCGAGGGGCGAGGCCAGGTAGAGGCGCTTGTGGCCGATCAGCTGCACGAGCCAGGCGCTGGCTTGGTCGTGGTGGGAGGGGGTGACCGTTCCGGCGGGGCCCAGCCAGGCCCGTGGATGGCCATCGCCGGACAGGCCTGGCAGCAAGCCGAGCTCTGCGCGAAGCGGCGCCATCGCCGCCTGGTCGAACAGCCCGCAGCGTCCGTCGCAGTACAGCTGGTCCCCCGGGGGGCCCGTGACGACGTCTGCGAAGTCCCCAAAGGCCATGCGCCGGGGGCGCCGGTCTTCCCGCCACCAGGTCGGCGTCCGCTCGCTGATGTCCATGGGCGCCCACTGGAAGCGCTGCTTGAGGCTGGCGAAGTCCCATGCGAAGGCGGGCCAGCGGCGGGCGGCCCCACGAAAGACCAGCGGCCGTCGGCAGACCCAGTGCTCCCGGTAGAGGGTGTCCTCGGTGATGTGGTCGACCTCCCCGATCGGCCTCGGGTCGGCCTCCCGTTGGAGGCGCAGGAGCTGGCGGAGGGCTGCTGCCTCGTGGGGGGGGGGAGGCGTCAAGTCGGTGGGGCCATGTGAGGGGGTATCGCAGGCGAGGGCGTCGGGGGAAAGACCGCGTGCGGAGGTCTCGCCGTGTTCCCTGGAAGCGGGCGCTGACCCGGAGTCCGGCCCGCCCCGGTCCGGCCCGTGGCGTGAACGTCGGGGCGCTGGCTTTCGGCGGCGATGGAGCAACCGCTGGCAGGCCCACGTCGTGGAGGGCTTTCTGAAACGGTACTCTGTCCACCGCAACGGCAGTTGGTAGCATGGCCGCATGCTCGCCGGAATCCCACTCAGAGTCTCCCTCTCCTGCCCCAACTGCCACCAGCCCCTGCACGTACAGGGGCTGGGCCAAGCCGAGGTTTGTGGGTCGTGCATGCACGAGATGCCGCTTCCCGAGTCGACCTGGCTGGGATGGTTCGGCGCAGAGGAAGTCGCCGAGGCGCTCGCATGCGCAAACGGTGATGGCCACGAGGTCAGCTCGATGGGCGGGACGTCGGCACAGTATGCCTACGGCCGCCGGATGCCGCGGTGCCAGGTCTGCAAGACCGATGTGCCCTCGACAGAGTTCGAGGCCGCTGCCCAGCGAGGTCACCACATCTGCTCCTGTGGGGAGAAGCTTCGGGTTCGAGAGGCCAACGACCTCGCCAAAGTGATGGTTCCCGGAGCGAAGTTCCTGATTGGTGAAGGGGCAACCGGAAACTCGGGCACGGAAGGGAAGGCGGCTTCGGAGCCAGTGATGTTCTCCTGCATGGCCTGTGCAGGATCACTCACTGTGGACGGCTCGTCGCGCACCATCGCATGCGGCTACTGCGGAGGTTCCAACTACCTCCCGGACGGATTGTGGCTCCGGCTGCATCCCCCACGCACCGTGGTCACGTTCTTCGTGGTGCTCGAACTCGATGGCGAAGCCGAGGGCCCAGGGCCCGAGCTTCTCGCACGCCTGGCGGTGTCTGAGGACTACGACGTCCGAGCCGCCGCCGCGCGGAATCCCATGTTGGAGCCAGGGCTGTTCGCGACCCTCGCCGCCGACGACGACAGCGACGTGCGGAGGGCGCTGGCGGCCAACCCGAACCTGCCCGCGCCCATCGCCGAGCAGCTCGCACTAGACGACGACTACCAGGTCCGGGTAGCCGTGGTTCGCCACTTGACATCGGCGCGGCTCGCGGAGCTGGCCGCCCACGAAGAAGACAGCGACGTGCTCAAGGCCATCGGAAAGCGGCGAGACCTGGATGAGGCCGTGCTCAAGGCCCTTGCGACCTGCAGCCACTACAGTGGTCGGGTGCAAGCTGCGAGGCACGAGAACAGCTCCGACACGGTGCTGCGCTTGCTCGCCGACGAGAGCGACAGCGACGTCGTCCGTGCGCTCAAGCAGCGGACGAAGTCCGCGGCCTTGCTGCAGGCCTTCGCTGCAAGCGAGTCCTACGACCTCCGCGAGATGGTCGCCGCCGACCCCAACACCCCCGATGCGGTGCTGGTGATGCTCTCCGCCGATACCGACTCCGACGTGCTCAAGGCGCTGGTGAAGCGCGAAGGAGAGCTGCCTCGTGCGGCCGTCATGGCCTTGGCTCGCAACTACAATGTGGGCGAGCTCGCCCAAGCGCGGCCGGAGTATTCGGCGGGGGTGTGGGCTCGACGCAAGATGTGGCTCGCGGTCCTGGTGGTGGTGGTGTTGATCGTGGTCTGCATCGGGGCGGCCACCGGAACCCTTGGCGTGATGGCGATGGTGGGACGCAGGCTCATGCGCATGATGGGGTGAGACCCCCCGGCAAGGTTGCAGAGGGGGTCGCTCCCGAGTCCTCGGATCGCGGAGGTCAGCGGCCCCGTCCGACCTGCACGCCGGGGATCCAGTAGCGGCCCAGGCCGCGCGGTTCGCCAAGATGTCAGCCCGCTTCACTGGGCGATGCAGGGTGATGACGCCGCGTGTGCCTCCGGTCCCTCAGCAGCCTGCTGCGGGGTAGACCGATGGGTCGGCGTCATCGCAGTCGCCCCCGTCCTCGGTGTAGCCATCGCCGTCGTCATCGAAGGCGTTGGTGCCTTCGTCGACCACGCCGTCGCAGTCCTGGTCGCGGCCGTCCGCCACCTCGGGTTCTCCGAGCCCAATGGTCGGGTCACTGTCGTCGCAGTCCCCCTCCGCCTCGCTCTCTCCGTCGCCGTCGTCGTCGGACAACGAGGTGCCCTCGTCCGTGTCGCCGTCGCAGTCGTCGTCGACGCCGTTGGGGAGCTCCGGCGCACCGGGGTGCACGGTGGGGTCGACGTCGTTGCAGTCCACCGCCTCGCCCCACCCATCGTTGTCGTTGTCGACCGCGTTGGCGTCGATCTCGCCGTCGCAGTCGTCGTCGATCCCGTTGCCCGGCACCTCGGCGGCGCCCGGGGAGATGGCCGCGTCGCCGTCGTGGCAGTCGCCGGGGGAGGAGCCATCCGTGCAGTCTTCCTCGCAGAACCCGTCGCCGTCGTCGTCGGTGGCGGAGGTCCCCTCGTCGACGAGGTCGTCACAGTCCTGGTCGATGCCGTCCGGGAGCTCGTCGGTGCCCGGGCCGACCCCGGCGTCGAGGTCGTCGCAGTCCCCGCCACAGGAGGTGACCCCGTCCCCGTCTTGGTCGTAGAGCGCTGGCACCCCTCGGGCGCAGTCATTGGCCCGCAGGTCGACGGTGCCGAGCACGTCCCCGTCGGGGGCGACGACCCGCGCGAACCCGGTGAGCACTTCGCCGTCATCCGCGGCGTACCGCATCGCCCAAACCACCTGCTCGCCGCCCTCCATGTCGCGGGGCAGGGCCTCGCCGTCGAGGACGACTCCTTGAGGCAGCTCGATGGCGTCGACCGTGATGGGAAGCACGCCCTGGTTCGCGACGTAGAGCTCACCGTCCGCTTGGGCGCCGGGCTCGACGGGTCCGAAGTCCCAGACCGGAGGCCCCACGAGCACCTCGGGCTGCACGGCGTTGCCCCGGAGCTCGACGACCGCGGGGGAGTCTCGGCCATCGTGGGTGATCGACAGCTGGGAGCGGTGCCATCCGAGTTCGTCGGGCCGGTAGAACACCGGCCACTCCAGCGTTCCGCCCTCCTCGAGCAGGGCACCATCCATGACGTCGACCTCGAAGGCCTCTCCATCCCAGTCGGTGATGGTGACGCGTCGGATCTCGATGGAGAAGCCCTGCAAGTGGTCGATCTGGACGAGCAGCTCGGCCTCGCCTCCGACGGCGACCGCACCTGCGTCGAGGATCCCGGGGGAGACCTCGAGACGCGCCTCGACGGGGCGCAGGCCCTGCTCGCTCTTGCACCCTGCGAGGGCCACCATGCCCACCACCGTGGCGACGCCCGTTCGGCGACGCCGCAGCCAGAGCAGCATCCCGCCGAGGGCGAAGGACAACGCCCCGGTGGGCGCCGGAGAGGTGTCGCACCCACAGCCTTCCGGCACGGGAGCACCAGCCCCTGCGTCGAGGCAGCCATCGTCGGCCACGCCGCTGCAGTCGTTGTCGAGGCCGTCGCCGCAGGTCTCAGCGAGTCCCGGGCGCACCCAGCCATTGGTGTCGTCGCAGTCGCCCTCCTCGACGGTCACGCCGTCGGCGTCGGCATCGCTCTGGCCCTCGTCGGTCTCGCCGTCGCAGTCGTCGTCGACGCCGTTGGCGACCTCGCTCGCTGACGGAGAGACCGACGCGTCAGCGTCGTCGCAGTCGCCGGCTGCTTCGGAGTAGCCGTCGCCGTCATCGTCGTAGACGTCGGTGTCCTCGTCGACCACGTCGTCGCAGTCGTCGTCTCGCCCGTTGGCGGACTCCTCCGCGCTCGGCGACACGGACGGGTCGGTGTCGTCGCAATCTCCGTCCGCCTCGGAGACCCCGTCTCCGTCGTCATCGGAGACGTCGGTGTCCTCGTCGGTCTCGCCGTCGCAGTCGTCGTCGACTCCGTTGGCCACCTCGGTGGCGCTCGGGTTCACGGTGGCGTCGCTGTCGTCGCAGTCCTCGCTGTCGGCGAAGCCGTCCTGGTCGTCGTCTCGGGCCCCGTCGTCGACGACGCCGTCGCAGTCGTCGTCGATGAGGTTGTCGTCGACCTCGGCCGCGTCGGGTCCGATGGCGGCGTCGCCGTCGTGGCAGTCGCCCTCGAGCTCCGACGTGCCGTCGCCGTCGTCGTCGGTGCACTCGGTGCCTTCGTCGATGAGCCCGTCGCAGTCTTGGTCGACCTTGTCGCAAACCTCTACGGCCACGGGGGAGATCGCCGCCGTCGTGTCGTCGCAGTCGCCGCCGAGCTCGGTGACTCCGTCGCCGTCGTCGTCGTACGCCTCGGTGGTCTCATCCACGATTCCGTCGCAGTCTTGGTCGATTCCGTCGGCGAGCTCTGGGAGGCCCGGCGCGCGCCCCGGGTCTTCGTCGGCGCAGTCCCCGTCGCAGCTGGAGATGTAGTCACCGTCCGCGTCTTCTGGGGTCAGGTCGGCGTCGCTGTCGTCGCAGTCGGTGTTGTCGCCGACGTACCCTGCCGGCGGGCCATCGCAGGCGCTCACCGGCGTCGACGACCCATCGCCATAGCCGTCTTCGTCATTGTCCTGCCAGTAGTCGGTGAGGGCGACGCCGTTGTCGGCGGTGCCGTCGCAGTCGTTGTCGAGGCCGTCGCACAGCTCGGGGGCGCCCGGGAAGGTGGTGGCCGCGGCGTCATCGCAGTCGGTGCCGTCGGCGACGGTGCCCACCGGTGCGCCGTCGCAGGTCGACACGGGGGTGGCGCTCGCGTCGCCGTAGGTGTCTCCGTCGTCGTCGACCCAGTAGTCGGTGAAGGTCACGCCGTTGTCGG
>Ga0316204_10001099_pt1 | contig 79880 bp, 61 predicted proteins | sample 6monrhotite_MG_2_FD_205661 | JGI IMG/M metagenome (GOLD analysis project Ga0316204, IMG submission 205661) | Microbial mat bacterial communities from mineral coupon in-situ incubated in ocean water Damariscotta River, Maine, United States -... | ecosystem: Environmental > Aquatic > Marine >... | reverse complement strand
GAGTCCAAAGATCGCGTTCCATGCTTGATTCTCCGTGCAAAAGAGACCAAGTATGGACGCGTTTCTTTGTAGATTCAATGCCGAACAAGCGCCGAATGGCGCATAAGCCTCGGGCTTCCGGGGGAGGAGAGAAGAGGGGGGATTATCGTCTTCGGCGGGTGAGGAGGGGGGAGGTGAGGAAGAGGAGGGCGGTGGTGGCGGGGGTGGGGATGACGGTGATGGTGATTTCGTGGGCGGCGAGGGAGGAAACCGATTGGTTGTATTCGAGGGCTGCTGATGAGGTGAAACTCAGGGTGGTGAAAGAGTAGTCGCCGGCTTCGAGGGTGAGGAAGGTGTTGAGTTGGCGGGTGGTGTTGAATGCGCTTTGGGTGAAGAGGGATTCGGATGACTGGCCATCATCGGTGATGTTCGCGAAGAGGAGGATGGAGCCGCCGATGGATCCTGAGCCGGAAAGAAAGCCCGCGATTTGGAATGTGGTGGTGTCGTCGAGTGTGAACTCGACGCGGTTGGAAAAGCCGGCGAGTGCGCCGGCGACGAGCCCGGTGGGGAGGGTGGTGATGCTCGATGAGATGGAGGCGGAGGACGAGAACCGCGTGGTGGAGAGGCTCGATTCGTAGGCGGTTGAAGCGGAGGCGGAGCCGACGGCTGGGTTGGTGATGGAGAGGTCGAAAGATTCGTTGAGTGTTTGGAACGGGTTTGAGTAGAACCGTTCGATCCGGTCTTCGGTTTGTGGGGTGCCTGGGCCGTTGTTGAGGGTGACGGTGGCGTAGGCGTATCGGTTGTCTTGGAGGGTGGTGATGTCTGCGATAGCCCCAGCGGCGAGGGTAGCTGTGGTGATGATGAGTGCAGCGGTTTTCATGGGGGTGGCCTCAAGATGGAGCTTGTTTTGTTGTAATAGAGTTGTATCGACGGGGTTGGATAGATTTCTTGAACTGTTGGTGTGCGAAAACACGACTGCGCCGGGGTGGCGAGTCGTGGAATCTGACAAACGGAGTGATCGAGAGGCGGGGGGGGTGGATATCAGGGTTGATTTGTTTTGTGGGTTTGGGTAGAGCCACACTCGGGGCATGTAGTCAAGTCTTGCTTGTCGTAATCGCAGCGGGGGCAAGCTTTGGGATCAATTGCAGGAAGACACCAGCGGGCGATTCGGCGATGCCCGAACCAGAGGATGAGTCCGAAGATAAGCTGAAAAAGTTCATGCCCCCATGTATAGAGCCATGCGTTTGTAAGCGCGTAATACGCGTCGTAGGCCTCATCTGGTGCGTAACCTGTCCATGAGAACTGTCTGAGTACATTATTGATTGAACTGGCCGACGCGAATACGACCAGGAAAAGAGCGGTGAGTCGGACTCCAGCGGCAAGAAAAAGGAGTGTGTCAGGATTGCGGTATGTTTTGGTGCTCATATCTTCTATTCGACATTTTTGAGGAAAGAGCACGACTGCGCCGAAGACGGCGAGTCGTGGCACCCGGCAGTTGTTTATGATGAGTGGTGCAGTTTTTTCGAATCAGTTGCCGAAGAGGTTTTTTTGGGCGAACATGCCTTGGGATTCGAAGTAGTCTAAGGCTTCTTGGGTGGATTTGAAGACCTTGGTGGCCGTCTCGGTGATGAAGGGGGAGGGGTTTTTGGAAGGTTTCCAGACGACATAGACTTCTTTGGCGTGTTCCCAGGCGTGTTGGAGTTCGCGTTCTACGCCGCTCGAGAGCGCGGGGATGATTTTGCCGGTGTCGGAGATGAGTTCGGGGACGAGGCTCACGATCATGTCGGCTTGGTCGATGAGTTTGAAGTCGCGCATGTAGATTTGGCCATCGACATCGCCGGCGATGTCGAGGACTTCGCGGGTGGTCATGCGGATCGGGTCGAGCTTGTGCTCTACGCCTCCGAGTTGGTGGGGTTGGTGATCGAAGAAGTCTTTGCCTTCTTTGGCAGCGTCGAGGGCGCGGTCGAGGAGGAGTTTTTCGTCTACATCACCGGGATCGAAGGTGATGAAGTGCTCGGCGAGTTTGGCGCGGAAGGCGTCGATCTCGGCCATCACTTCGGGCATGTCGATGACATGGGACATGGGGAAGGAGGGGTAGACTTTTTTCATCTCTGGTCGGCAGAGGAGTTGGAAGATGGTCTTTGAGGTTTGTGAGTATCGGCCTCGGGCGACGATGTAGAACTTTGAGCCTGGGATTGCCTGGGCCATGAGTTCGGTCGCGAGGATTTCTTCTTCGCGCCAGACCATGCAGTCTTTGAGTGTGGCGTCGATGTCGTGCTTGGCGTGGAGGCGTTGGTGGACGACTTCGATGTTGTCAACGAGGCAGATGAAGACATCGGGGTTGATCTTGGAGATCTGGTCGAAGTCGAAGGCGGAGAAGAGCCCGTGGCGCCAGCGGAAGGTGGCGTGGGTGTTGACGAGCATGTTTTCTTGATCGCGTGAGTCGGCGATGATGTCTTTGAAGGCTGCTCTGCGGAGCGAGTTGAGGCGTGAGATGGGGAGATCGAGGATTCGACCCGAGCGGATGTCGAGTGCCTCGTCGTACATCATGTTGCCGACATGGTACATGTCGAGGGTTTCGCCCTGCGAGTCGGCGAAATCGCTGACATCTTTGAGGTACGATTTTTTGTCCATTCCGACTTGGCCTGTGACGATTGCGCGCATGGTGATCTCCAGTGTTGAGGGGGATTGTAGCGCGGAAGTGTTGATTGTTGAGGATTTTAGGGGAGGGGGGAAGGCAATAGGCAGTGGGCAATAGGCAATGGGGGGGAGAAGAGGGGGGCTTTGCTTTGTATATGCGGGTTGTTTGATGGCTGGGAAGACACCCCTTCGACCCGACTTCGTCGGGCCACCTCCCCGCGGGGCGCAGGGAGGAGCAAGAGGGGAGGAAGAAGAAGGCGCAGGCGGGGCGTCTGTGCTACCGGGGAGGGGGGAAGTATGCTATAATCAGCCGAACACCACTCACTTTCAGGAGCGATCTCATGGCCATTCTCGTTGATAAAGATACTCGTGTCATCTGTCAGGGCATCACCGGGGCGTTTGGAGCGATCCATACCAAGGGATGTTTTAATTATGGGACGAAGATGGTCGGCGGGGTGACGCCGGGCAAGGGCGGGCAGAGCGATGCCAACGGGTTGCCGATCTTTGATACGGTCCGCCAGGCGGTCGAGGCGACGGGCGCGGATGCGACGATGATCTTTGTGCCTCCAGCGTTCTGTTGCGATGCGATGCTCGAAGCGATGGATGCGGGGATTCGGCTGATTTGTTGTATTACTGAAGGCGTGCCGGTTAATGACATGATCCGGGTGCGCCGGGTGATGGACGATCGCAACGCGGCGGCCCGTGGGGCTGACGGGCAGCATGCGCGCGAGTTGTTTACATTGATCGGGCCCAACTGTCCTGGGATTATTACGCCCGGGCCCAAGACCGGCGAGGATACCGGCGAGTCGCACTACACCAATGCGGGGTGCAAGATCGGGATCATGCCAGGGTATATCCATACGCATGTGAGCGAGGCGCCGACGGGCAAGGCGGTGGGGATTATCTCTCGTTCGGGGACGCTGACTTATGAGGCTGTGTGGCAGACCTCGCAGCTCGGGATCGCGCAATCGACCTGCATCGGGATCGGTGGCGATCCGATCCGTGGGTTGAACCATATTGATTGCCTTCGGCTCTTCCAAGAAGACCCGGATACGGATGGGATTCTGATGATCGGCGAGATCGGTGGCGAGGACGAAGAGCACGCTGCGGACTATATCAAGAACCATGTGACCAAGCCGGTGGCTGCGTTTATCGCAGGCCGGACGGCTCCTGCGGGCAAGCGGATGGGGCACGCCGGGGCGATTATTTCGTCGGGTGCTGGTGGGAAGCCGACGGGGACTGCGGATACGAAGATCGAGGCGCTGCAGGCTGCGGGGTGTGAGGTTGCGTTGAATCCCAGTGAGATGGGCAAAGCGATGGCCAAGGCGATGGGGATCGCGGCGGTGACGGCGTAAGTTGGATGAAAACTTGATATGAAAATACCCGGCGGTTGCCGGGTGTTTTTTATTGCTTTCTTGCGGACTCGTTTGCTTGCGTCGTTTGGTACCGGCAAGTTTTCATCTGGGCAGTGTCAACATAGAATCGTGTAGATTTTAATCATCTCTGGCGATTTTATCTCGATACTGTTTCGTCAAATCACTCGAGTTAGGATTGGCAGTCGCCGTTGAATGAGCTGAGGAACGCGGATACATCGAAGAAGTTCAGCATTCCATTTCCATCAAAGTCAACTCTGAGGTCGTCGTTTGCAAAGCGTTTGAGAAACTCGCTCACATCAAAGAAGTTTCTTTGAGCGTCGAAGTTTAGATCGGCTTCACAGAATCCGCCGCCAGCAACGACCATCACATCTGGTATCGTTTCGAGCGCGAATGCGACATACTGATAGGACGCGAAAGTTGCTTGTTGGAACGGGCAACCGTCATCGGTGGTGCATGCGGGGTCATCGTTTATCCAGGTTTCGCCTCGCATCGCGACCCAGCCGTAATACCATCCTGTATCATCGCCGCCGGTCTTTGGAATATCGCGATATCGGAATGGTAGGTAGTGAATCGTATCCGCATTCAGGAATGAGGTTTGGATACCACACTCGGTGCAAAAGTCAGTATCGCTTGAGTAGATCGGGGGAAGAATCGTCGGGTTGAAGTCAAAGGTGAAAATTGGTACTACCCATTCTCCGGCCTGGTCATCGATAACAAACTCAGCAAAGGTCCAATAGCGGTCGCTGAAGGGGTTCGCGCCACGCGCATCTGCTGCTTCAATTTCATAGGTATCAAAGGGGAGTTGTCCGCTCCACTGGTTTGGAGTGTCGCCCTCGTGCAGTGCTGGTGCGATCTGGCTACTTCCTGAGCCTCCTCCTGGACTAAATATGCTGTATACAAAGCTGATCGATGGGAGAGTTGGGTCGTAATCCCGCAGGGCGAAAATGCCGGGGTCTGATTCAAATTTCACAACAACCGGTTCGGCAAATGTGCAAGTAGTTGGGAGTATGATGGCTGCAACAACGAGTGGCTGAATTTTCATAGCGTGCCTTTCATTTTACTGAATGAGAAATGTCGAGAAAGCGAAATCTAATTCATGCTCATACCGTATTGCCGATATGATAGAGAATAGGTACGATGAGTCTTTGTTCAACAGAAGAATCTTGGATAACACTACTCGGAAAAATATGTGGTTGCAAGGGCATTCTGCAATAATACCGAGAAATGGCTCATTTGATGCTTAGGCTCGGCGTGTTTTATTACGGTGCCTCTTGCCATCACGAACTCGATGTTGAGTAGCACGGCGATGTCATCGAGGGGGTTGGTGGGGACGGCGATGATGTCGGCGAGTTTGCCGGGTTCGAGGGTGCCGATCTGGTCACTCACGCCGATGAGGTCGGCGGCGTTGATGGTGGCGGAGATGAGGCAGTCAACCGGGGTCATGCCGGCTTCGTTCATGTAGATGAACTCCTCGGCGTTTGAGCCGTGGGCTCCGACGCCGACATCGGTGCCGAAGGCTATTTTTACACCGGCTTTGTAGGCTCTGGCGAATGATGCCTGGATGCGTGGGCCGACCTCGGCGGCTTTCTTTTGGACGGCGTCGGGGAAGTAGCCATCGATCTTGGCTTTCTCTTCGACGAACTTGCCGGCGTGGATGGTGGGGACGAGGTAGGCGCCGTGCTCGATGAAGAGTTCGATGGATTCGTCGTCTAAATAGGTGCCGTGTTCGATCGAGGCGACGCCGGCGCGGAGGGCGGCGTTGATGCCGTCGGTGCCATGGGCGTGGGCGGCGACTTTTCGCCCCATCATGCGGGCGGCCTCGACGATGGATTCGAGTTCGTCATCGAAGAACTGTTGCCCGACGCCGGCGGCGGTGGGGGAGAGGACTCCACCCGTCGCGGTGATTTTGATGAGATCGACGCCTTCGCGTACCCGTGCGCGGACGGCTTTGCGTGCTTCGGCGACTCCATCAGCGGGGGCGAGTTGGTCCGGGAGCTCTGGGCGGAGCGCGGGGGACATTGAGTTGGTGGGGTCGCCGTGCCCGCCGGTGATCGAGACGGGAGGCCCGGAGACGAACATGCGTGGGCCGGGGACGACGCCTTGGTTGATTCGATCGCGCAGCGCGAGGGCGGCGGTTCCGGGCGAGCCGACATTGCGGACGGTGGTGAATCCGGCGAGGATTGTTTTTTTGGCGTTGGCGACGCCGTCGATCGCGGCGTGGGTGTCGGATTCTTGGAGTCTGCGGCGTATGCGTTCTGGGGCGGGGAGGTTCTGCCCGGTGAGGTGTGTGTGGGTGTCGATGAGCCCGGGGAGGACGAAGGAATCGGAGAGGTCGATGATTGTTGTGTCGGGTAGGTTGATGAATCCGGGTTTGATGGCGGTGATGGTGTCATCGGTGATGATGATGGAGACTTTGGTTTGGATGGGTTGGCCGGGGACGGCGATGAGGTGCCCGCAGTGGATGATGGTGGTGTCTGCGAAGAGTGCGGTTGCGGCGGTAGCGATGGCGATGGCGGCAGCGATAAGTTGGTGGATACGCATGGGGTTCTCCTTTTTGAATCAATGGAGGGTATCCCCTGGATTGGTGTGTGTGTTGATGGTCCGGATAATGTTGTTTGTGTTGTTTGGGGGCTTGAGCGTGGGGTGTGGGGGAGAAAAGTGTGTGGGAATAGGGAATCGCTCTCTATTGGAGGAGTCAGGCATCCGAAAATTGGGGGGGAAGGTTTTCTTGTGAGGAGGCTGTCGGTCTCGCAGTATCGTTTATGACAATGCAAACAGAATCATCACAGGGGCGTCGTGCACCTTCGGTGCAGCCGGGGGGTTGGTCCCGATTTGTGGATCGGTACCTTGCGGTTGTTGTGGTGTTATTGATTTCATTGGCGACTTGGGCGATTGCATATGCTGCGGTGTATCGGTCTGCTCTTGTGCAGATGTTGGATAAGCAGCAGCGAGAGTCTTTGGCGATCCGTGATGATATTCAGGACACATTTGCTCAGTATGAGGTCGGGTTGTGCTTTGGGCGTGGTCTTATGTTGGCGAGTGATTATGTATCGCGCGATGAGTGGCAGGAGTTTTTTAGCACGCCCAAGATTGACCGTTATTTTCCTGGTGTGTGGGGGTATGGGTATGTGGAGGTTGTTGCTGACGACCAGGTTGATGCTTTTATAGAGGGCGTCCGTGCTGATGGTGCTCCGGAGTATGCTGTGCATGCTGCGACTGGTTTCTCGGCTGGGGGTGGTTCTGGCGAGAGATATTTGGTGAAGTATCATGAGCCCGCGTCTCGGAACCGGGATGTGTGGGGGCTTGATGTCTCGGCGCGTCCTGAGAATCGAGCGGTGTATGACCAGTCTCGTGACGCGGGTGAGATGCAGGTATCGGAGCCGATGACTTTGATGCAGGGGGGCGAGAAGGAATGGGGATTAGTGCTCTCGACGCCGGTGTATCGGCGTGGTGCGCCGATCGAGACTGTTGAGCAGAGGCGTGAATCGATTGTGGGGTGGGTGGTGACCTCGATCGGGTTTGAGCGGTTCTTCGGGGCCGAGTGGAAGGATGGGTGGAATGAGTTTGATATCGAACTCCGATCATCATTTCCGGTGGGTGGGTTGTATGAGAAGGTGCTTTTCCAATCGGGAGATCAGACGAGAAAGCCGGTTGATAGCGCGACGCATATTCCACTCGAGCTCAAAAACTTGTCGTTGGTAATGAGTGTTTCACCCAAGGATGCGCCTATTGAGTGGTTTGTGTCGCGTGGTTCGATTGCGGTTTTGGTCGCTGGTTTTTTGCTTACGGGGCTGCTCACAGCGATTACCTGGTCGGTGACGCGGACGAAGTCGAAGGCGATTGGGCTTGCTCGTTCGATGACGAGTTCGATCCGTCAGAGCGAGCATCGTCAGCGTGCGCTGGCGGTGCAGGCGGATTCGGCGAACCGGGCGAAGTCGGAGTTTTTGGCGAATATGAGCCATGAGATCCGCACGCCGATGACTGCGATTCTTGGGTATGCCGAGTTGCTCGGCGAGCATGCCCAGCATGCCGAGCGTGATGTGGATGAGGATCGTGCCGAGGCGGTCGATGCGATTCAGCGCTCGGGCAAGCATCTGATGAGGATTATTAATGATGTGCTGGATTTGTCGAAGATCGAATCTGGCAAGTTGAATGTGGATATCGAGCCGTTCCCGATTCTTGAAGCCGTGCGCGATGTGCACGCGGCGTTGCTCAATGGGGCAACGAGCAAAGGGGTCGAGTTGAGCGTGGAGTTCGCGACGGGGATCCCGGATCGGATTCATACCGATGGGTATCGGATTCGTCAGATTCTGTTGAATCTGATTGGGAACGCGATCAAGTTCACGCCCAGCGGATCGGTGCGGGTGATTCTTGAAGCCGACGAAGAGCGGATCCGCTTTTCGGTCAAGGACACGGGGATGGGGATCCATCCGACGGATATCGAGGGGTTGTTTGATCCATTTGAGCAGCTCGATAGCTCGGCGACGCGTCGGCATGAGGGGACCGGGCTCGGGCTGACGATTTCGCGTCGGCTGGCGCGGTTGCTCGGGGGGGACATCACGGTTAAATCGCATGAGGGAAATGGGTCAACCTTTACGCTGACGATCCCAGCGAATCGGTTGCCTGACGCACAGCTGGTTCGCGGGTTGCCTCGGGTCAACGAAACGGTTCAGAGTTCGCGTGTTGAGCGAGACGGCGATTCTGGGCGGCTTGTGGGACATGTGCTCTTGGCTGAGGACGGGGTGGATAATCAGAAGCTTATTACACGGATTCTGCGCAAGGCCGGGCTGAGCGTGGATGTGGTGGAGAATGGGCAGGAGGCGATTGACATCTTGTCGCATGAGCATTGGTTTGATGTGGTGCTGATGGATATGCAGATGCCCGTGGTCGATGGGTATACTGCTGTGCGTGAGCTGCGCAGGCGCGGGGTGGATGTGCCGATCGTGGCGTTGACGGCTCATGCGATGGATGGGGCAAGGCAGGAGTGTCTTGATGCGGGGTGCGATGCGTATGCGACCAAGCCGATCGAGCGGGAGAAGCTCTTTGGGATTCTGCGTGGGTTGCTCGATGAGCGAGGATCGAAGCGCGACGCGGCTTGATCGGGAAAGAATACATAGTTGTGGCAACAAATGAGCGCGGGGATCGCGTAGCATGTGGGTATGGCGCGGACGCTTCGAGAACAGATCGGCAAACGGGATGGGTTTCGTTCGTTTGAAGAGGAGGCGATGCTCAATGTGTATCGCACAGCTTCGTATCTGGGCGGGCCCGAGCGGGCGCTGTTCAAAGCGTTCAATCTTTCGTCGGCTTCGTATAACTTGCTCAGGATTCTGCGTGGGCATCATCGCGCAGGGGAGATCCGCGGGGTGCGGGCATCGGGGATTGGGTGCGAGATGGTGGTGCGGATGCCCGATGTGACGCGATTGGTCGATCGGCTTGTCGAGATGAAACTCGTCGAGCGGGGCGATGATGCGGGTGATAAACGGGTGAAGTATGTCAGGATCACGAAGAAGGGGCTCGGGGTGCTTGATGAGCTCGATGGGCTGGTGGATCAGATGGTTCATGATCGGCTCGGGCATCTGAGCAGAGCGCAGCTCAAAGAACTCTCGAGGCTGCTCGAACTTGTCCGCAATGAGGATGGGGATGGTCGGGGCGCGAAGAAGAAAGGGTCGGCATGACAGATTTGAAGCGGGTTGTGGTTGTGTATCACTCGGGCACTGGGCATACCAAGGCGATTGCAGAATCGGTTGTGAAAGGCTCGGCGATGGTTGATGGGGTTGATGCTCAACTCTTGTGTGTGGATGATGTGCCCGCGATCGAAGGCGATGGGGCGGGGCAGGTCGCGTGGGAGATGCTCAACGGGGCCGATGCGATTGTGTTCGGGTCGCCGACCTATATGGGGACGGTGTCGGCAGCGTTCAAGGGGTTCATGGACGCGACGGGGGCATTGTGGTTCACGCGCGCGTGGATGGACAAGTTGGCGGGTGGATTTACAGTTGGAGGCGGGTTGGCGGGGGATAAGCAGAGCACGCTTGCAGCGATGCAGGTGTTTGCCTCGCAGCATGGGATGGTGTGGGTGTCGATGGGGATCGGTGTGGGTGAGGCGGGGATTGATCGGCTCGGGTCTTCGATCGGGATGATGGCGCAGGCGGATGATGGGCCTGCCGAGGTGACGCCTCCAGCAGAGGATCATGCGACGGCCCAGCGGTTTGGCGAGCGGGTGGGCAAGGCTGCGGTTCGGTGGGGGTGAAAATGGATGATTTCAGGCGATAAGGGCGGTTTTTTTAAAAAGGGGGGGGCAAGGTGTTTGTTTCAACAAATAAAATGAGATTGAGGTGGAATAAGAAGGGTGTGGGCGGTATTGTATTTGTTGAAACAAATACATTTCGGTTCGGTTGAGCCGGGAGCATTGAAAGGGGGTCAGGAATGATCCGGGTGAGAAGAAGCAAGGAGCGTGGGTATTTCGATCATGGGTGGTTGGAGACCGCCCATACATTTAGCTTTGGTGGATACCGCGATGAAGCGTGGATGGGGTTTGGATCGCTTCGGGTGATCAACGAGGATTTCATCGCGGGCAAGATGGGGTTCGGCGAGCACGGGCATCGGGATATGGAGATTATCACTTATCCGGTGAGCGGCGCCGTTCGGCATCGGGATTCGCTGGGCAATGAGGAAGATATTGTGCACGGGATGATCCAGCGGATGAGCGCGGGGTCGGGGATTCGGCATAGCGAGTTCAACCCGCGCGATGAGCGGACGCATATGTTGCAGATATGGATCGAGCCTCGGGAAACTGGGCTTGCGCCCACGCATGAGTCCAAGGCGTTTGCGGTTCTCGACGAGCCTGGTCGGTTGCATCTGTTGGCGTCGGGAGATGGGTCGGGCGGATCACTCAAGATCGAGCAGGATGCGCGATTGAGCGCGGGGGTGTTCGGGGCGGGTGATTGGGCGCGGATCGAGGTTGAGCCTGGCTCTCGGGTGTGGGTGCAGGTGATCGCGGGATCGATTTCTGTGCTTGGGGAGGTGCTTGAGGTCGGCGATGGGGCGGGGATCAGTGATGAGGGGGTGATCGAGTTCGGGTTTGATGAGGCGAGCGAGATTTTGGTTTTCGAGCTTGCGTGAGGTTTTTACAACGAGTTTTTGAACAAGTTTTTTAAGGAGATTTGAAATGGCACAGACAGCAACGATCAGTGAGCGCGTGGCGCAGCTTCAAGGGTATATCAATGAGGGGAAGATCATCGAGGCGATGAATGAGTTTTACGCGCCCGAGATTTCGATGCGGGAGAATAATGAGGAGCCCACGGTCGGGCTCGAAGCGAACATTGCGCGGGAGAAGGAGTTTTTATCTGTCGTCAAGGAATGGAAGTGGACCAAGTGGACCGCGACGGCGGTGAACGAGGATGAAGGGGTGGCGATTATCGAGTATGCGTTCGAGTTTGTCAATACGGACGATCAGACGGTGGTGTATGAGCAGGCGACGGTGCAGCGGTGGGTGGATGGGAAGATTGTGTCCGAGCGGTTCTACCACGGGTGAGTGCAAGCCGACGATGCGTCAAAGTGCTCCCTGCTCAATGTGTTGTTGAGCAGGTTTTTTTATATATTAGGTGGGTCGGTCTTCGGGGTTTGAGCCTGGGCCGTGGAGGCCGTGCTGGGCGGGGGCTTTGAGTGAGGAGGCGCGGGTGAGGGCGTGCTTGCCGAACTTGGTGGCGATGGCATCGGTCGCGCGGTCCACGGCTCGGTTTTTGTCGTTCGATTGCGCATCGAAGAGCCCGGCGTCGGCGGGGGATTCGGTGAGTTGCGAGAGCCCGACGCCCAGGAGCCGGACGGGGCGGAAGGTGGTTGCCCATTGATCGAAGAGGGCTTTGGCGGCGTCGTGGATGACCTTGGTTTCGTCGGTCTGGCTGGTGAGGGTGGTGGAGCGGGTGATGGTTTCGAAATCGCCGAAGCGGACTTTGATGGAGATGGTCTTTGTATAGCGCGTATGCTTGCGCAGGCGTGAGGCGACATCTTGGCATTGGCGGGTGAGCAGCGCGTGGAGTTCTTCGAGGTTGTCGAGGTCGGTTTCGAAGGTGTGTTCGTGGGAGATGGACTTTGCGCCGCGGTCGATGCGGACGGGGCGGTCGTCGATGCCTTGGGCGAGTTGGTGGAGCTTTGCGCCAAAGTCGCCGAGCTTTGCGCGGAGGGTATCGACGGGGAGTGCTTTGAGCTGTGCGACGGTGCGGACGCCGAGCCGATCGAGCTTGGACTTGGCTGATGGACCGACGCCGATGAGGACTTCGACGGGGAGCGGGTCGAGGATTTGGGCGATGGTGTCTTGGGTGATGAGGGTGTAGCCGTCGGGCTTGTTCATGTCGGAAGCGAGTTTGGCGAGGAACTTGTTGGGGGCGATGCCGACGGAGCAGGTGAGGTTGAGTTCGGCTTTGACGAGCCGACGGATTTCGATGGCGATGTCGGTGGGCGAGCCGAAGAGATGGGTCGAGCCCGTCACATCGAGGAAGGCTTCGTCGACGGAGATGGGTTGGATGGCCGGTGAGAATCGTTCGAGGATTTCGAAGACTTGTTTGGAGACTTTGGAGTAGACGCCGTGGGATCCTTTGACGAAGATGGCGTTGGGGCAGAGCCGTTTGGCGATTGATGAGGGCATCGCGGAGTGGCACCCGAAGACTCGTGCTTCGTAGGATGCGGCGGCGACGACCCCTCTTGGGCCATCGCCGCCGACGAGGACTGGTTTGCCTTGGAGTTCGGGATGGTCGCGTTGTTCGACGGAGGCGAAGAAGGCGTCCATATCGATGTGGAGGATGGCGCGGGGGGGCATGGGGGATTGTACGGGTGAGTGTTGGTACTGGGCGGTGGTCTATAGTTTTAACAGTATGGCTCAGCAACATAGAAAATTTAGTCGTCTGCTTTTTCAGATGGGCGGGCGAGACGCACAGGTAGCAGAAGATGCATTTTTCTTTATCGAATCAAATATGCCGATTTACAAGACCGAGATTGTGGCGGCTTGTATTGATTTGCAGCAAGAAGGAGTTTTGTGTTGGTTGCTCGAGTTGCTTTCTTCTACTGGTGATCCACAGGTTGTTCCCGTAATCGCATCGTTCCTTACTGATCCGCGCGAGCCCATCCGCTCATCTGCGCGAGAATGGTTGATCGACATGGATATCCGTGAAGCACGAATAGCCATCTACAAATTCGATACCACATAAATATAGTGCCTTGGGTCAATCACAGCAGCCCGAGCGAATCGGTCATTTGCGGGCCTTGGCGGTTGCTTGTGGCCGATGGGTCGAGCATGGTGTCGAGGTCGGCGGGGAGGATGATTCGGAAACTTGCGCCCACGCCGGGGGTGGATTCTAAGCGGATTCGGCCTTTGTGTTCGTAGACGATGCGCTTGGTGACGGCGAGTCCGAGCCCGGTGCCTTTGAGGCCTTTGGTGGTGTTGAAGGGCTCGAAGATCCATGCGAGTTTGTTTTCTTCAACGCCCGGGCCGTTGTCGATGACGGTGATGGTCGCAGCGGGGCGGAGCATCGCGCCGGGGACATTGGGATCGGGGCGTGATTCATTGAAGGCGACGCGGACGGTGACGACGCCGAGGTTTGGTTCGACGGCTTCGATGGCGTTGGTGAGCAGATTCATCAGTGCTTGATGAAGGAGGTTTGGATCGACCATGATCGGGGGCATCTCTGGATCGGCGTCGACGATCAGGGCGATGCCTTTTTCTTGGCATTGTTTTTCGAGGAGCTGGGCGCAGTCGTCAGCGATGGCGTTGAGGCGGGTGAGTTCGAGTTCGAGTTGGAGTTTTCGCCCGAAGGCGAGCATGTTGATGGTGAGCGATGCGATGCGATCGAGGTTTCGGCGGAGGATTCCCCAGCCGTTCTTTGCGATGGCGAGGTCGTTTTTGTGGAGCCCGATCTCGACGACATCGGCGCCGCCTCGGAGTCCTTGGAGGATGTTTTTGATCGAGTGGGAGAGCGAGGCGACGGTTTCGCCGATGGCGGCCATGCGTTCGGAGTTGACGCGTTTGAGGTGTTCGTCAGCGTTGGCCAGCGCGAGCCCGGTGTGCTGCCCGATGGCGTTGAGCAGGGCGAGTTGTTCACGGTTGAAGGCGTGGTTCTGGGTGGAGGAGTCGATGTAGATGGCGCCGAAGAAGTGTTCGCCGAAGACGATGGGGGAGCAGATAGCGGATCGGATCTGGTATTTCTGGACCGAATCACCGGAGGCGAATCGTGGGTCGGTCATGGCATTGGTGGAGAGGACACCCTCGCCGATCATGGCAGCCGAGAGGATGGTGCGTGAGACATGGATGGTTTGTTCTTCGTCGGGCTTTGGCGGGTTGGCATAGCGGATGACGCCCGGGACGAGTGGTTCTTCGTTGGTTGCGCCTTGAACCATGATGACGCCTCGCTCGGGCTTGAACTCGTTGAAGACGAGGTCCATGACGGCTTCGAGGAGTTCGCGGTTGTTCATGATCCGCGCGGTGATCGCGGTGAGGGTGTAGATGACGCGGAGGTGGTCGATGGCGGCGTGCTCGGCGTCTGGGTCGTCGGTGATCTCGGCGCCGATGTAGGAATCGCTCGACGAGATGATGCGGGCTTCGACTTCGGTTTCGATGTCGAGGTCATCGGTGACGAGGACGGAGGGTTTGCGTTTTTTCTGTCCGAGATCGCCAAAGAGCAGGACGGTTGCGCCCACGCGGATTTCATCGCCGGCTTCGAGTCGGATGCGGTCTTTGATGGCGACGCCGTTGACAATGGTGCCGTTCTGTGATTTGAGATCCGAGAGGTACCAGGTGTCGCCGTCGGGTGTGAGTTCGGAGTGTCGGCGTGAGACGGTGTTGTCGGTGATGGGGAGCGCTTCGGAGGATCTGCCGATGAGTTGAGGCTCGTCGGTGGGGAGGACGAATGATTTGCCTTCGTCTGGGCCTTGGATGACGGTGAGGGTGGGCATGGGGGGATTGTAAGAGCAGCAAATGGGCAAAGCAGCAAAGCAGCAAATCAAGAGGGGAGGGCAATAGGGATTAGGCAATAGGCAATGGGCAATGGGGAAGAGGGGGGAGGGGGGCTATTGTTGGGGATGGCGAAAAAGGCGGCAGCGACATCTCGGGCACCCAATGCGGAGGATCGTGTTGTGGTGCTGGTGGGCAAGGAACTGTTTTTGCGGAGCCAGTACACGAGTATGCTTCGGGAGAAGCTCGTCGAGGCGCACGGCGAGATCGAGACTTTTAAGTTCTCGGGTGAAACGGCCGAGCCCGCAATGGTGCTCGATGAGTGCCGATCGTTTGGGCTGATGGCCAGTCATAAGCTGGTGATTGTTGATGAGGCGGATCAGTTTGTGAAGGCCGACACGCGCCCGATGCTCGAGCGGTATGCCCAGAACCCGTCCGAGCAGGCAACGCTGGTGCTTCGTGGGGCGAAGTGGAACAAGGGCAAGCTCGATGATGCGATTGCACAGGCGGGATTGATTCTGCGTTGTGATGATGTCGAGCCCGCGGTGGCGGTGCGGTGGGCGCAGGCGCGGGCGGGCAAGGCGTATGAATCGTCGATTGATCCGCGGGCGGCGTCGGCGCTCGTCGAACGGCTGGGTGCGGATCTGGGCAAGATCGATTCTGAACTGAGCAAACTCGCGACGGCTGCGGGGAAGGGCAATGCGATCACCATCGAGTTGATCGTTGAGTTGGTGGGGATGACGCGCGAGGATGATGTGTGGGCGATTCAGGAGGTGCTGCTCTGTGGCGACGCGACGCGGACACTCAAGGAGTTGCATGTGATCCTCAATAACTCGGGCAAGGGCACGCATGTGCCCGTTTCGTTTGCGTGCTGTGATCTGGCTCGCAAGTTGATGGGGATCGCCCAGGGGATGGAGCAGGGGCTCAATGCCAATGCGTTGGCCAAGGAGATGAAGCTGTGGGGGCCCAGCCGAGACCCGATCATGCACGCAGCCAGGCGGGTGGGGGCGATGCGGGCGCGGAAGTTGTTTGATGAGTGTGTGCGGGCGGATGTTGCGCTCAAGAGTTCGATGGGGACGCCGATGCGGACGCTGGAGATGTTGGCGCTGTCGTTTTCGAGGATCAGCCGATAGGCGGGTTGGCCAGCGATGGTGATCGGTGGGTGGAAATGTGGACGATCTGGGCGGGGGTGGTCGATAGTATGAGGTTGCGATCTCGGGCAGGATGCCCGGTTTGGGATGAATCTGAGCAGGAGGCTCGACGGGTGCACAACTCACAATACAACTCACAGCACAACTCACAATACAAATTTCGACAGCGGGCGGGCATGCTTGGGATGCGGGCAGCGTTGGGGCTCGGTGTGGCGGCTATTTTGGTGGTTCCGGGGTGCAAGTCGGCGGGGCCCAAGCGTGCGGACACGGAGAAGCCGGTAAACACGACGCTGAGCAACATCACGGGGGAGGATGATGGGCTCGCGTTGCCTGCTGGTGATGAGTTGATGAGCCGGGATGATGATGAGTTCGGGTCGGTGCGGGATCAGATCGAGGAATCGGCGCGTCAGTTGAGCGTGTACTTTGCGAACCTGGAGATTGATGGGCCTGGCCCGGCCCGTGAGCAGGCTCAGCCGATTGCTCAGCCGAGGGTTGAGCGAGTGAATCAACCCGTGAGTCAAGCTGTGAGTCAATCTACAAACGAGTTGATCAATCAATCGGTCAATGATGAAGTCGTTGAAGCTGACGATGGCGAGGTGCGGGTGTCGCTCTTGGGAGCGGGCGGGCAAGATCAACCCGATGAATCGGTGCAGGTGGCGGGGGTTGATCCGGCATCAGGACTGGCCGAGCTCGTTGAGGCTGGCGAGCCGATCGAGCCCGCAGCGTTGATCGAGCAGGACCCTGAGATGCGTAAGGAGCAGCTGGCCAAGGAGTTGGCGTCGATTCTGGCGACTCTGGCGAGCACAAGCGATGATCCCGGCTCGGCAGCATTGGCGTTGGCGAGTCTGGAGATGGTATTGCCCGAAGGGTCAGAAGCATTGTTCGATCAGGGTGTGCTTTCTGATGCGGAGCGGACTTCGCTCGAGGCGGCGCGTGCGTTTTTGCGATCGCTGTCTTCGGAGGGTTCGATCGCGAGCCCGGCTGCGGTGGCGAGCGAGCTCGAAGCGATCCAGGCGAAGCTTGCGGATTGGTCGGGGGTCACGATCAAGAAGGCAGCGTTGTGTACACGGGTTGATGGGTATGGGTGGTATGAGACCTTCCCGTCGTATCGGTTTGTTGCGGGCAGGGCGCAGCCTGTGATTGTGTATGTGGAGCTCGAGCGGTTTGCCCAGCGTGAGTTTGTCGGCCCGGATGGTCAGGCTCGGTATGAGACGAAGCTCTCGCAGCGACTCGAGTTGTACCATGTTGCGGATGACTTGAATACTTGGAATCGACAGGCCGAGACGGTGACGGGGGAGACGCGCAATCGGCTTCGGGACTACTACCTGACGAACAAGGTGACACTGCCTGCGAATCTTGGGGTGGGGCGGTACCACTTGAAGGTGGTGATGCGTGATATTATTGGTGAGCGGGTGGCCGAGACGATTATCCCGATCGAGATCGTCGCAAGATAACTGCTGCTTGGCGGATGGGTTGCAAGTGTGCGATGTGCCTGTTGTGTGTCAAAAAAGATAGCAGCCCTGGGACCTACCTCTCTCCACAAAAGAGTCCCAAAGCTGCCATCGTGAGGACTCAGCGTACAGAATCGAGCGATGAGATGCAACTGTTTCCATGGGTGTTTCGTGTGGAATTGCTTGAATTCGACACAGTTTTTGTCCCTGGGGTCTTTTCCGGGGTGTGGAGCGATCTGCGAAACCGCTTGTTGGTAAGATGGGTAGTTTGGTGTGTGTGATTTGTCCACAGCGCGTTGTTCGCGATGGGCTAGAATCGGAAGCGATGTGTGCAATGAATGAACAATCTGGGCGGGGAAACGGCAGGGCAACTCGGTCTGGTGGGGGCAGTTCGGCGTATCCCGGTGCGGTGCGCGAGTTGATCGAGCAGCTGAGCAAGCTCCCCGGGATCGGGGCGCGCTCGGCGGAGCGATTGGCGTTTCATGTGCTCAAGTCAGACATGGATTCGGCGATGGCGCTTTCGGAAGCGATCGCGTTGGTGAAGCAGACGGTGGGGCATTGCCGGGTGTGTTTTAATCTCTGCGATGGGGAGGTGTGTTCGATTTGTGATGATCCTGAGCGGGATCATGGGCGGGTGTTGGTGGTGGAGCAGCCTAAGGATCTGATCGCGTTGGAGCAGACGGGGATGTATCGCGGGCTGTATCATGTGCTGATGGGGAGGCTCTCGCCTCTCGATGGGATCGGGCCCAGTGATCTGACGATCGAGGGGTTGTTTGATCGGATTCAGGGGGTCGATCAAGCGACGATTGTTGAAGTGGTGCTCGGGTTGAATCCAACAGTCGAAGGCGACGGGACCGCGCTGTATCTGGCATCGGAACTCAAGAAGATCGGGGTGCGGGTCAGTCGGCTTGCGCGGGGGTTGCCCAGCGGCGGGTCGCTTGAATACGCCAACAAGGCGGTGCTCGCCGATGCGATTCTCGGGCGACAGGAGATGGGATAATCCCCGATTTTCGGCTTGCCAACGGAGAAAATCGAGGAACTTGCGTTGATCTCTCGGCTGATAGGCCGATTGATACGGATAGTGATAGAGGAACGGCGTGTTCCTTGTGTGTGTTCCTTTTTGTGTAGATTACTCGTGTGACCTGAGTCTTATTCATGCGTTTCCAGACCTCCCAACAGATGAAGCTCGGGCAGCAGATGAAGCTGGCGCCGCGGATGATCCAGTCGATGGAGATCCTGCAGATGCCTTTGGCCGAGTTGTGCGAGCGGATCGAGCAGGAACTTGAATCGAATCCAACGATCGAGCTGACGGAGATCGACCCTTCGCTTGAGGTCCGTTCCGAAGAGGGCGGGTCGTCTGCCGATCAGGAGCTGAGCATTGATCCTGAGAGCGCATCGGACTTTGCTCGGCTCGATGAGTACACCGCGGCGAACCCTGATGCAGCCGAAAATACCTATTCCGATTCGAAGATGACGCGGGACTTTGACGATCTGCCTCGGACTCGATCGACTTCGGGTGAGCGCGACGCGAAGATGGACGCGATGGCCAGTGCGCCGGCGCGGGCGGCTTCGCTGACGGATCAGTTGTTGGATCAGTGGTCATTGGTGGATATCGACGATCGGATCAAGGTGCTCGGCGAGGTGCTGATCCAGGGTTTGGATGAAGACGGATACCTTCGGGCACCGTTCGAGGAGGTCGCGGATCGGGCGTCCGAGCGGGTCAAGGCTTTGGAACCCAGCGAGGCGGATTGGGAACTCGCGCTCCAGGCGGTGCAGCTGCTCTTGGAGCCTGCGGGAGTGGGTGCGCGCGATGCGAAGGAATGCTTGTTGATCCAGATCGACGCGCTGGCCGATCGGCTTGGGGAGGATCGCGACGATGAGATCACGGTTTCGCAAGAGGGCATCGAGATCGCGACTCGGCTCGTCGCGGAGTTCTTTGATGAACTGATGAAGAACAAGCTGCCCAAGGTGGCAGCCAAGTCCGGGCTTGATCTCGACGAGATTAACATCGGGATCAACCTGCTCAAGCGATTGAGTCTCTCGCCCGCCCGCAGGCTGGTGACTGACGCGCCCTCGGTGGTGATCCCCGATGGGATTGTGGAATATGACGAAGAGAACGATCGGTACTTCGCGTACCTGAGCGATGGTCGGCTGCCTGATGTGCAGATCAACAAGGAATACGCCAAGATGTCGGCGGACAAAGGCGTGCCCGATGCGGATCGGACTTTTTTGAAGAAGAATCTCTCGAATGCGCAGTGGCTGATTGATGCGGTCGGGCAACGGAGGCATACTTTGCTGCGAGTGATCAACGCGGTGGTCGATGAGCAGCGGGACTACTTTGATTACGGGCCCGAAGCCTTGAAGCCGTTGCCTATGAAGACGATTTCGGATCGGCTCGGGATTCATGTGGCCACGGTGTCGCGGGCGGTGAGCGAGAAATACATCATGACTCCAAGGGGTGTGGTGGCGTTGCGTGGGTTCTTTTCGGGCGGGTTGGCGACGGATTCGGGCGAGGATGTTTCGTCGAACTCGGTGAAGGCGACGATCGGCGAGTTGATCGAAGGCGAGGATAAGGGCAAGCCTTTGTCGGACGAGAAGATTGTCAGCGCCCTCAAAGAACGAGGCATCGAGATCGCGCGAAGGACGGTGGCGAAGTATCGGGACCAGCTCGGGATTCCGACAGCGCGGATGCGGAAGCAGTTTTAGTGCAGTGAGCCTCGGGCTCTGTTGTAATTAAAAACAAACAATATATCGCTGTGTGGATAAGTGGCGATTGTTCATTGCGCTTTCGATTGTCGTCAAAATATATTCTATTTGACTGATTGATTGATGGAACGGTGTGTTTTTGTTCTCCTACTTCGATGTCTCCTGCTTTTGTGGGCTTGGCGTCTTGGCACACAGGGTTTCTACTTTGTAATCTTCTGCTTCCTGAGGGGTTGTTGCTGCGGTGCAAGTGCGTTGAGTGCTTGCTTTGTGGTGTGTTGTGGTCTTTGGTGTAGTTGTGAAAGGAAATGCTCGTGATGGTACAGAAGATGAGACACAAAAATGTGGCGTTTGCGCTCTTGGCAGCATTGCCGGCGATGGGGCTTGCAGATATTTGGTTTACGCACGACACCGGTGTGCTCGCGTTGCCACCTGGCCCAGCCAATGGCGTCTTTGCTCAGCCTGATGTGCAGGATGTGTTTTATTCGACAGCGTATATTCGTACGGCACCCGGTCCAAATGTTGGTAATGCGTTAATACTTGATAATCCGGCGATTTTGGGGTTATTGGATGGGGATAATATTGATGCGATTCACCACGAGCTTCGACCGCTTGGTCAGACGGGTTCAAACTATTTCCCAGCCTTTGTATTTAGTGTGAATAAGGGTGATCAAGGCTTGGCGGGAACAGCTGTTCGTGGGCAGGTGCCTGACAATGCTGGCGATTTGTATGAATCGAACGGGTTTGGATACAATGTGCTCGATATCAACGAGAACCAGTTTGGGCTTGCGCTGGGTGCGACGGTCGATACGGATGGGTATTTTTTGACACCTGCCTCTGAGGTGAATCGGAATGGGTGGATTTATTTTTCGCTTACTCCGGGATCGCCGACACTGACGGCACTTGGCGCGAGCCCCGCCGATATTTTGTCTGCACAGATCGGTGGGACGCCAAGGATCAGTATTCTTGCGACTGATATCGGGCTCGATCCGCTTGACGATGATGTCGATGGAATGGTGATACTCAATGGGATTGATGGGAATGGAGATGGGCAGTTCTGGGATATGGCTCCGGGTGATGTGTTCCCGATGGTTGTGTTTTCGGTATCGCCAAACTCCTACGGGCTGCCCAATACGGGCGTGAGCGCTGAGCGGGCGGTTGATTTCCCTGTTGGTGGCGACATTTATTTTTCGATAGGAAATCAGCAGAACTTCTTGTTCATGGACGACGGGCAGTATGGTCTGGGTCTTCAAGATCGCGATGATGTAGACGGGCTTGACCTGCCTTCGATGGCGGTGCCTGAGGGCACTGTCGGCGGCGGGATCATCCCTCCGGGTACGCCGTTCTCGGGTGGTGCATCAACCCCGGGGGCTCCCGGCACGCCCGGCGGGCCTGCGCTCCCTCCTCCGGGAGGAACGGGTGGACCTGGCGGGTGTACCCCTGTCGGGAGTATTCGGTTTGGGCTTTGTGTTTCGCAAAACTCTTCGGGGTACTGTTTCATCTCAATCAAAGTATTCCTTTCATGTCGGACACCCGGCGGCCCAACCTCACTCACGGCGGGGCCGATTTTAGTGCCATGTGATGATGGAGATGCGAGCAATGGATCGGAGGTTGTCGCTGCGGTGACGGCGTTGATGAATGCACTCAACGGTTTGAAGATCCCCAGCGGACCAGATGCTGGCAAGCCGGTGTTTGCCGGTGGCGGTGCGGTGAATACCTTCCCTCCCGGGGGAGCTCCAACACATGCCAACGGCACGCTCACGGTCAATGGTGCGTTGACTGATTGTAAGGTGACCGGATTCGCTACTCTTGCAGGCGGGTGCTACTGCTACACACAGAATGTGAAGACTGCGAAGTGGGATAATGTGACCAAGTCCATCGTCGATTGGGACGAGCCTTCGAAGGTCACCTTCGGGATCGATGAAGATGCGATGGCGGGCGTGTTCATGATGCAGTTCACTCAGGACGAAGTGCCCTACATGGTCGATACCCCTGCTGGAACCCCGGCAGAGGTCTCTGCATACCTTGCTCAATACTTCAGCGATCTGGGATATAAGACCGGTGTCAAGGCTGACGGGATGGGTGTTGAGTTCTTGTTTGATCCGTTTGGTCTTCCGATGTCCGAGATATGGGGTGCCGGTTTCGCTGAAGGCGGCACTGGTTTTACAAGCCTGAAGGTGAAAGCGATCGACAAACTGGTTGCTGGATGCTTGGGCGATTTGAATGGAGACCGAGTTGTTGACCAACTCGATTTGATCCAGTTCTTCGACATGGAAGGGCGTCCAGAGAACAACGGACTGCTCGACTTTGATCAGTCGGGTTCTGTTGATTACTTTGACCTGAGCATATTGATCTCAGGGCTTGGAGGATGTCAATAAACGATTGAGTATTTGATCGACTCTTTGCTACGCAGCCCAGATTTCTGGGCTGCGTTTTTATAGTCTTATCATGACCCGGCGAGTTTGCGGACGGTGAAGTCGAAGTTGCGGACGAGGGCAGTCAAGACGGCGTAGACGACGGCGAGGTAGATGCCGGCGCTGATCAGGGCGCCGATGGCTAGGGAGATGCGGGCGGTGTTGAGCCCGGTTGGGGAGGAGTTGACGGTTTCGTCTAATCGGGTGACGGGGGAGATAAGGGCGTCGAGTAAACTCGCTGGCGAGAGGGCGGTCAGGGCAGGGCCCACGACGGGCATGTCGGAGCCCGAGGCCCACCCGCAGAGCCCGAGGATGCCCGAGGTGATGAAGACGACAGCGACGGTGCCGACGACTGAACTGAGGGTGCCTTTGGATTTGAGCGACCAGTGGAGCCCGATCATCACGCAGAAGGCGATGAAGGGGATCAGAAGGATGGCAGCCAAGAGCCCGGCTTCGGGGAGGACGACGGGGACTTCGACTGAGCCGCCGGCGGGGATTTTGTGGGTGTAATGGGCGAGTTTGTCTTTGCCGAGCCCGCCGACGAGGGAATAGAGCCCGGCGACGCCGACGGTGAAGACGGGGACCGCGATCAGAGGGAGGAGATACGAGACTAAGCCTCGGAGTTTGCCCGCGAGGTACATCTTTGGGGTGATGGGGGTGGTGAGGATGAGATCGAGCGTGCCGTCCTCTCGCTCGCCCGCCACGGCGGTGGCAGCCATGTTCACGGCGACGAGGGCGATGAGGAAAACCTCGGTGAAAGCGAGGGACTTGATGATGAACTGGAAGTCGGCGGTGTTGAGTTTGCCGATGTGGTAGAAGATGACGGTGGCGAGTGCGACGAGTGCGCCGAGCCCAACGAATGACCATCGGAGGATGATGCGGACGAAGGTGGCGTTGCGCGAGGCGGCTTCGCGCCAGGCGATGGGGTTGGACCAGACATGGCGTGGGGGGCGGTGTTCGACATTGGCTGCGCCGAGTTTGAAGAGTCGGCGGTACCAGGGGATGCCCGATGAGCCGTTGGCGACTTGCTTGAGCCCGCCGGTGCGGACGGTGAGGGTTGATGCGCCCACGAGGAGTGCGGAGATGACGATCGAGAAGGTGCTCCATGCGGTTGCTGGGGTGGCGAGCATGAATCCTTTGAGCCCGGCGTAGGCTGAGGGATCGGCGGAGGGATAGGCGGTGGGGGAGAGGAGCGAGCGGATGGCGAGGAAGGGGTTGAGGGCGGTGAGCCAGGTGACACCTGAGCCGTTGGGGCCCATGCCAAAGCCGCGAGAACTGAGCCAGGCGTCGATGGCGATGGTGGTGGCGATGTAGGTGACGACGGAGACATAGAAGGTGAAGACGGCCCGTTGCCCGACGAGTCTTGACACGGAGAGCGAGATGGCGATCGCGCCCACGAGGATGGCGGCTCCGGCGGAGACGATGTAGGAGTTGATGATGGATGAGCCGGGCACGCCGCCGAAGAACTGGGTGAGGGCGAATAAAGGGAGCGATGCGAAGAGCAGGGCGAGGACGAAGAAGAGTCTACCGAGCAGATTGCCCAGGACGATTTCGAGTTTGGACATCGGCGTGGTGAGGAGGATGTCCCATGTCTTTGGGTTCGCTTCTTGTGCGATCGCACCGGCCATGAAAACGGGCGAGAGGATGCAGATGAGCCCGACCTGGAGATAGGCGATCCATGCGAAACTTGTCGCGCCCGCCGAAGCGAGTTCGCGGTAGGAGACATTGCCGCCCGGGGTGTTGCCGAGCATGGCCCAGAGGAGGACGAGGATGAGGACAGCGAGGTACGCGCTGCGGACATAGAGATGCTTGTTCCGACGCGAGGCGTTCTGCACCAATCGCACCGCGATGGGGTTCATGGGGCCGAGTCGTAATAACCAACGGAGGAATATGGGCATGGGGAGAGTTTAGCAGGGAAATGATGGTTCATGTATAGGTATGGTTTTGGGAGGGGGTTGGTTGCATGGATGTAAGAAAAAACCGCTCCCTGACGGTCGCGGCTCGTTTGGTTTGGATGGAATCGAACTCGATCAGTTCGACTTGGACTCGGCTTCTTCAGCCTTGGAATCGCTGGCTTCGTCGGTTTCCTCAGCGGGTGCTTCGGGTGGGGCGATGAAGGAGGAGTCGAAGGAGAGGAACTCGTCTTCGCCCTTGCGGGTGGCTTTGAGGAGATTCTTCTCGTGGAGTTCGCCCGAGAGAAGCATCTCGGAGAGCGGGTCTTCGATGAAGGTGCCGATGGCTCGGCGGAGCGGGCGGGCGCCATAATCGGGGTTGTAGCCCTTGTCGATCAGGAAATCCTTGGCGGCTTGATCGAGCTCGAAAGAGAACCCTTGCAAGGTGAGTCGCTCGGCGACCTTGGCGACTTCGAACTCGACGATCGAGACCAGGTCGTCCTTGGTCAAAGGCTTGAACACGATGACATCGTCGAGTCGGTTGATGAACTCTGGGCGGAAGAACCGCTCGATTTCTTTCATCAGGACTGACTTGATGGAATCGAACTTATCGTCGGAGGTGTGCTTGCCGAACCCGAACCCGCCGCCGCCCTTGATGAGGTCTGCGCCGATGTTGCTGGTCATGATGAGCACGGTGTTGCGGAAATCGACATGACGCCCGAAGGAGTCGGTGAGTCGCCCCTCTTCCATGATTTGGAGGAGCATGTTGAAGACATCTGGATGGGCCTTTTCGACTTCGTCGAGCAGGACGACTGAGTATGGTCGCCGACGGATCGCTTCGGTGAGCTGTCCGCCTTCTTCATACCCGACATACCCGGGAGGCGCGCCGACGAGCCGCGAAACGGTGTGCTTCTCCATGTACTCGGACATGTCGAGATGGATGAGCGAATCGGCGTTGCCGAACATGAACTCGGCGAGTGCCTTGGAGAGCAAAGTCTTGCCCACACCCGACGGACCCACAAAGATGAAGCTGCCCATTGGACGCTTTGGATCTTTGAGCCCGGCGCGGGCGCGTCGGATGGCTTTGGAGATGACCTTGATCGCGTCGTCTTGGGAGATGACGGTTTTGTGGAGCTCGTCTTCGAGCTTGAGGAGGCGGGCGGCTTCTTCCTTCTCGAGTTTTTGCAAAGGCACGCCGGTCATCTTGGAGACGACTTCGCGGATGATTTCTTCATCGACGACGCCTGCGGATTCTTGCTGCTTGGCGCGCCACTCGGTCTGGATTTCTTCCTTCTTCTTACGCATCTGCTCGGCCTGGTCGCGCAGCTCGGCAGCCTTCTCGTAATCAGCACCCTTGACGGCTTCGTCCTTGGCGACTGAGAGCCGCTCGATGTCGGCCTCGATGTCAGCGAGGTTCGGAGGCTTGCGCATGGATTTGATCCGCACACGAGCGCCGGCTTCGTCGAGGACATCAATGGACTTGTCGGGCTGGACACGCCCGGTGATGTAGCGATCCGAGAGCTCGACGGCTGCGACGAGGGCATCGTCGGTGATGTCCACGCGGTGATGCTCTTCGTACTTGTCGCGGATGCCTTTGAGGATTTCGATGGATTCGGCAGCACTCGGTGGGTCAACCGGGATGGACTGGAATCGACGGGCAAGGGCGGCGTCTTTTTCGATGTACTTGCGGTACTCATCGAAGGTGGTCGCACCGATGCACTGGATCTCGCCTCTTGCCATCGCGGGCTTGAGGACATTGGACGCGTCGATCGCGCCCTCTGCGCCGCCTGCACCGACCAAGGTGTGGAGCTCGTCGATGAAGAGGATGACATTGCCCGCTCGGCGGACTTCGTTCATCACTGCTTTGATGCGTTCTTCGAACTGCCCGCGGTACTTGGTGCCCGCGACCATCATCGCCAGGTCAAGGACAACGACGCGCTTGTCGTGGAGGATGTCGGGGACTTCCTGCGAGACGATGCGCTGGGCGAGCCCTTCGATGATCGCGGTCTTGCCCACGCCCGCTTCGCCCAAGAGCACCGGGTTGTTCTTGGTGCGTCGGCAGAGGATCTGGGTCAGGCGTTCGATTTCTTGGGATCGCCCGATGACGGGATCGAGTTGAGAATCGATGGCGAGCTGGGTGAGATCGCGCCCGAAGGAATCGAGTGCGGGGGTTTTGGACTTGCCCTTGGGCTTGGATGATGAGCCTGATTCAGAGTGCCCGCCTGCTGCCATTTCAGAGTCGGCTTCGGCGCCAGCGCCGAGCAGGTTGAGGACTTCCTCGCGGACATCTTCGAGTTTGAGCCCCAGGTTCATCAAGACTTGTGCAGCGACGCCGTCGTGTTCACGCAAAAGGCCCAGCAGGATATGCTCGGTGCCCACATAGTTGTGGTTGAGATTTCGTGCCTCTTCGATGGCGTATTCGATGACCTTCTTGGCGCGGGGGGTCTGTGGGAGCTTGCCCATAGTGACCATCTCAGGGCCAGCACGGACGAGTTTTTCGACCTCGAGGCGGACCTTGCGGAGATCAACATCGAGGTTTTTGAGCACATTGGCGCCCACGCCTGAGCCCTCTTTGACGAGCCCGAGCAGGATATGCTCGGTCCCGATGTATTCATGGTTGAAGCGTTGGGCTTCCTGGTTGGCCAGGGCCATCACTTTGCGGGCTCGATCGGTGAATCGTTCAAACATGCTTCTTCTCCCGCTGACCGATTCCTGCGAACCGATCAGCATTTTGACGCATCTGCGCCGTCCATTTGGGCCAGTGACCTACGAGTACAACTCCGCTGGCCCCGATTGTGTTCGTATGAAATCGTTCTTGGGATCGGGATGATCCCGATCTCGGTCAAATTCATACGATTCTACATGTGTATCGGCTGCATCGGGCGTGCCAGTTCGATCTGAGAGGAAAAGTCAGTGAATATCGAGGTAATGGTTGGCTGTTGCTGGGTTTATGGCGTTCGTGATGGGCCCGGCGCCCACCCGATCAGGCAGGTGGAGCGCAAAGTCTGTCATTCCGGCAGGAAAGTTGGTTGGGCGGGGCGTGGGGATTCGGGTTGAGCCGCACCCGGTGCGGTGAAATGTCGATACACGCGCTATAGTCAGATTCGGCACGAAAAAGGTGCCTACCAATGAACACAACCGCTTCTGTGCGGGTTCCCTTCGGGATAGATTTGAGGACTTTGATCATGGCAAGCAAGCACTTTGATATCGTTGTAATCGGTGGCGGGCCCGGCGGGTATGTCGGGGCAATTCGGGCGGCTCAGCTCGGATATAAGGTTGCGATCATCGAACGCGCCAAGCTTGGAGGCGTCTGCCTCAACTGGGGGTGCATCCCGTCGAAGGCGTTGATCTCCAACGCCGAGCTGATGGAAAAACTCGCCGAGCAGGAAGAATGGGGCATCTCGACGGGCGAGGTGAAGTTCGATTGGGACAAGGTCATCGGACGCTCGCGCGATGTGGCATCCAAACTCAACAAGGGTGTTGAGTATCTGATGAAGAAAAACAAGATCGAGTTCATCAACATGCACGCCAAGATCGTCAAGGCCGGCCCAAAGGTGACGATTGAGTTGCGAGATTGTGAACTCAATGAAGAACTTACACCATCGCCTGTGAAGGTCAACGCGGCGAAAGAAACAATTACTTGTGACAAGGTGATTATTGCAACGGGCGCGGTGGCGCGGGATTTGCCGTTTGCCAAGTTCGATGGCGATAAGGTCTGGGGCGCGCGCGAAGCGATGAACAATACCGATCGCCCCGAGAAGTTGATTATTGTCGGGGCCGGCGCGATCGGGATGGAGTTTGGGTATGTCTACAAAAACTTTGGCACCGAGGTGACGATTATCGAGATGTTGGATCGGCTGGTGCCCGTCGAGGACGAGCAGGTCGGCAAAGAGATGACCAAAATCTACAAGAAGCACGGGTTCAATGTCAAGGTCAAGACCGGCGTGATGGATGTGGATACCAAAGGCAAAGGCGTCAAGGTGACGGTCGCGCCGATCGGCAAGGACGGCAAGCCTGATGCGAGCAAGAAAGAAGTGCTCGAAGCCGACAAGGTGCTCTTGGCGATCGGGGTCGGTGGACGGTTCGATGGACTGTTTGATGAATCGCTCGGGCTCGAAACCGTGCGTGGGCATATCAAGACGGACTATGTGCCTCTGAGCGACGATGCGCCATCCGAGCCCAAAGCACTTGATTACAAGACCAATCTGCCCGGCGTGTATGCGATCGGCGATGTGATCGGCCCGCCTTGGCTTGCGCATGTGGCTGGGGAAGAGGCGGTCTTGTGTGTCGAACGATTCGCATTCAAGGACGGCAAGGCCAAGCACGATCCGATCCCGATGGACTACACCGTGATCCCCGGGTGCACCTACTGCCACCCGCAGGTCGGATCCGTCGGCTACACCGAGCAGGCGCTCAAGGCGCAGGGCTTGAAGAAGGGCCAAGACTATGAGGTTGGCGTGTTCAACAACAGCGCGCTGGGCAAGGCGATCGCGACGAGGCACACCGAAGGGTTTGTCAAGATCATCCGCGGGCTCCCCCGAGGCGAGATCCTTGGCACGCATATCCTCGGCGATCAGGCGACCGAACTCATCGCCGAGATGTCGCTGGCGAGAAGGCTCGAAGCAACGACCGAAGAGATCATCGCGACGGTGCATGCCCATCCAACCATGCACGAAGCGGTGCGCGAGGCGGCGCTGGCGTCTGAGGGGCGTGTGATCAACTCGTAGACAATAAAGCCTGGAACCGTTCAGTTTACAATCTGTTGATTGTGATTTTGGTATTTTTCAATGAGCATGTTGCCGATCCGTCCTGCGGTGTCGGCAGCGGTGTTTTGTCGGTCGATGACTTCCATGATAATTGCACCTTGCATGAGTAGTCCGAACTCTTGTGCAAAGGTTTCTGGGGTGTTGAGCCCTGCGCGGATCGCCAGATCGTGGACGATTGTGCGGAGTCCATCGACATTCTTCCACGCCGCCTGGTGGCAGGGGTCGTTGGGGTCTGGGAACTCGGAGCAGGCGTGGATGAAGAGGCAGCCGTTGAATGTGATGTTGTCGAACCAATCTCGCCAGAGAGCCCATATTTCGCAGAGTTGGTCGATCGGGTCGTCGCCGGCGCGTTCTTGGAGGAGTTCGGGGAGTCTTTTTCGCCAGCTTTCATCTCGGCGTTCGATGCAGGCGAGTGCGAGGGCCTCTTTGCTTTCGAAGTATTTATAGAAGGTGGTTTTGGTTGTACCAACCTCTTGGAGGATGCGATCAAGCCCCAGCGCGTGGAAGCCGTGCTGATAGAACAAGTCGAGCCCTGCAGCGATGAGATTCTCTCGTGTATTTGATGGTTTCATGCTTGGTGTATCGACAGGGTAGAGGCTGCGAAAGAAATTAAATGGGCGTTGACCGCAAGTCAACGGGGGTTGACTTCAAGTCACTCGTTTTTTGTTGGTCGTTTTGCATAATGGTGTATCCTTATAGGATATTCACTACGGGTATTGTTATCTAGACACACCAGCGAACGGAGACGGATATGGCACGACACACACATTTTTCCCTTGTTTTTGTATCACTCGCAAGCACGGCTGTTGCCGGGCATGCGTCTGGGCAGGGTTGTGATTCATCGGATATCTTTGGGCCTGTCCTGCAAACGCTTGGCACAGGACAACAGCCTTTGGGTATCGCTCTGGGTGATTATAACAATGACGGGTTGCTCGATGTGGGCGTCGCCAATAGTGGATCAACTTCATTTCGGGCTTTTCGCGGGATCGGCGGGGGGATGTTCGGGCTTTTGACATCGCTCGGTGCCACTGCGTACAACACTGGTGTTATCTTTGGCGATACGACAGGCGATGGGATTGATGACATTGTTCTAATTGGAGACGATGATGTCTCGTTTCAGGAGGATGGACAGCTCGTGAGTGCTCGGAGTTTAGGCTTTGGCACATTTGAGTTTGTGAGTTTGGAAGCCACGCAAACGCGTGAGGCCACCGATATTCGTTTGGCGGACCTAAACGACGATGGTATCCTCGACGCTGTGGTCGCTGGGTCGAGCGGGGCGGCCAATCCCGGGGTGAGTATTCTCTTTGGAGATGGGGGTGGGCAGTTCGGGAATCCATCGATCCTCTTTTCACCATCAGGCAGAGGTTCGCTTGCTGTCGGCGATATCAATAATGATGGTGTGCTCGACATTGTGACTTCTGGATTTGATAGCGGCTCTATCGGAGTTCATATCGGGCTCGGCGGGGCTACATTTGCCGACGAGGTCAGTCTCTTTCCGGTGGGAGGGCGACGGGTCGAACTTGCGGATATGAACAACGATGGCAATCTCGATATTGTCTCCTGCACCACGAACATGGCGCAGGTTTTGCTTGGCAATGGTGATGGTTCGTTTGGAGGAGCGATCCAGTCCCTGGGCGCACCTGGGAGTAATGGCTCGGCTTTGGCGGTTGGTGATCTCAACGGCGATGGGAACCAGGATGTTGTTATTGCAGATACAGTCTATTTTCGTGGCACCGACCAGAGCTTTGGGAATGATTCAATCACCGTTTTCTTTGGCAATGGGGACGGGACGATGGAGCCCGGATCGAGTTATCCAACGCTGAGCCAGCCGACGAGTGTGAAACTTGGTGACTTTGATGGCGATGGTGATCTCGATGTGATTTATTCCAGCCGAGGGAGCAACTCGTTGCAGATTCGCTTGAACCAGTGCATCGTGGGCCCGACTATCGCTGTCCAGCCCGCCGCGTTGACGGTGGTGGACGCAGGGTCTCAAGCGACATTGAGTGTGGTGCTTGGGGATGTTGGGCGCCCGCCGATTAGTTTTCAGTGGATGCGCAATGGCGAGCCGATGAGCGATGGCGGGACGATCAGCGGCACCACGACTGATACGCTGAGCATCAGCGAAGCGACGAGTGTAGATTCTGATGTGTATACGGTGGTGGTGACAAACGAAGGCGGACAAATGACGAGTGATCCAGGTGGACTCTTAGTACGCCAGTTGTGTATCGCGGATATGAACAATGATGGTTCGCTCAACTTCTTTGATATCTCTGCCTTCCTCGCAGCATTCAGTGCTGGGTGTCCGTGAGGGGTATAGCCGGGGGATAAAAAACTTGAGTTGAAGCGGATTTTGTCATTGTGGAATAGTGGGCGTTGCTGTAGAATTGCCCTCACGCACAGGTTCTTGCTCGATATGTACACTTGAACCTCAAAGGACACACATCATGACGAATCTGTTCAATGCTCGCACGCTCGCGGCGATGGCTCTCGGTCTCTCTGCTTCTTCTGCTCTGGCAATCAACCCCGATGGGGTTATTGAGATTACTGATGGACAGTGGATATCTACTCTCGGGCTCGATCCGACCAACCAGCTCGGGCTCACACCCGGGCCTGTGGGGGGTGAGGTTGACGGTGCCGATGCGAATCCAGGCGATGCGGTCTTTGTGTTGACCGGGAGTTTGCCCGAGGGCGACTCGGCTTCGGATGTCGCGTACACGCCCGATGGGTCGATGTTTATCATCGCTCATCGAGAAACGCGCAATCTGATCCTCTGGGATGCCAATACGCTTGAGTTTGTTGGCGAGATATCTATTTCGGGAGCCGCCCAAGCGTTGGCGATTACGCCCGATGGGACCAAGGCGGTCGTTGCCAATGTGGATAATGATACGGTCTCGATTGTTGATCTGGTCGCGATGACGGAAACCGCGGTGATCCCGGTTGGCAAGAACCCGGGGGTCGTGGCGATCTCGCCTGCGGGTGATGTCGCAGCGGTGGGGATTGGGTTCGATGGGGAGGTGGTGATTATTGATATTGCCTCGGCGAGCGTGTCCGGGACGGTTCCTAATATCGGGTACAGCCTAACCCTCTCGGGCAACTTCCAAGCCCCGGCGCTTTCTTTGCAGTATTCGCGGTTCCTCTTCCTTGATGACGATCGTGTGATGAATGTCGATCAGTTCGCTGATGAGATGCAGATTATTAATGTGCGGACCGGGGTCGTGACGCGCACCACGATCGGCGATTCGCCCAGAGGCTTGGCGATCTCAGGCGATGGCTCGGTCGCGGCGATTGCCCACACCGGCTCGGCGAGACGGATCACGGTGGTTGATACCGCGACGGGCGTGGTGACCAACACGATTTCGATGCCTGAGAACTTGTTCTGGGGCACGATCACGCTCAACGGCGACGGGACCAAGTGCGTGGTGGATGTCATCAACTCGGCGCGGGTGGTTGATCTCACCACCGGCGTGGTTGGGCCTGCGCTGAGCACCGCGAGTATCAATGAGATGCTGACCACCTTCGACGGCCGCTATGCGGTTGGGGTCGGGTTCCGAGGCGTGGTGATTGACATGGTGACCGGGTCGCTCGTGAACCAGGTCAATAACATGGTGGTGCCCGAGCATGGTGCTGTTTCGCCGATCGCATACCAGATTGCGATGTGCTCTACGACCTTTGGTGATGATTTGATTGTTGCCGATGTCGAGGGGGCTGCGGGATCGTTGACGGCTTTTAAGCCAACCGGTCCTGAGGATGAGGGCGATCGTTGCCGAACAGTGGCGGTGTCGCCTGAGGGATCGCGGGTTGTGGGGGTGTCGATCTTCTCGGATAACGCGACCGTGGTGGATACACAAACCAATACAGTGATCGGGATCGCCCCGGTCGGGCAGCGTCCACATGCCGTGGCGATTACGCCCGACGGCACCAAGGCGGTCGTGGGAAACCTCGATTCGCCGTTCGCGACGGTGATTGATCTCAGCGACGCGTCAAGCACGAATGTGTCCATCTCAAACCGGGCCGGGTCGGTGGTGATTTCGCCGGATGGGCAGTATGCCTATGTCGGTGTGCTCGCCAGCGGCGATGGCGTCTGGCGGATTGATCTCGACACCATGGCTGCCAGCGGCGGGCGAATCTTCACGAGCAACATGGGCGGCGTGGGGTACAGCTTCGGGCAGAACTCGGAGATCGCGTTGAGCAACGATGGATCACGCCTGGCGGTCGCGGGGAGCTTTGATAATACGGTCACCTTCATCGACACTGACAACTGGTCGCTCATCGGCGATCTGCCCGCGGGGGACTTCCCCACAACCGTCAGTTTCTCGCCCGATGATGCTCGGATTTATGCGACGAATCTCAACAGCAACTCGATCACTGTGTATGACAACACCGGGGCCGTCCCGGTGTTCCTTCGTACAATCAGTGTCGGTATTTCGCCTTGGCATGCGATTGATGACGGGCAGGGGTCGCTCTGGGTGAATATCTGGGGCAACAACCGCGTGCGTGCTTATGACATTGTGACGGGGTCGCCTCAGGGCACGGTATCCTTCGACACCCCTGTTCTTGGGCTCAGCTTTGATGCTTCGAGCAACACCATCCGTGCTGCTCATGGGAATGTCGGGCTGACCATCGGGGGCGAGGACGGGTATCTCCATGATGAGTTCGGCACGATCACCATGATCGATGTGGCGACACTCGCAACCACTGATTTTGATCTGGGTGTGGGTCCTACAGCACTGGGGTCGAGCGCCGATGGCACGGTGCTCGCCGTCGCGGCACCGCTCGGCGATGGTGTGGCGATCCTGAACCTCAACCAGGGGTGTTCACAGGCCGACCTCAACGGCGACGGCACGCTGAACTTCTTTGATGTCAGCGCCTTCCTCAAAGCCTTCGCAGCCAATGATCCAATCGCCGATTTCACCGGTGATGGACGGTTCAACTTCTTCGATGTGAGCGCGTTCTTGGTCGTGTTCGGCGAGGGGTGCCCGTAATCGGACCTTGGACGCATCAATAAGCCGGGAAATCATTGATCTATCCACGATATTGTGCGACACTAGAGTACAAACATCGAGGAGAACATGATGACGCGGAATCAGATCGAGGTTATATGTGTGCTTGTTGCCCTTGCGGGCACAGCGATTGGGGCTGGTGCGCAGCCGACGACTTGGGACGGCGATGCGGGCGATGGGTTCTGGATTTCACAGCAGAACTGGGACACAGATACCGTCCCGGGCGCGTCATCAGAGGTGACGATCCCGAGCGATGCTGGTCAGGTGACGATCATCCTCTCGTCAGAGGCGTGCGCTTCGCTCGATTGTACCAGCTCGCTCCGCTTGACATCAGCAACGCTGACGGTTTCGGGAACGGCCAATGTTTCCAATATGATCTTCGACGGCGGCGGGTTCCTCCCAACGGTCATCACCAACGGGCAGTTCGCCATCTCGGGAAACAGCTCGTGCGCCACCGGTGAGGCACGCGGGAGTGGCACCTTCGCCAACGGCGGCACTTTCAATGCCTTCTCGTTTGGAGCCAATGGGATCAACGGAGGAGACGGGCTCAACACCGGCACTTGGAATATCCTCTCCGGCGGCGGCGGGCTCTACCTGAGCAACAACGGGTTTTTCGATAATCAAGGCACACTCACGCTCACGCCAGACGCGGTGATTACCGAATCATCCGGGCTTTTCTCCAACAGCGGCACCATCTCCCGCACGGGCGGCGGGGGATCGAGCATCATCGACTCAGGATTCACCCAGCTCGCCGGCACCATGTCGGCCAGCGGAACCGGCGCAGCGATCTCGCTGATCAGCGACGGATGGCAGATTGTCGGCGGGACACTCGAAGTGAGCAACTCGGGTCGTCTTTCGATCGGCGGAACTGATGTTGCACGCACCCGGACACTCGGCCCGAGTGCCATCACCGGCGACGGTACGGTTGATCTCTTCCCCAACAACGCCACGATTGATTGGATCAACTTCACCACCACCAATGTCTCCTCCGGCGGGCTGAATCTGTATGCGGGGACTTACAACCTCTCGGGCGATCTGACCAACAACGGGCTGATCATCGGGCGGGGTGCGTCGTTTAGCGGCACCGGATCATTCACCAACACCTCCATCGGCACGCTCGAAATCCCGCTCGGCAATGGGCTTGATTTCAAAATGAACGCGACGAGCAACGGGGCTGTCGAAGTTCGGGGATCACTCTTTATCAGCAATAACGCGGTGTTCAACCAGACATTCAATCTCACCGGCGGCGAGATTCAACTCTATGACCAGAGTGCCATCGGCACATTGAGCGCAGGGGCGCCCGGCGTGCTTCGTTCCGGCGGGACGATTCAACTCATGGGCGATGCGACGGGGACGGTGGCGTCATCCATCTCGACCCGGCTCGAAACCCAGGGCGGCAATGCGATCAATGTGAACAACGGGACGCTGATCCTGGACGGCGGCGGCTCAATTTCCAACTCATTCTTCCGACTCAAGAACAATCTATCCTCGGGAACGCTCCGATTCGAAGGCCCGCTCCATTGGAACTTTGGCGGGAGCACCCTGGTCTTCCGCATAGAAGGGGCAACCCAAGCCGAGGTCAACTTTGGTGTGATCAATAGCCCGGGCCCAACCATAAATCTTGCCAATGGTGCCGAACTCGAGCCCATGAACGGGATTACGATGAACCTCTTTTCGAGTGACTTCGCCGGAGCCGGAACGCTCAAGAACAGCGGCTTGCTCAAATGGTTCGGCGGCACGCTCGGATGCACGATGAACAACCTCAAATCAATGGAAATCGTGCCCGGAATCTTCGGAAAGACAATCACAGCCGATTTCATCAACGGGTTCTTCGATGGGTTTGTAGTTCAAAGTGCATCAATTACACTCGACGGCGGAACCATCACCAATCAAAACAACTGGACAATGGAAGGTGGCTCGTCGATCAATCCATTCGGAGCCGGTGGCACGATGCACAACGCTGGAGATCTGGTTGTGCTCGATCCGGGCGGAGCCACCCATGTCATCGGGGTTGATTTCAATAATACCAATGATGTGTTTGCCTTCGGCGGACACCTCGTGTTCACCGGCGATGTGCTCCAACTCAACCAACTCGACGGCACGCTCTCGGGTGGGCGTTGGAGTGCCGTCACCGGATCGAGCATCACTTTCCCCCGCTCGCTCGTGCAGCTGCGCGGGCCCGCTCGGCTCGAAGGCGGGCAAGCAGAGTTCCCCGATCTGCCCACGCTCCAAAGCATCGACAACGCCGGGGCTGCACGCTTGCTTGATACCGCAATCAATGGCGATCTCGGAATCTCGGGCGGCTCGACCCTCGAAGCGGCGGGGAAAGTCACCGTCAACGGCACCTATACCTCCACCGGCGGCTCGACCACCACCATCGAACCGGGCGCAACGGTTGAATCCACCGGCACGATGGAGATCGGCGATCTCGATAGTGCTGCTGACGAAATCAATCCGATCGTCGTTCTCGGTCGGCGTGGGACGCCTAGCCCGTCGATCGTGACGCCTCTGCTCGATCTCTTCGGCGGCATCCGTGTCGCCGAGACCGGCACCGGGATCGTGGCGATGCAGGGCGACCTGTTGATGCGCCCGGGCTCGAGGATGCATGTCAATCTCGTCGCCGATGGGCCGGGATCCAATACGGTCGATCAACTCGTCATTTCCGGGTCTGCAACACTCGGAGGCACCCTTGTCGTCGATGCGAGCATGTCCAACATGGCGATGGGGCAGGCAAGAACGGTGCTGACTGCAAGCGAGGGCATTTCTGGCATGTACGATCAGGTGCAGGCTGTGGGGATTCTCCCCGACCATGCCCTTGAAGCGAGTATTGTGGGCAACGAAGTCCAGATTGTCATGGTGATGACCTGCGATGCCGACTTGAACAACGACGGCTCGCTCAACTTCTTCGATGTCAGCGCATTCTTGAGTGCCTTCGCTGCCCAAGACCCCGCTGCGGACTTTACCAATGACGGAGCATTCAACTTCTTCGATGTGAGCGCGTTTCTGAGCGCCTTCGCCGCCGGGTGCCCATAAACTCGAATCGAGATCGTTGTATCTATAAAAAAGGCCGACCCTGATGGGTCGGCCTTTCTGTATGGATATCGAAACTGTTCCTTACGGACAACCCGCAGAGAAGATGCTCAGGTACGCCGAGATGTCGAAGAAGTTGAATGTTCCATCGCCGGTGATGTCCGCCGATGGATCGTTGTCGCTAAAGGCACTCAGGAATGCCGAGATATCGAAGAAGTTGAGGCTTCCGAACGGCTCGGCGAGGTCGGCTTCGTTGCAGCCGCCGATGAGTTCGTCAACCCCGACATAGACATTGTCAATCATGAATAAGCCAGTGGTGTTTGAACTCAATCGGAGACGGGCGTTGGGGATGCCGATGGCGGTGAATGGCATGTTGAGTTCGATCAGCTCTGGGTTGGTGGAAAGGTCGGCGGCGCTAATTGTGCCCACCGTCTCCCAGTTGCCGATGACATTGAACACCTCGACAAGCAACTCATCGCTGCCTGTCGCCTGGGCATCTTTCCAGGCATCAAAGCGGATGAACGCGGGGACGATCCCGAACTGGTCGAGCGGGATATCGCGTGATTCAAGCACATCGGCATCGCTCATAGCCAGAGCGAAGTTGCCGTCGGCGAAGGCGGTATCAGCGCCTTGGTTGTCGGCCCACTTGGTCTCGGTGATGAGTCCGGATTCAAAGTTGTCGGTCAGCGGGGCGGTTGAGTCGGCGAGTGTATTGACCGAGAGCGAATCGACCATCCATGCATCACCCGAGTCTGAGCCATTGGCGACGAACCGGAGTTTGACGCCGTGCCATTCGTATTCGGATGGGAGCACAAAGTCGAACCGCACGAACGCGCTCGATACGAGCCCTTCGCCGGTGACCGAGTGGATGGTGGTCCAGGTGTTTGGTGCTGTTTCCGGGTTTTCGAGGTATTGGATATCGAGTGATTCGCCGGCTTCGATGCTGCTGGCTTTGAGTTCAAACCCGAGCACCGCGTCGTCGGTGAGTGATCGCCCAGCGAGAGGGACGGTCTCGACGACATCGTTGTTGTCGATGACAAGCACCGATGATCCATCAGGTGCCTGCGCCTCGCTCGCCGAGTTCACCGAGCCGGTGGTGGCGACGAAGAGGCTCTGCCAGTCGTTATCCTCGAACGACTCGGCGATCGGTGTCAGGGTCGGACGGATATAAGTCTGCGCCAGCTCAATCGCCTGGCGCGTGTTGACGCGTCCGCGACCATAAAAATCATCACGCCCGGCTGCGCCAAGATCATCCACACTGTTGTAGAGGATGAACTGGACATCATCACCCGAGAAGTTGGGGTTGACCGAGAAGATCATCGCGCCAACGCCCGCCGCGATTGGCGAGGCGAAACTGGTGCCCGAGCTGTTGCCGTAGCCGCCGCCGCGCTGGGTCGAGCGAACGCTCGAACCCGGAGCCGCGACATCGACCGCGGCTCCAAAGTTGCTGAATCCGGATCGGTTGTCTGAAGAGGTGGTCGAGGCGACGATAACATAGTCCGGGCGGTTGGGCGAGATGTTTGAGCTTGCATTGCCCGCAGCCCAGAAGAGCAGCCCGCCTTGTGTTTTGATGTATTCGCCCGCGGTCTGGTTCGATGCAGATGTCCCGCCGGTGAAGCTCACATTGATGGCCTGTGCGCCGTTTTCCGCTGCCCATCGTGCACCTTCAACCAGATCGAACAGGCTCGCCGTGCCGTTGGTGTTATTGGTGACGCGGATGGGCATGATCGAGAAGTCCCACCCCACCCCGACAACCCCGGTGCCGTTGTTGCCCTGGGCTGCGGCGCATCCGGCGACGAATGTGCCATGCCCGAAGATATCGTCAACGAGCCCGCCGTCAACCTCTGCCCGGTTGTTCGCCGAGTTGTACCCTGGGACAAACGCAGCGACGAGGTCTGGGTGATTGTCATCGACGCCGGTATCACAGATCGCGACGGTGATACTCGAGGTGCCCGTGTGCAGGTCCCACGCAGCAGCCGATTGAATCCGTGTGTGCTGCCAGCTTGATCCGAACTGCGAATCGTTGGGGATCACGGTCGGGTAGAGCGTCCAGTTGGGCTCGACAAACTCGTATTCCCCCGTCGCCATGAGGATCGCTGCCATCTCGCCCTCGCTCATGCCCCTGGGCACATCGACGACATACTCGTTGACCATCGCGCTCGATTTGACAAGCATCGGCGAGACCCGTGCCGATGCCCGCGTGAGCGCATGGGTCTTGGGATGCACAATCAACTGCCCGGTGAAGGTTTGCTCGTTGGCGATTTCTTCAAAGACGAGAGGCGATGCGATTGCCTGCTCGATGATCCGCTCGTCGCCGGGCTGGAGGTTGAGCGAGCTCGTTGCGATCTGGGCAACGCTCTGCGCCCCGGCTTTGTTGTTGGTCGGCTGATCGGCGATCGCCATCGCCGAACCGGCTGCGATCGTAATCATCGCAGCACTCAGGGCGGTGAGGAGTCGTCTTTGGTTGGTGTTCATGTCATCATCTTTCGTGTAAGTGTTCGCTTTGAAAATCGATTATGGACAGCCTTGCGAGAACGCACCGAGGAAGTCCGAGATATCGAAGAAGTTGAATGCCCCGTCATTATTAAAATCGCCTGCACTGTCGAGGGCACTAAAGGCAGTGAGGAATGCGGAAATATCGAAGAAGTTGAGCGTGCCATCATCGTTGATGTCGGCGGGGCAATCAGGTTCTTCGACAATGAGATCATTGGTGATCGCCACGCGATCAATAAACCAAGCATCGTCCGCCTCATCACCATCGGCGCTGAACCGGAGCGCGACCGCTGCGGAATAGGCGTCAAAGGGGATGGGCATCTGATAGAGCACAAAGTTGCTTTGGTCGTTGCCATCGGATTCGATGGTGGTGAGTGTTTTCCAGTTGCCCAAGAGGTCTTTGTATTCGACCGTGAGCGTTTCGCCGTCTTCGGCACCGACATGCTCGGTGAAGAACCGGAAGTAGACGACATCGAGTGATTGCGAGAGATCAACATCGGCGCTCGTCATCGAGTCGGTGTTGTTGAGCATCGCGCTCATCGTGCCGTCGGGCTCGTTGGAGGCATCGGTCGATGCCGATGCACTGCTCGATGCCCAGTCGAGTGTGAGGGTGATCCCGTCTTCGAATCCGTCCTCCCAGGGCAATGAGTTGCCTGTAAACTCCTCGACCGAGACATCATCAATATACCAATCATCACCCGTGTCCGAACCGTTGGCGATGAACCGGAGCTTGAACTGGTTGTGCACGCCAAAGGGAGGCAGCAGCATCGAGATCGGCGTGAACGAATCCTGGTCCGTCCCGTCCGAGGTGATCGTCGTGAGGCTGGTCCATGTGTTGAGAATACTGAAATATTCAACATCGAGCGTTTCACCCGCTTCAACCCCGCGGTGCTCGATGGCGAACCGGATGCTCGCGGGCGTGCCGCCAAGGAACGCCGTGCGCATCGCGATGGTCTCGATCGAATCGGTATCATCGAGATTCATGCTGTACGCCCCGGAAGGCTCGTTGACCGCGTCTTGCGAGACATCAACCTCGCCGACGGGGTTGCGCCACTGGCTCGAAAGCGTCGCATCAGGGAAGACATCGGCGAACGGCAGGTTCGTGATCGAAATGCCGAACATCGCGTCTTCGACGCTCCGCCGAACATTGATCCGTCCCCACCCGGTCTGGTCATCCTCGCCGATGGCCTGTTTATCATCGCACGAGTTGAGCAAGATAAACTCGACCTCGTCGGCGCTCAGCGCCGGGTTGGCATCGTGGATCAGCATCAGGGTCGCCGCGGTGATCGGCGAGGAGAAACTCGTGCCGGTGGTGTATGAATACCCGCCCGAGTTGTTGGTTGATCGGATTTGTACTCCCGGTGCGATGCAATCGATCCCGACCCCGGTATGCGACCAGCTCACCCAGCTATCCGACTGGCCCGATGCCCCGACGATGGTGACATCCTCCCAGTCGTTGACTTGGTTGGCGAGCCCGTCGTTGCCGGCAGCGAAGACCAAGAGGTGCCCTTCGAGCCGAAGGTGCCCGCCGGTGGATCGGGTCGCCGAGTCTTCAGCCCCGCCGAACGAGCAGTTCGATGTGTAGGCCCCGTTGTCCGATGCCCATCGTGCGCCTTCGAGGATATCGGAGAGGAACGCGCTGCCATTGTTTGCGTTGGACACCCGCACAGGCATGATTCCAAAGTTCCATCCGACCCCCGCCACGCCGGTACCGTTATTCCCGATCGCCGCCGCCGCCCCGGCGACGAGTGTGCCGTGGGTGTTGAATGTGCCGTTGACATCACCGCCGTCGACCTGCGCGATGTTGTCTACTGCGTTATACCCAGAAACGAGCGCCGCTGCCAGGTCTGGATGATCCAGATCAACCCCCGAATCGCACACGCCGATGATCGTCGATGAGGTGCCCTGCGTGAAATCCCACGCGCCGACCGAGTCGATGCGGTTGGCGACATGGTACCACTGGTTGCCGAACTGCGGGTCGTTGGGGATGGTTTCGGTGGGGTAGCAGAGCCAGTCGATCGAGACATATTCGTAATCCCCGGTTTGCATCAACAGCTCGGCTGCGACTTCCGCGCTCACGCCGTCAGCGAGCCGGATCGAGTGCATGTCGATATCCATATACGCCTCGCGGAGCGAGGGCGCAATCCGTTCGCGGGCTTCGATCATGCGTTGGTCCGCCCGTGCGAGCCGATCGGCGAACTCGATCTGTGCGTTGTGAACCTGCGCACTGAAGTTTCCATCCTGAGCAGCGATTCTGGTTTGCGATCCGATGTCGGTGCGTGCTGCGTCGTGCATGACCTGCCCGAGCATCTCGATGCGCGATTTGACCTTCACATTGAGGTAGTTGGTGCGTTCTTTGAGCCCGGGGGTTTCGACAAAGATTGTCGATGGGGTGACGGGCGATGCGAAGTTGATCCCGTCGCGATCGAGCCATTGGTAGGCGTTGGCGAGCGATTGGGCTTGTGCGCCTGTGAGCACAACGGGGGTGCCTGTCGATCCACTGCCCGCGATCGGGCCCTGTTGAGTTTGCCCGGTGCTGGTGCCCGCAAAGAGCGAGAGGATCGTTGCAAAGCTCAAGGCCGCGATTTTCATCGAGACTTGGAGGCGTTGGGTTGACTTGGTGTGCATGCTTGTTGCTCTCTTCCACTCGATGAGTGTGTTGGTTTCTGGCGATGTCTTGGCTCTGGTCTCGGCTCTGGTCTCGGCATATCGGACATGTGCACAACGCACTCGCCCAGAGAAACATGCCACGATTTCGTCCATTGAATCGACTCAATCGACAGCGGGGCGGGGATTGTGCACATTCCGGTTGTTGCACTCACCCATAATCACTACACGCGGGATTCAACTATTGCTTCGTCCCGACATTTAGTCCGATAAACCGGGCACACGCCGAGTTGCCACACCCGTCGGCCATCGCCGACGCCTGAGCCAAGCCAGATCATGTACCCCATCTTGATTCATCATTCGAGCGAGTCGACGAAGAAAACGCCGACAGACCGACTCCACAAGCCCGATCCGTAGGAATATACGCACGAAACCGGGAGGTGTTCCAGAAGCAATCTTCTCACTGAGAAGAAAAAAAGACAAAAACGCCCGATAAATCTCAGTTTTTCGGTGCAACGCAGATATCGAGTGACGAGGGTAAGGCTCAGAAGAACGAGCAGACCCGGGCTTGAGGCATCAAGGTTTGTCTTTCTTGCCTCCAAAGATCCCTTTGATCTTGTCGGCAGCCCCATCCACCGCATCATCAATCCCATCGCCTACATCTTTCCCCAGATCGCCCGCGACATCATCGACCGCCTTCTGGATATCCTCCGCTGCCTGATCGACCTGCTCGCCGACTTGCCCCATCACGCCATCGATATCAAGATCACTAATAACCCCGACGCCCATATCGCCGAGCGAACTCAACCCCGCGAGCCCATTGCCCAGCTCGCCGAGCACATCGCCCGGGATGATCCCCCCGCCCGCTTCGACCGCAGCCGAGAGCACGGTCTTGATGACGAGGTTGAAGATATCACCCGCGTTCATGCTCTCTTTTTCGCCGATATCGAGCAGCTCGATCTTGGGGATATTGATCGCGACATCACCCGCGACGAGCGAGACGCCGGGCATGTTGGCGACATGGATATTGATATCTTCGAGGATCAGCGACTTGATAATCACATTCTTGCCCGATGTGGACGGGTCGGCGGGCTCGGACTCACCCGATTCAAACCGCGCCAGGTTCTCAAGAATCTGGTTGTAGTTCGATGGGTCTTGCCCTTTGTCGAGCGTCACATCAATCCCGATCAGGCTGACCGATGGGATCAGCACGGTGTCGGTGCCGACGGATTCGAGATCAATCTTTGCATCCGCATTGGCCAGCGAGAAGAAGTTTTCGGTCGAGAATCCTTCGGGGTTGGCGATATTGAGCCCGCCCATCTCGACGGTGCCTTGGGTGATGGCGACATCCATCGTTTCGACGGTGGTCTCGACCCCCATCGCGTAGGTGCCGCCCTGTTCAACGACGATTTTGGCACCCTGATCCGCGAGCGAAAGGAAAAGGAATACAAGCCCGATGATGCCCAGAACGAGCAGAACGAACAGAACAGCGATGACTTTGAGTGCGGTTTTCATGCGTAGGCTCCTGTGTGCTTTGCACATTATAGCACAACACGCCCCCGGGCATCATCCCCAGTATGCCCACCGGGCGTGTGTGATCGTGTTTCGTCGGCCAACCTTTATGGATTGCTCAGCCGGGCGATAAATGCTGAGATATCCAGATTGTTGAATGATTGGTCGCCGTTGATGTCGGCGTCGGGGCTCTGGGCGTTGAACGCGTACAAGAACGCCGAGATATCGAAGTAGTTGAACCGTCCGTCATCGTTGAAATCGCCTAAGTTTTCGACAATCGAAGGGCGATAGTCGGGCATGATGCGGATCTGATCCTCACCATCACCCACGCGGATGATGATTTGCTGCGTGCCCAGATCATCGGTGCCGTTGAGATCAAACGCGAACACCCCGGGCTCAACAAGCGCGGGCTCGCCCGCAAGGAAGAGTGCATTTGAAGTCTCGATCGAGAGCATCGCCGGGTCGCTGATCGGCAACAAATCTCCCCGCCAATCGCGAAGCTCAACAATCACCGGATAACTCTGTCCACGATCATACCGATTGCGCGCAATCACCATCGAATGCACCGCATCGACCTTGTTTTCGAGCCCGAGTCGCCACGCGTCGAACTGCTCGATGAGCTGATCGACCGGGTCTGGGTCGTCTTGGCGTTGGTTGGCGATGTTGAGTTCGAGGAAGTAGTTCCCATCTGCGAACCGTCCGGGGTTGGACATCCGCTGCCCGCGTGGGTTGTCGATGAGCATCAGCCCATCGGCCGCCGAGTTGGCGATGACAAGATCGAGATTGCCGTTGTCGTTCATGTCGAGGAGCTGCATGTTCCGCGCACCTGAGCCGACGCGAACCACATCAATCTGTGCGAACCCGCCGAGCCCGTCGTTGCCAAAGACCTGTAAGTTGCGCCCTGATCGTGATGAAGTCGTGACGATGTCGGCCAGCCCATCGTTGTCAAAGTCACCGACCGCCAAGCCTCGCCCATCGCGATTGACCGCGAAGGTGTTGGCCTGCGTCCATGTGCCCGCATCGTTGGCATAGACCTCGACCCGTCGGCCCGATTCGGTGAGCACGACGAGTTCGTCGTTGCCATCGAGATCAAAGTCACCCGTGGCGAGCTTGTTGGGTTGATTGGTCGTCGCCAGATTCACCGATTCGGCAAATGCACCCCCGCCGAGGTTCTCGCCCACCCAGACCGTGTTGGCATCACGCCGTGCGATCACCAGATCGAGCGCAGCATCACCCGCAAGCTCTCCGATGAGCACACTGCTCGGGTTGCCATCGAGGCTGATGGTGCTCTGGGTGACAATCGTCCCTTTGTGCATCGCATAGATTTCGACGCTCCCGATCGAGCCCATCGCCAGGGCGATCTCGTCGCTGTTGTTTGCAATCAACTTGCCCGCGTCCATCCCAGTGGGGGGCGCGTCGAGTGCCAGCGTGATCGGCTCGCCGAGTTCGCCCGATTCCTGCCCGAGCATAATCGCCAAAGTTGGAGGCGACGCGAGCGCAATCGCCAGATCATCAAGCCCGTCATCATTGAAATCCCCCGCGCTCATCGCGACGGTTTCCGATGCCCCCGCAGAGCGAACACCCTGCTTGAGCACATGCGAGAGCGGATCACCCGTCTGGGCAGCGTTGAGGAAGATCGAGATTTCATCAATGCTCGCATCGCCGATGACCACATCGGGCATCGTGTCGTGGTTGATATCGAGGATCGCCATGCCGCCTGCGAAGTTGGTGATGGGATAAAACGCACGCACCGAATCAATGTCGTCCGCCCGCGTTCCGAGCATGTACCCCACATGCGCACTCTTAAAAGGACCCGGAGGCGGCGACCCGCATCCGGTTGGATCTGCATTCGAGCACGAACATCGCCCATCGCCCCCGCCCGCCTGGGCTGCGAGCATCGCCGCCTTGAGCATCTCGGGCAGATCGCCATCGGTGGTGGTGATCGCATCGACCGCGTCTTGAACGACATTGGGGCCCGAGAGGATATTCCCCTGCACCGAGTACACAATGTCATCCGCAGGCCCGGGTTGCCCGCGTTCGATCCGTCCGGTGATCCCGCCCGCCCAATCGGCGTTCTGAATCCCGGAATAGGTCAGCGAATCGCCCAGCGCGGTGATGAACCCGTATTGACGGTTCCCGTGCCCAGCATCGAAGTCTTCGAGTTCTTGAAGCACCGAAACCAAAGGCACGCCTTGGAGCAGCCGATCGCGGATAATCATCCGGTTGCGTCCGGTGCCATCCACCGCCGACTGAGCCGTGACAGCCCCGACCCCGGTGATGAGCACCGGGGTCGATACGCGTAAATCGATGGATTGCACACAGGTCGCCGAGGCGATGACGATCTCGCCGGTGCGGGTGTCAGTGATGAGAATCGACCAGGTAGCACTGGCCTGCGAGCTTGCCAAAGCAAGGGCCGCGGCTCCGGCATACACACAACGATCAATGAGAGGCATAAGCGATATCCTTTATGTGAGGCTGATGCCCTGTGCATACATCGGCGTGGTTTTTCACCAGCATACCGGAAAATCGGCGAAGAAGCAACGGAAAAGTGCCCAGCAGGGGATGTTTGGAGGGGGTAGACGAGGGGTTTAGTTGTTCATCAGCCCTAAGAACACCCGCACATCATCAAGATCAAACACCCCATCGAGCCGGAAGTCGGCCCGTTCGTCGCCGTCGATAAACCATCGGATGAAAAGCGAGATGTCAAAGTAGTTCACATGCCCGTCGGCGTTGAGGTCTGCGGGGTGAAATCGGCCTGATGCCCCCACGCGAAGACCGTCGCTGCTGTTGAATGTCGTAATTGAACTGGTGAAGGCGATGATGTCTCTCGAATCGTAATCGCCATAGTTTTCATAAAAATATCCAGTGCCAGCAAGGGATCTTCTCTGCAATCTATCGAGTCGGCTTGCTGTTTCTGTGTACTCCGATTGCCCGCCCGACATGTCGTACATGCCCCACGGACTCATCACGCTGGGATATGAGCCGACCGCAAGCGGGAACTCATCTGTATCACCCGCGTTTCGTTCGCCGCCTTCATCAGGAAAGCCGGGGTACGGCTCAATGTCTGAAGAGTTTTGGAAAATCCAGTAGCCGCCCTTGCCGTTATTCTTGTTGGGGTCCCAGTACCCAGCCTTCATCCACTCATCCTTCGTGGGCATCCAAAACCGTGCGCCCAGGTTGCGTTGAGCTTGATGCTGCCAGTTCCCGTCATCATCCTGCACAAAGGTGGAAGTGTCATAGACACCTGTCTCGAAGGCCCAATCCTCAACAACCTTCCCGTGATGAAGCCAGTTGATGTACCGGGCCGCATACTCCCAACTCATATCAGTGGGTTGGCCCTCAAAATGACCAGGCCGAATGTGAATCTGACCGAAGGCAGCACGAATTGCCACATCTGTAAAAGCAGTATGACCCAATTGAGAACCGGTATTCTTGACATAAAACGGGTAATAAGCGATAACAAACTCAAGGTGCTGCCCAACCGTGACTTCCGTCGTTGCAAGCCTGAACTCATACTCGACCCCGCCAACGCGCGTATCGGGGTACATCGGTACTTCTTCATCATTCGTATCCCGATTCCCCGGATCGCCGACGAGCGCGAAGTCGTAGCCGAAGAGCGAAAGCGGATCGCCGCCGAAGGCTCCGCCTGCACAGAGCCCAGCCGCCAACAGGCCCAAGTTCATTCTCTGCGATTTTATATGCTTCTCCCAGCTCATGACTCCATCCCCATCAGCCCAAGAAATACCCGCACATCATCAAGATCAAACACCCCATCGAGCCGGAAGTCGGCCCGTTCGTCGCCGTCGATAAACCACCGGATGAAAAGCGAGATGTCAAAGTAGTTCACATGCCCGTCTTGATTGAGATCCGCAGGTGCGAAAGCAGAGGCCACAAGGCGGATACCACCGTCAGGACCAGAAAACACTGTTCCGCCTCGTCTTCCACCAATCCGATCTTCCTGAAAAAGGTAGTCGTATGAGTTATTCCAATACGCTGAACCCATGAGGTATCGACGGTGTTGGCTGGTGCCGATCATGCTCCCTGTCCACTCGGCTACGCCCCCAGCCATATCCATAATCCCCCACGGGCTTTGGATATCTGGATACTGGCTGACATCGATTGGATACTCGGGGGGTTGGCCACTGTTGCGTTCAATCGTTGGCAATGATTCGATACTCGACCCATTGGGAAAACGATGGTATCCGCCTTCGCCATCGTTGAGCTCGGGATCCCAATACCCGGCCTTGGTCCATTCATCACGGGTTGGAAGCCAGAACCGAGCACCGGGATCGTGATCGATTTGATGATTCCAAGTGCCGTCGTCGTTCTCGGTATAAGTTGAAGTGTCGTACACGCCTGTTTCGAAGGCCCATTCTTCATTCACCTTGCCATTGTGAAGCCAGTTGACATAGCGAGTCGCATATTCCCACCCGAGATTGATGGGTTTATTGGGCGACACGCCGGGGCGAAGCATAATTTCACCCCAGGCAAGGTCGATATCTCCCCCCGTAAAATCGGAAAACCCGAACACATTCCCCGTGTTGATGGTGTAGTACGGGTGATATACCTCTGCAAACTCAAAGTACTGCCCCACAGTCACTTCGAGCGTAGCCATGCGGAACTCATAGTCCACCGCGCCGACAACCGCACCTATAGTCCACTTGTCCAGTTCTTCGTCAATTGTGTTTCTATTCCCAGGATCGCCGACGAGTGCGAAGTCGTAGCCGAAGAGCGAAAGCGGCTCTCCACCGAAGGCTCCGCCAGCACACAAACCAACCACCAACACACCCATACTCATGTTTGTTTGCCATCGCATACACTTCTCCTGCCTCAAAGCCCCTCAATACCCGAATATCGACCTTCCATCAGCAGCTCCGCCAACAATGCTTCGCCCTAAAGCCAAGGGTGATCGGATGAGGGGTGGGGGATGTTTGGAGGGGATAGACGGGGGGTTTAGTTGTTCATCAACTCCAAGAACATCAACACATCGTCGATATCCAAATCCCCATCGCCATCAAAGTCCACCACAAGATCACCCTCGGCAAAGCGGGAAATGAAGGCGGAGATATCGAAGTAGTTTACATGTCCGTCTTCATTCAGATCGGCCAAGCTCGGCACTGGAGAGGCGAGGCGGATCGCGCCAATACCAAAGAAAACAAGACCACTCCCGCCATTGCCAACATAGTCGTCGGAAAAAATATCTCCAACTTCGATATGAAAATGATCAGACCCCAAAAGGTGTCTTGTGCGAGTTCCCCCTCCCGCAACTGTTTCTGTCCATTCTTTCTCGCCGCCCGCCATATCAAAGATACCCCAAGGGCTCGTCACATCAGGGAACGAACCAACATCGAATGGGATTGGAGGATCGAGCCTCGCGTTTTTTTCGATTATTGGGAGGGACTCGATATCTGAGCCGTTGGGGAACAGCCAGTACCCGCCCTGACCGTTGTCCTTTTCTGGATCCCAATATGCAGCCTTGGTCCATTCATCACGGGTAGGGAGCCAGAACCTGGCTTCAGGATCGTGGGTAGCCTGATGGTTCCATGTTTCGTCTGGATTTTGAGTAAAGGTGCTTGTGTCGTAAACGCCGGTCTCGAAGGCCCATTCCTCGTTCACCTTCCCGTTGTGGAGCCAGTTGACGAAACGAGCAGCGTATTCCCAGCTCATATAGATCGGCCGATCAGGCGAGACCCCATCGCAAATCGAAATATCTCCCCAAGCCAAACAAATATCGCCGCCAGTAAACGCATCGTGCCCCAGCACATTTCCGGTGTTCGCGGTGTAGTACGGGTGGTAGACCTGAGCAAACTCAAAGTATTGTCCAACAGTGACTTCGAGGGTTGCAATGCGAAACTCATAATCGACAGCTCCGACATAAGCATTGGCATAAAACGGAGCATGTTCGCCATCAATGGTGTTTCTGTTTCCCACATCTCCGATCGTGACAAACTCAAAGCCGAAGTCAGGATCACCTTGGGCAATCGCACCGTCAGCAATCAACCCCGCTGCCAACACACCCGAACTCGTGATTGTTTGCCATTGCATACACTTCTCCTGCCTCAAAGCTCCTCAATACCCGAATATCGACCTTCCATCAGCGGCTCCGCCAACAATGCTGCCCGATCCATCTTCGCCCAAATCCAGAGCCCGAGGGGTGGGCTTGGTGGAAATTGTGAGAATGTGGCATTGTTCTCAAACCCAGCGGGGGCAATTGGTTGACCGGGCAAGGCATGGGGGTATGATTCTCTCCCGCTCGGTCATCAAGCCGGGCGGTTTTTACGCCGAGGTGTGCGGTTTCGTGCTCCAAGGTCTGGAATGTCGCCACTGTAGCTCAGTGGTAGAGCGCACCCTTGGTAAGGGTGAGGTCGTGAGTTCAAGTCTCACCAGCGGCTTTCCATCAAGAGCGATCGGTCCAGAATAGGTCCGGTCAATCTTGTGGTATATGAAAAAATGGACGCCGACTGTGGACAGTTCGGCATTACAAAGCATTGCGGCTTCTATCGTTATTGAAGCAGCAGCAATAGAAGTCACCGAGCCGATCGCATTGGCTGCGAGAAGCGAAGAACAACGGGAACAGACAGACCGGGCCGCCAAGCCCGATTCACCCTGTCGGAATCCAAGAGGTAAGAACCATGGCCAAAGCAAACTTTGAACGCACCAAGCCGCATGTCAATGTCGGCACCATCGGTCATATTGACCACGGTAAATCAACCCTGACCGCCGCAATGGTCGCCCGTGCAGACCACAAGGGTCTCGTTCAGGGCGCCAAGTCGTATGCCGAAATCACCAAGGGTGGTACTGTGCGTGACGCCAACAAAACGGTGACCATCCACTCGGCACATGTTGAGTACGAAACAGAAGGGCGTCACTACGCCCATGTCGACTGCCCGGGTCACGCGGATTTCGTCAAGAACATGATTACCGGTGCCGCCCAGATGGACGGCGCAATCCTCGTGGTGGCTGCGGACTCGGGCCCAATGCCTCAGACCCGCGAGCATGTGCTCCTCGCTCGCCAGGTGGGTGTGCCTTACATCGTTGTCTTCATGAACAAGGTTGACCTTGTTGACGACGACGAACTGCTCGATCTCGTCGAGATGGAAATCCGAGAGTTGCTCGACAAGTACGAGTTCCCCGGCGACGACACCCCGGTGATCCGTGGGCAGTCCAAAGCCGCACTCGAGAACCCAAGCGACGATGCCATCTGCGCACCGATCGACGAGCTCTTCAACACCATCGACAGCTACATCCCCGAGCCAGAGCGCGAAGATGACAAGCCATTCTTGATCTCGGTCGAAGATGTCTTCTCGATCAAGGGGCGTGGTACCGTGGCAACCGGGCGTGTCGAGCGTGGCGTTGTCCGCGTCGGCGATGCTGCCGAGATCGTTGGTCTCCAGAAGGAAAACCAGTCAACCACCGTCACCGGCGTTGAAATGTTCCAGAAGACCCTCGAAGAAGGGCGTGCAGGCGATAACTGTGGCGTGCTCCTCCGTGGTATCGACAAGGACATGATCACCCGCGGGCAGGTCATCTGTAAGCCAGGCTCGATCAAGCCTCACACCAAGTTCAAGGGTCAGGTCTATGTCCTCAACAAGGACGAAGGCGGACGCCATACTCCATTCTTCGCCGGGTACAAGCCTCAGTTCTACTTCCGTACGACTGATGTGACCGGACAGGTCTTGAACCTCTTCGGCGACGGCGGCGCAAAGGCAGAAATGTGCATGCCGGGCGACAATGTCACGATGGAAATCGACCTGGGCGAAAAGCCAGTCGCGATGGAAACCGGGCTCCGCTTCGCGGTCCGCGAAGGCGGCCGCACCATTGGTTCGGGTACTGTGACAGAGATTCTTGAGTAGTCATTCCCCGAGATCGAAACTGATCTCGGATACAAACTTTCGGGCTGATGATGAAAATCGTCAGCCCGATTTTCGGAAACGATTTGTACGAAGAAGAAAAGACCAATCGGCTGGTGGGCTGATCGGATCAACGAGTTTTCAAAGAGCCCAAGGAGGCTTATCATGGCGAAGAAAGCAGCAGCACGCGAATATGTCTGGCTTCAGTGCACCGAAACCGGTGACCTGAACTACAGAACCTCGATCAATGTCAAAGGCGGCATCGAGGACCGGATCAAAGAGGGTTTCAACAAATACTGCCCCCGCCTTCGCAAGCACACGCTCCACAAGATCAAACGCAAGTAAACACGAAAACTACCCAACCGACCGGGAAACCGGTTGGCTGCGGCGGGGTGAAACCCTCGTCGGCCCCCAAAGATTGCCACGATATGGGGGTGTGCGGTCACCGGAGCAATCCCGCCCGCACCTGGAGACACGAACGGCAGTAGCTCAGCCTGGTAGAGCATTGGATTCCAAATCCAACGGTCGTAGGTTCGAATCCTTCCTGCCGTGTTTATTCCCCGTTCAATACGACCCCTGAGAGGATCGCAGAACGGATCGCCAGCGTGCAGATCGCTGATTGGACGATGATCGAAGATCGTCGTTTCAAGCATCAGCGTCCGCACCCTCAGCCGAGAGGTTTTCATAACCATGTCTTTCGGGATTTATAAACAAGGACAGGGCTACTGGGTGCGCGTGATGACCGCCGCGTTCATCGGCGTGCTCATCATCTCCGCTGCTGCATGGGGGTGGGGCCAGGCCGGCACCATCCGTCTGCCCGCTCGCACATGGAGCTTTTCGATCAGCAATGTTCAAGGGCAGGCAAGACCGGGCGACACTGTTGAACTCTTCAAATATGACGACTCGGCCCAGAACGCTGTGGAAGGTTCTGAGGAACTCATAAACTTCGGCACCGCGATCGTCGAATCCTACGCCCCGGGCAAAGGCGCCACCGCCGTCATCGTGGTCGGCAACTTTGAGAATAACGATGTCCGCGATAAGGGCAACGAGACCATGCGCATCAGCGCAGGCCCCGCCGATTCACCCACACTCGCCGCACAGGTCAAAGGCCCACGAGCGACCCCGATCTATCCTATCGAGTACCTCCAGTCCGTCACCGCGGGCGCGATCATGCTCATCGGCGCGATCTGTCTCTATATCTTCGTAGGCGCAAAGAAGGGCACCGTCGAGTTTCTCATCGCAACCGATGGCGAGATGAAAAAGGTCAACTGGACCACCTACCGCGAAGTCAAAGGCTCAACGATCGTCGTCATTGTCGCCACCTTCCTCATCGCCGGGTTCCTCTTCGGGGTTGATACACTCTTCGCCAAGATTTTCTCAGCCATCGGCGTGCTCGAACGATAACACTCCACCCTTGCGAGCAGACCAATGAGCAACGCACACGATCAAACACAAGAAGGCACGCTCGAGAGGAGCGCAACTCAAATGGAAGAACACACCACACCGCCAGCAGATCAGCCAGCCGACCAAGCCGTCGATCAGCCAGTCAGCCAAGCAGCCGATCAAACAGCCAGCCAGCCAGAGCCTCAGGTTCCTGAGCCCACCGCCCAGGTCGCCGAGCAAGAAGCGATCGCCGAGCAACAGGCCGACGAACACGCCAAGCCCGATTCAACCATCGAAGGCATGATCGGGCACGACGAGCCTTTGGTCCAAGATGGCATGCAGTGGTTCGTCCTCCGCGTCGCTTCCAACAAAGAAAACTCGGTCCAGAACACGCTCTTGCGTAAAATCCAGATCGAGAACATGACCCACCTCGTGGGTCGCATCTTGGTGCCGACCGAAAAGATCAAAACGATCAAAGGCGGCAAGGCCAAGATCAAAGAAGAAAAACTCTACGCCGGGTATGTTTTCGTCGAGATGCGTCTTGAAGAAGACGGCAGAATCCCACAAGATATCTTCTTCCTCATCAAAGAAACCACCGGCGTGGGCGATTTCATCGGCACCGCCGGGCGTCCAACCGCGATGGAAATGCACGAAGCCGAGAAGATGCTCCTCGATTCACGCAAGCCCGAAGACGAGCCAACCATCAAGCTCTCCTTCGAGCCAGGCGAAGCCGTGATCATCCGCGAGGGTGCATTCGAGAACTACGAAGGCACCGTCGACGAGCTCTTCCCCGAGAAGGGCATCGTCCGCGTCCTCGTCTCGATCTTCGGCCGCCAGGCCCCGGTCGATCTCGAAGAATGGCAAATCTCCAAGGCTGAAGACAGCTAACGCGTCCTCACAGCACGCCCGTATTCACCCGTTTTAAAAAAGAACCCCGCTCATCTGAGCGGGGTTCTTTCGTAACCCATCGTTTGGCAACCCAACTTGCAAACGAGAGCGAGACCAGCGGGCGAGTTGCGGAGAGGTTTGCCCGCCTGGCTGATTCTTCACAGAGCGTTACCCTGCGCTACCGGGCCGAGTCGGAGGCTCGAATACCATGCTCATCTGCGATGAATACACCGGATACTGCGCCCGGCAACGATACCCACGGAACTTGCGACCATCCCATCCCATCCGCTCGCACGAATGCGCGAGTAGTTTGGTATAGCGGGGGATCTCCGAGGCGCGGAAGGTCGAAACATCCCACCCGAGGAACTCGATCGACTCGGCGACATTGAGCCGATCAATATCGCGTGCATGATCGTTGATATCCACCAGCCCGCCCATCGCGGTGTCATACACACGAAGCGAGGGCTCGAGCCCCGGGTACACATCCTCATGCACAATCAGATCAAAGATCAGGGTCGCTACCGGCGTCGTCACCGAAGACGAAGGCCCGCAGAGCTTGGGGCTCTCTGGAGAGTTGTACCGGCGCATACACCCCGGGGTCATCTCGCCGAAGAACACATCCACCGCAGACGCGGGCCCGCTCGCCACCCCGGCGAGCATGTAATGCATCGAATCCCCCTTGCGGTGCAGGTTGACTTTGGGCGTGGGCTTGGAGCAATAGTCCTCGAGCATCAAGCCGTCGAGCTCGAGTGCGGGTTGACCATCGAGCGTGAGCTTGGGCTTGACTTGCTCGGATGACTGTGAATGACCCGAGAAGAAGTGAATCGGAGGCCCGGGACGGATCCGACGAAGCCCCAACGAGCCAAGAATCCAGACCCCATCGAGTGTTTCCCCGCTCTCGCTGGGATGGACTATGGCCGTCGTGACGCCGACATCGGCAAGCACCCCTTTGAGCTGGGCCATCCCGCGATACACCGCCTGCTTGTTGCCGGTCTCGAACCGATCGCGTGCATCTGGAAGCCACGAGCTGATGATTCCATCGAGCGAGATACGATCGCCCGCGTCCACATTGATGAGCCGCTCGAACCGATGGATCGCGGATTCCGCGTCGGCGATGAGCTCATTGGAGACCTGTTTCTTTGAAGCTGCTTTGAGTAGTCGGCGGAGAGACGCAGGCCCGGGCATCAGGTGAGCCACGGCGAGCGGATCCTTCTTCGACGATGCATTGAGCGTTCGGCTCGACAAATCTTTCGAGATATCAAGCACCCGCGAGAGTTGCTGCGGGCGGTGAGGCCCCCCGGGGATGGCTTCGAGCACGCCGCGCATGGCGTCGGAGAGCTGTTCGCCTACTTGTCCGATTTTCACTTGGAGCTCGCCATCAACCGGATCGTTGGGCGGGAATGTTCGTGTGTCTTTCATGGACTCAAGCATACCAGATCACGATCACGGTGTCAACTGCTTTCTCAATGAGAATCTACTGAGATATTTTTGAGAAACAGTATTGACACTCAGTGCGAAAGTCGTTAGTCTGAAAACATGCCCATTTGAGCGTATTCAATGAGCATTTTGTGAAAAAACATGTTCCTGACCACCTGAAACACTATCCGTAAACACCATTCACGAGGAGAAAACAAGCCATGAGTACACGAGAAAAAACAACAGGATTGAAAAAATCAATACGAACCCTCTTCGCCGGCATCGCACTGGGCGCATTGGGCACCCTTGCATCGGCGGGCCCTTTGGGGGCTCCGGGCGACATTTACTCCGTCGGGACTGATAGAATCATCCCCAACTTCGCTTCGCAGGTCATCATCCAGTTCGATGGCGAGACCGGCGAACGGGTTGGTAACTTCGTCTTTAGCAACGGCGATGTCCCCATCCTTGCCGGGCAGATCATGGGCATGACCTGGGCGCCCAACGGCAACCTCTTTATCTCCTGGCACGGCGGCGGGTTTACCAACTGGCGCATCAAAGAATATGATGGGCAGACAGGGCTCTTTATCCAAGATGTCATCATCGTCGAAAACGGGAACTTCACCATCGCCAAGGGATTAACCTTCGGCCCTGATGGCGATCTGTATGTTGGGAACTTTCTTCAAGCAAATGTCACCCGATACGACGGCACCACATGGGAGGTCAAATCGGTGACACCAAACGACGGAGTGATGGGCGGGCCAAACGGGATTCACTTTGCGCCAAACGGGAACCTGATGGTCCTCTCGGGCGGGTTCAACAAAATCCTGGAATACGATGTCTCAGACGGGTTTTTCACGCTGATCGGTGACTTTGGAACGGTTCCAGGTTCCGTCCAGCCTCAGGACTTTACCTGGGGACCCAATGGCAACATCTTCGTCGCCCGAGGCACCGCCGGGGGCGTTGCTGAACTCGATGGCACCACCGGAGCCTTCTTGGGCAACTTCATCCCCGGAGATACCAGCCTCAAGGTCAACGGGTTGGTCTTCGATAACTACGATCGCCTGCTCACCTCGATGATCTTCCCGCTGAGCCGAGTAGATGCCTATGACGCGACCACCGGAGCTGCAATGGGCCCGTTCCTCACCGATGGATTTGGTGTTGATGGTTCGATCCCTACGATTATCACGGTCAAACCAAGCGATTCGCCCTCGGCATGTAGCGCAGCGGATCTCGCTGAGCCCTTCGGCGAACTCAACTTCTTTGATGTTTCTGCGTTCCTCTCGTTGTTCAGCGATGGCGATGCAGCAGCGGATCTCACCGGCGATGGTGATTTCAACTTCTTCGATGTCTCCGCATTCCTGAGCGTGTTCTCCGCAGGATGCCCATAAAACTTACCCGTCGCCCTTGACACAAGCTCTTTTCATTATTCGAGCTTGTTCATTGAACCCCGTTCGTTTGAACGGGGTTTTTTCATGCTCATCTCGTACATTCACGGACTATCTTCCTGATTTTTTGTTCAACCTATGGCCATTTTGAGGATTATCCCTTCGAATGTGTAGAAATTGGTAGGCAAAATCCGCGTTTTTCGGACGAGAGTACTGTTTGAACCCGATTAAACCCTGCCCAACCTTCTCAATGAGAACTCTTTGAGATATTATTGAGAAAAACCGTTGACACGCATTATACGATCAAGTATCTTGAAACCGCCCCCTGCTGGGCGAAATGAAAGACCACGATCAAGAAAACACTCACACTTTTTTAGGAAGAGCAACACCATGAAGACGCAAAAAAAATCACTGAACAAAAAAACGGGGCTTATCGCCAGTGTCGCACTCTTGGGTTCATTCAGCGGCTTGGCCTTGGCCGGGCCTGTTGGTGCTGATGGCGATATCTACATCATCGGGTCATGGATCAACGATAACGGGTTCACCGCTCCACAGGTTGCCCAGTTCGATGGCCCAACCGGCGACTTCGTCACCCGGTTCGCCTTCCGCGGCGGCGGGCAGTTCAACGGCATGGCCTGGGGCCCAAACGGCAACCTCTACGCCAGCCAACAACTCGGTGGTGCAGGAAGATGGCGGATTGCCGAGTTTGATGGCACAACGGGTGTGTTCATCCAGAATGTGATCATCATAAATGACGGCGGGTTCAGCGTGGCCAAGGGATTGACCTTTGGGCCGGACGGCGACCTGTTCGTCGGCGACTTCTTCCGTGGTCGTGTTGCCCGGTACGACGGCACGACTTTCCAAGAAATCGCAGCGACCGGTAACAACACCATCGGTACCCCATCAGGGATGCACATCGCACCCAACGGCAACCTGATGGTCCTCTCGGGCGGCAACAACCTGATCCGTGAGTACGACATCTCCAGCGATGGGATTAGTACGATTGGTGATTTTGATGATCTGCCTGGTGTTGTTCAGCCTCAGGATTTCACTTGGGGTCCCAATGGCAACATCTTTGTCACCGGCGGCTCTGCCGGCGGCGTGCTTGAGATCGACTCGACCGATGGGACATTCATCGATTACTTCGTCCCGCAGAGCGGTTCGCTGCCCACAAACGGGCTTGCCTTTGATAACTTCGACCGGTTCTTGGTCTCGATCGTCTTCCCGGTCAGCCAGATCAACGGGTACGAAGCCGCGACGGGTATTTCGACCGGGCTGTTCATTGATGATACCAATCTCGGAATCCCAACACTGATCTCGATCAAGCAGGGCGATGCCCCCTCGGCGTGTAGCGCAGCCGACTTCGCCGAGCCATTCGGGCAACTCAACTTCTTTGATGTCTCCGAGTTCCTCGCATTGTTCGGTGCCAGCGATCCCGCTGCCGACATGAACGGCGACGGCGAGTTCAACTTCTTCGATGTCAGCGCATTCTTGAGCGTATTCTCTGCAGGGTGTCCATAAAACAGGAACTCAGTTGAACAATCGAGAATAACCGCGAAACCCCGCTCGTCCGAGCGGGGTTTTTCATGCGCCCGATGTTCGCAATGGATCATCCCGAGGACGACGACACCGTTTTTTGTAGCATGAGCGAGGCGGTGATGGTGAGGACGATGAGGTAGATTGTTCGCATGAAAGGAGTGTCCCAGAGTTCACACCCGGCACCCGATTCTCAATCCGAGAGAAAGAAATGAGATTCGTTTTCGAGTATGTAGCGAATCATCACGGATTGACAATCAATATCCGACTCATAAAACTCGGTTGAAAGTGTGTCCCATAGCTCTGAATCAGACTCACTGATATCGTCCATTTGCGAGAGCCGAAGGGTACGATCACGCGGCGGCTGGTTAGGAAAAACCATGTTTGCTCGTTCAACAAGACCGGCAATGCTCTCGAACCCAAGTGTGCGAAGTGCTTCAGGCGCATCACATGCGGTGGAGCCCGACAAGTTGAGATACCATTGATCGAATCCGCCATTATTAATTTCGGACTCAAACCAGTAGACAGTAAAAACAACTCGGCGTGGTTCAGCAATCAAATCAACGGGATATCCCCCTCCTCCGATTGCGTCAAGTTCTTCGTGAATGCTGTCGATTACTTGGGTAAATAAGCGAAACAACGCAACCCTCTGCTTTGCGTTCGTCGGAGGGTTCGTGTTGAATGCACGCATTCTTTGTGATACAGCGGAGTTAACCCGCGTATCAAGATTCGACGGACGATGCGTTGCTGACGATGGCAACCTGCCCTTTTTTGCTTGATTGATCAGTTCGCCGCGGAGATCGCGATAGGGAAGGATGTTAACTGGCGTTCTTTGCTTTAGGAACAGAAAAAGGAGGCTGACGATCAGCGTGAGAATGAACCCTGAGAATATGGAAATAATGATAAATATCAACACTATCCTCCATCCGATTCACGCCAACACAAACCGCGTATCCACCCAAAGCTTCTCCACCCGCTCGACAAACCCCGGCGAACTCGGTAGGTCGATGCCGCAACCAACCAGCAAATCCACCATCCCTGCATAGTCATCGAGCCCGACAAACTCGCACCCAACCCGAGGCGTGCCCTCGTGTGTGCCTGCCTGAGCCTCGGCGAGCCCGGCCATGTTGTGATAGTTGCCCAAAGGCAGGCACACGCAGGTTGAGCAGAAGCCATACGCACAATACACACTCGCCTCGCACGCGCCGCCAGCCATGAGTTTGCGCTGCCATTTCCACTTGGGCATCTCGCTGATTTTTTGTGAAGCGGTGGGGGAGGCGGGCCCGCCTGCGATTCGCTCGGCGACCTTGGCGATGGCGCCGGTGAGTTCGGGTGAGAAGATCGAGATTCGATCGCCGACGCGCACGATCGGGCCGCCATGGATTGGTGAGTCGGGGAAGGCCCGCGAGTTTTCGAGCGCGATGATCCGTGATCCCTTAGGCATGAACCCGTCCCGGCTCGCCCCGATCGCTCCGATGAACCCGACCTCTTCTGCGCGGGTGAAGAGCACACGCACATCGCCGATCTCGGTGCCGTCGGCTTTGAGTTGTGCGAGTTCGTCGATCGCCGACAGGGCCGCCGCGACGGCTGCCAGATCGTCGCAGGCATTGGTATGAATAATCCCGCCAAACTCATCCTCGACGATCTTGGCTTCGGGCAGGTCCCAGGTGCCGATGGTGCCGGGCTCAATCGCTGCTGATTCATCGAGCGTGCAGGTGTAGCGTTTGAATGGCTTGAGCGATTCGGCTTCGCCCTTGTCGTTGGTTGCCTTGATCTCTTCGCCGATGGTGCCCATCGTGAAGCAGGTATCTGAGCAGTGCAGCCGAACCTTGGCATCGGGGAAGTAGTCCGCCATCACCCCACCTCGGAACGAAAGGACGAGTTTCGTGTCCGATTCGACCTCTTCAACGACAAACGCCGGGTGATCGAGGTGTGCGGTGAAGTAGATCGGATGGTCGGATTCGGGGATGCCGACGATTCGGATCTCGAAGTTGCCGTGGGGGTCGGTGTGCTTGCTCAGGGAGTCCCGATTGGAGAGCCATTGGTCGATCCACGCGATAACCCGTTGCTCCTTGCCCGCAGCGGTGGGGAGTTGGGTGACTTCGAGGAGCCATTGCTGATGGCTCGCCCGCCGATCGGCCGGGATGCTGTGGGTGGTAGATGCCGATTTTGTTGCTTCGCTCATGCCCAAATCCTACGCCGCTTCGGGGTTATCGCCCCGAATTTCGATGAGAATGACATTCAACTGCCGATTGGCTTGTCAGCGACTAAAATACATGCAACGCTATCAATCTCGCCCGAGCCTGCAGCTGGGGTTTTCGATCGGGATGAACGATCAGAAGGATACCACCATGACCCACATCATCGCCGAGCCTTGTATCAAGACCAAGGACACCGCCTGCGTCGATTCCTGCCCCGTCGATTGCATCCACCCCACCAAAGACGAGCCGGACTTCGAATCCTCCGAGATGCTCTACATCGACCCCGACACCTGCATCGACTGCGGGCTATGCGTCGACGAATGCCCGGTGCAGGCCATCTTCCAGGACGAAGATTTGCCCGATGAGTGGTCGAAGTATGTGCAGATCAATATTGATTACTACAGCAAGTAATCGTTGTGCCTGCGATACCGGTCAAAGAGCGATGGTGGAAGACACGGCCTTCATCAGGGTACGGACGCAATTGGTTCTCGCTCTGGGCCGATGTCACGCCACTCAATGCCGCATGGATCGGCATGGAATCGATGAATCACCTGTATAAGACCGACGCTGTGAACTGGTCAGGTTTGGCTCCGAACGACCCGACTATCGGGGAATGGCTGGATATCTGCCCGATATGCGATCAGTGGGACCATGCGAACGCGACAAATCCGATCAATATACCAATCATGCCCACGAATAAGAAGGGGGGCGTGTCTTCACATTTCTACCGGCATGCTTGGATGACTAAGCCTTCCGGCACTCAGATCGCAGTGATACATAGAAAACTATTCGACATCGTGAGTGAAGATTTTGATGACGATATTCTTGTTGGCGAAGTTTATATACACGGTGGCGATCGTATACCTGACCTGATCTCTCTCGTTGATCGAGTAAATCTAGTGGGCCGATCTGTATATTCGAAATCTCTTTTTCGATACCCAGGCATGTCATCAAGGTGGGCGCCCTGTCATTATTGCGGGCGAGATCTTGCACACCGCCACAATGAGCCTGGGTACATTTTTACCGAAGAATACAGCCGAAAATCTCCTCGGGTCACATGGGCGAGTTTGCTTGTGAATCAGGAGACTTATGCGAAAGCTCACTTTGAGGATAGTTCCAAATGGCCAAAGTTGAATGTGGGTAAAGTGATCGAGTCTGATCGATTGCTCGATCCATTCCCTTTCCCATCTCCAATTATGTGGGACGATATGGTCAAGGCAATGAGAGAAAGAGGCGTGCCGTTTCCAGATCGTCTGCTTGATATACACCACACCGAGCGACCCGGGCCGTGGATTCAACAAAAAATACTCGAACTCGGTCATAAACAGGTTTTGCTGGATACTTCACTTTCTCATGGATTAATTGATCCAGACACACTCAATAACATGATTTTCTATCTACGAGTGCGCGCTCTATTTGAGCAAAAAGTAGCTGAACGAATCGATCACTGGGACGATGTTCAACTCCGTTCGTTCTTGATCGAGTATCACGAAGCCAGTGGTTCACTCGGTTCTTATTTTCCCGTCTAAAAACTTTGGCGAGTTTTACTCGGTGTATCTTACGGAGCTAAAAGGGCTCAGCCGTGGGACAGACACCATCTCGCATTTCGGTTTATTGTGACGGACGACATCGGCTACAATCCCATTACGAGGCACCGCCTCACTATTCACCATGCCCGCCCCCGCTTCCCCACTCCGGCTCCTCATCGTCCTCCCCTCATGGGTCGGCGATGTCGTCATGGCTACCCCCACCATCCGCCGAATCCGAAACGCCTACCCCGGCATCTTCATCGGCGGGCTCGTCAAACCCGGAATCAACCAACTCCTCTCGGGCAACACACTCTTCGACGAACTCCATATCGCCACGCCTTCAGGCATGATGGCGACCAAAAAAACCGCCAACAAAATCCGCCCACGGCAATACGATACAGCCTTACTACTCACCAACTCCTTCTCCACCGCGCTCACCACCCGCCTGGCTTTCATCCCCCGTCGAATCGGCTACAACCGCGACACCCGCGCGATGCTGCTCACCGATCCGATCGCTCCGCCTCGCAATCTGGATCGCTCATGGAAGCTCACCCCGGCCATCGACTACTACTGGAACCTCGCGTCGCACCTGCTCGATCAAGACCCGGTTGACTGGTCGATCCACACGCCCACCAACAGCAAAGCCCTCCCGCTCGCATTGCCGAGCGATGCCTACATGGAACTCGGGTTCACCGACGACGATCAAGCCAAAGCAGCCGACATCCTCGATCGTGCGCACATCGTTGGTGATGCAAGCGGCCCTACGCCCTACGCCATCCTCAATCCCGGCGGCAACAACCACGCCAAACGCTGGGCCATCGATCGCTTCGCGCAACTCGCCGACCATCTCCACACCAAGCACAACCTCCGAGTCCTCATCAACGGCTCGCCCGCCGAATCCGACCTCTGCGACCAAATCATCGCCGCTTCCAAAGCCGAACCTGTCTCACTGCCCGCACTGGGCAATACCCTGGGCGCCCTCAAGCCCATCATCGCTGGCGCGAAAATCCTCATCACCAACGATACCGGCCCGCGCCACATCGCTGGGGCTTTGGGCACGCCTTTGATCACCCTCTTCGGCCCCACCGACCCCCGCTGGACCACCATCCCCACACGCCCCCTCCCCAACGGCTCGCCCTCCGAGACCATCATCGTCGCTGACGAATCCCTCCCGCCCGATCAATCCGCCAACGACCATCCAGACCGATGCGCGATCGAGCACATCGGCTATGAAGCCGTCCGCGACGCTGTCGATTCGATGCTCGGATCATCTTGATTCGCTTTGATCGTGCCGACCAGAATCGACAGGTCTATATTCCACCATGAGCGAGCAAGCCAACCAGCCCGAGCACTACCCCCGCCTGCCTACCGACACCGATGACGGGCTCTTGCTCATGATCTCAGGCCCATCGGGCGTGGGCAAAACCACCATCACCCGAGGCGTAGACCGCGCGATCGCCGATTCGGTCTTCTCTGTCTCGTGCACCACCCGCGACAAAACCGCTGCCGATGTCGAAGCTGTCGATTATCACTTTATCTACGATGACGAGTTCCAGAAACTCATCGACAAAGACGCCTTCCTCGAATGGGCCGATGTCTTCGGCAAAAAGTACGGCACACGAAAAAAATGGGTCGACGAACAACTCTCCAGAGGCCGACTCGTCATCCTCGAAATCGATGTCGAGGGCGCCAAGCAAGTCAAAGCCAAAGTCCCCGACGCCTTCGGGCTCTTCATCCTTCCCCCGAGCGAGGACGAACTCCTCCGCCGATTGCAAAGCCGAAAGCGCGAGAGCGATGAACTCATCGCCAAACGCTTCGCCGAAGCCAAACGCGAAATCGCCGAAGCCAAAGCCTGCGACGCCTACGACAAGTTCTTAATCAACGAAAACCTCGACGAGGCCATCGAAGAAGCGATCATGATCGTCAAAGCCGCCCGATTAGCCCACGCGATGCACAACCAATAGTTCCCTCTACTTCTCGCACCCACATTCGCCATCACAGCTCATCGGCGGGTACCGAAACTCCTCGTTGACGATCTTTCCGTTCTCCACGGTGTAGTTCGCCACCTCTTGCATCTTTGTGCGTGGCCAAGACCCGTCCTTGGATTCCATATCGAGATCAAAGATCACACTGAATCCATCGCTCCCAACGAACGGCCCGCTCACTTCGCATCCATGCACGATCACGCCCGCTTGCCATTCTTTATACTTCGCGGCCACCTCATCGCGTCCAGTATAAATCTTGCCGTCGCCTTCGATACTCGTCCACCCCTCAGCGAAGTGCTTGTCCCATATCTTGGCATCGTGCTCGACAAAATCCCCAGCTTCGATCTTACAATGGGCGACAAGATCATTGGCGATCTCGATGATGGTGCTGTTGGCGGTCGTGGTCATGGCTGATTCCTCCTGCTGAAGTATGTTGGTTGGCCGCCCCCTTGGCGACCCCCTCAGCATACCCATACCGATCATTCAACACAAGGTTGTGTTTGGGAATTATACGGTATTTTTAATACCGCCTCAACTCACTGTCAGCGTCGGCTTGCCCGCACCCTTGCCCATCGACGCCAGCATCACCTGTGCTTCAAGCTGATCGACTAGTGTTTCGAGTGATTTGGGCAGCGCCTCGCCCCCAGCCGTCACGGGATCAAAGTTATGCGTCGGCTTGCCGCCATCGCTGTTTTCACGCAAAGCCATATTGATCGGGATCGCACCCAAGAACGGATGATTCAATCGCTGGGCCATCTGCTGGGCCCCGCCTCGACCATATATATCATATTCTTTGCCATCATCGCCAATAAAGAAACTCATGTTCTCGACGACCCCGAGCACCTCGACGCCGAGCGATTCAAACATCGCGCTCGCCCGCACCGCGTCATCCTGCGCCACCCGCTGAGGCGTGCACACCACCACCGCCCCCGTCAGCTGCACGCTCTGGGCCAAGGTCAAAGGTACATCTCCCGTCCCCGGCGGCAGGTCAATGATCAGATAATCCAACTCACCCCACTGCGTCCGCTCGATCAACTGATGAAACGCCCCGTGCGCCATCGGCCCACGCCAGATCAAAGGCTTCTCGGCATCGACGAGTTTGCCCATCGTGATCGACTTGACGCCGTGCGCCAAGAACGGCTGCAACGCGCCCTCGAGCACCACCTGCTCCATCGAATGCAGCCCCAGCATCGTCGGCAGCGAAGGCCCATAGATATCGCCATCGAGCAGACCCACCGCATGCCCTTTGCGCGCCAATCCAATCGCGATATTTACCGCCACCGTCGTCTTGCCGACGCCGCCTTTGCCCGCGCCCACCGCGATGATGTGCTTGACCCCGGGCACCCCCGTCGCCCCATTATTCTGAGGCGTAGGCGTCTTGGGATCATGCTTGTCCTGCTCCCGATCAACCCCCTTGGCATCGCCTTTGAGTTTCATGATGACCTCGCCCTGATGATCCACAAAGTCCACAATCAACCCGAGCGCATCAATCCCCTGATCCTTGGCTGCCCCCCGCACCATCGAATCCACCACCGCCCCCATTTTGGCGAGTTGATCGCGTGAAGGCTGAGGCTCGCTCGGGTTTCCCTGCGTCATGCAGATCCGCACCGATGCGTGCTCATCGCATGCCGCGATATTGAGCACGCATCCACGCGACACCAGATCCCCCCCGCTCGGGTGGGCAACGGCACGCAAGGCATCGGTGATGTGTTCTTTGGTCAGTGTCATCTGAGCAGCTCCCTATTCTGGCACTCGATTTTCGTGGCGTTCCGTTTATGAGGATTATGCCGATTCCCCGCCCAAAATCGAGCATTGGGCCTTTTCAAGGCGAAAACTTCATCCCCAATATGGATCATAGACCCCACGCCATCGGTTCGATATACACTATTGAAACGCAGGCTGTGCAATATACCCCGGACCCAGGCGTTGAGTATGTTGGAAACCACACACACTCGCCCTACTCGAATGGAGATATTACCATGAAAACCAACCGAACCATCGCTGCCTCCTTTGCCCTCGTGCTCATCGCCTCGGCCGGGCTCGCTGGGGCTTCGCCTGAGAAGAAACAGCACCGCGACCCCGATGTCCTGCGAGGCCCAAAGGTCACCGACACCACAACCTCTCAGAAAAAGCATGATTCAATGACCAAGCAGGTCGAGCAGGTCGATCGCCAGAACAAACAAAGTCACCAACGGAAAGGCAAAGACGCAAAGGGTAAGCCCGGCGCCGATCGCCCGATTCAGTTCCGCGATTATGTCTTAGCCCTGCGAGGGATCAAATCCCGCAACGCCAACATCGCCGGGCTCGATCTCAGCGATGCCCAGAAGGACCAGATCAAAATAATCCTCGAAGAGCAACGCCAAGCGATGCGCACTTTCCATGAGCAGAACAAAGATCGTATGAAGGAACTCCGCGAGCGAGTCAAGAACGGCGACCGAGCCGACGAGGCCCGCGAGAAACTCCGTGACTTCGCGAACAACGCCGGCCCAACCCGCGATGCGATGGCCAAACTCAAACAAGTGCTTCGCCCCGAACAGCAAACCGCGCTCAAATCGCACATCAAAGCCACCCGCCAAAAACGCGCACAAAGGCCCAACCAAGACCAGCAGACCCGCCGCCCTGGGGAGCGTCAGCGTACAAGAAACCTCCAAACCGATGCCCCGCAATCCGATCGCCGTCGAACGCGGACAGATCGTCCACAGTCCGATCGCCCGCAGGCGGATCGTCCTCAAAAACACCGTAAGGGCAAGCCCGACCAAGTCCGCAACACCGGCCCAAAGAGTGACAAAGCCCAAAGGCACGGCAAGCGATCCAAGCCTGCGCCCAAAGACGATTGATCCAATCATCAGCTGAGCATTACCAAATCCCGATCCCGTCCGATCCCGTCCAAGGCTGGCACCGAAAGGTTCAGCCTTGTTCTTTGTGCCCACAGCATTCAGGCTCGTTCAATCAATGCTCTTCAACAGATCACGCCCCGCTCAGCGCCGCCATATCAATCGTCACCGGCACAAAGGTCCGCGCCACTCGGGCCTCGAACTCTTCATGGTATTTCTCCATGATCGTCCGAGCCGCCCAGTTGTTCCCATCAGCCAACCCGCAGATCGTCGTCCCCGGCATCGAACCCATTGATTTCGCAACCTCCATCGCCAGATCAAGGTCTTTAGTCTTTGCATCGCCCGCTTCGATCCGGGTCATGATCTGATACAACCACCCCGAACCCTCCCGGCAAGGCGTGCACTGCCCGCAGCTCTCATGCTTATAAAACCGTGCGATGTTCCGCGCCACCGCGACCATATCCGTGTCCTCATCAAACACGGTCGGCCCGCTGGTTCCGAGTCCGAGCACATCGTACTTGCGCCCGATATCGAAATCCATCTCGGCTTCGTACTGATCGGGCCCGAGGATCCCCATCGACACCCCGCCTGGGATCGCGCCCTTGAACTTCTTGCCGTTGCGGATGCCGCCGCAGTAGTCTTCGATCAATGTCCGAAGCGGAATCCCGAGCTCGAGTTCGTAGCACCCGGGCTTCTCGACATGTCCTGAAACCCCCATCAACTTCGTCCCAAACGATGGCGGCCCGCCAATGCTCGATTCCACACCCTGATCCGTAAACGCCTGAGACCCATCACTCATGATGAACGGCAAGTGCGCCAGCGTCTCGACATTATTGATAATCGTCGGACGATCGAACAACCCCTTGAGCGCCGGGAACGGCGGCTTGATCCTCGGCCATCCCCGCTTGCCCTCGATCCCCTCAAGCAACGCGGTCTCTTCGCCACAGATATATGCGCCCGCGCCGCGATGCACATAGCACTCGCCGACAAACGGATCGCCAGAAACCCCAGCCTGATTGAGCAACCCCTTCTCGCCAAAGATCCCATTTTCATAGGCTTCCTTGATCGCCTCTTCGAGCACATGGGCCTGGTGGTGATATTCGCCTCGGATAAAGATATACGCCCGGTTCAATCGGCACGCATACATGCAGATCGCGATCCCTTCAAGCAACCCGTGGGGATCAAAGTCCATCAAAAGCCGATCCTTAAAAGTCCCCGGCTCAGACTCATCGGCATTGATCGCCAAATACCGCTGCCCCCCGTCAGGCTCAGGCAGGAAGGTCCACTTGAGCCCCGTCGGGAACCCGGCCCCGCCCCGTCCACGCAAAACCGAATCCTTCACCTGGCTCGTCACCTCGCCCGGCTTCATCGCCAACGCCTTGCGCAACCCTTCGTACCCGCCGGTCTTGACATACTCGTCGTACCCAACGATATGGCGATCGCGGATATTCCCAAACGGAGCCGTGGGGATCCGCTTGAGGAGATGGTGCTGCGTCAGTGTATTTTCCCAGGTCTTCTTGGGCATCGAAAAGCTCCCGCGTGATTGAGTTTCAGGGTATCGAATCGTAGGCCCAAACCATACCAAAAAACCCGCCGAAGCGGGTGGAGGGCACAGAGAACACGGGTCAAGGCTCAATCACAGGCATCGAAAGTATCATAGATATTGATAATTGCATCGGCGCCATCTCGAATGCCATTGCCATCGGAATCAGCACACGATTCTTCCCGTTCATTGGGCAAATCATTGCTCGCACCCGTTTGCCCCATCACAATCGACATCGTAGCAGGCTGAATCGGGAAAACCTCCGTCCCGATCGACCATCCAGCGGTATCAAACACCAACCCGCCAGTCGCATCTTGTGACACAGGAAGGATCATCCAGAACGACCCGAGTTGCGATACCCGAGCCAGTGCATCAGATTCCGAACTCAGCGAGACCGCCATCCCTAGATACCCCTCGCCGTTCATATCGAGCGACAGCTCGTTGTACGGACAGGTCTCGTCAAGAGTCAGCGTCACGCCGATCCCGCCTCCCTGAAGCGCGAGCACCATATCCGTAGGCACCAGCTTGCCCAGGTCTCCAGAGACCAGTTCGGTGATCGTCAGCCGACCTTTCATCACACTGAGCGTACGATCAAAGGGCCCGGTAAGCACCTCGATCGTCCCGGACTGGTCAAACTGGTATTGATTCGCAACCGTATTGATCACCGGCAAGATCGAAGCCGACGGAGCACTCCCATCGACCGACATCATCGTCTGCGCCTCGATCGCCACGCCAGCGGATTCCGATGAATACAACGCGCCATTGACGAGCATTGGTTGTGCTTTGACAGGATTTGAAGCACTCAGCACAGCCGACAAAGCGACCGAGATCTGATCCGTCGGCTCAAAGATCACAAAGGTATTGGCGATCGAGTTCCCCGTTTCAAAGCCCGTCGGCCCGATCATTTCAACAAGCCGACCCCGAAGCAGATCATAAAAATCCCGGATCGATTCGCCTTGCTCGATCCCGATCCTTTTTTCCATCCCGGGCATCTTTGCAAAGGAGATCAACCCACGCAGCCGTTGATTCCGTGCATTCGCCGATTGTACACAATCACCCCACGACCGATCATCCAGTCCTCCTTGATCGCAAAGCCCATACCCATTGGCAACATTCGTCAGCAAATCACGCTTCGCTTGGCAGATTTCATCCCTGTCTCCCCCTTCAGCAAAGCCCCCAGCAAATACTGTTCCGGCAAAGAGCAAAGAAACGACCATTCCATATTTCATATCAAGCCTCCATAGATTGAGTATACCGAAAATCTCATCCCATCAAACCCCGATTCTGCTCTTGGGTTGCATCTTTTCCCGCCTCCCCCCATACCCTCCCCCATGAACATCCTCATCCTCGGCGGCACCCAGTTCTCAGGGCGCGCCTTCACCGAACTCGCTGTCCAAGCTGGCCATCAGGTCACCCTCCTCCATCGCTCCGCCAAGGACCCGGGGCTTCCTGCCGGCGTCCGTCGGCTTGTTGGTGATCGAGACCCATACGCCTCGACGCTTGAAAACGATGGGCTTGTTCAGATCAAGAAACTCATCGACGCCGGCGAGCGTTTCGATGCCGTCGTCGATATGTGTGGCTATGTCCCCCGCGTCACCAACGCCGCCTGCCAACTCCTCCAAGATCACACCGATCTCTATATCTATATCTCCACCATCTCGGTTTACGATCAACCAGACCAAGCCGAGCCCGGTGCGATCCTGACCGAAGACGCACCCAAAATCACACTCAAAGACCGCACCGTCGAAGAAGTGACGGGCGAAACCTATGGCGGGCTCAAGGTCCTCTGCGAACAAGTCGTCACCAATGTCTTCCCAACCAACCACTGCATCATCCGCCCCTGCGTCATCGCCGGGCCAAACGATCCGACTGATCGCATCACCTGGTGGGCCCGGATGCTCACGACGCAAGACGCACTCATTATCCCCAAAGCCTGCCAAGCCCCCGTCAGTTTTATCGACGCCCGCGACCTCGCTGCCTTCTTCCTCCACTGCGCCGAGAATCAAACCACCGGCATCTTCAACGCCACCGGACCAGAAACAAACCTGACGCTCCACGACTTCATCCACCGAACCTACAAAGCCCTCGACTCCAAAACCAAACTCATCGAGGCCGACGCCGACTGGCTCAAAGAACAAAGCATCCAACCCTGGGCAGACATCCCCACCTGGCTCCCCAAACCCAAGCACTTCATGAGCCGAATCTCATCATCCAAAGCCCTCGCCGCCGGACTCACCAGCCGCCCGCTCGAAGAAACAATGCAAGCCATCCATCAATGGGACACCGAGCGAGGCTCGCCCGATCTCGTCGCAGGCATGAACCCCGATCGCATCGCCGAACTCGTGGATCAGTTCAACCAAGCGCCGTCCACGCGGGCGTAAGCACGATCTGTCTGCCTTCGATCGAAACCAGATCATCCCCTGGCTTGGCCTGCGCCCGCAATCCATCGAGCCGCTGTGCCCGATACTGCTCATGATCCTCAACCGACGCCCACGCCGTCGTCACGATGAACCGATGCTTATCATCCACCGCCCGCCAGAAGTTGCCGCCGAGCATCCCGGGTGCATCGCGCATCCCATCCTGCCAAACAGATCGCTGCATCTCCACAAAGTGCTCGACTCGCTCCGGCAACACATCACACCGCGCGATACGGATTATTGCTGCTCCACGCCTGAGTGCATCCGCGAGGTTCGATTCCACTCCAGGCAGATCAAGCACCCGCTCATACATCATCGATTCCGCATCGGTATAACACGCCCCCTGCTTGCCAGATTTAAATATTCGATCATGCGCACTGCCCATAAACGCTTGATACGAATCCATATCTGCCCACAGCCCGAATATCTGTACCTGCGAACCCGTATCCATGACGCTCCCGCCGCACTGGGCGACAAACCCCGGCTCATCGCGCAGCGCCGCCCATTGCAACTGCTCAGCCGAGAACGCATCCATCCGACTATCTCGGACCCGACATTGAAAATCTTTCAAGACCATAGTGCATCGTAGAGAGCCGAAGGCCTGTTCACGCATGAATCTGTAGATCAAGCATGCCCCGTCGATATCGATGGGGAGGTTGATTAAATAAAACAAACCACGCCTTGGGCGTGGTTTGTTGGTGAATATTCAGAATCCTTCAGCCCTCAGGCTTATCGCCTCCGGCGGTTGGCGTGTATGCCGCCGAGGGTCAGCAGGCCCATCAGCCCGGCCATCGCGGCGGTGGGGATCGGGACGACGGCTGCTGCGGTGAACAAGAAGTCATTGGTCGTGCCAGCATCTTGGACCCACCCTCGCCCGACCCAGGTCGAGTTATCGCCTGAGATTCGGTAGCCGTCCTGCAAGAAGACGAACGGGTTGCCGTGCTGGGCGTCCGAGCGGGTGTTGATGACCAGCGGGATGCCGGCGAACGGGTCGCCGTTGTCATCGGTGAGTTGGGTGAGTGATCCGATGTCGTTTGGGCCAGCGTCAGGGTCAACCCATCCGTCAGCCGAGCCGGGGTTGGTTTCGACGGTATAGGTGACATCGAGGGCGAAGGTGCCGAAGAAACTGCCGCTCGCTGCACTGTTGCCCCAGACCTCGCCAACGATCTGGATGGTGGTGGTGCCGTTGTCGAACTCACGGACGATCAGTTGGACATTCGAATCATTGGTGATCCGGTCCTCGAAGCTGAAGGTGACGGCTTCGCTGGGATCAACGAACGAGTCCAATCGCAGCCCATAGAGCTGCGGGTCGATCGCGCCCGATGGGTGGTTGAACAGATTGAACCGCTGGACATCAACGATCGCGCCGTTGGCGAGCCCTGTGCCTAAAACAAGGGCAGCGAGCCCGAAAGTAATCTTTGTTTTCATATCTCGATCTTTCCAGTTCTTCCGAGCAATGCTCGATCGGCGAACAGCTCATCGGTGCACACGCCCTTTCGCATGCCCAACGCCTCCCTCTGTTCCGACACCTTATTGTACAACAATAAACACCGATCGGCGACAGGTAATGTCATCAATTCATGAGTTTTTCAAACCCAATACCGGACAATATTGTGTGAATAATCGTTCGGTCGATGAAAAAACACGGGCAAGGTTGCCCGTGTTTTTTATATCACTTTATGAACACTGTGCTTACGCCGCTTCGGAGAACCCGTCGTCGATGTCGGAATCGAAATCTTCGCCCATGAACTCCTCAGCCTCGTCCCCGAACGCTGCTTCAAAGGCTTCGAGTGCTTCGTCGGTGAGTTCCGCCTCGCTCTTGGGCCCGGTCTTCGGAGTTGAGATCGCAGACTCGTTGGCGATGCTCGGCTCGTCGTCCGCAACTGTAAACCGCTCGGCCCACCGGTCCGGGCGGACATTGGCGGGGGAATCGGAGCGTTCGAGCCAGTCTTCTGCGGAGGGCAAGTTGAGTTCCGTAGGCATCGTCTTGCGATACCCGAGCAGGCGGATCACCTCGAGCACATCGGTCCAGGTCGGGAACATCCGATCGTTGCCCTTCTTGAAGGCGTCGATCGCCATCAGGAACAGGAACTGCTCGGTGGTCATCTCGCCTTCTTCTGCTGATTTGGTGAACTCGGAAAGCCGACGCCCACGCCCACGCTTGCGCTCGAGCCCGGTGTGCCCGTTGTCGGTCGGGGTCGATTCGTTGGGCTTGGTCGATCCATCGAGATCGGGCGCGGGGTTGGCTTTGCGATTCTTCCGGGGATCGGTGTCTTTTTTCGTGCGCGGATCAAGCCCAAGCCTGCGGTCGATGACGGTGCCCGGCGGGGGTTTGCCCTCACCTTTTTTCCTTCGGTCGTTGTTATTATCGCTTCCGCGACGATCTGGTCCGTTGTAAGCCATCGACGATTCCTCCGATAGGAACGCCGATTTTACAAGTCAGCGCTCAGAGTTCTTCATCGTCATCTTCTTCGCTCGAATCCTCGCCGGGCTCATCATCGTCATCATCGTCGTCGTCGTAATCCTCTTCGATGTCATCATCGTCATCATCGTCATCTTCGAGGAAATACGCCTCATCGTCATCGAGATCATCGCCCGATGCGCACATCGGACCCGACGGCGTCTCGGCGGTCAGATAATCGGACCACGGGGCGTTTTCGCCTCCGAATGATGCCTGATCGCTATCGGGCGTGAGCAACGCGGTGCCCGCACCTGAGGACGAGGGGGCAAACGGATTGAGTGGTTCGGTTTGATCACACAGATCAACATCAGAATACTGAAGATGTGTCATTGTGTTTTTCCTCCAACGGGGCGTGTGTTTGATGCGCTCGTTCTGGGTGAGCGGGCGATTCTATTCCCGGCGACCGCCGCCGGGCATTGACTCGACAAATCGTCGGCTGATTCGCCAACGGTACCCGGTTCAAAGCCGGTGTCAATCCCCGCGAGGGCACGATTCGCAGAGTTCGCCATGGTTTTTTACGCGGGTGTGTCTGGGCGGTTCCACCGCGATAGACTCTGTGCCTATGCCCACACCCCCTCCCACCGAGTTCAACCCCCTCGCCGGGCTTGTCGCAGCCGTCTTTCCCGGCGCCGGGCATCTGGTGCTCGGGCAACCCCGCCGAGCACTCCTCGCAGCGGTGGGCGTGATGGGGCTCTTCTTCTTTGGGCTGCTCATCGGCGGGATCGACGCGATCGACTCGAAGGACGACCGCGTCTGGTTCTTTGCACAAGCCCTCGTCGGCCCGCCGACCTTCATCGTCGACCAGATCCACCAGAAACAGTTCAAAGCCTATGACCTCGACACCAACCTCCTCCGTTCTGGTGACCCCGGCGAGCACCGGATTATCGAGAATGATCGTCCGGTGTGGCAGCCTTTGACCTATGAAGAGATCAAAGCAGGGATGGGCCCGCCCAATGAACCCGGGCTCGGCAGGCTCAACGAGATCGCGATGCTCTCGATCGTCCTCGCGGGCATGCTCAATCTCATCATCTTCCTCGACGCCCTGATGCCCAATCCCAAGCACATGCCCAAACCCAAATCGGCAGGGGGTAGTTCATGATGTCTTTGGCCTACACCCCGTTTATTGATGCGCTGGCGGTGCATGAATACTGGTACTTGCTGATTATCCCGATGTCGATTTTCTTGGCGATTGGATACAAAGCGGTTCGGTGCTCGGATCTGAGCAAGTTCATCCGCGAGGTGATTGTCTTCACGATCCAAGTGCTCGGCGGGCTCTTGCTCCTGGCGATCGCCTTCACGCTGGTGATCGTGGTGCTGTTGCCGATGATTGCGCCGATTCCAAACTGAGATAACCCTTCCCCTTGCCCCTCCCTGCGCCCCGCGGGGAGGTGTCGAACGAAGTGAGACGGAGGGGTGTCTTCTCTTTCTTCATTCTCTCCAAATCTCACACACTCCAAGACACCCCTCCGACCGCGAAGACGCGGCCACCTCCCCGCGGGGCGCAGGGAGGGGCAAGAGAATACAATTTCATCACTCATCGCACCATCATTTCCCCTCAAGATACGAATCGCACTTGGTGACATACGCCTTGTCGAGATTCTGGATCATGTAGCGCAGCGCGTCGACGCAGTGATCCGAGCCGTCCTTTTCAGGCAGCGGATTCATAGGCTGATCGGCAGGATAATGATATTTTTCGAGTGACTCGATCAACTGTTCGCACGAACGATGGATATAGAGCCGAACCGGGCCGGTCGCGGGTTTGAGCCGGGCGCGGATGAGCCCGAGCCCTTCGTGCAGGCGAAGCCTGCGCTCGTGGACGGTCAAGCCGGCGCTGCGCATCGCCTGAATATCCGAGATACCGGTCTGCAGCCCGCGTTGCTGCCCCGCGGGATCGACGCCGAGCCATTTGGGCGGGCAGAGCGTGTTCTGGATCGCCTTGATGTGCTCGTCGAGCGCCACATCCGCTTTGACATATTCACTCCCTACCCAGACACATCCATTGCCATCGACACACGCAAACAGCACAACGGTGGGCGAGCGGATCCCAAAGTCCATCCCGCCGATCCAGGTCCAGTTCGCCGAGGCGCTCGGCAGCGCATCGACGACATGAATCCCGGGGTCAAACTCGGGCAGCACACAATCGGAGCGTTTGGGACGCAGGCAGAGCATCTCGGCGTTCCAGGTCTCATCGCCGACGCGTTTCTTGAGCGCGATCGCGTCGTCGATGGTGATGTGCCCGGGTGATTCATGCTGGCGATCGCGCCCCTTGGCTTTGCCCGCACACTCAGCAGCCAGCGGGCAGGGCTGATGATTGGTTGATTCGTCGCCGAGGCACTGGTGCGCATCATCTTCGCACACATCGAGCACATCGACCACGCCCCATCGGAAGACCCTGCGCGACTCGCCCCCGTCTTCGATACTCTGTGAGACGAGTTCGTGCATGAGCCCATAGGGCACATGGAGCGTCGAGAGGCATTCAATTGAGCCCCGAACCCGGATACCATTTTTTGAATCATCACACCGTTTCTCGCGCGTCACAAGCTGGGCCGCCTCCCAGACATCCCGATCGAACAACTCGACCTCATCGCACCGGAGTTTTTGCACGCGTGTTCCCCGCACAGAGGTTTGGGACTGGGCGAGGAGTTCGACGGTTGAGCTGTTGGTCAATCGGATGCGTCGATCGGTGATCTTGCCTTCGATGAGTTCGTCGAATCGGTCGATACTGAAGAGATCGCGCAGGTGCGCATGCATCCGTTTGGATTGTTCGAGCGACCCGCCGAGGATTCGGATCTCGATCCCGGGCTTGAAGATCAGGTCGAGCATGGTCGCGATGGCGGCGTAGAAGGTTTTGCCCCCGCCTCGGTTTGCCCAGACGATGCAATCGCGAGGCATGCGGTCTTCAAAGAATGCATGGCAGAGGTACTCGAAGGGTGCGCTGTGCCCGTCGATCAAAGCCCTACGAACCACGCGGATCGAGAGTTTGTCGAGCAGCCATGCGTGGAGCTCGTCGTCGGTCTGTGGGCATTGCCCAGCGATATCATCGTGCTCATTGGTTTGCGCATTGAGCGCATCGGAAAAATCATCCATCATCCATCATCCATCATCCATCATCCTCTTTCGTTTCTTCTGGTTTGGTTTACTTTGCCTCAACGATGCCCATCGCGATCAGAATCGCTTGCGATCGGTCGTTCGAGTAGGCACTCAGTGCTTTGAGCAGCGCCCTTCGCTGCTTTGTGTGCAGGAAGAAAGTGACTGCGCTGGGCAGTTTTTCTGTATTTTTTTCTTTGGCTGGTTGTTGTATTTCGCTATGTATCTGCTGATCCATCCCCGTTATCTCCTTGGTGTTTCACATGGGCGTATGCGCAGGGTTGTGAGAGCAGGCGACAGGCAGCGATGGGGGCGAGCCTTTGGATTGTGTGGTGATCGGGAACACCCGAGCCGATGACTTTGCGGGCCTTGCTCCAGGTGATGAGCTCGCGGGCGATGAGCGAGCCGGGCTCGATGGGTGATTGGATCAGGTCGGCGGGCGTTTGGTTGGTGTGGGCGATCGCATCGAGCAAACGCAGGTCGTCACGGGTGTGAAGCAAAGGGTAAGACTCCATCCCGGCGCGCTCGAAGAATGGGCAGACCGAGCCCATCGCAGCGATCGCTTCGGTCGCTTGGGTCTGTGGCGAGCGCAGATACGCCCGCACCAACATCGACGCCACCCCAAGCCCGCGCGAGCGTGGCTCGACGATCACCCGTGAGATGCAACGCAGGTGGGTGTTGATTTGTTGAGCATTGAAGGATTTGGAGCCCGACGAGAAAAACCCAGGCCAGGCGCGATCGCGCCATGAGCCGTTGAGCGTGGGCATGGAGATGACCAAGACACCCGCGAGGAGTTCGCCGACGATCGGTGCGGTGCGGATGGCACGAAGGACGAGGGTGTGCGTTGCGGGCTTTGGGCCCAGATAGTGCAGGTGGGCAAGGGCTTTGTAATCGGCGACGGTGCCGAGCTCGATGCGGATGGGTTGGGCGATTGGATCGCAGCCGACCCGGGTCTGCCCGCTGTTCATGTCGATGACCAGATCAGGATCGAGCATGGATTCAAGGTCTTCATGGGCCGATGCTGCGATGAGGATGATGTTCCGATTGATCGCCCATCGGCGCATCGTGCGGGCGAGGCTATAGGCATTGACCCGATCGAGCGGCGTGGCGAACTCATCGGCAATCACCACATCGCCGGGCTTGGCTCGGTGCATCGCCAGGGCAAGGCATACGCGGGCGCGCTCACCAACCGAGAGGCACGAGGCGGGCATCGCCCAGAGCCGAGGCTCGGCGAGCCCGGCGCTGGCCAAGGTCGCGACCCGCCGATCGAGCGGGCCTGCGAGCAGGTCGATGATCGGGTGATGGGATTTGATTTGGTCATTGACCACATGAACGCCAACGCGACGCATCGGCGCGCGTGGTGAAACAAATCCCGAAGCGATCCCGCGGAGTGTGCATGATTTACCCGTGCCCGATGCACCGGTGACAAGCACAATGCGCGATGATGCGATGCGCCCAAAGATTTCGTTGCTGGGCGTGTTGATTTTGAGCGCAGGTACTTTGGTTATTTGTGCAACGAGCCCAAAGCTGGCGCAGGCGCGCAGGGCAGTTGCAGAGACAACGCTGGGCGTGTCGATGCGTATGGGTGATCGGAGATTCGGCGCTTTGTTCCATCCCATGAGTGTGCTCTTTCTCAACGCCAGGTTCGGATGGACTCTTTGATCGATGCCTGGCACATCGCGTTGATCGCTTCGCGGTGCTTGCGGACGCTGTAGAAACTCACGCCTAGCGTGTCGGTCGCGTCGCGCATGGATTGCCCTTGGATGAAGAGCGCATGGGCGATTGCTCTTCGTGATTTGCTCCAATGATCGTGATGCTCGACGACATAGGCGACCCGTGGATCGTTGAGCCGAGAGACAAGCTGCTTGATGCGTCGGCGGGTCTTGCGCGGGCAGAGATTGAATCGCCGAGCGATCGTCTGAGCACTCTGTCCATCACGAAACATCGCCAAGATGAGCTGACGGTCGTCGTCTTCGAGCCAGCGGGCGCGTTGGATGATGGTGTTGGTGATGGCCTTGTTCCGCTTTCTGCGCAGGTCCAGTTCGCCGCTGACCTGGTCGATCCAGTCGGCGCTGATTGCTTTTTGCCCCATTTTTGACTCCTTGCCTCAGATTTGTTGTTTTTTTACTTGACATTCCACAAACAATGGTTCACAATACAGTGAACAAGTTTTTTCAAGTATACACCAATACGAGAACGCTTTGCAAGGGTACTGTATGGTATATCAACAAAACAGCGCACAGACCGTGTCATTGCACACCGATCAAAATCCGATATCCACAATCTCCGTCCCCCGATTGAAATCTCACCCCTCAACGATGCCTCAGCAAGTCCTCCAATCTGGTGATTCAGCAACGCCCACCTTTGCCTCAAGGCTGCGTCATCGGCGCGCGATGCTCAAGCTTTCGCTCGCCGAGCTTGGTCAACGGGTGGGATGCGCCAAGTCGTATCTCTCGTCGATCGAGAACGGGCACAAGGGCCCGCCAGCCGATGCGCTGATCGAACGGCTCGAACAAGCGCTCTCGTTCCAGCCCGGCGAACTCTTCGAGTGCGCGCGATGGGACCAGACCCCGATGCCGATCCGCGAGGACCTCGAAGCGCTGCGCGAGCGGGATCACTGCGCCCGCACGCTGGCCAAGTTCCTCGCGTCGAGTGCGCGCGAGGGCGAATCGCTCGATGCGTTGTATGAGTCGGGCAAGCTCCGCTCGCTGATCGATCGCATCGAGCCCGACCCCGCCAATGCGGACGCTGACGGTGCTGACGAGCAAGCCAAGCATCGAGATTCATCTTCACCCGATTCATCGAGCAAACCGATTCGCCCCCGCGGGCTTTCGATGCTGCCGATGGAGGTGCCGGTGATTAATAAGGTGACCGCCGGGTATCCTGCGGACTTCACAGACATGGGATACCCCGCGCGGATCGCAGACGAGTACATCCATACGCCTGATCTGAGCGATCCTGATGCCTTCGCTGCCCGAGTGGTGGGGGACTCGATGGAGCCGACCTATCGCGAGGGGGACATCGTGGTGTTCTCGCCTGCACGCGAGATCGCCGACGGGATGGACTGCTTTGTCCGCTTCGAGCCCGATCATGAATCGACCTTTAAGCGGATCTATTTCCAGAAGGACGAATCGGGCAACGAGTTGATCCGGATTCAGCCGATCAACAACGCCTATCCGCCGATGACGGTGCCTCGTGAGCAGGTCGCCGGGCTCTACGCCGGCGTGTCGGTGACGCGGACGATCGGGTAAGGCGAGTGATTGCACCCATCTCCTCCCCCGGGCTGAGGATTATGCATGAATCTTATGATTCCTCGCGATCCTTGCGGCGTTGATGGCGAGTTTGGAGCCGATCCACAGCCGCGTTCTTCGTAAAGTACGCACCCAACTCGGTAGGTGCCCAGCACCCACAC
>Ga0316204_10001098_pt1 | contig 79957 bp, 55 predicted proteins | sample 6monrhotite_MG_2_FD_205661 | JGI IMG/M metagenome (GOLD analysis project Ga0316204, IMG submission 205661) | Microbial mat bacterial communities from mineral coupon in-situ incubated in ocean water Damariscotta River, Maine, United States -... | ecosystem: Environmental > Aquatic > Marine >... | reverse complement strand
CATGGACGAAGACCGCCGACGAGATCCTCGAGTCAGTGAAGCGATTTGGGCAGCGGACGATGCAGGTTCTCGGGGACTCTGACCAGTGACTGACTTTTCTAAGAAATCACCGATCCAGGGCACTAGCTGAGGCCCTCAGAGCATCGTCCTGGGAACCTTCTGGGTAGATTCCCGAACATCTCCCCTGCATCGCATACGCGGTGCCTTCTGTGGGGAGACAGACGATGGACCGAGAGCACCTGGGAAGTTTGTTGTTTTTGTCGAGTCTGGCGGCGTCGTCGGCAGCCTGTGCGGGCGGATCCGGCGGCCCAGCACCTCGGCCCAGCCCGTACGTCACCAATGGCGGCGATGAGGGCAACGGGTCCAGCGATACGTGGACGGATCCTCTTGGGACCACCGGCAACCCGGAGCCCGTGGATTCGAAGGGCTTGGACGAGACCGGTGACTGGCCCAACGAGGGCGAGACCGGGAGCCCGATCAACGGTACCAGTGGCGGCCCCGACATCCCGCCCGGCGACAGCGGGGTAAGCGGATCCACCTCGGACGCTTCGGCGGGTACATCCGGAGGCTACGACGAGAGCTCGACCGGGTACGGTCCGCCAGTCGGAGGCGACCCGTGCCCTGCACTCGCCCAGCTGTACGCCGACTGTGACAGCGACTACACCTACGCGAGTGAGATCGAACTGTGCCATCAGGCGACCGCCTCGGCCCAAGCGATCTCCCCTGCTTGTGGAGCGGCGCATGCTGAGTTCCTCGCGTGCTTGAGCGCCCTCGACTGCGCCACCTTGTTCCAACCCGGCGTGCCGCTGGCGTGCGTGATTGAAGGGGCCGCGACCGACCTCGCTTGCGCGCCCTGAACACCGCATTCTTTGCGGGCCGTGGGCCGCGAGTGCCCCGCATGGTTGGGCGGTGAAGTTTCCGTTCGCGGCGTTGTCGTGCCTGTGGATCGCGGCCTCGGCCTGCGGTGGATCCGGCGAGCCGAAAGCCAACCCCGAGGGGACGCCGCCGAGGCGGGCCGTGGTGAACCCAGACGACCCAGACGCGTGCTCCGAGTGCCATGCGCAGATCGTTGGGGAGTGGAAACAGAGCATGCACGCGCGTGCCCACCACGACAACGACCCGATCTTTGCGGCGGTACGCGAGATCGCGACCGGGGCGTTGGGAGACGAGGTCGCGAGCGACTGCGCGAACTGTCACACCCCACGCGATGCCGCCAACCCAGACAGCCCCGCCGGCAAGCTCGGAGTGTCGTGCGCCTCCTGCCACATGCTCGACGCGGTGCACCCCGGGAAGTCGGGCGCGCAGGCGCTGGGGTTTGCCGACGTGGTGCGCATGCGGGCTGGGCACGACATGGCGGAGGGCAGCTCGCCCGCCCACCAGACGGGCCTTGCTCCGGACTTCATCAAGGATCGCAAGACGGTTTGCTTGGCTTGCCACGCTGCCTCTGAAAACCCCAGTGGGGTCAACACGTGCTCCACCGGTGCGGAGTTCGAGGTTCGCAAAGGCGAGGAAAAGGGGTGCATGGACTGTCACATGCCGCGGATCCCCGGGCCTGGAGGCATCGTTGGATCTCGAAGTGAGCACGCCCGGCACGTGTTCCTCGGGCCCCACCGCGCCTGGTACCACGACGACGGCGAGTTCCTCTCGACCGCGGTGTCCCTCGAGGGCACGTTGGCCGAGACCGGGCTGAAGGTCACGCTGAAGAACCAGACCGGGCACGGCTTCCCCACCGGGTTTCCAGGCCGCGTCGCGATGCTTACGGCGGTGGGCAAAGACGCCGCGGGTGCCGAGGTGTGGCGCAACGAGGACAGCCCGCAGTCGCTGTTCAACAAGGTCTACGTCGATGCTGAGGGCAAGCCCACGCTGCCCGTGTTGTCCAAATCGATGGCTTCGGACAACCGACTCGAGCCTTCCGAGAGCCGGACGCTGGAGTTCGAGGTTCCGCAGACCGTGACGTCGGTGGAGCTGAAGCTGGAGCTGCGGCTGGTGCCTACGAAGGCGGCGACGAAGTTCGGGTTGGAGGGGAAGGTCGAGGCGGAGCCGCGGACGGTGGCGTCGGCGACGGTGACTCGACGGTGACTCGCTAGATCCCGACGCCGCCGAGCAGCACCATCGCAGGGGTGAGCCGACCCGGTTCATCGGGGTGCATGCCTCCGAGCTGCCCCTGTGCGTTGGTGCCTTGGCACTGGACGATGCCGTCTTTGCGGTGTCCACACACGAAGCCGTTGCCCACCGCGATGCCGACGGTCTCGTCGTATCCTGGGAGCAAGTCGGCCTGTACGTCGGGGGCGAACGTCATCGACTCGCCGCCGCACCACAGTCCGCCTGCGCGGGTGGCCAAGCAGACATAGCCTGGGCCCATCGCGGCGGCGCGGGCTTGGGGGACCCGAACGCCCATGGCTTGCGGCCCAAAGCCTTCGCCCCAGCAGTACAACTCGCCGACGTCGGTGACGGCACAGGTGGTGTTCTGCTCGGCATGAATCGACTCGATGTAGGGGAGGTTTGCGACGCGACGGGGAATTCCCCGGTTTGCTTCGATCTCGGTGCCCACGGTGGGGTCGCCGAGCTGGCCTTGGGTGTTCTGTCCCCAGCACATGACCCGGCCTTGGCTTTCGAGGGCGCAGTTGTGGCTGGCGCCGGCGACGATGTGCGTGGGCTGCCGGAGTTCGACGTAGCCTGCACCTCGACCGGAGTCGGTCTCGTTGTCGATCATTCGCGCGGCTGGACCCAGGGCTTCGGCAGCATCCCAGCGGCCAAAACACAGGATCTTGCCGTCGCCCAGCAGGGCGCACGCGTGCATGTCTCCGACCGCGACGGCGGTGGCTCGGTCGATGCCCTCGATTTTGCCTGGGCCCTCGGCGCCCAGAAGGCCGCGGATCTGGTCCGAGCACCACAGCGAACCCGACTCGGCGACAACACACGTGCCATAGCGGCCCACGGCGACATCGCGAGCCTGCTCGACACCGGGGAACGTCTGCGGCACGGCGCTGTGCGGCGACGTTTCGCAGGTCCCCAACTGCCCGACGGTGTTGGAGCCCCAGCACCGCACGCGTCCGCTCGAGATGCGGACGCAGGCATGATCGGTTCGCGCGACGAGCTGTCGGGCCTCCATCAAGTCCGGCTCGGGTGGGGCGGACCAGCTTCCGCAAATGGACGGCGGCTGTTCGGCCAACACTCTGCCCGGCGCATCGGCCGTGGCCGTAGTCACCGGCTCAGGCGCCGAGGAGCCCGGGGCGGTCGGAGCAGCTCCGCATTGGAACGCCGCGACCAGAATCATCGCCGCTGCGATCCGCATCCAGGGATTCTATCAGCCGCAGGTCCGCACTGTCCGTTGGCAAAAGGTTCCCGGGCACCGCCGGGCGGCTCGGAAGAGGCCACCTTCTCCCCGCCGCGCGGACACGAAGCCGTCGTGGGGCAGAAGGCACGCGGCATGTTGACCGCAGTCGTCGGTGACGAGCACGCATCCGTGGGGCGGATCCTCGCCGATCACGGGCGGTACACCTGCCGCTGCAGGGGATGTCGAGGACGGCGTTCGGATGATGCGCAAGGCGGTCCAAATTCTGGAGGCCGCCGGAGGACCCAATGATCCGACGCGACCCCGGCCGAACGGGAATCGCAGATCAGCCTCACCATGATCCTGGCCGGCGTCGACCAGGACGAAGGCCGGCTTGACGATGCCGTTCGCAATCTCGAACGTGCGATCGAGCAGTGCGGCTCCGACCCCGCGCTCTCCGACCCCTCCATGCTGGCCTCACTGGAGGGCGCACGGGCGTTTGCCGAGGCAGAGCGGGGCCAGCCGAAGCGGGCGAAGGATGCTGCTCGCAGGACACTGGGCTACCTCGATCGGATCGGTGCCGAGGACGAGAAGGCGGAGTTCCAGGCCTCGATCGACGCGGGTGGTCTTCCGCCCGAGTCTGCGGGTTGAAGGCCCGCGGGGATCACCCCTGCCAGTTCCGACGCTTCCGAGAGAAGAATCCCAACATCAGAAGCAGCGAGAGAGTTCCGGAACCGCGAATGGGGTCGGTCGAAGTACAGCTACAGAAACCTCCGTCGTCGCTATTCTCGTCGACCAGCTCGTCGTCGGGGGTGATGTCTGGACCTTGGTGCTCGGCGTTCCACGACGAGAGATCGGTACCGATCGGTTCGACATGGTCTCGGAGCGTCATCGGGGCACCGGTGAAGTACTCCTCGACGACGCGCCCGTAGGGCATCTGAGGGAAGTCAGGGGGCGTGTCGTTCGCGGTGAACCAGATCACCGGTCCGGAATCGAGTTCGACGCGGTCCGGTCCGTCGCAGCGGTTGAATCGGGTGGCCGACCAGATGTTGTCGATGTCGGGGAGTCCGGGCATCTCAGAGAACAGTGGGTCGCGGGTCATCTCGCTCGGTGAGAGCGTCGTGTACATCCGCGTGAGGTAGGGGAACTTGGTCACCAAGGCCGCCGCGTGTTGGCTCGGGGCGACGACCTGCTCCTGCAGTGCGTCGGCGAGCCCCTCGGTGTCCCAAGAGGCGGGCCACGCCTGCGCCGGGGGCATGTCTTCTCCAGTGCCGCCGTCGGTGTCGGTGCCGCCCGTGCTTTCGGCATTGCTCGTATCGTCGGTCGACGATCCCGTGCTGCCAGTGTCTGGCCCATCTCCGGTGGTGCCAGCGACCGTCGTATCCGTGTCGTTGGCACTGGTGCCTACACTCCCCGAGGGGTCGCTGGTGCTACCGCCATCGGCCGAGTCGTCCAGCGGTTGCCAGTCGGCGTAGCAGCTGGAGCACGAGTAGAAGTTCGTGGGTTCCACGCCTGGCGGCGGGGGGACGTACGCTTGCAGCAGCGACGGAACGAGCGGGTGGGTCGGGTAACACTCGTCCCACGTGCAAGTCATCAGGCCGTGCTCGGCCAGCAGCGTCGTGAGGTCGTCGGCGGTCCTGGTGCGAAAGGGTTCGCTCCGCCACCGAGCCGAGTTGAACGCCGGGGACGACACAACGTTCGATGTCCCCGCGTACTCGGTGACGAATGCCTGCCCGTCGGCGCCGTCCTCGTCGACCGCACGGGTGACCGCCTCCTCGTAGTTGGCTCCCGGGGAGTTCCAGTCGAACTTCACCGGGTTGAGCTGGACGTGGCGAAAGTTGGTCGGTGTCACGCGGTCGTGGCCCAAGAAGAAGGTGCGCACGCCCATGTCGTCCCGTGCGGCGATCCGCGTCAGTCGCAGAGGAACGCAGGCCTCGTTGCCCGGATAGCGCAGCACGATGGGATGGATCTGGTCGACGCCGTGGCCTGATCGCAGTTTGAACGCGACGAACAGGAACCCATCGTCGATGTACTCCTGCAGAATCGGCGGCGCGTCGTCATCCTGAGCGAACCCGTTTTCGTCGAGCCAGTTCACGATGCCGCTGACGCTTCCGCCTTCGAGGACCACGTACTCGAAGCTCCCCGCAAGTTCGCGCCCGCGCACGACTGGATCGTCGTGGTCGCCATCGATCGGTGGTTCGTCATCGTTGAAGTCAGCGAGCGGCTCCCCTGGCCCTGACGCTCCGCAGCCTCCGCCGCCGTCGTCGTCTCCGCCTCCGCCCCCACCTCCGCCTCCGCCTCCAAGATCGACGGTCCCCCCACAGTTCTCGCTTCGGGGAAACACGGTGAAGGTGGGGACCGTGGAGTCCAGCAACTCGGTGAACAGCAGGTCCGAGCCCACTTCCACGGTGGGCTCCGCCATCACCGGAACGATCCACGCGAAGCGCTCGGGATCACCGGTGTACTGAATCTGAATGTGTGCCTCGACCTGCCCCTCGGCGACTACAAACATCACGTTCTCGCCCGTCTGATCCACGGGCATGACGCTCGTTGGACCCACGGTGGGTCCGGCATCACAGAACGTCCCACCACATGCGTGGGCGACAGACGGAGCGGCCAGCCAGATGCCGGCGGTCGCAGCGATCAGAGAGGCGAGCGCCACCTCGGTACGGTTGCGCGGGAAACGGCTCCTAGACATGTCGGGGTAGTGCCCGCCGATGGAGCGTCGATCACGACGATGTTCGGAAAGTTCGTTTTCTTCGGTCTCGGAGCATCGCCGTACACCGGACCACCTTCGGGCCGAGGCGGGTCAGTCAGCCGTCGTCGTCGGGTCGAGCCCCGATCCATCGGGGTACCGGCGCAACGGTATCGCGAGCCTCACGGGCACACGCTGCGGACCCACGCATCCCAGCCCGACGCGTCGCTGTTGCCGCGCCAAGCCGCCAAGTATCCGCTTCCGGTCCAGACCAGCGAGGGGTCGATCGAGCCGTAGGGGGCATCCGCGGCGCTGACTCGCAGCTCTTCACCCAGCAGCTCTCCGTCGTAGGCGATTCGCTGGAAGTAGACCTCTGCCGACATGTCTCCGTCACGCGTGGCGAGGAACGTGAGGCCGAGCTCGTGACCTTGGTCGGCGAGTCCGAGACTGTGTGCGGCGTACGAGTTGTTGTGCTCACGATGCTCCGCATCCATCAGGTCTACCGGGTCGCCGACCGGCACCCCGTTGGCTCCGAGTTCGAACAGCTGGACCCGGCGTTGGTCGGGGTCGGGTTCTACGATGGCCACGCCCACGTAGTGATCGCCACGCCAGACGAGCTCCGGGGGGGATAGCGCGTCCGGTAGGACCGCCGTCGGTTGGGTCAGGGGGGTTCCATCGAGCGAAAGCCGTTGGAACTCGACGTCACCCGAACGGGTCCAGGCCAGCCCGAGTTCGTTGCCCGCGTAGACCAGGCTCACCGCGTTGCTGCGTACGCTGGACGGGAGAGTCTGCAGCAGCTCGAGTTCCGTGAGCCCGGATCCTTGCGCGTCTGCTTGCCCGAACCAGAGGTTGCGCGTGGAGTCGAGCCAGATCATTGCGAACGCTTCGCCGGTCCAGACGACTTGGGCCTCGCTGACCCGGATCCCCGCGACGTTGACGGGGCCCTCAGTGACGTTGCCGGTCTCATCGATGACCGCAAAGCGAGCCAAGGCATCCGAGTTCGAGTTGCTTCGGTTGCCGTATACGACACCCCACGTCGTTCCGCTCCATGCCGCTTTGGGCGTGAGGCGGAACTGGAACATCCCCGCCGGGTCCACGACCGATGTGTCTCCTTGCGACACACCGTCGTAGCCGAAGCGTTCCATGTGCAGTCCTCGCGGGCCCTCGCCCTCGAAGCCGATCGCGATCACCTGGTCGTCGTTGGCCCGGACCGTCATGTCTCCCGCCGAGCCTCCGGGGATGGCGGTCTGCACGAAGCTGCAGTCCCAGTCGGAAGGGTCGACCTGTTGGCCGCCGGAGCTGCTGCTCTCCGAACTTCCGGAGTCGTCGGTGCTGCTCGAGCCCGTCGTTTCGGGACCTCCGGACGAGGTTGACCCCGAGGTGGTTCCGCCCGAGCTCCCGCCCGCCGTCGCATCGCCACTCGAGCCACTCGTTGGTAGTGCGGCCGTAGGCTCTGTGGTGCTGGACGTTGCGCTCGATGTCCCCGAGGCTCCGTCCGATCCTGGATCCGAGCTACACCCAACCGCCGCGACGACCGCGAGGCCAAGAGCCGTCGCACCGCACACAAGACCGATTGGGAACGTGGAGAGTCTGGCAGAACCATCGGCAGGCGGACGGGTCATGACGAACATCTATCACCCTGACGTGCCGCGCCGGGCTCGGTTGCACCATGGACGATCTTGCGTTGTCGGCCTTTTGCCGTGGCTGGCGGCGTCATCGGCTGTAAGTCGCGCCTGTGGCTCCCGTTGCGGTGGAGGGATGTCGATCGGTCGCAAGTCGTGGTGGGTGGGTGTTGTGGGGGTTGGGGTGCTCGCGTTGAGTCCTCGCTCCGCACAGGCCTGGACGGACAACGGGTCGATCTCGGGGGTCGTCACCAACGCGGACACCGGGGAGCGAATGCCGGAAGCGCTCGTGATCCTCCAGTGCAATTGCTTGCCGAGTGCGCGAGAGACCACGACCAACGCCAACGGCCTGTACGCCTTTCGCGGTCTCCCCACGGGGACGTTCACGATTCAGGTCCTCGCGGGACAGGCTGATGTTTCGAAGGTCACCACGCTCCCGGGCGGTGCCAAGTTCAGAGCCAACTTCAAGCTCGACCCGGACAACGAGTTCAAGCGGTCGATTCGGGTCAAGCCCACAGCGGTCCGCCAGTCGGCATCGGTCGGTTATCGGACCAGTTCCGATCCCTTCGAGCGCGTCACCTCGCCGAGTCCGCGGCGCGAATCTCCGAAGAAGCGCCTGGCCGAACAACGCAAGACTCTCGCAGCCGCAGACTCGGATCCCGAGGTCGTTCTCGCCGGGTCGACGTCCGCGATCGTTCCCCCCGAACTCACCGCGGAGACTGCAACATCGCCGTTGCCCAAGGACTTTGCGCGCCAGGTCGTTTACTCGGGCACGATGAGCCTCGCCGTCTACAACCAGAGCAAGGCCCAGGCTCGGGTGGAGTCGATGGTGCGCAAGAGCGGCGGCTACGTTCAGTCGCTCGACGGCGAGGGGATGGTCGTCCGCATTCCGGCTCCGAAGTTCCGGGACCTGGCGCAGGAGCTCGGAGGCCTGGGCCGGATCGAAAGCCAGTCGTTCCAGGCCGCCGATGTGACCGAGGACTACTACGCTCTGAGCACCCGCATCGAAGTCCTGGAGCGCACACAGGCCCAGCTGCTCACGCTGCTCGACCGAGCAAGAACCGTGAACGAGGCCTTGGAGGTCCGCCGCGCACTTGATGACGTCACACTCCAGCTCGAGGCGGCGCTCGGCAAACAACGTCTGTTGTCCTCGGAGGTCGACCTGTCGGTGCTCTCGCTCGTGTTCCAGCAGCGGCTTCCCGATTCCGATACACCCTCGACGAACGACCCCTTTCCTTGGGTAGACGACATCTCTGTGGAGGGCACCGCATGGCGCTGAGGCATCGAACGATGGGCATCGTCCTGTCCCTGGGTATGGCCGGCTGCGCATCCGTGATCGATTACTCGGCGCCGCCGGGGTTTGTCGAAGCACAGTCCGACTGGCAGTCGCAGCACTACAAGGGCAAGGACAGCGTCGGTCTGCGCGTGACCGTCTATGACAACGTCGATGGTGGAACGCTCGACTACTGGTCCAACGACCTCGAGACCAAGCTTGTCGTTCGGGGTTATTCCCTCGAAAGCAGCGCACCGCTGCGAGCCAAGAACGACGTCCCCGGTCTACGCTACGACTTCCATCTCGAGCGAGAGGGCGACGAGCCGATGTTCTTGTCTGTCGGACTGTTCGTGACCGACGACTATCGCTACGTCACCCAGCTCGCCGGGCGACAGGACGAGTACGCAGCTGTTGCACCCGGCGTGCCCGAGTTGTTCCAACGCTTGGAACCGGGGGGTTGCAAAACGGGGAAGGGCTCTGTGTGTCGTGCCCGGCCCAGCGTCGCCCGATGACGCGAAGCGCTCACTCCGGAACGAGACGGTTGTGCTCGCGCCTCACGCGGGTGGGGAGGGGCGTCTGCATCGCCTCATAGCCACCGACTCGGCGTAGCCAAACATCCGCGCGTGACCGTGCGTCGTCATCCAAGCCCGCGTAAGCATCCAAGGCGTGCTGGGCCATCCATTGCGTGAACGACTGCAGCCAGCGCTCGTGCGAGACGCCCTCGATCGAGAACGTGTGGGAGCCGACGAATCGCTTGATGTGTTTGGCGCCGGGGTGCTCTTGGACCCACTTGTGAACGCCATCGATGGTGTCCGCGACAACCGGCCAATGCTCCGTGAAGAGCCGCCGGAACACGGGGTCGAGCGAGGCCGGCACGGTGTCGTCGGTTGGAAACGGGGGCGGGTCGGTCCCAGGTGCGGGCGCATTCATGCGCTCGACCCAGTCCGCGACGCGAGGCGCGAGGCGCTTCATCAAGGCTCCCGGGGCGGGGTCGCGGTACAGGTGCGCGTACAGGGGCCCCATGAACCCGAAGTCACCCTGACACGGGCGTGGGCCCAACAAGAAAGGGTGAGATTCGAAGTGGGCATCGAGGTCGCGAAGCAGCGCTTCGTAGGATTGCTCGATCGCGGCACGGTTGCGCTTGCTGATGCCCAAAGCGCGTCCGTAGTTTCCGCCGAAGTACAGGGCGAGGGGGAGTCCCGCGAGCGGTGCGAGGAGCTTGGGCAGGCGCGGTGCCACAAGCTGACCGAATTCGGAGAGGACCAGCGGCATGTTGCGCTTGTAGTGCCAGCGGTAGTGCATCGCGGGCATGACCAGCCACTCGTCGCCGTAGAGTTCGAGCAGCTTGCTGGCGACTCCAAGGACCCCCGGAGGTGCGACGCTGCGCTCTGGATGGCGAGCCTCGATGGCGTGAATGATCGCGGTCGTGTCTTGCACCGCGTCGCCTTCGGGGGTGATCAAGACCGGTACCATCGCCAGGCCAGTTTTTGGTCGCACGACGGACTGAATCACCGGCCGGGTCGAGAGGACCTCATCGAAGGGCACACCTTTGTAGCGGAGGTAGGCGCGAGCCTTACCGCTGTAGAGCGAGATCTCGGCGGCGATGAGCTGGTAGCGGTCGGCCACGGTGCGGCCTCTGTGCTAGCACGCGCGACGTTCGATCGTTCGGGCAACCCAGCGGATTCCTCGACCGCGGTCGGAACCTCGAGACGTTCGGGGTGTCTGCGGTGGTGTGGGCGACGCACTTCGGCTCCTTCTGTTCGCGGCTTTGGCGTCGGGGGTGGCTGGATGCGCGACATGGTCCGACGATGAGAGCTTGTGGTTCGATGCCGTGGAACCCGCCCTGGGCCCACAGGCCGCTCACTACGGTTACGGCGAACCGCTCGCGGAAGAGTTGGAGGATGAGCCCTGGCTTGAACCTGTCGAGCCCGAGCCCGGGGGCAGGGGTGGGGAACGCCTCGGTTCGCTCCCCCGGACTCATCGACTCTGCACGTTGTCGAGCCCGACTGTCCGGGTGCTCCCGACCCTCAGCGCGCAGGACGTGCGCACCACCGTGATGCGCCACGAGAATGAAGTCCGAGCTTGCTACAACCGCGCCTTGGTGCGAGACCGTACTGCGAGCGGCCGGGTTGTCATGAGTTTTCGGATCGCGCCGGATGGCACCGTGCCCGCCGCGGTGGTCTCGTCGACGCAGATCCGCGACGCCCGGCTCGATCGCTGCATGACCCGGGCGGTCAAGCGCTGGACGTTCCCGGTCCCCCCGCAGAGTCGGCCAACGACCGTGAACTACCCGTACGTGTTCTCTGTGCCGCCAAAGCGCTGGACCGCGCGATGACGCCGTGATTCGCGGCCTCGCAAGAACGTGGCGTCACAACTTCGGGTTTGTGCGTCTGTCTGGGTAGCCCCGCAAGGAACCCCAGCATGAACAACTTCAAGAAGATGACCCTGGCTTCCCTCGTCGCTCTCCTCGGCTTTTCGCAGATCGGCACTGCCTCTGCCGGCCCGAGAGTCTCCCGTACCAGCAAAGCCACGAAGGTCCAGCTCAGGACCGACTTGCGCTGCAAAGTGGAGGCATTTCACGATGCGGGCGCGACTCAGCCAGTCGCAAACGGCACGACCGTCGTCAACCTCGACCATCTGTACGTTCGCTACACGGTGCACAACGCTGGACGGCTGGCGGCCAACGGCTTCAGCAGCCACGCCAAGGCCCACTTGAACGGCAGCCAAACCTTCACCCAGCAGCAAGTTCTCAGCCTGCCCCCTGGCTTCTCGGCTTCCTTTCCGCTGACCAAGGTCAACGCCCACAACACATCGACGGTCAAGGCCTCGCTTTCTGTGGACACCGGGAAAAACATCACCGAGACCAGCGAGGTCAACAACCTCTGCAACTTCCAAGTCACGTCTCAGAAGCTGCACTGATCAATCGCACGCGGGGGTTCTTGCCAGCCGCACAACCTGTGCGTCGTCGGCGAGTCCTTCGTCCAGGTACAGCTGTAGTGCTTCGTCGAACAGTGCACACGCGTCTGCCTGATTCTGTGTGGCCACGAGTGCACGGCCAAGGGCGAACGCTGAGCGAGCCAGGAGGTGGGGCTCGCGTTTTGCCTCGCGGCGCAGATCGACCGCAACGCGCAGCGGTTCGAGGGCCCGCTCGGGTTGGCCAAGCCCCACCAGGGCGAGCCCCAGCGCGGTCCGGGGATAAGCGCTGTGCAGATGGCGGGGGCCGAGCGTGGCATCCCAGATGTCCACGGCTTGGCGAGATACGGTGGCCGCCTCCTCGTAGCGCTGCTGCTTCTCGAGAATCATGCCGAGGTTGGTGAGCGAGCTGCCGATGTGAGGGTGAGACTCGGGGAAGGTCTTGCGCCGCAGGGCGAGTGCCTTGCGAGCGGCGGTCTCGGCCTTCTCGAGCTGGCCTGTGTACAGCTGAAGGGACGCCTGGTTGTCCAACGTGGTCGCCACCGAGGGGTGCTCATCCCCAAGCTCGGTCTGCCGAATGGACAGCGCGATCTCGGTCACCTCTAGCGCCTTGGCGTACTCTCGGCGCCGTTCATACAGCGCGCTCTGGCTGGTCAGAACGACCGCCACCAAGGGGTGGCGCTCCCCCAGCTGCTCGGTCCAGATTCGTCGCGCACGCTCGAGCGCACGTTCGGCTTCGTCGAAGCGACCAAGGTTGACCAGGGCCCCGCCGAGGTTGTTGAGCAGGTTGGCGATGTCAGGGTGATCGGCCGGGACCGATTCTTCCAACAGCGCAACGGTGTCTCGATAGTGTGTTGCGGCGGTTTCGTAGTCGCCGGTGCCGAAGTACACCGACGCGATGTTGTTCCGAATCCGGGCGAGTCGACGCCCCTGAAGCCGAGCCCGTTGGGCGGCTGCCTCGGCGTGGCGGCCCCATTGCAGGCCCGCCTCTCGGTCGGCGAGCTGGTACCCCTGTACGAATACGAGTTGCCCCGCCGCGAGTGCTGCGAAGTGGTCGAGCCCTTCGGCCGATGCATCGTGCGCGACCTCGGTCAACTTGGTCTTCGCGGCCTCGAGCTCGCCGAGCCGTGCCGCGAGAACCCCAGAGATGAGCGCGGCTTCGATCTGGATCGGTCGATACGCCACAGCCTCGGCGGACTTCTCGGCCGATTTCGCGGTCTCATACCCGAGAGACCAACGGCCGGCCGTCTCCTGCGCCCCTGCGATGGCCAAGGACTCGCGGATTCGCTGGACCTCGGGTGCCAGCGAAACGGGTGGAGGAGGAGCGGACTGCACGCGGAGCGCGTCGACGTCGGCACAGATCCTCGGCGAGAGTAGGGACGCTGCGGCTTGGGTCGACTGGGTGACAACGTCGGCATCGGCATCGAGCAGGACGTCAACGACGGCCGAGGTTTCGGCCAGCCTGGCCTGCACACAGTGCATGCGCAGGTCCAGGCCGTCGTCGTCGATCTCTCCGGTTGCGCGGGCTCTGCACGCCTCGTCGTGCTGCTCGGACCATTCCTCGAGGTGTGGCCGGAGCCAAGCGTCCACCCCCCTCGCGGCGTCTACACCAAGCGGGCCCTTGAGTTGTTCGAATCGATTTCGTACCGCTTCGGCCCGCGACTCAGACCAGATCTCGGCCGCACGCTCTGCCCCGGGTCGACAGCGATGTCCTTCGTCGCGCTCGACCATCAAGAAACCGATGCCTACGACCGCAGCGATACCGGCCACCCACAACCCGGGGCGGCGCCCAGGCTGGGTTGCCTTGGCGAGGGTGCGCAGCAACGGGTCCATCGACGGCCAACGCTCAGACGGGACGGGCTGGAGTCCTCGGAGTACGGCTCGACGAACTCGCCGGGGGAGGTCTCGGTCTTCGTTGGCGGGCGCGAGATCCATGCGGCGTTTCGCCAGCGCGATCTCGCGGCCCGTTCTGCCGTCGAAGGGCCGAACCCCATGGAGCGCTCCGTACAGCGATGCGCAGAACGAGAACTGATCCGACCGTGCGTCGACCTCGCCGCCGACATGTTGCTCGGGGGCCATGTATGCCGGGGTGCCCAAGACCATGCCCGTCCCGGTCAGCTCTCCGGATAGCTCGACCGAGAGGTCTTGGGTGTGCAGGCCCGGGTCGGCGGTGAAGCCAAGCGAATGGGCGGTGGCAATCCCGAAGTCCACCACGCAAACGCGACCGTCATCTCCGACCAGAACGTTGCTGGGTTTGAAGTCCCGGTGAACCAGCCCCGCGTCGTGAGCGGCTTGCAGTCCTCGCCCAGCCTGTACGAAGACATCCAGAATCTCCGAGACGGAGCGGGCGTCGTCGAGCAGCCAGCGCTTGAGCGTTCGGCCCGAGACGCACTCCATCGCGATGAAGTGAATGCCGTCCACTTCTCCGACCTCGAACACGGTGATCACGTTCGGGTGTTGCAGCTGCGCCAACGCCTGGGCTTCTCGTTTGAGGCGCCCCGTGCCCGAGTCGGCACCGCGCTTGAGCAGCTTGAGCGCGACCGTGCGATCCAGCGTCGGGTCATGTGCCGCAAAGACGACGCCCATGCCGCCCATACCCAAGTGGCGCTCGAGCCGGTAGCGGCCGAAGGTGTCCCCGGGCTCCGGCAGCGTGACCGAGCTGAGCGAGCCCGGCGTTGCAACAACCGTGTCCTCGGTTGCAAGCGGGTCGGGCCGACTCTCCTCTCGCATCAACACCACGAGGATCTCGTGGCGGCTGGATCAATGCAAACGAACACGCGGTGTAGGGCGTTGACCGGTACCCCCCCACCCTCATCACCGATCAACTCACGCCGAGTCGCGGCTTCGTCGACGGTGGGCGAGGACCGACAGTCGCATGGACGTACGCTATCAGGCCGCGGTGAAACCTAACACGCTGGTTTTCACCGGGCTGTCAGCACGCACTGCCCGTGTGCGCCTTCTTCCACGCTCCTGGGGTCCGGCCGGTCCAACGCTTGAAGGCGCGACTGAAAGAGCTCTGGTCCGAGAAACCCAGCAACCACGCGACCTCGGCGATGGAGACGTTGGGCTCTTGCAGGTAGGTTTCGCTGACTTCGTGCCGGACCTCGCTGAGCACCTTGCTGTAGGAAAGCTCCAGGTCCTCGAGACGCCGTTGCAGCGTCCGCTCACTCACCGCCATCGACTTGGCGATGGAGGCGATGTTGAGGTCTCCAGCGCAAAGCTGTTCCCGCATGTGACGGCGGAGCAGATCGGTGAACGGCGGCTCGGATTCGGGAAGCTCGACCAGGAGTCGCTGCGCGTGGTCATCGAGTACAGAGAATAAAGCCTCGTTCGCACCTTCGACGCGCGCGTTCCAGACCGAGCGCGGAATCAGAAGTCTGGCCGTGGGCTGTCCGAAACGACACGCTTTACCGAACAGCCGGTGGTACGTGCTGAGATCGTCAGGGGCATCGAATGTGAAGTCCACGGATGCCAACCACGGGACGCCGGCGGCGGCTCGGCTGCGACCGAGAACCGCGGCGAAGGTGTACTGCTGCGCGGGGCCCGGGACGTCGCGGCCGTCGGTGGACATCGCGAAGACGGCCGGGTCGCCCTCGACCACGGTGATCTGGGCTCGGGGATCGATCAGGGGAAAGTAGCGAGCAACGCGAAGCAAGCCTTCGCCGATGGTCGGGGCATTGGCGACCACGAAGTCGATCACCTTGTAGGCACCAAAGGGCAGCGCCTCAGCCGCCAGCAGCGCGAGGTCGGGATTCTTGGCCTGGGCGAAGGCGTGTCGCCAGACTGCATCGGCCAGGTCCGCTGGAATGCGCGTGTCGGGATCGTAGACCTGTTCACGCGAGAGCCCCGATGCGAGAAGGATCGCATCGGGGTCGAGATCCAGCTGGCCACACGCATCGAGAACGGCTCGGGCGGCCACCGACAGCACCGTGTTCGACACGTGCCGACTCTAACAGGATGTCGGAGCGTCGACTCAGACCCTGCGGCGTAATCCCGCCCCGAGCAGCCCCAAGGAAAGCAGCAGGCAGGTCGCGGGGAACCAGTCGCCGAGGACCTCGTACACCGTCTTCACACCTTGCTCAGGAAGCCGGACCAGCAAGATCCGTTCGGTGTTGTCGAAGGCCGAATCCCATCCGCGCATGCGTCCCCACGGATCGATCCCTGCCGACAAGCCGAACCGCGTCGAGCGCACGACGGAGGTTCCGCCCTCGATGGCCCGGATGGCGGCCATCTGGGTGTGGATCGGGTCGATGCCGCGCCAGTCCGACGATGGAAGCGCGACGAGGTCGACGTCGTTGCGGGCGTTGGCAAGCGCCACGCGTGGGAAATCGTAGTCGTAGCAGATTGCTCCGCCGACCCTTCCGCGGGGGTCGGTGACGACCGGCATGGGCCCCTCGCCTCGCACCGCCGGCTCACCCGGAACCGGCTCGTGCTTGAGGTATGTGTGCTCGAGAGTTCCATCGGCACGCAGATAGATGAACTTGTTCTCGTAGCGCAGTGGCTCGGTCTCCAGCGTCACGATGTAGGCGGCGACGAGGTCGACCTGCAGTCGAGCGGCCAGCAACTGAAGCCGCTGCTGAAACGCCTCCTCGTCGTCGGGCCAGACCATCGTGGCCCCTTCGTTCCACACCACCAGTTCGGCACCCGCAGCCGCGGCCACTTCGGTGCGCCGGACCAATCCCTGTTCGTCCGCAGCGAGTCGCTCGGAGTCGGGGAGGTCTGGCTCCGTGCCGACGACGCTATCGGTGCCGACGGCGGCGATGAGCCGCGTAGGATTCGCTTCCGCAGAGGCGAGCCCCAGTCGTGCTTGACCGAAGGCCAGGGCGGCGACCACGGCGGTTGTCGTCAGCCAACCGCCACGGCGGAGGGTGCCCCTCTCCCCAGCGAGGAAACGTTCCAAGACCACTGCGGCCGCGTACATGAGGAAGCCGACGCCGTGAATTCCGGTCACCGAAGCCAGCTGCAGGAGCGCGAGCTGATCGACTTGGGTATTGGCGGCCGCGCCCCACACCCCGAAGGGGAGCAGGCCATGCATCACCCACTCGCCGAGCACCATCATGGCCGGAAACGCGAGGGTCCCGGCGTCTTCGCCGAGCCGCTTTCGGACCCAGCTCCAGCCGAAGTAGGGAAGCCCAAGCAGGAATACGAGGGGCGCTGCAAATCCCACGACCGCGACCATCGGGATCGGATGGGTCACGATCTTCAGCATCGCGAGGAGCCACGCGAGCCCGGTCGTGCCCAGGAATACGGCTCTGGACCGCCAGCCACTGGTCAGCCGTAGGTAGTGCAGGAAGGGGGCAGGCGCGAACCAGGCAAACACCCCCAGTCCGAGCCGCACCTGAGAACTCACGAGGAGGGCGACGCCTAGCGCGAGCCATGTCCATGGGTACCGGTCCAACCGCGTCGTCATGCGCTCAGCCTGCCTCGGAGGTCGAGCGAGCGCTTGACCCGCGGCGCCAGCCTTTGGACCAAGGGCGCCAACCGTATCGGCGGTGACGTCATCCTCGCGGTGAGCCCCGCAAATGGAGGCTCCTTTTGCACACGCGCGGGGCGCTTGCGTTCAGCAGGTCTGGGGACGAAGGGCCTGCTTGAGCGCCTTCCGCATGGCGCTGGCGCTGGTGAAGCGACGCGAGGGCTGCTTGGCGCAGGCGATGTGCACGACGTCCTCGAGGCGGGCGCGCATGGTCGCAGACCAGTGCCGGGGGAGGGCGACGGAGAGCCGGGGGAGTTCGCCTTCACAGTGCGCCTGGATGAGGGCCTGCGTCCCTTGGCCGATCACGGACTCCATGGGGTGCCAGCCAGCCAGGGCCTCGAAGAGGCTGATGCCGGCTGCGTAGATGTCGGCGCGATGATCGATGCTGGGCTCGCCGAGGATCTGCTCGGGCGCGACGTAGCGAGGGTCGCCGCAGATGTCGGTGTTGTCGCGATCGTTGCGTCGATCCAGCGCGACACCAAAGTCGAGCAGCTTGGCGGAGACGATGTCGTGGCCAGGGCGACGGGCGACGAAGATGTTGGCGGGCTTCACATCGCGGTGCACGAGTCCGGCGTCGTGGGCGTGCTGCAATGCGTCGAGTACGTGGTTGAAGACGAGGCCGACGAGTGTGGTGGGCAGGCGGAGCTGCTTCTGCCGGGCTCGCTGGAGAAGCGTCTCGAGGTCCCGGCCTTGGAGGAACTCCATCGCGAACCAGTCGAGACCGGTCTCGAGCTCGATGCCGAGATCGTACACTCGGGCGAGGTGAGGATGGCCGAGCCGAGCACCGTGGCGGGCCTCGGCAAGGAAGCGATGGCGAAGCGCGGATGGTAGCCCGGGCTTGAGCACCTTGATGGCCACGTTGCGCTCGAGCATCGGGTCGTACGCCTGGTAGACGGTGCCCATGCCCCCTTCTCCAAGCTGGTCCACGATGCGGTACTGCTTGCTGTGAAACAGCGCCGCAGAGGGATCGAAGGTCCCGCTTGGCGTGACGACGTCTGCCCCAAGCGCAAAGGCTTGCGTGATCCGAGCGGGGGATTGCTGTGCGACCTGCATAGCCGCCACCACCCTGCGCATAGTCCCCAGTCGACCGCCAAAAATCGGCGCAGGGCAGGTAGGTGTGGGTGCTACAGCTTCTCGAGAGTCCGCTTCACGGTCGCCCGGCTGGCGTGGTTCTTGGGCGCGATCTCGAGGAACTTGTTGAAGGACACTTTGGCCGCCTTGCGCTTGCCGGACTTGTCCTGGGCACGACCGAGGAAGAGCCAGGCCTCGGGATACCAAGGCTCGTCCTTGGCGGCCGCATCGGTAGACGCTCTAAGGGCTGACACTGCGGGGCCGAGGCGGTTGCGCTCGAGGTAGATGCGCCCCGAGAGGTATTGCGCCTCGAGGAGTGTGGCGTCGAGCTCGAGTGCCTTGGCAAACGCTGCGAGTGCCTCGTCGTTCTTGTCGAGGTCTTGGCGGGCGCGGCCGATGTTGAGGTAGGCGGCCGGGAACGCATCGGTCTTGGCAGTGACAAACTCGAGCTCAGCCAACGCTTGCTTGGCTTGGCCGGCGTAGGCGAGCAGGCGGCCGTGGAGGAACCGTGCTTCGAGGTGCTCGGGGTCGAGTGCTGCGGCGCGCTGGTATTCGACCCGAGCGTCGCTGTGCTTGCCGTTGTGCTCGAGGATCTTGCCCTTGAGCACGAAGACCTCGGCCACCGGTTTGGGGGTGCGTACGGCTTCGATGCGAGAGAGCGCCTCTTGTGGGTCGTTCGTGTCGAGGACGGCCTGGGCCATGAGCATGGACGCCTCCCAGTCGTTGGCGTCTGCGGCCATCACTTCACCCAACAGACGCTTGGCATCTTCGGGCCGACCTTGGCTGAGCCGGAGCCGGGCTGCGACGATCTTGACCTCACCACTGGCTGTTGGCTCGTTGGCGCGGTCGCCCACGAGCGCTTCGAGCTTGCTGAGCTCTCCGGACGCAACGAACAGCCGGCCCAGTGGTGCGACCAGGCCTGGGTATGCTCCCGTACGATCGTAGACGGCCAAGAAGTCCACTTTCCCGCCCGCCGCATCGCCGGTCGTCATCCGGGTGTTGCCGCGCAGGACCTGGGCATCATTGTCGGTTGGAGAAGCTTCGAGGGCCCGGTCCAACGCGGTGAGTGCAGCGGTGGTTTGGCCTTGGTCGATCTGGTAGCGGGCTTTGGCGGTGAGCAGTTCGGCGACCTTGTAGGCTTCGCTCTTGCCTTCTTTGAGGCGGGCCACGCCAGCATCGAGGGCGGCGACGGCCTCAACCTTCATCCGCGCGGCGTCGAACATCGCGGCCTGTGCGAGTGCGACGCGATGGAACGTGGGGTCTTTGTCGACGACCTTCGCGAACTCGGCTTTGGCGTCGTCAACCTGCAGTCGCATGGCCTGCACTTCACCGCGGTAGAACGGTACTTCGACCCGTTCGGGGGCGGCCTTGGCCAGGGCCTCCAGGCTCGCGAGGGCCTCGTCGCCCTTGCCGCCGGAAACCGCCAGCTCGATGCCGAGCAGCAGCACATCCACGGCGCCGGGCTTGGCCTTACGAAGCGCATTCATGGCTTCGTTGGCTGGGGCGAACAACTTGCCCTCCATGCCGGCACGGACCTTCGCCTCGAGGATCGCCACGTCTGTCGGCGTGACCTCGAGGGCTTCGTCGAACTTGGCCATCGCCCCTGCGGTGTCGCCACGGGCTGCTGCGATCTCGCCACGGACCGCGGCGAGTTGGCCGCGAAATCCGGCAGGCATCGTGTCCCCGACCAGCTTCGAGACGGCCTCGTCGGCGACCCGGAGCTCGCCTCGCGCAAGGGCGTGGGTCGCGAGCAGCTTGCCCAGTCCTGGGTGGTCCGGTGCTGCCGCTGCGGCGGCTTTGAGCTCCGCAAACCCGCCGTCGGGGTCGGAGGCGAGCTTTGCCTCGAGCGCGAGGTTCTTGCCCATCGCCAAGTTGCCGGCGGCCTTCGCCTCTACGGCGACCTTTGTCGGCTGGTTCTGGGCGAGCTTCATGAGGGCTCGGTAGGCTGCGAGACGGGGATCGTCGCCCGCAAGCGCAGCGGCGGCCGGCTCGTATTGCCCGTTGATGATGGAGATCAACCCGAGCACGCGCTTGACGTGGGGCTCCTCGTCTTCGGCGAATGGTTCGAATGCCGCAGCGCCCATCTTGGCTGATTCGAGGTCGGGGCCGTAGCGGAGGTGCAGCAGCAGCAGCGCTTCGGCTTGACCGACCGCGTCGCCGTCCGTCTCGGCTGCCTTGGCTGCCTGCATGTAGCCCGTCGGCGTGTCCTGATCGAGCAGCGCGAGGACACCCGCCGAGCGATCTTTGGCCTGGGCCGGTTGCGGGGTTTCGTCGCCCGCGCTGTCCTTGCCTTCGTTGGGCTTGTTGGCTTTGGTGACGCCGCGCTGACCGCTGGTGTCCGGGGTTGCGTCGTCGAAGACGCCGGCGACGTAGAGCCCGCCGACGAGCGCGACTCCAAGCCCGAGCGCGACGACGCCGTAGATGAGCTTTCGTGAGCCGCCACCATCGCTGAGCGCCCGAGGGGTGGGACCGTTGGGTTGTGCGTAGCCAGGGCGTCCGTCGGGAATGCCGGAGTCGAGTCCACCCGCGGGGCCAACTCCAGCTTCCTTCGGCGCGAGCCCACCCGCGTCACGAGACTCCACGCCCATCTCTGCCGGACTCAAGCCCGTGCCGGCCGGCTCGAGATCGAGGTTGGCCGGACTCAGGCCCGTACCGGCCGGTTCCATCTCCAAGCCTGAGACAGGCTCGAGATGGTTGAGCCTATCGGTCCCGGGAAGATCGAGTTCGATCGGTGTGAGGTCGGCTTGGCCGCCGGCTGGTCGCGGGAGATCGAGGTCCGATTGGAGTTGCGGCGCCCCACGTCCCGCGGTGGGGGCAGGAAGATCGAGGCCGACCGGTGCCGGCAGGTCGAGGGACGGAACGCCACCGTGCGGGGGCGGAGGTGGGGGTGCTTTGGGCTGCGCCGGGCCTCCATGGCCAGACGGGGCCGGGAGGTCGAGTCCCGCAAAACCCTGGGGAGCTTTGGGCCGCGCAGATCGAGCCGCGACTGGCGAGGGGAGATCCAGCCCCGCGACGCCCGGGGGTGCTTTGGGCGGAGCGGGAGGGCGAGGCGCGGAGGGGACCGGAAGGTCGAGACCCGCGACGCCGGGAGGAGCCTTGGGAGGAGGCGGCGGTCGGGATGGCGACGGCGCCGGAAGGTCGAGACCACCGAGCGAAGATGGAGCTGGCGCAGGTGCGCCGAACCCCGGAGGAGCCTGGGGAGGAGCCTGGGAAGGAGCCTGGGGAGGAGCCTTGGGAGGGGCGGGGCGAGACGGAGCGGGTGCGGGAAGGTCGAGCCCACCACCGGCCGTGGGGGGACCGCCGACATCGAGCTTCAGCGACGCACCGCCGGCCCGACCCAGATTGACTTCACCGAACGAGCCCGAGTCGAGGGCAGGCGGTCCGAACGAGCCGCTGTCCGCGGGCCCAGCTGCGGGTCCTCCGAAGTTGGGTTCTTCGAGCTCGTCGTCGGACTGCGCTGGGAGCCCGAACAACGTGTTGTCCGGTGCCCCGTCGGTCGAAAACTCCGGCGGCGCCCCCGGGGTGCCCGCGATCGAAGTTCCGCAGCGGGGACATGCCGCCACCGGTGCGTTGGGATCCAACTGATATCCGCAATTCGTGCAGTTCGCCATGATGTGCGACATGGGGGCCCGCCCCGCGGCCGACGATACCATTGTGGTGTTGGGCGCCACGGCCAAATCGGGGCCGGGGTGGTGCCAGGGGAGAAACCGGGTCAACCTCCCCGCGTGATCCTCCGCGACCCCGTGCATGGGCTGATCTCGTTCGAGGGGCCCGCCGAGTCGATCGTCAGCCGGCTCCTGGACACCCGAGAGGTGCAACGTTTGCGGAGCGTGCGGTGCTTGGGGCCCGCGTCTCTTGCCTTTCCTGGGGCTGAACACAGTCGCTTCGCCCACGCGGTGGGCTCGGCGCACGTCATGAAGCGCTACCTCGACCGCGTGTACGCACTCTCCGAGGATCTTCCCGCCGCCGACCGCATCGATTCGGACACGGCCCAGGTGGCGCTCGCCGCAGCACTCCTTCACGACCTCGGCCACGGCCCCTACTCGCACGCGTTCGAGGCCGTGTTGCCCCATCCTTTCAAGCATGAAGACTGGACTTCGCGGCTCATTCTCGATCCGGACAGCGAAGTCAACGCGGTGCTGCGACAGATCGACTCCGACGCGCCGCACCGTGTCGAACGGCTCGTGCACGGCGAGGGCGACATCCCGCACCTCTCTCGCGCCGTCTCTGGAACGTTCGACGTCGACCGTTGCGACTACCTGCTCCGCGACTCCCACATGACTGGCGTCCGCTACGGAGTGCTCGACCTCGACTGGCTGCTGCAGTCGATGCGACTCATGGTCGCCCCCGGGGAAGAGCGGGCGCGGATGGCTGTCGATGGCGAAAAGGGCCTGACTGCGGTCGAAGGGTTCTTTTTGGGCCGGCTGTACATGTATCGGCAGGTCTACCTACACAAAGCGGTGCGGGCGGCTGAGTCCGTCATGCGGGCGTTGTTCCGCCGGCTCGATGAGCTTGGGCCGCAGCCCGGCACGCCGGTGGGCATGGCGACGCTGTTGCGGGGCGATCAGCCAAGCATGGGGGAGTTTCTCGATCTCGATGACCACGGGTTCGAGACCGCACTGAAGTTGTATTGCGACAGCGACGACGAGGTCCTCGCCGAGCTTGCCCAGCGGCTTCGCTACCGCCGGTTGTTCAAGACGTTGCGGTTGCGACACGACGTACCGGTGCCCCAGGCCATGGCGCGGCTGCGCGAGGTCTTGGACGCGCACCACAATCGGCCCGATTACTTGGCCTCCGTCGACCGTGTGGAGATCGCCGCGTACTACGAAGACTCCCGCATGATGGCGTTGACCGGTGGCCGTCTGCAGCGGCTGCTCGACGTCTCGCCCGTGCTGCGCGGCCTGAGCAACGAGACCTTCGTCCACTATCGGTTGATCTTTCCGCCCGAGCTTCGCGAGCCGATCCTCGAAGCCTTTGCCGATCTTCGATAGCGATCACCATGAGCACCGACCCAACCTCATTCGTTCTCCTGCAGACTTGCTACGACCAGGCCACGGTCATGACCGTCCAGAGCTTGTTGGAGTCCGAGCGCATCGAGGTGATCATGAAGCGGATGGCCGACCGAAGCATCGAAGGCCACGCTCGGGGTCCGGCGTTGGAAGTCAGGGCGATGGTGCACGCCGACGACTTGGCCAAGGCGAAGGCCCTGCTCGAGGCCTTCGACTCGGCGGAAGTCGTGCCAGGCGAGACGATCGAGGCGGACCCGAACGACCGCTCGCTGCAGCAGTTTCGGGAGCGAATGGGCGACGCAGAAGACTGACTCAGCCGTCCCGCCCCAGCGGAACGCCCCCGGCGGAGTAGAGGTCGTACTCCAGCAGCTCCCATACGACGAGGTCCGTGTGTTCGATGTCGGCCGAGCGGCGCACGCGGCCTTGCAGCGACGCCGCGTTCGTCATCGAGTTGCCGTTGCGGAGCGCGACGACGATTGGGCACGCGAGCGCGCCGGAGAGCATCTGCGGGGACCCCCAGCGGCCATAGCTGGTCGTCACGTAGACGATGGGTGCACGCCTTGGATCCGAGGGCTTGGGTCCGGTGATACGCGCGCGCTCGTAGGAGCGGTCCCATCCGCGCTCGAGCTCTCCTTTGTCGGGGAACCCGAGCTTGCCGACCAATGAGGTGACCTCGGCTTCGAGGATCCAGTCGATCTCGAACGGTTCGTATCCCGGTCGAGCGCAGCTTTGGGGGACGGCATCGCCGGCTTGAAGTTCGTCGGCGAGGGCACCGGCGGCGACCTCGGCTCCGCGAGATGTCCAGTGGTGATCGGCGCGGTAGAAGGGCTCGCCCCCGGCCTGTTTGAGCGTGCGAAGTGCAGGCTCGAGCTCCACCACGGTGAGCCCAGCGTCTCGCATCGCCTGGATCAGCTGTGCGAGGTATGCCTCCTTGCCGGGGGGGAACACGCCCTCGGGATAGGCGTGCTCGGGATGCAGGCGTGCGCGCTCCGGTACGACGGCGAGCACGACACGGGGACCTTGTGCTTCGAGCGCGTCCACCTGGGCACGAAGCAGGGCGGGCACCGTGTCCAGCAGCTCGTCGTATCGGTGAGGCGGCAGCGGCCGAGCTCGGCTGGAGATGAAGATCCAGCCGTCATCGTCGACACGGGCGGCGGGTGGTGTGCGAGCTGTCCACCGATACCAGGCCGCGTTGTAGTGCGGCACGACCCACCGCGCAAGGACCGATCCGCCCACGAGAATCTGCTCGCTCCGCTGCGTGGCGACACCATCGAGCCAGTCTTCGGGCTCGATCATCGGTACCTCGGTGGTCGCTCGCATGCCGGGCAGCGAGAGCTCGGCGTCGAATGCCGCAACGTCGAGGACGAGCGGGGTGGCCAGCACCGCCCAGAAGCCGATCGCGATCGCGTAGTTGAAGCGAGACATCAAAACTGGAAGTAGAGGAACGGGTTGTATTCCTGGCTCAGCAGCTCCACCGTGGACCACCCAAACAGGACGAAGAACAGCAGGTAGGTCCGGGGCCGTGCGGCGGACACCAGGGTGATGGATTCGCGTCCGAGGTAGGTGATCAGCGCGCAGACGCCCAGCACCACGTAGGTCAGTGGCTGCACGAGTTGGTAGCTGAGCGATCCCACATCGACCGTGCTTGGATCGACCAACATCCATCCGTAGTTTGAGAAACTCTCGAGTGTCTCACTGCGAAAGATGAGCCAGCCGATCATCACCAGGACCATCGTGCAGGCCACCCGCAGAAACCCAGGAAGGCGCGCGTAGACAGGCTCACGTCCTCGAACCCGCTCGGCGATCAACAGCGTCGCGTGATAGGCCCCCCACAACACGAAGGTCCAGCTAGCGCCGTGCCACAGGCCGCACAGGACCATGGCAAGCGCGAGGTTGCGGTACGTCTTCCTTGGTCCGCCGCGGTTGCCCCCCAGCGGAATGTAGAGGTAGTCGCGGATCCACGTGGTGAGGGTGATGTGCCAGCGTCGCCAGAACTCGGTGATGCTTTGAGCGCGGTACGGCGAGTCGAAGTTGCGCGGGTAGTGGAACCCGAACATGTTGCCCAGTCCGATGGCCATGTCGGAGTAGCCGGAGAAATCGAAGTAGATCTGGAACGTATAGGCCGCCAGCCCGATCCAAGCCGCGAAGAATCCGGTGGGTCCGGGGTCGAACACCGCGTCCGCCACCAGGCCGCAGTTGTTGGCCAGCAGGATCTTCTTGGAGAACCCGACCATGAACAACAGCGTGCCGCGGGCGAAGAGCTGCGGGTCTCGGTGCCGCTGCGCGAGTTGGGCGGCCACGGTGCGATAGCGGACGATGGGTCCCGCGACCAGCTGCGGGAACATGGCCACGTAGGTGGAGAAATCGAGAAGGCTCGAGGCCGGCTCCGCGTCGCCGCGATAGACGTCGATCGAGTACGACATCGTTTGAAACGTGAAGAACGAGATCCCCACGGGCAGGACCACCTCGGCCCACGGGATCGCAGAGCCGCCGAAGGCTTCGAGGAGCCCGCTGAGATTGTCGATGCCCCAGTTGGCGTACTTGAAGTAGCTCAACAGCGACAGGTTGGTCACGATCGAAAGCAGCAAGAAACGCCGCTTCGCCGCCGCGCTCTGAGCCGCGTGGATCCTGTGTCCGCACGAGTAGTCGATGATCGCCGAGGCCGCCAGCAGCAGCACGAAGTCGACGCGCCACCACGCATAGAAGATGTAGCTGGCGAGCAGCAGGACCGGGTTGCGGAGCCGCGTGGGCGCAAAATGGTGCGCTAGCACCACCAGCGGCAGGAACAGAAACAGGAACGTGTAGGAAGTGAACAGCATCCTGCCCGCGGGTGGACAGCATAGGCCCAACGACTCGAGGTTGGTCCGGAATACCACGGCGTATGTCGCCCAGGCGGCGGCCGGAGCAGTGCGCTAAGCTCCGCGGCGCCGCAATGGTCCAACGCAACCGAAAGAAGCCGCGCTGTTATGGCTGCGGCCTCAAGCCCGAGACCTGCGTGTGCGCGTTGATGCCCACGGTCCAGCTCGAGACGCCGCTGGCGGTCGTGCAGCAGATCCGCGAACGCTCCAAGCCGACCAACACGGGGAGGCTCTTCACCAAGATGGTGCCCAGCGTGCCGATCCTTCCGTTTGGCATGCGCGAGCCCTTCGACCCGACGCCACTCGAAGATCCGGACATCGAGTACTACAACCTGTTTCTGCGGGATGACGCGACACCGATCGATGCGCTGCCCGAGCCTTCGGCTGGCAAGCGTCGTGGGTTCGTGGTGCTCGACGGCACCTGGCATCAGTGCTCGCGCATGGCTCGACGGGTCCCGCATGTGCGCGAGCTGCCGTGCGTGATGCTTCCGCCGGGGAAGCCGAGTATCTGGCGGGTGCGGACACAACACGACCCGCGGGGCGTCTCCACGTTTGAGGCCATGGTCCGGCTGGTCGAGATCGTCGAGGGTCCCGCGGCGGTGCGGCCGCTCATCGAGATGTTCGAGCTGATCACCGCACGGCTGCTGTATCTCAAGGGCCGGCTGAAGTCGCCCGAGGTTCCCGCGGACTGGGATGCGGCACTGGCCGAGGGCGAACTGCGCAAGAGCTGAGGCCGCTGGAAATCGCTCAAGATGCGGCCACATACCGAGGGGTCGGCCAGCGATCCGGAGTCTGTCGTTGGCGACGGACCTACGCTCGATCGAGTTGCGCACACTTTGCGTGCGCGCCCCACCGGGCGTATGCCGATCGGGCTTCGCCGAGGCTGCGACGGCCGCCGACCTCGTCGCCGCACGCCACGTGATGACGGCTCGCAAGTTCATGAGCGAGCGCCTCCTCGGCCATGAAGCGCTCACGCTTGGCATGCTCCGCGGCGCGCGTGTACTGGGCTCTCGCTTCTTCGTCGCGGCCCTGCAATCTCGCGACTTCGGCTTGGATCAGATGGACGCGGTGGGCGTGGTTCTGCTCGCACGCTGTGGACCAAATCTGGATCTGCTCGAGGTGCGGAGCAACGCCAGCGATCACGTCATCGCGGTTGCTCGCATCGGGCGTGATGCGACCCAACGACGCCAGCGCAAACACCTGGTGTAACAGCACGACGTTGTACGTCGCGACCGCACCGTCGACATGAGCCAACCCGTTGTTCGCCCACTCGAGCGCGGTGTCGAGATCGCCGAGAATGAATCGCACGTAGGCGCCCATCGCTGCGGCGACACAGCAACCGCCGCGGAACAGAGCTCTCTCGACCGCGATGACATGGGCAGCCTCGTCGTATGGCGGGTCGGTCTCGATGCCGGCGAGCGTGGCCGCTGCGCCCACGACGGGCGCCGTGCAGGTCAGTGCCGGAAGCTGCTGGTGATAGCGCAGGATCTCGAGGTGGCTCGTTCCAGCTTCGAGCACCGTCGCGAGCTCCACACCGGCGACAAACGCGTTGAGGCTCCAGGTGTGCAGGCCCCACGCGGCATACTCGAGGTCGCCGACGTCGATCCCAAGCTGAAAGACGTGACGTTCGGCCTCGATCGACTCCCGGAGCGGTTGACTCCAGGCTGTGACGTAGCAGGCGAGGACATGCAGGGTGCTTGGTCGGACTGCTCGGTCATCGAGCCGATCGAGCAAGCCGAGGGCGAGCGCGCCGACGCGTGCCGAGTGCCCCATCATGTTGCTCGCGTTGAGCACGAGGGCGAGCACGCCGAAGCCGTACGGCGACTCGCGGCACAAGCCATGTTCCACGGTCGTCGTGACCATGCTGGAGACCAGGAGCGGCACGAGCTGCGGCTGAACGAGATACGCGGTGGACATCACCTCCTGCTGGATGCGCATCGCCGCGATCACCTGTGGGGAGGCACACTGCGCATGGGCGAGCAAGGCGTCGGCACCGCGCTCCTCGATGGCGTGAAGGGACGCTCCGACCGCTGCCTTCACATCGGCGTCGGTCGGGGTTTGGGGAATGTCGACGCCGAGCTCTTCGAGGACGGGAAGGGCGAGTCCGAGGGCTTCGGCGAAGCGCTCCTGGCTCACGAGGGCTTGGATCCGCACCTCCTGGACACTCACGCGGTCGACGAGCCCACGGGCGTGCTCGAGCGCGACGTCCAGGAGCTGGCCCATCTCCTCGTAGTTGTTGCTCAGATACGCAGCGCGCGCCCCTTCGACGTGGATCGCGAGGGTCTCTTCGTAGGATTCGGCCCATCCCCGTTCGCGCAGGCGCGAGTGCGCCTCGAGGAAGTACCGAAGCGCAGGCTCGAATGCCGCGGACGCAAGCGCACGCCTGCCGGCAGAGAGGTTGAGGACACGTAGGCGCGTCGAGGTGAGTTCGTCGGGCTGGGGTTCGGCGCCCCGGTTGAGGTGTTCGACGACCTCGAAGAGCCGCTGTTCCCGTTCGGTTGGGTCGAGGTGGTCGTGCAGATAGCGTCCGACCCGGCCATGAATTTGTGCCGCTTGCGGGTCATCGACCAGTGACCGAGCCGCCTGGCGGACCCGATCGTGAGCGAAGCGAAATGAGAGGCGCTCGGTGTGTGGATCGGCCGGCCCGCTCAGCCAGCTGCCATTCTCCTGGGGGAGAACGAACTCGGTCACGAGTGCTTTTCGCAGGGCCTCGAGCGCCTTGCCGCGGTCGGTCTCGAGCGCGAACGCCAGCGTTGCGAGACTGAAACGCGTGCCGATGCACGCCGCGACGCCCAGCGCCTCGCGCGTCGCAGCTGGCAGCCGGCGCATCTCGTCGGCCAAGAAGTCGACCACGCTGGGCGCCATCGGTACGGCCTGGATCTCGGAGAGGTCCCAGGTCCAAGAGTCCGAGTCCGGGTCGAAGCGGATGAGGTCCGACTCGGTGAGCGACTCCAGGAAACGTCGCAGGAAGAACGCGTTGCCTCGGGTCTTGGCGTGACACTCCACAGCCAGACGCATTCGCCCAGCCGCGTTGTTGGTGGCATCTGAGACCAAGTCCAGCACCGCGTCCTCGCCGAGCGGCCCCAGGGCAATCTCATCGAAGCCCGCGCCCGATGCTCGTACCCGCTCGATCATCGCGCGCAGCGGGTGCCCCTCATCGACCTCGTTGTCGCGGTACGTGCCAATGAGCAAGACGTGTCGGCCCTCCGGGTTGGTGGCGAGCGAAGCGATCAGGTCGAGCGAGGGCAGGTCCGCCCACTGCAAGTCGTCGAGGAAGAGGGCAAGCGGGCGATCAGGCGCTGCGACCGCGGCCACGAAGCGGCCGATCGTCGCTTGGAATCTGCTGCGTGCCTCGCCCGGTGATGCGGGTTCGAGGGGAGGCTGCGCGCCGACGAGGCCTTTGAGCTCAGGGATGACGTCGGTGAGCGCCGAGAGGTTCTCCCGCACGCCCTCGGTGATGCGCAGACGCCATGCCTCACGGTCGTCGCCCGCGTTGATCTGGTCGACGAGCCCTCGGAGCGCCTGCATGAGGCTGGCGTACGGGGTCCCGCGGTCGAACTGATCAAATTTGCCACCGACGAAGCTCGCGCCGCGCTTGGTCAGCGGCGCCTCGACCTCTGCGACCAGCGCGGTCTTGCCGATACCCGAGTAGCCGGCGACGAGCGTCAGCCGCGAACGCCCCGCGGCAGCACGATCGAACGCACGCAAGAGCGTCGCGACCTCCGCGTCTCTGCCATACAGTTTGTCGGGCAGCGTCAAGCGTCCTCGAGGGACAGGTACGGCGTTCGGCTCGGCGGTACCCGAGGCGGCGCGCTCGAATCGATCGATCAACGCGTCGGCCGTGGCGCACCGGTCGCATCGCTCCACCGAAAGGTTCCGCGCGAACCAATCGTCGATCGCTCCGGGGAGCGAAGGAACAACGCGGGATGGTGGCTCAAAACGGCCCAGCAAGATCTCCACGCCAAGTGCTGCGCGGGTGCGGCCTTGGAAGGGTCGCTTGCCCGTCAGGGCTTGGTACGCGACGACCGCGAGTCCCCACAGATCCGCGGAGTTGTCGGCGGGGAGCCCGTCCACCAGCTGCTCTGGTGCCATGTAGAGCGGTGTTCCGACAACCTCGCCCTCAGCGGTGATCGCGGATCCTATGTCTTCATGGATAGGCTTGGCGATTCCGAAGTCGAGCAGCTTGGCAAAGAGCCCGTCCGTCGCCTCCAGGAGCATGATGTTGTTCGGCTTGATGTCGCGGTGAACGATGCCGAGCCCGTGCGCTTCGCCCAAGACACCCGCCATCTGGGTCACCAGCCGGCGTACCTCGGCGAGCGTCAGCGGCCCGGCGCGTTTGAGCCGACTGCCCAGCGACTCTCCGTCGAGGAACTCCATGACGATGAACGGTGTCCCCGTTCGGGTGGTGCCGTGGTCAAACACTCTGACCGCGTGCGGATGAACGAGACGCGCGGCGGTCTGTGCCTCCCGTGCAAGCCGTGTGGCGCCGGTATCGTCCGCGCGGCCGAGCACGAACTTCACGGCGACTTCGCTCCCGAGCGTCAAATGCTCGGCGACCCAGACCGACCCCATCCCTCCGTTTTCGAGCGGGCGCGTCAGCCGAACTCGCTCCGACACGAGCATTCCCGGAAACAACGGTTCTCCGTAGCTCCAAGCCACTTCGAGCGAGTCGGTCGTCGTTTGGTCCAGCTGCCCCATCGAATCTGTTGACCGTCTCCGGACCCGCGCAGAGTGTTGCACAAACGGAGCCGACGAAAACGGAATGCGGGCGCGAGCGTTCGGCCCCGCGCGACATCGACCGCGAGACTGTGGGTCCGGTCGATCAGCCACCACGGTGGTCTCGCGTACGACTTCCGATGCGCGGCTCGAGGAGTCGCGATCATTGACCATCGAACGGCGTTTCTACGGAGGTGACCAGTTCTCGGTGTGTTCCTGCGCAGCCCCGGATGAGGGGGAGGATCACCCGACCCATCCGACTCCCGCGCCGCGTCACCGATCGAGGCCGTGGGAGTTCGCGCTCGGACACCGGTCGTTGGGTGGATGGTTGTGCAATTCTGCTTTCGCTTCCGGCGCGGATCCGGCCGCTGCAGGCCGACTTCGGCCGCGGATGCGTACGCGCCGACTGATATCCTAGACCCGTGGGGAAGAGGGGCGTTGAGAAGGGGTGGTCGCGTCGGCGGTTGTTGCAGGCGGCTGGACTCGGCGGAATGGGGACCGCGCTGGCTCCGTTCCTGCCTCGCGCCGTCGCCGGGGGAGACCGGCAGCCCAAGCGCCTGATCATGGTCACCAGCGGTCAGGGCACGGACATGACGACGTGGGCCCCGACGGGTTCGGAGACGGACTTCACGCTCAGTGCCCAGTTGGAACCGCTGGGCGCCTATCAGGACCGGATGCTGGTGCTCGATGGCGTCGACAACGAGGCGGCCATTCGTGGGGCGGGTCGCGGCCACTTCGGGCAGGGAACAATGTGGACCGGGGTGGAGGTACCGACGGGGACCGTTCGGCCAGACGAGGGGCTCGGGTGGCCGACCGCTCCGTCGATCGACCACATCATCGGTCAGCGCGTCGGCAGGGAGACCCGCTTCCCGGCCTACTACTGGGGAACGTGGCCGATCGCGACCGACGGTCCGAACCAAGGGCCCAACGGGATCTGCCACTACCGCGGATCCGAAGACCCGATCAATCCGCAGCTCAATCCCGCGAGTGCGTTCGACACGTTGTTCGACGGGGTTCTCGGTGAGGACCCGGCAATCGCCGAGCGGCTGCGATACGAGCGACGCAGCGTCATCGACCTGGTCAACGGTGAACTCGGCCGCGTGCGCACCGAGATGCCCACGGTGGACCGGGATCGCTTTGACGCCCATCTACAGAGCTTGCGCGAGCTGGAGGACCGCATCACCCAGATCACCGCCGCCTGCGAAGTGCCGGAGCACCCCGGTGACTACACGCAGTCGGAGATTCAGAGCAGCGGCCTTCTCCACGTGTTCACGCGGCTGCAGTTCGAACTGATGCGGCACGCGCTCTTGTGCGACCTGACCCGCGTGGCGTGTTTCGACTGGCCGCACTCCGAAGGGAGCGGCGCGTTCATGGAGCCCGAGGGCTATCGGAGCTTTGGTTCGATCCACACGGTCGCACACACGATGAGCTACGCGACCGACTCGTTGAATCCCACCGACGAGGAGCGAGTGGTCGCCCGCGAAGACATGGCCAACATGCAGCAGTGGCGCTCGAAGATGTTGGCGACCGAGCTGCTCGACCCGCTACCCCCCGACATCCTCGACAACACGTTGTTGGTTTGGTCGTCCGAGATGAGCGAGGGCGGCACGCACTCGAATCGCAACGTGCCGACCGTGATGGTCCAAGGCGAAAACTTCGGCGCGTTCGAGTCGGGGCGATATCTCAAGTGGGGCGAGTACGACCCAATCTCGAACTTCTCGCAGTTCACCGGAGGCGTCCCGATGAACCAGCTGCTCGTGTCGCTGTGCCACGCGATGGGCCTGAACGATGTGAACTCCGTCGGCGATTCGACGATCTCCACCGGACCGATCGAGGAGCTGGTATGAGCACGCGAAACCTTCAATCGATGCTGCCGACGTTGTGTGCGCTGGTCATGGCTGGCTGCTACTCGGGTGTGAGCGTGAGCGCCGACTCCTTGGGCGAGACGGACACTGCGGCATCGGGAAACGCAGAGGACACGGAGGAAGGCGGCTCTGGGGGCGGCAGTGATACCGACAGCGCCGAGCCTGCCTCGGTTTCGGTCTCTGGGCTCTCCCGGCTCACCAGCGCGGAGTACGAACGAACGGTCACCGCGGTCTTCGGTGTGTCTGTCGTCGCCGCGGTCAACTTCGACAGCCTCCCGCCGGACGGCACGATCGGGCGCTTTGAGACGAATGCGGGGCTCGACGTCAATATCGACAGCGTTGATGGCTACCGCTTGGTCGCCGAACAGATCGGGGTCGCCGCCGGCAACAATGCTGCAACTCTGCTGGGCTGCGAGGAGTCTCCCGAATGTGTGGACGCATTCATCCGAGACTACGGACTGCTGATCTACCGTCGCCCGCTCAACGATGCCGAGGCCGAGGTGTTCGCAGAGTTTTGGGAGACGATGCGGGCCGACGCCGATCTTGCCGCCGCGATGCGGATGACGGTCACGGCGCTGCTGCAGACTCCCGACTTCCTGTACCGACTCGAGAGGGGAGAAGACGGGGACGAGGGCGACGTACGCCGACTCACCGGGTACGAGGTCGCATCACGGCTTTCGTTCTTCTTGTGGGGCGCCGGTCCGGACCTCGAGTTGTTGCAAGCGGCGGAGGCTGGCGAGCTGGACACTGCGGCGGGGATCGAGACACAGACCGAGCGGCTCCTTGCCAACCCTCGCTCCGACGACACGATCCTGCGCTTCTACAAGTCCTGGTTGGGGCTGGAGGCCCTGGAGACCCAGGACGTCGACAGCGAGGAATTCCCGGAGTTCGACGGGCTGCGCGACGACATGATCGCGGAGACCGACGCGTTCATCCTGCATGTTTTCCGAGAGGACGACGCCAGCGTGAGCACGTTGCTGACGGCGGATTACTCGTTCGCGAGCCCCGAGCTTGCGGCGTTTTATGGCGAGGGCGTGGAGAGCGTTGACGGCGAAGAGATCACGCTCAACCCCGCGCAGCGTCTCGGAATCCTGACGCAGGCGAGCTATCTGACGGCCCATGCTCGAGCCCCGGAGCGTGCCCCCATCTATCGGGGCTCCAGTCTTCTGGTCGACCTCTTCTGTGTGCAGTTCCCACCACCGCCCGATGCGGCGACGGCTGTGGAGTTCGATTCGAGCGCCTCGGCACGCAAGCAGATCGAAGACGCCACCGCCGACGCCGCCTGCCAGGGCTGCCACGTTTCGATCAATCCGTTGGGCTTCCTGTTCGAGCACTACGACGGCTTGGGTCGCTGGCGCACGATGGATGGCGAGTTTCCGGTCGACGCGGCTGCGAGCGTCGTGAGCACCGACATCGACGGGGAGTACGCCGATGCGACCGAGCTCATCTCGCGGATGGCACAGAGCGAGCAAGTCGAGACGTGCATCTCCCGTCAGTGGTTGCGGTTCGCGCTGTCGCGACCGGACGGCTCGATGGACGCCGACTCGATCGCTCAGGCGGCGGATGAGGCCCGGGGCGATATGAGAGCGCTGGTGGGCGCGATCACCCGCACCGACACGTTCCGCTATCGACGATTGCAGGAGTAGCGGGTCAGCGACTTGCCGTTCGGCGTGGAATGTCGGACGGAGTTCCGAATCGGCCCGGACTCGCGCTGACCGTGTGTCGCGGCGTTGGCGCCGTTCCAAGTACGGAAAAGACTCGAAATATCTTGCACGTCTGTGGATCCAGGTTAGTTAGTGTTCGGACACCAACTAACCCATGAGACCCCGTCAGTTTACCGACGACGAGCTGTTCGCTGCAGCTCGCGACGTCATTCTCGCCCATGGCCCGTCCGTTTCTGCCAAACGGATCGCCGAAGCGTTGGGCGTGTCCGCAGCCGCGCTCTTCAAGCGGGTCGGCACGAAACACGAGCTCATCCGCCGGGCGCTTGTCGGAGCCAACATCCCCGACTTCGTCTTGAATCTGGAGCGGGGTCCGGACGACCGACCCGTACACGAGCAGTTGCTCGAACGGGCTGTCGAGATCGACACGTTCTTCACCAAGGCCATGCCGGCGATCGCGATGCTGAAGGCCGGCGGATTCTGCCCATCGGAGGTGTTCTCCGATCTGGAGGTTCCGCCGCCGATTCGGGCGTTGCGCGCGATGACCTCCTGGTTCGAGACACTACGCACGCAGGGCCGCGTAACCATCACCAACGCTGAGGCGATCGCGATGGCGTTCATGGGTGCGCTCCAAGCCCCCCACGCCGTGCGTTCCTTCCTTCCGAGTTACCCCGACGGTGGACTGTCCTACCTGTCGACCCTCGTCGAGACGACGCTGCACGGCATCGCACCCCGAGAGACCGAATCATGACCGTTTCCCTGCTTCTGGCGACCCTCGTATTGGTTGCCGATCCCACCCCGCAGATCGGGCCCAAGTTCGCCAATGCGCCGAGCGCCGCGACCCGAGCCTCCAACCAGTCCTGGTGGACGCGTTTCGCGGACCCCGAGCTCAACACCCTCGTCACCCGAGGCACGGGAAACAACTTCTCGGTCCTCGCCGCACGGAGTCGCATCGAGGAGGCTGACGCGGTCGTCGCCCAACAGCTCTCGCCCTTGTTGCCCACCGCGACGTGGGACACGTCGTTGACCACAGGGCCGCTCGACAGCCTGGGCTTTCAGTTTGGCGCGGGCGGGTCGAGCAGTGGCGGAGCGATGGGGGCGCCCGTCGACGTGCCGGATCTGTACTGGCAAGCATCGTCGGCTGTGAACGTCGGCCTGGCGATCGACATCACCGGGAAAAACGTGCTGGGTCATCGCGCCGCCAAGGACGACCGCAAGGCCGCCAAGCACGATGTTGACGTGCAGCGTCAGTCCCTGGCCTCGCAGATCACCGGGACCTACTACGACCTCGTCACGTCACGGGCGCAGCTCGCGATCACGCAGGAGCAGGTCGAGACCAACGAACGACTTCTCGAGCTGACGCAGCTCAAGTTCGACGCCGGCCAGGCCAACGCGGTGGACGTGCTGCAGCAACGCCAACAAGTCGCTGCATCCAAGGTTCAAGTGCCCCGAGCGGAGCGACAGCTGCGGGCTTTCGAGCAGCGCATGGCCGTGCTGCTTGGCGAGACACCGGGGCAGTCGTTTCAGACCCCAAGCACGCTTCCCACATTGCCGGCGCGCCCCGGGGTGGGTGCTCCCTCGGAGCTCCTCCGCGCACGGCCGGACCTCCGGGCCCAAGCCCAGCGGGTGGAGGCCACCGAGAAGCGCACCAAGGTCTCCAAGCGATCGTTCGCGCCCGACCTCCGGCTTTCGGCGAAGGGCGGGGTGCAGGCGATCAATGTCGGCGAGTGGTCCAACCAAGGGTTCTGGAGCGCCACCGCGACGCTCTCCGTACCGCTCAGCACGGGCGGCTCGACGTACGGCCGCATGCGGCAAGCCAAAGCCCAGCAGCGCACGGCAACTCGGAACCTCTCTCAATCCACGCTGAATGCCGTGCAGGAGGTCGAGGACGCGCTGCTCCTCGAGACCCGGCAGGTCGAGGTGCTCGTGCTCTACAAGGAGCAGCACGCGGCGGCCAAGGCCGCGTTCGAAGAATCACGTACCCGTTACGCCGAGGGCGTGGCCGAGTACTTGCCTGTGCTCACGGCGCTCGCCTCACTGCAGCGCGCAGAACTCGACATCGTCACTGCGCATCGCGATCTCATCGCGGCACGCATCGACCTCTACACAGCTCTCGGAGATCGGTAGCCATGCATTGGACCCTCACTCGTGTGCTCTTGCCTGCGGCCATCCTTGGCGCCGCTGGCTTTGGCGCTTCCACCCTCGTTCAGTCCGCCGAGACCGCGGAGAAAGATCCTCCCCCCGTCGTCGCTCCTCTCGTCGAGGTTGTAGCCGTCCACCGCGCGACCCTTGCCGCGCGCGTCGTCGGAACGGGCGTGGTCGAGCCCGAACGCGAGGTCACACTCTCTGCCGAAGTCAGCGGTCGGCTGACCAAGGTCGCCGACTCGCTCGTCGTGGGTGGTCGCGTAAAGAAGGGCGACTTCATCGCGAAGATCGATGGCCGGACCTACGACCTGACCGTCCGCCAGCAGAACTCGCAGGTGGCCAAGGCGCGCTCCGATCTCGAACTCGAGAAGGGTCGTGGCTCGGTTGCGGAGCGTGAGTGGGAGCTGCTGGGCGGTGATTCGAAGCGCAAACGAAGTGCACTCGCGCTGCGCGAGCCCCAGCTCGAAGCCGCCCAGGTCGCGCTCGAGTCGGCGAAAGCATCGCTCGACCGCGCCAAGTTCGACCGTTCGCGCACCCGGGTGGTCGCGCCCTTCAACGCCACGATCACCAAGGAGGCGGTCGAAGTGGGCGCCTACATGGCCCCCGGCGCCCAGGTGGCGACGCTCATCGGCACCGACGCGTTCCGGGTTCGGGTCTCACTACCGATCGAGGACCTCGCGCTGATCGAGGTGCCCGGCCTGCACGGCCAACAGGGCTCCAAGGCCCGCGTGCTTCAGGAACTTGGCTCGCGCACGATCGAGCGCGAAGGGGTCGTGATTCGGATGGTCGGGGAACTGGATGCCGATAGCCGGACCGCGCAGGTCCTGGTCCAGGTCAAGAATCCGCTCGACCCACCCGATGGCGAGCTGCCGCTGCTACCCGGTGCGTTCGTGCGGGTGGAGATCGATGGCAAGCAAGCGGAGGATGTCTCACCGGTCCCTCGCACTGCGCTCTCGGAGGGCAGTCGCGTCTGGGTGGTTGCCAGCGACGACACCATTTCGCCGCGTGAACTCACCATCGCCTGGTCTGACGGCGAGACTGTCTTCGCGAGTGCTGGGGTCGACGACGGCGATCGACTGATGGTCACCGACCTACCGACCTTGGTCAAAGGAATGACGGTTCGTGTGTCCGATGACAAGCCGGGCCTCGCTCCCGCTCCCGCTCCCGCAGCCAAAGACGAGGACGCCACCGATGTCGACTGAAGTGACGCCGCCCGAGGACACGGGCAAAGCCAACCCGAAGAGTACGGGGCCACTGGCGTGGATGGCCCTTCACCCGGTCGCATCCAACCTGTTCATGTTCGTCCTGCTGGTGGGCGGCGTGTTGGGCGTGTTGCGTTCCAAGCAAGAGGTGTTCCCCGAGTTCAACCTCGACATGGTCAACGTCAGCGTGCCGTACCCCGGTGCGAGTCCGGCGGAGGTCGAGCAGGGCATCGTGCTTGCGGTCGAAGAGGGCGTGCGATCCGTCGACGGGGTCAAACGCGTGACATCGGCCTCGGGCGAGAACAACGCGACCGTCACCATCGAGCTGCTCCAGGACGCCAATGCCAACGAAGTGTTGGCCGACGTGAAGAACGAGGTTGACCGTATCCAGACCTTCCCCGACGAGGCGGAGGAGCCGATCGTTTCGCTGGCCAAGCGACGAAACGAGGTCATCTCCCTGGTGCTCTCGGGTGAGCAAGAGCTCCGCACGCTGCACGACGTGGCGGAGAAGGTCCGGCAGCGACTGCTGACCGACGATCGCATCTCGCAGGTCGACCTCGAAGGCGTGCCGCCATTGGAGATCTCCATCGAGGTCCCTCGGAGCTCGCTCGACGCCTATGGCTTCAGCCTCCAGCAGATCGCAGCCGAGATCACGGCGTCGTCCCTGGAGCTTCCCGGCGGCGCGCTCGAAACAAGCAACGGGGAGCTCTTGGTGCGCCTTGCCGACCGTAGGCTTTCTGGCCACGAGTTCGAGGACATCATCCTGCGAAGCACCAAAGACGGTGCCGAGATCCGTCTGGGCGACATCGCAACGATTCACGATGGCTACGAGGACACCAAGCAGGCGTCCTTCTATGATGGAAAACCCGCGGTGCGGCTCACGGTCTTTCGCATCGGCGACGAGACCCCCACCGGGGTTGCCGATGCTGTCAAGGAGGTCGCAAAGGACCTCGAGGGCGAACTTCCGCCCGAGATCTCCGTCGCGACTTGGAACGACCAATCCGAAGCGCTTCGCGATCGCATCGATTTGCTCATGCGCAATGCCGCGATGGGCCTGGGGCTCGTCCTCCTGATCCTGGCGCTGTTCCTCGATCTCCGGCTCGCCTTCTGGGTTTCATTGGGGATCCCGATCTCGTTTCTCGGCTCGTTCTTGCTCCTGGGTTCGACGGACTTGTCGATCAACATGATCACGCTGTTCGCGTTCATCGTGACGTTGGGCATGGTTGTCGACGACGCCATCGTGGTGGGTGAGCGCACCTACGCAATGATGGAGCAGGGCATGAGCCGGGCGGATGCCTCCGTCGCTGCGGCCAAGGAAATGGTCGGTCCGGTCACGTTTGCCATCCTGACGACGGCAGCTGCGTTCTCGCCGTTGTTCTTTGTCCCCGGCATCATCGGCAAGTTCTTCAGCATGATCCCCACGGTGGTGATCTCGGTGTTGGTACTGTCCTTGCTGGAGTCGTTCTTGATCCTTCCGGCACACCTCGCGCACGGAAAAGACAGCAAGAAGCGGCTTCCCAGGCGCGGCATCCTCGGGGCACTGATCCGCGGCCATGCTTCGATCGGCCAGGGCCTCGAGTGGGTCACGCAGAATCTCTACAAGCCCACTGCGCGGGTACTCATCCGGTTTCGCTACATCACCCTGTCGGCCGGCGTCGCGTTGCTGATTCTGACCGTTGGCTTGGTCGCCAGCGGCCGGGTGCCGTTCAACTTCTTCCCGATTCTCGAGGGGGACATCGTGAAGGTCCAGGCTCGCCTGCCGTATGGCACCTCGGTCGATCGCACCTCCGGGGTCCGTGAAGCGGCGGAAGAAGCCGCCCGCAAGGCCATCGCCGAGGTCGGTGGGGAGCAGGCCGTACGCGGCATGTTCACCTACCTCGGGCAGGATGTGCCCAACCGCGGACCGGGCCCAGGAGGCGTTGCGGTTGGTTCCCACCTCACCGGAATCGAGGTCCAGCTCACGCCCTCCGCCGACCGTACGTTTACGTCAGCCGAGTTCGCCGCCGCGTGGCGAAAGCACATGCCGCCGGTCGCGGGAATCGAGTCGCTCAAGTTCTCGAGCGCCAGTGGCCCAGGAGCCGGCGCGGCCGTGGCCGTTCAGCTCTCTCACCCCGACACGGAGGTCTTGGCTCAGGCCAGCGCCGAGATGACCGATGCGATTCGGGCGTATCCCACGCTCAAGAACGTCACCAACGAGTACTCCGCCGGAAAACCGCGCCTCGACTACCACCTCAGGCCGCAGGCACGCGTGCTTGGCCTGTCGGGCAACACGGTGGCGGGCCAGCTTCGGGCGGCATTCTATGGATCCGAGGCGATCCGTGAGCAGCGGGGTCGCAATGAGCTGAAGGTCATGGTCCGCCTGCCCAAGGCGCAGCGCGAGTCCGAGGCCGATCTGTCGCGATTCATGCTGCGGACTCCCGCTGGTGGTGACGTGCCGCTGGGCTACGTGGCTACGTTCGACCGCACCGTCTCGCCGACCACGATCCGTCGCGAGGACGGCCAGCGGCAGGTGACTGTCTCGGGAGAGCTTGCGGAGGGCGTCGCATCTCCGGCAGAGGTCTTGGCCGACCTGCAGAGCACCGGGTTCGTCGAGCTTCAGAAGAAGTACCCGCGGCTGTCCATCTCGCTCGTGGGTCAGCAGCGGGAGCAACAGGAAGCCTTCGCCAGCCTGGGCCAGAACTACGTGATGGCGCTGTTCGTCATCTTCGCTCTGCTGGCGCTGCCGTTCCGCAGCTACCTCCAGCCACTCATCATCATGGCTGTGATCCCGTTCGGCATTGTGGGCGCGATCGTGGGTCACATGGTGATGGGCTACACGCTCAGCATCATGAGTGTGTTCGGTATCATCGCGCTCTCGGGAGTGGTCGTGAACGACTCGCTGGTGTTGATCGATGCGACGAACCGAGAACGTCGAGAGGGCAGAAAGCCGATGGACGCGATCGTCGAAGCTGGCGGCTCACGGATGCGGCCGATCCTGCTCACGTCGTTGACAACGTTCTTCGGGTTGATGCCGATGATCGCGGAGACCTCCGTGCAGGCGAAGTTCTTGATCCCGATGGCGATCAGCCTTGGGTTTGGGGTGTTGTTCGTGACGTTTGTGGTGCTGCTGTTGGTGCCCGCGCTGTACATGATCATCGAGGACATTCGCAGTCTGTTCGGTGGCGGCGACCCGGAGCATCAGCTCGACTGAGGGCCTCGAGACATCCAGGCCTGCGCGGGGAAGCTGAACCCGTTGGCGTCGATGAGGCGTTACCCTTGCCCGTGATGCTCACCGACGTCGAACGACTCTTCCGAACCATCGCCCCGGCCCTCGTCCTGCTCGCTGGGTGTGATGCGAAGGAGGGGACGCCGACGGCGGACGCGGTGGCGAAGGCCCCGGTCGACCTCGGAGACGCGAGCGCTGCCGACGACGAGGAAGCACCGCTGCGGCCGCTCGCCGATGTGGGGGAGGCTGCGGCGACGAAGCTGGACCTGCCCCCCGTCGTTGCGACTCCCGAGGTGGACCCGGTGCTGCCGGTCGACGAACCACCGAAGCCCGAGGTCGATGCGCCGCCCAAGGACCCGAAGCCGGAGGTCGCAATCCCGAAGTCAAACCCAGGAACGGGCCGAAAACCGCCGAGGGCCACATGCCCCAGTGGAACGTGGTGCACGGACAAAGCGAGCGCAAAGAAACACGCGGTCGCAGGAGCGAAGTATCGGCAGGGGTGCCCGGACAACATCACTCACGGTGCGAAGGGATTGGACGGGCCGCTTCGCGGAAACCAGATCCGGGGACTCGACAAGGCGAAGACAAAGGAACGCCGGGCCGATGGCACCAAAGACGCGTGTTGCTACGGCTGGTACAGCTCGTGCCCTGGTGGGCGTCCGTTGCTCGACGATGCAGGCACGCCTGTCGTTGCTTCGTTCGAGCCCGGTGTTGTGTTGGGCTGGTCGTGCGACCGCCAAGCCCTTCCCGCCTCGCCGCAGGCCCGCGCATTCGCAGCGCAGGCGTGGCTGGACGACGCGGCGATGGAGCACGCGTCGGTGGCCTCGTTCGGCCGGGTGGCACTGGAGCTGCTCTCGCTGGGAGCGCCTCCGGAGTTGGTCGAGGGCGCACACCTGGCCGCGCTCGACGAGATTCGGCATGCCAAGACGTGCCTGTCACTGGCGCGGGCGTGCGGAGCGGGAAGCGTGGATCCGGGGCGGCTTGCCGCGGTGCCGCAACGCCGCGCTGACTTCGCTCGGTTTGCCGCGGACACCTTCATCGAGGGTTGCGTTGGGGAGACGATCGCCGCGCTCGTGGTGACTCGCGCCGCAGCGGGGGCGCAGGACGTCGGTGTTCGCCGCGCCCTCGAGGAGATCGCCGCGGACGAAGCCCGACACGCCGCGCTGGCCTGGCGAATGGTGTCGTGGGCGATCGAGCGCGGTGGTGCTCCCGTGGTTGCCGCGGTTCTCGAAGCGGCAGAGCGTCTGCGGCCAGACAGGATCGAGGGCTCTTCCCCATCACCGGAGCCGGAGGGAATCGGCCGGCTCGGACGGCTCACCAGTGACCAACTTGCCCAGGCCCGACGCGACGGATGGACGGGGATCATCGGGCCGATGCTCACAACACTGCAGGCCCAGACCTCCGCCGCCTAAAAAAACTTCGCTAGGGTGAGGGAGTCGGGCGCGGCTTGACGTCGTCTCTGAGCATGCTCGAACTCTGGTCGTCTGCAACTCATTCAGCTGTGCTCGGGTCGATGATGGCGCGGTCATGTGCTGGGGGGCCAACAACGCCGGACAGATCGCTCAGCCGGGGACTGGACTACCTGGGCGACAACGAGACCCTCGGGGCTCTGTCGCCGATCGTCTTGGAGGACTGATGTGGTCGGCTTGACACGTGTGGGTGCGCTCGCTACGAGCGTGAGGTGGATTCGCACCGCCGCTCTGACGACAACGCCCGCTATGAGGCGTTGCGACAGACGCTCGAGCGCGCGGTTGCCCGGTCATGTCCCTCGTGGCTCGTGTCCCGCCGAGAGGATGTCGTCCAGGCAGCACTCATGCGAATCACCAGTCGCACCCGCGATGGCGTCGACCTCGACTCGATGGGGTCCGGCTACATCTTTCGGGTCGCGTACACCGCGTTGGTCGACGAGATTCGGCATCAGCGCCGCCGACGTATGGACCAAACCGACGCTGCGGAGAGTCCGGTGAAGTCCGAGCGTCCCGACCCCGAGCAGGATGCGCTCTCCCGCGAGATCGGCAAGGCGATCAAGGCCTGCCTCGAAGCGCTCGCCCAGACTCGTCACGCGGCGGTCTCGCTGTATCTGCACGGCAGCAACGTGCCTCAGATCTCCGCGCGTACTGGGTGGTCGCGAAAACAGGCCGAGAATGCCGTGTATCGCGGGCTCGCCGACATGCGTCGTTGCCTTGCGGACAAGGGGGTGCAGCCGTGATGGACTCCGGGGAACGTGATCGTTGGCGCAACGCAATCGCTGCTTTTGAAGATGGTGAGCGGCCGTCACAGACGGCTCCCGAGTCCGACGTGTTGTTCTCTGCGCTGCAAGGCGAACTCGACGCCGTGCCATCTCGGGAGGCGATCACAAGAGCGCTTGGTTCGAGCCAGGGGCACGAAGAGTTGCGTCTGTTCTTGGCGCTGGAGCAGGAGCTTGGGCTGGAAGCGCCCGTGCCTGCACCCAGTCGGGTACGGCGGCTGGTGTTCGTCGTGGGTACGCTGGCCGCAGCCGCCGCAGCCCTCGTCTGGATACTCCGCCCGGCCCCGACCCCGCCTGAAGCCGGCACCATTCGCGCTCCGGCCGAAGCCGCCATGCGCTCTGCACTGGATGGTGAGTCGTTGCCCCGCGACGCGTTCGAGCTGCGCTGGGAGTCCGCGGGTGAAGCGTGCACGTACGACCTTCGTGCATCCACGGCCCAGGGCGTCCTGCTCACCGAGACGTTCGGTCTCCTCGAGCCGTCGCTGACGCTCGAGGTCGAGAGTCTTCCCACCGCAGGCAAGATCCTGTGGCAGGTCGACTTCGTGTGTGAAGAGCGGCGCGGCCAATCGAACACGTTCTCCACTTCGGTGGTGCCGTGATCGGGGCATGGCTGCTTGGGGTCACGCTCACGGCGGTGCAACCGACCGAAGCGCCGGCACTGTCGCGCTGCGAAACCAAGCGCACGCAAGACCCCTCGCATTGGCGGGGCTACACCTGCATCTACGTCTATGCGCGGAAGACCGGCGACTACCCCAGCGCCATCAAGCGGGCACGGGAGCTGGTCGAGGCGGAACCCGAGCGGACGTGGGCGCGCTACATTTTGGCGGATCTCCTGCTCGACTCCGGTCTCGAGGGCGCGCCCCCGCTGTACGCCGAGGTGTCCCGAGAGTTCGCCGAGCAAGGGGACTACGAGTCCGCGGCGCTCTCCCGCATCGCGTACGCGTTCTCGTTTGACGCGAACGGTCGGGAGGCGATCGAGGCCGAGCTGAAGGAGGCGGCTGCGCTGGCGGAGAAGACCGGGGACACAAACCTCGTCGCCCGGGTCCGCGTTCACCAAGCGCGGCTCATGCTCCGTCACGGCGGACCGCTTGGCCGCACCGCGCAACTGCTTGCCGACGCCCGCGAAGCCTCGTTTCCCGACGGTCCCTACGAGCAGCGGAAGTTCGTCCTGCTGCTCGAGGCCGACCTCGAACAAGTGCGGGACCGACCTGAGCGCGCCCACGCAAAGATGCTCGAACTCGCCGCGATCTCCGAGAGTGAGGGGGACCGCTATGTTGCTGCGTCCGTTCGGGTTCGGCGGATCGCGATGGAGGTCGAGTATCCGACGCTGCGTCGCAAGGGGCTCGCGGCGTTGGCCGAAGAGCTGCTGGCACTCGACCTCGAAACGATCCAAGATAATCCCTACGCCCACGCCCAGTACCTCTGCGTTCTTGGGGACCTTGCAAGCTCAACCGCTGAGGCCCTGGTCCGCTACGAAGCCTGCGCCGAGCGTGCGGAAGAGGTCGGCGCCTCGGCATCCCTGAGGTCTGGACTCCACGGGCTGGGGCTGGCGCGCGGGGACGAGGCGCAACTCATCGAAGCGAGGCGTGCGGCGCGAGCCCACGGGCGACCAGGGTTGTTCTCGCAGCTGCTTCTGGCTCGACTACGCTTTACTCAGGGGGACCGGGCCGGCGGGGCGGAAGCGGCCAACGAACTGTTTCAGGAGATCGATCGAATCAGCGCACGGCAGGGGGAGCCCCTTGTTCGTGCGCGCTTGCTGTCGTCGCTCACGCCCTACTACGACGAGATCTCGAGTTGGGCTTTGGGAGCAGAGCCCTCACCCCCTCGCGAGAACATCGAGGCCGCCCTCCAAGTGGTCGAGCGGTTGCGGGCCCGCACGATCGCCGATGCACTCGAGCAGGCAGACATCGACGCGGTCATGCTCGATGACCCCAGCTTCGTCGAACTCGGGCGGGCCATCTCCGAAGCCAACATCCGTCTGCGTGCCCCAGAACTCACCGATGGAGGGCGAGCGGCGATGCTCGGCGATCTCGACGTGCTCGAGCGAAACGAAGCCGCGTTGTTCGACGCGCTTGTCGCCGGCCGTTCCGTGGGGGTGGAGCCCACGGAGCCGGTGTCTTTGGGTGCGGTCCAGGCTCAGCTCGGTCCGAGCGATGCCATTGTTTCGTTCCAGCTCGCGCGCGAGCCGTTCGCGACGCGCTGGGAGCAGGTCCCGGCGCGGTCGTGGGTTGCCGTCATCACGGCCAACACCGTCACCGCGCACTCGATCCCGGCCGGCGCCACGCTGAGCCCGCTCGTGGAGCTGTACGTGGGCGCGGTCGGGGACCGGGATGCATGGGACTCCTTGGGCAGCGCGCTGCATCGGGATCTCTTCGAGTCGGTGCTGGAGTCGCTCCCGCCACAGGTCGACCGTCTGACGATCGTCCCAGACGGCAACCTTCATCGTCTCCCCTTCTCGGCATTGGCACCCGCAGGAGGGCCGATGCTTGGGGACAAGTTCACCCTGACGCGGGCTCCATCGCTCGCGGTTTGGCTTCGACTCCGGGGTCATCAACGGCCGGCCGGTCATCGAGCGCTTGCCTTCATCGACCCCGCGACCGGGGACCCTGCCTTGGATCCGTTGACGTACGCCGTGCGCGAGGGGGAGGCTCTGGCGAAGGTGGCGGACACCGTGCTTCGTGAGGGTGCCGCTGCATCCGAGGCGTTCTTCGCCGACGTCGATACGCGTGGGGTTTCGGTGATCCACTTCGGTGCACACGCCATCCTCGACGAGCTGCATCCCGCGCGCGCTGCCGTCGTGCTCGCCCCCGGAAGTCCGCTGTACGACGGGCTTGTGCAGCCTCGCGAGCTCGCAGCAAAGCCGTTCGAGGGCACCGTCGTGGTCTTGGCGGCCTGCCGCGGGGCGGCCGGTCCGATCCTCGCCGACGAGGGACCCATGGGGTTGGCGCACGCACTTTTTCGAGGCGGCGCGCGGACGGTGGTCGCCTCGCTGTGGCCGCTCGACGACGCCCACGCCACACGATTCTTCACCCGATTCTACGAACGGCTCGGGGAAGGATTCAGTGTCGCCGAAGCGGTGGCAGAGGTTCGCCGGGGTATGCAGGCCGACGGCTTCGAGCCCGCCGCGTGGGCTGGGATCGTGGTGCTCGGAGATGGTGAGCATGTTCCGCTGGAGGCGCGAGGACGGTCGTGGGTTCCGTGGGCGTGGGGGGCGGCCGGGCTGCTCGGGCTCGGCGCGCTCGGCTTGTTCCTACGCCGACGAGCCGCCGCGCACTAGGGGGCGCGAACCTGATCCAAATGTCGCGGGTCGAGAGATTCGTCCGAGATTCGCGGGTAGGTCAAAAGAATTGGATGGCTCCAAATTGCCCGTAGGTGTCCAAGTTGTGGCGTGCGGGTAAGGCGCAGCACCATCGGGGCGCATTGCCACTGCCCAATCCTGAATCGTCCGCGCAACTCGTGCGTCGAAATCAGCACCATGGCTACCGCACGCATCTTCGCCCTGGCCCTCTTGGCTGCCGTCCCCTCCATGCTGCTCGCAGCTGACGCATCGGCCGCCACACCCACCGCACCGGCCGCGGCCGCGAAGATGTCCATCAAGGCCACCGTCGAGCACGACGGAGCCAAGCTCGCCGCGTCTGGCACCTCGAGCGTGGGCGGCACCGCAAACCTCCGCGCCTCCGACGAATCCCACGCCCATGACCTCTCGGTCACCATCGTGTCCAAGAACGACAAGGGCTTCGCCGTCCGAGTTGCTTACAAGCGGGACGGCAAGCGAGTTGTGAAGTCGAAGATGCTCGAGTTCTCCGGCGAGTCCGCCACGCTGGATGCTGGCGGCAGCAAGATCACCCTGTCGCTCGCGCCGGTCAAAGCCAAGCGAACCCGCATCGAGATGCCCGAAGGCGACGATCCGCTCGCTGGGCTGTAGTTCCACTCCTCCATCGTTTCGTTCGACCCATGCGACGACGGCGGGGCCTCATGTGAGGCTCCGTCGTTTCTTTTTTGAAACAAAGTGGTCGGGGAAAAACACCCCGGAAACGGCGGGTTGCCAGGGTGGTCGCGAGGATTAAGTTGGATACGTGTCTGCCCACGCTGCAACCTTCACCGCTGACGTCCCTGCCGTATCGATCGAATCCTCGGCGGTCGCAGACGCGGAGCGCATGGCAGACACCCACCTCGCGCGCACCGACGAGGTGGAGAAGGTCGGGACCATGGTTCGCTGGCTCGAGGACATCGTTCGTGTCCCCGGTACCAAGTTCGGCATCGGTCTGGATGCGCTGCTGGGTTTCGTGCTTCCGGGCGTGGGTGATGCGGTGACCGGCGCCATGGCGTTGTCTCTGCTTGTCACGGCCATGCGCCGCGGTGTGCCCAGAGTCGTCGTCCTGAGGATGTTCCTCAACATCGCAGTGGATGTCGTGGGCGGTTTGGTCCCCGTGTTGGGCGATGCGTTCGACCTCGTGTGGCGAAGCAACGTCCGAAACCTCGAGCTCCTCGAGCGCCACCAGGGGGAGCTCGAGCCAAAGGCTCGCCGGGGTGATTACGCCATCGTGGCCGGCGCCGTAACCCTCGTCGCAGCCAGCGTTGCAGCCCCCGTGTTCGCCGTCGGATATCTGCTCGGCCTGCTGTTCTAGTCTGAAAGGGGCCTTTCGAAAGGCCCCTCCCGCTGCGGAGGCGAAGCCTCCTACGCTCCACCCCAAACGTTCGCCCTGTCGGCTCGTGCTCGCTTCGCTCGTCGCGCTCGATGTCATAAACTGCACTCCAGACGGCCCTCACCCCGATGCGGCTGCTGCTATCGTCCCCGCGTGCGCGCGATCGTTCTCGAAGACACGCTTCACGTTGCGGACGTTCGGGCGCCCGTTCCCGAACCGCACGAAGCGGTGATTCGGGTGCAGCGGGCCGGGATCTGCGGGACCGACCTCGCGATCCTTCGAGGGTATGGGGACGTCCGCGGAGTCCTCGGGCACGAGTTTGTCGGCGAGGTGGTCGAGGCCGAGATGGCGCCGCAGTGGCTGGGCCGCCGCGTGGTGGCCGAGATCAACGTGTCTTGCGGTCGTTGCGACAGGTGTCGTGACGGGCTGGGTAACCACTGCTCACGTCGGGAAGTTGTGGGAGTGCGAGGGCGGGCGGGAGCGATGGCCGAAGAGGTCATCGTCCCGGTCGAAAACCTGCACGAAGTTCCAGAGTCCGTACAGGACGATGCGGCGGTGTTCGTGGAGCCGCTCGCGGCCGCGTTTCGTATCGCCGAGCAGCTCGAGGTCACGGATGGCACGCGGGTCGGCGTCTGGGGAGATGGGCGGCTGGGCTTGCTCGTTGTGATGGCGCTGGCCACGACTGGCTGTGCGCTCACGGTGGTCGGTCGCCACGCCCGCAAGCTCGACCTGGTCCGTGCGACCGGGGCCACATTGCGGAGCAGCGATGACGTCTTGCGTACCGATTTCGATGTTGCCATCGACGCGACCGGCACCGCCCAGGGATTCGCGGACGCGCTGGCCCATGTTCGGCCGCGCGGGACGGTCGTCGTAAAAAGTACGCTGTCCGAGCCGCTGAGCATCGATCCGAGTCGGCTCGTGGTCGATGAAATCAGTGTCATGGGCTCTCGTTGCGGCCCGTTTGAGCCAGCGATTGCGGCCCTGGCCGCGGGGACCATCGATCCCCGGCCACTTGTCGAGTCGGTGTATCCACTGTCCCGAGGGCTCGAGGCATTCGAGCACGCCGCGCGTCCTGGCGCACTGAAGGTCCTGCTCGACCCGCGGCGTTGAGCCGTTCTCGGCCAGGTAGAACCAAATCCGGACCCGCCCTGCACGGGAGCGCACCTTGTTCCCCGTGCTCACCGGCGTAACATCCTTTGGATGTCGGACTACGACGTGTGCGTGATCGGTGCTGGCCCGGCTGGTTTTGCTGCGGCGATGCGGGCCTGGGACTTTGGCAAGCGCGTCGCGTTGATCGAGAAGGCTGAACTCGGCGGGGCGGGGGTGCACAACGGCGCGCTCAGCTCGAAGACGATGTGGGAACTGTCGCGGGACTACCGCAACGCGACCCGTCGCGACCGAGGCTTCGTGGCGAATGACCTGGAGCTTCACTACGCGGCGATGGCCGAGGCTGTCGACACGGCGACGCAAACGAAGGTCAAGCAGATCGCGCGGCAGCTTCGAGAACTCTCCAAGCCGCGTCCGGGCTGCCCTGGCTCGATCAACTTGGTGCATGGCAACGCTCGTTTCACCGATGCCAACCACATCTCGATCGACGGTGGCGCAGCGGGTTCAGCCCGCACGATCTCGGCATCCGACTTCATCATCGCGACGGGTTCCCGGCCGCGCCACATCCCCTCGATCGATGTCGATGGGCACACCATCATGACGTCGGACCACGTCGCGAGCCTCGAGGAGTTTCCTCGAAGCCTCGTGATCCTCGGCGCGGGTGTGGTGGGGTGCGAGTTCGCGACGATCTTCGCGAACTTCGGGCAGACCAAGGTCAACCTCATCGACCGGGCGGAGCGAATCCTCCCCTTCGAAGACGCCGATATCTCGAGGCTCTGTTCCACGAACCTCGAGGCCAAGGGGGTCACGATTCATCACCGCGCCAAGCTCATCGACATGCGCCGGGTCGACGGGCAGGTCGAGTACACGATCGAGCACCCCACAGGTGGGCGCGAGACCATCCGGGTCGAGAAAGCCATGATCTCGATCGGTCGCGTCGTTAACACCGACTCGCTCGGCCTCGAAGAGATCGGGGTGAAGACAACGGAGCGCGGCCAGATCGAGGTCACCGATGCGCAAAGCAGCGTGCCCAACATCTGGGCCGTTGGGGACGTATCGGGGAACGCCGCACTGGTGAGCGTCGGAGAGATCGAGGGTCGACACGCTGCGGAGCGGATCTGCGGGCCGGGCGTGAAGCCGCTTTGCTACGACAACCTCTCCACGATCATGTTCCTCGACCCCGAGGTCGCGGCGATCGGACTCAACGAGCAAGAGGCGCAGAAGCAGCGCATCCCGTACCGAGTGGCGGTCTACAACTACACACTCGTCAACCGTGCGATCGCCATGCGGGCCACGGATGGCTTTGTGAAGCTGTTGGTCACCGACGACGATGAGATGCGCATCCTGGGCATGCGCTCCCTGGGTGTCCATGCGTCCACGAGTCTCGAAGCTGTCTCGTTGATGATCCAGCACGGTCGCTCTGCGCGCGAACTGGCCGAGTTGCTACACCCACATCCAGCGGTCACCGAGGGCTTACAGGACTGTGTGCGCATGCTGACCGGGACATCGATCTTCAAGCCAGAGGTCTTCCGCAGGGAGCTTCGGCTGTCCCGAATCGGATATGCCGAGGACGGCACGCCCGAGTCCAGGACTTGAGCGAGCGCGAAGTCGCCCGGAGCTTTTTTCTTGCAGCGTCGTTATGATCGGAGTGGATGTCGGGCTGGATCAAGCGCTTGTTCGGTTCGCGTGGAGCGAGCGAGAACGCTGCGGCTGCGGAGCAGGACGGCGCGACCTCGTCCGATGCGGACGTGCCGGCATCGCACGGAAACCTGGCGACGAAGCAGGGAGCCGAGCGTCGGAACTGCGCTCGGGTAGCGCTGCAGCTTCAAGTTCGGCTCCGCTTTGAGACAGCCGAAGCGATGACGGCGTCCAGGACGTTCGACATCAGCCGGAGCGGTGCGTTCATAGCGATCCGCGAGCCACGACCACGCGGCACCAAGGTTCGGCTGACCATCGAAGTCGACGAGACGACCATCGTGCTGGGCGGCGTCGTGGTGCGCGCCAGCGATGGAAAAAAATCGGGCCGGCGTGGGATGGGAATTCAGTTCACCGAGATGACGCCGCAGGCCGCAGACGCGTTGGGCAAGCTCCTCGTTTCGCGAGGCGGCTAGCGCCGCGGCGGGGACGTGAGCAGAGACCGTCTTCCGCGCAGGGCGTAGAGCACACAACGACGGGCGAGCGTGGCAAGCTTGCCGAGATGTCGAGCGCTGAGTACAAGCCCGTCCCCTACCGCCCCGAACGCGTGGGCCACGAGGACTCGATCGCGCGAGGGCAGGCGTTCTACGCCAGCATGAATGGGCGCCGCTCGGTTCGTTTCTTTTCCGAGGACCCCGTGCCGCGAGAAGTCATCGAGCTCGCCATCAAGACCGCCTCGACCGCTCCTTCTGGTGCGCACAGGCAGCCGTGGACCTTCGTCGTCGTCAGCGACCCGGAGATCAAGAAACAGATTCGCATCGCAGCCGAAGACGAAGAACGCAAGAGCTACGAGGGGGGCCGCATGCCGGCCGATTGGATCCAGGCACTCGCGCCCCTGGGCACCGACTGGCGCAAGCCCTACCTCGAGACGGTGCCGTACATCGTGGTGCAGTTCGAGCAGATCACCGGCTTTGACGACGACGGCGCGCCGCAGAAGAACTACTACGTGCGCGAGAGCTGTGGCATCGCGGCCGGGCTGTTCATCGCCGCGCTCCACCAGATGGGGCTCTCGACGCTGACCCATACGCCGAGCCCGATGGGATTTCTCTCTAGGATCCTTGGTCGGCCGAAGAACGAGCGCCCGTTCGTCCTGTACCCGATCGGCTACCCCACTGCAGACGCGACCGTTCCGGACATCGCTCGCAAGCCCATCGACCGGGTGAGCGTGTGGAACCCGAAGCCGTCCGAAGATTGACGATCTTTTCTCGCGACCTGGGTCGCATCGGCGCGTGTGGGGTGTGCAAGGCCCCCGATGCAGGTAACGAGATTCCAAACAGACAGTGTTTTCAACGGCGTTTGCGACGACGCTTGTGGATTGGGCAGCGAGCCCGGTATGAACAGCCGCATGAACACGACCTTCAAGTCGCTGATGCTGAGCTTCGCCCTCTTGATGCCCGTCGCCGGGTGTGACGACGACGATGGGGGAGACGACACCGCGGGTGACTCGGCCAACGACAGCGGTAGTGACAGCGGCAACGACAGCGGCAACGACAGCGGCAACGACAGCGGCAACGACAGCGGCATGACCAGCTCCAGCGAAGAGACCTGTCAGTCCAACCACGCCTGCATCAACGACGCTTGCACTTGTCAGACGCCAGGCCTGGAAGACATGCCCTGCACCGACGACGAGGCGTGCGTCGAAGAGTGCGAAATCTGCATGTGAGCTTCACTGCTTGGTCTTCGCGGCCAAGAAGCGCTCGATGCTGAGATCGAGCCGGCTGGCGACCAGCCCCATGAGCTGGTCGAACTCCTGCCGGTTGATCGACAATCGCGTGTGTAGCAGGCGTCGGGTTCCCGACAAGAGGTCCTGACGGGCCTTCGCGACCCGCCGCGCGGCGCTGCTCCGGTGCACCCTCAACACGGCGCCGAGCTTGTCCACCGAGAGTCCGTGGACGTAGTGGAGCCGCAGCACGTTTCGCTGCTCCGGCTTGAGGCTGGCGAGTGAGTCCCGAAACGCAGCGGAGAACTGAGCCTTGTACTGCTGCTTGAACGCGAGCATGTCGGGCCCGGTTCCCGAGTCCTCGATGGCCATCAGGGCCTCATCAGAATCCAGCGCACGTCTCCGCTCGGCGCGGATCGAGTCGAGCGCTTCTCGGACCGCGACGACACGAACCCAGACCAACAACTCTCCCTGACCCGTGTAGTGAGCGATCTTTGCGGGCGTCGTTTCGTCGGAAACGAACAGCTTCGTTCTCAGTCGCTGCTTGATCTCGTCGATGAAAGCCTCCGAGCCATCCACTCGACCGATGACGCGACCCAGCGTGCTCATCACGGTCGTCTCGAAGCGAATCATCGCGGCCGCGTGCCCCTGGCGAGCCGCGAACGCCAGGTGGAGGTCGACCGTATGCAGGTTCGCGATGGCGCAAGGGTCGGCGTCGTCGGCCAGGCACCGGGACAGCTCGGCACCAAACGCTTCCATGTGGGGAGGCTCGTCATCCCACGCCGCGCCGACGACCTGCTCCACGTTGGCCAAGGCGCCCTCCAGTGCACCAGCATCTGGGGTCTCACCGATCCACGCCGCAGTGAAGCCGGTTGCGAGCGCGCTTTGGCTATCCTGATCCGTCACGAGGCGCTCTGATGTCTACCGCAACCACGCCGCTGTCCGAAGCTCGAATTGCCGCCTACCTTCGCGGCGAGCTCAGTGATGCCGAACGTGCGGGGGTCGAGGCGGCGATGGATGCCGACCCGCAATGGCTTGGTGTGCTCGCGCTGCTTGCCGCGGAGCAGGACGTCGACACGCGTGCTGCGAGCGCGCCGGACAGCTCAACCCTGGACCGGGTACAGAGGCAGTTTTCGAGCCGCCTGCACCCTGGACAGTCCGTGGGTCGATTCGAGGTCGCGCATCCGCTGGGGCGAGGCGGCATGGGGTCGGTCTATGCTGCGTTTGATCCGAAGCTCCAGCGGATGGTCGCGCTGAAGATCCTGCACGCCTCGAGGCCGTCCGAGCAGCCACGGTTGGTCGCCGAGGCCCGCGCTCTGGCTCAGGTCAACCACCCGAACGTGATCACCGTTCACGATGTTGGCCGCTGGGAGGAACGCGTGTTCGTGGCGATGGAGCTCATCGGCGGACAGACGCTTCGGCAGTGGCGCTGTGACGCCAAGCGGACGTGGCGCGAAGTCACCCAGGTCTATGGGGACGCCGCACAGGGGCTCGCGGCCGCCCACGCGGCGGGAATTGTTCACCGCGACGTCAAGCCCAGCAACGTGATGATCACCGATGAGGGGCGGGTCGTCGTGGTCGACTTCGGTCTCGCCATCGATACGGAGCCGGCGGTTGAGACGGCAGCGGTGGGGATGTCTCCGGGTGCGCAGACCTCAGGCACGAGCCGCGCTGGAACCCCGGCCTACATGGCGCCGGAGCAGCGACGCGGCGAGCGTGCCACCCCCGCATCCGACCAGTTCGCGTTGTCCGTGGCGTTGCACGAGGCGCTGAGCGGAGCACTCCCCGAGGCGTCGGCCGAGCCTCTGCGAGACGCGGGCTTCGAGGCGTGTCGAGGGCTACCCCGTCGGGTTCTGAAGGTCGTCTCGCGCGGGTTCGAGATCCGTCCTCCGCAGCGTTTCGCCTCGATGGAGGCGTTCGAGGAGGCGCTTCGACAGGCCACCAACACACCGCTGTGGCCTGTGGGCGCGGGGACCCTCGGCGCACTCACGGCGTTCCTCGTGTGGCCGGCGGGCGCCGATGAGAAGACCTGCTCTGGTGCGGAGGATGAGTTGGCGAAGGTGTGGACCTCGCAGCGCCGTGCCGCGGTCACAGAGGCTCTTCGTGCACCGGGCGGCGCCTGGGCGGACGGTGTGGCCGACACTGTGTTGGAGAGCGTCGGTCTGTACACCCAGCGATGGCTGGTTGAACACGCGAAGGCGTGTGCGGCCGAGGACGGCAAAGACGGGCGGCTCGGTGCGCGGATGCTCTGTCTCGATCGCCGCCTGCGAAACCTGGACGTGCTTCTCACGGTGCTGGAGCAGGGCGATGCATCCGTGGTCAGCAGCGCCACCCAGGCCATCGATGCTCTGCCCGCGGTCGAGTCGTGCGGCGCGGTGGAGACGCTGGCCGAGGTCGGAGCCAACCCCGACCCCGAAGTCGAGGCGCTCCGAGATCGGATCGCCTATGCCGAAGCACTCCGAGAATCGGCGTCGCTGGAGGAAGCAAGTCTCGAGGCTCGCGACGTGTTGGCCGCGGTCGTTCCCCGGCAGGACAAGTGGTTGGAGACCGAGGCGCGGCTGGTTGTCGGATGGATTGAGCACGACCTGGGGCATCACGAAGCCTCCGAGGAACAGCTGCGGATCGCCTTGGCGCTGGGTACGGTCAGCCGCAACGACCCGGCCGTATCGATCGCACTCCATCGGCTCGCGTGGGTCGTCGGCTACAAGCTGGGCCGTCATCATGAGGGGCGAGACCTGGCCGACCGAGCCGAGGCATGGGCGGCACGCTTGGAGGGTCCCGACCAGCAGGCGTCGTCGCGGGCACTCTCGCGGGGATGGATCGAACACGACGCAGGCGATCCGGACGCGGCGCTCGAGTTCTTCGCTGTCGCCGAGGCCCTCGCTCGAAAAGCGTCTCCGTCCAACCTCGAAGCGACCTACGATCTCGGGCTCGCGCTCAACGGAACCGGCGGGGCGCAGCTCGGCCGTGGGGATCTCGACGCCGCCGCGACTGCGTTCGACCAAGCGGCAACCTTGCTCTCGGCACGGCTCGGCTCCTCCCACCCTCGTGTCGGTCAGGTTTTGAACAATCGGGCTGGGATTCTGCGGGCGTTGGGTCGGCCCGATGAGGCGATTGCCGTCTTCGAGCGGACCTACCGGATGTTTGTCGACGTCTACGGGGCCGAGCACATGGCGGTCGGGCAAACCGCTGCGAACATGGCGATCGTGCTGGGAGACCTCGCCCGGTATGACGAGAGCGTGGAGCGGGCCGACGAGGCCGTGCGGGTGCTCTCCAAAGTTGCCGGTGAAACACATCCGCTCGTCGCGAAGTCGTACGCCCTGCGCGGCGATGCGAAGATCGGCTTGGAGAACTACGAGGAGGGCACGCGGGATCTGCTGCGCGCGCTGAGCATCGAAACCGAGGTCCTGGGCTCGGACCACCCGAGTCTGGGCATCTCGCTGACCAACCTCTCGATCGCGTACGACAAGATGGGTCGGCTCGAGGATGCGGTGCAGCGCCAAGAGCAGGCGCTGAAGATCTTGCTCGGGGCGCACGGCGATTCGCACACCCTCGTTGCGACCGCGCGGATGAATCTGGCGTATCTGGAGCGCTCCCGGCGGGACTATCCACGCTCGTTGGCGTTGTACCGTCAGGCTCTCGAGCACGTCGGCGACGTCTCGCGAGGATTGGCGCTGCTCGGCGCCGGGGAATCCCATCTGCTGGTCGGGGAGCTCGAGCCCGCAGTGGCGATGTTTGAGGAGGCGTCGTCGTTCCTCGAGGACAAGCCGCCTGGACTCGGCTCACGAGGGGAGGCGCTCTATCTGCTGGCCCAGGCCCGGTGGATGCAGGGGCGCCTCAGCGAGGCGAGAGCATCGGCAACCCAAGCGGTCGAGGTCCTACGCGGGGAAGAGGACGACGAACTCCGGGCTGAGGTCGAGAGCTGGCTCCAGAGTCCCGGCCCGTATTCGTCCGATGAAAAATAATTCGCGACGTCGCCTAGGCCGGCGCGTGAGGGGAGGGAAGGACCAAGACTATGCTTCGCAAGAACCTCATTCCCTGGATGCTGACCGCTGGCCTGCTCTTCTCAACCACCGCCTGCGATGACAACGACTCGGGCGACTCCTCCGGGGACTCTGCCGACGACGACGACGACGATGACGACGACGACGACGACGACGACGGCGACGACGACGATGACGACGATTCAGGCGACGACGACGATTCAGGCGACGATGACGACGACGATTCAGGCGACGACGATGACGACGATGACGGCGGCCAGTGCGTGCAGACCGGGAGCGAGTGCGACGTCAACGGGGACTGCTGCGGTTGGGAGAGCGATGACTCGTCGTGCGTGGACTTCGGGGGTCCCGTCGTCTGTGCCGACTACTGCCTCGACGGAAGCGACTGCGCGAGCGGCTGCTGCATCCTGCTCGATAGCGGAGACGGAGCCTGCGCGCCATCGCAGGCGTGCGGTTAGCGAGTACCGCTGAGCCGAAGCTCGCACGAGGGGAGTTCGGCGGTATCCTGTGCCGGATGACGGACGACGACGACGAGGCGATGACCGTCGAGGAGATCGCGCGTCGTGCCGGCACCACGTCACGCAACGTCCGCTCCTACCAGACCAAGGGCCTGCTTTCGCATCCGCGGAAGACGGGCCGGGTTGGGTTCTACAACCGCTTCCACCTCACGCGCCTCAAGCTGATCTCCAGCATGCAGGAGCGCGGCTACTCGCTCGCAGCCATCGGCGACCTGCTCGAAGCCTGGGACCAGCGCAAGACGGTGGGGGAGATGCTCGGCCTCGAGCGCGTGCTCGCGGGGCGATATCACGACGAACGGCGGCGCGAGATGACGCGCCGAGAACTCGAGCAGCGCTTCATCGCGCTCCGAGAAGAGCCCGCTCTGTGGGATCGTGCCGTAGAGCTCGAGCTCATCGTGCCCGCGGACGGCGATCGTTTTGCGGTCCCGAGTCCGCGCTTGCTCGATGTCGCCAAAACCATGCTCGAGGTTGGCGTGCCTCCCGACGTCGCTCTCGATGAGCTGTCCAATCTCCGAACCCAACTTGGCGCGGTCGCCGAGAGCCTCGTCGGGCTGTTCAAGGACCACGTCTGGAAGCCGTGGATCGACGCCGGTCGCCCCATTCGGCAGCTCCCCGCGCTCGTCCGCAAGATCCGGAAACTCCGCCCTCTACCGATGGTGACGGTCAACGCGATCCTCGCCCAAGCCCTGGACGCAGAGCTTCAAGCCAACGTTGGCGAGCTGCTGTCTCAAGTGTCCAATCGCGCGCCGGATCCCAACGGCGAGTAGTCGCCCCTCTCGCTTCGCCAGCTGTCTCGGCTGTATCCGGCGCCGCATTCGTAGCAACCCGCCGAACCTCGCGCCTCGCTACACTTGCGCACATGACCTCGCGTGCGTTGCTTGTGCTTGCTGTCTTGGCCGTCGGGTGTGATTCCGGATCCTCAGGCGGTAGCGGAACCGATACCGATGCGACCGGTTCCACCGGACTCGCTTCGACCTCGTCTGGCCCCTCGACGACAGCCTCTGGCACCTCCACCGGGCCGGGAACCACCTCGCCGGGTTCGTCGTCCTCCACCAGCGGCGAGCCGGGCTCCAGCTCCACGTCTGTCGGCGAGACCGGTGAGGGCAGCAGCAGCACCGGGGAGGTCTTCGTTGGCAGTCCCGGTTGCGGCACCAAGGCCACCCTTCCCGACGGCGAGGTCACCTTCTCCCTGGATGACTATGACCGCCGCTACATTCTGCGCCTCCCGGCGAACTACGATTCACAGCGCGCCTACCCGTTGATCTTTGCGCTGCACGGCAACGGCGGCAACCCGGACTACTGGGACCAGACAGGTGGCGACCGCGACATTCGGACTGCGTTTTCCGACGAAGCGATCCTCGTCATCCCCGAAGCCATCAACAACGCCTGGCGTGACTACGATGCGGACTCCTCCACGTGGCCCACGTTCATGGACCTCGAGCTGGCCGCTTTCGATGCGATGTACGAAACCGTCTCGGACGACCTATGTGTCGACCCCGACAACGTCTTCTCGATGGGCTTCTCTGGAGGAGGCTCCTTCTCCGGCGTGCTCGGTTGTCGCCGTGACTACATCCGGGCGATCGCGGTCGGCGGTAGCGTGATCTACTTCGACGAGGCCGACTGCGTCGAGACGCCCGCCGCATGGGTCACCATCGGAGACGGCGAGCTGACCCAGGGCCGAGAGGCCTATCGTGACTTCTTCCGCGACCAGGCCGGATGCGAGCCGAGCTCCGCACCGATCGAGCCCGACGGATGTGTCGAGTACGAAGGTTGTGGCGCCGAGAGCCCCGTCGTCTTCTGTGGACACCCCGCCGGCCACGTGTGGCCTGGAATCGGCACCGACGCCACGCGGGCGTTCTTCCAGCGCTTCTACGCCGCCCGCTGACTCGCGCTGGAGGTCGGGAGCGCCGAGACGCTCCCGGCCCGATGTGCTATCCCCGCCTCCGATGCGGCGTGAGTACCTGTTGGCGGCCAGCGTTGTGCCCCTTGGAGGGTGTGCGGGCGAGGCCGTCACCTTGGCCGCCATCTTCTTCAGCATGAGCGCCGCCGCCTGGCTCGTGAGTCGTGGGCGGCAGCGCTACGCCCTGCACGAGGCCGAGTCGATCAAGCTTGCCATCGCCAACGGCAGCCACCGCCAGCTCGAAGAGCGGCTTCGTGAAGAGCTCGCGCTGGCCGACGCCGGGGAGGCGATCAGCGAAGAGCGGCAGTGGTTGGCGCGTGCGCAGCTGGGCGGTTTGCTTGTCGCTGAGTGGCGGTTATCCGAGGCGTCCGAGGTCTATGCCAAGGCGGACCGGCCACGCATGGCTCCGCACCTTCGGGCGTTGGCTGCGTTTGGTCGGCACGAGGTTGCGTTGCTCACCCGCACCGCGAACGACAAGCAGTTGCGAGCGATTCGCAGCGATCGCGACGAGTGCCTCGAGCATGTCCCTGTGGTGTTCCGGCGCGACATTGAGAAGGCCTGGAGTGCGCTTGAGGGCCTGTGCCTGGTGCGTATGGGCCAGGCCCGGGAAGGCGCCCGGTTGTTGGAGGATGGTGTGACCGCGCTCGAGTACAACCCTGCGCTGGTTGTCTACCTGTATCACCTGGGGCAGGCGTACGAGCACATCGGAGAACGGACGCTGGCGGCGGAGCGGTATGCCCGGGCCGCGCAGGCGTTTCCGGGGACGCGGTTGGCGAGCGAGGCTGCGTCTCGGACGAAGGCGCTGGGGGGTGGGTCGGAGGATGGGTTGTTTCGCGATATGCTTCCGGAGACACCAGGTGCGGGCGAGGCGTCGAAGACTCGCGGCGTCCCGCCCGACTCTGACGATACTTAGCTAGGGAATGCTCGTGTCAACAGTTGTGCTTCGTCGTGAATAGTGCAGCAGCTGTTGCTGCATTGTGTATGTGCGGTCGACGTCCTTCTGCGGTTGTATGGCTGGCGGATCGGGACTGTCGGCGATTGCAATCGTAACCGTGATCTGGCGAAGGATACATGTCCGGTGTCCCGGACACATCGGTTGTCGGTGACCGCGGAATACGGTCGTAGGTGCCGCCGGACAGCAGTTGCTTCCCGAAGTCAAGCCACTCGTACTTCAAGGGACAGGTGGCCAGATGCGCCGTCGGCGAAGCGTTCGCTTGTCGTCCGTCGGCTGACAGATTGTCGATTGTCGGTGAGACCATCCGGTCGTGCGCGACATCCAAGTATCGGGGCCTTGGCTGGAACAGAGTCGTCCTGGCTAGCGTGTTACCTGATCGACCTTTCTTCTCGGGAGACGTCTCAGCGGCTCGCTTGCTACGATGCGGGAGTATTCGGCTGGACGCCGCAAGCATGGGGACTACGCTAAAAACACCGCAGCGCAGGAACGCGCTTAGTCGAGACTATGTAAGGCGGGTCGCCAGTCAGCGTTCGCCTAGTCCGTTGATCCGTGCAGCACGAAGAGGAGATCAGTTTGTGGTGAAACGACAGTTCGTACGGCCGAGGATCGCGCTTCCATATGCACCCGTTGGTCGTGCAACCGGCCGCGAAGAAAGTTGTGAGGTGCCGCATGGGCTCGTGGGGTGGCTCGTGGGGGCTCAGCGGGATCACACAGCGAAACGCGCATGGTGCGCCCGTGGCGTGCAGGTCTTGGAGGTGTCTAGCTTCAACTGAAATCCACGGCCTGGGAGCATCCCAGAGGCCGATACCTCGTCAGAGACTGAGCGCCTGGACAGTGGCCTCTGAAGAACCTACAACAAGCCCCCACCTGAAACCAAGCAATCAAAAAAGCGGAACCGGCGCCCTCCTTCCAAAGAAAACGCCGGTCCCGCCTTGCCCCCCAGACTTTGGGTCTGGGACCAGCCGCAAGGGCTTCGGCTCTTGCGAGACGGAGACCCGTACGTGCCGAAAAAAACTAGCAACCCACCGATCGACTGTCAACCAACACCCACAATAGATGAGCGGGAGTGGCGCTCTCCCATGGACCTCGCGCGGTGGATTGGGGTGACCAAGCGACACTACAGTCGCAAGATTCGCCCGATCCTCGAGGCCGCGAATGTGCCCAAGCTTCCGATCAGCAAGACACGCTATCGGTGGCACGTCCCCTCTGCCGTTAAGGCACTCCAGGAGGCGTTGGGATGACCTCTCAGGAACGACTTGTCGCCGCTGTTCAGGCCCATGTGGCTGAACATGGGGGGCCGGATACGATTGTCGAGCTTCTTGCGCTGACTTGCTATTCCGTCATCGCGTGGCACGGGCTGTCGGGGGATCCGGCGATGCGGACCCACGGGGAGATCGCGGCAGAGGGGATGGGAGAAGCCGTCGAGGCTCTGTCCGAACGGTGCCACGAACGGAGGATGCGCCAGTGCAACTGAACCGCTCCTCTACTCAGCTTCCGATCGTGAGTCCGGTGGACTACATGCTCGACGGAGCGATATCCGCCTCGACGGAGCCCTCGTACGAGGCATTCCTTTCTGGATTGTTCCTGTTGGATCGAGGGTTTTCGTACCGCGAACTCGTTCGCCCGCGCATCCGGGACCTTCGGGGGCGGTATCTCGAGCCGCCTCGAGAGGCATGGGGTCGTATGGCGCCGACGCTCGCTCTCGCGAACGAGCTCCGCAACCGACTCCGCAAACCGGCAGACGGGCATGATTCAGTCCGGGGTTTGCGGGTCGCCGCTGCGTACCGTCCCCGGGGCGGTGCGCGCCGAAGTCAGCACAAGTCGAACGCTGCCCTAGACCTGGATCTACTGCCCGTCGATCGAGCATCGACGAGACGGTTCTATGAGGTTGCCGTGCGGCTGTGGTGTGAGTACGGCGTGAGTATGAAGTTGGGCTTGGGCCTGTATTGCCCGGCCGGAGCTCGCGGTGGCATCCGTGTGCACCTGGACACCGGGTTTCGGTGTCGGACCTGGCAGATCAGCCGCGGGCGCTCCATCCGACCCTTCGTGGACGACGGGCGCTCGGTCTCGCTTGCCGTCGACATTGCGCGTGGCCTGGGGCTCACGCCTCCGACCCGTCCGGCCTGAAGCCTCACCGCGGCCACGGTCTCCTCCTCCCCTCGATGGGAGGCGGCGGGCCGTGCCGTTCCTCGATCCCGGAGCTTTCACCATGACCCACGACCTTCCCCTCTACAAACCTCGCCGCCGGGCGGACTGCTCGGCGGTTCCTCGTCCCTGTCCACACTGCGACTGCCGCTATCACCTTGCCGACTCGCGCTTGGACTCGTGCGCACTCGACGTTGCAGATCGAGTGGGCCCCTACGAACTGAGCATTCAGGAAGTCGCTGAACTCATGTCGATGAGTACGGAGTCCGCGACCGAAGCGTTGGCAACGGCGTTGGCCAAGATCGACGTTGCGAAGCGGGAGGTGGCCGTATGACGACTTCAACCGTCTACGTGATCCACACCGAAGGCCGATTCTGGCGGAAGCGTCATGGCCATGCGAGGTCCTCGTGGATCGTGGGCTTGGCTCGAGCTTCTCTGTATCACCGCCTCAGTGACGCAAAAAGAGCGGCTGCCCGAATCGACCTCGAGACCCCTCTCGAGATTTGGGAAGTCGAGATGCAGCGGAATGAGGTCGCATTCGCGATGACGACGCACTCCTCTCAAAATCGATAGTGCCCCTCTGTCTCGTCGGGGGTGGCGGCACTAGCTTGTAAGTGTCCGCTGATTCAGAAGCGGAACCGAAAGGACTCGGACCGAATGAGAACCCTCAGAGAAAAACTCCTCAGCCTCGATCTACTTGCAGGAGTCGGTGCCGCGAGCTTTGCCGTTGGAGCGCAGTACTACGAAGCGCTCACGGCACTCGCCTCGCCGGAGGTCGCAGGGGCCTTCTCTTTGCTCGCGCTGGGCCGCTGGTATGCAGGCCGTGCGGGTGAAGAGGAGGTCCTCGATGGCTGAGGTCGAGACCGTCCTCGACGCGCTCGGGGCAGCCGGACCCGCGGGGTTGCTGCTCGCCGTAAGCGTCCTTCGCCGACTCGCCAAGCAGGCCGTTCTTGCCCGAGAACAGGTCAACCAGCTGATGCTGCGGGTCGAGAGGTCGCTCGACGACGGGGAGGCCCATCGGGCTCGCCAACGGCAGCATTGGAACTACATCGAATCGAGAACCAATGATCCTACGAATGCTCGCTCGGGAACTCCTCAAAGAGGCAGTCCTAGATCTCCCACAAACCGTTCAGGAAGAACTTCGCCAACGCCGGGGCCAGCCGTGCCTCCAAGCACTGTTCCATCTCCAGATGGAGTCGTTGCTCTCCAAGGAACGCCCACCGGCATGGAGAGTGCGCAGAGCCTGGCATGAGTTTCAACGCCGGCGGTTCGCAGCCATGTGCTCTGCGCGCCATCGATGCGGCCTCCCTACAACCCTCTGACCAACCGTACCAACCGCGAAAGAGAACCTCGCGATGTCCAACAGCAACTATCTCGAAGAACAAATCCTCTCCTGGATCACGGGCACTGACATGCCGACGGCTCCAACAACCCTCTACGTCGCCATCAGTACGGCCGCACCCTCCGAGGCCGGCAACACGATTGCCGAACCGGCCGGTGCCGACGGGTATGCCCGCGTCGCAGTCACCTTCGGTGCCATCCAACAGGGCACAGATGCGGCCACGATGGCCAACGACATCGAGCTGACGTTCGGACCGGCCACTGGCGATTGGGGCGACATCAGTCACTTTGCAGTATTCGATGCCGCCACCTCCGGAAGCATGCTTCGCCATGCAGCGCTCTCGGCTCCGGTCACCATCAACTCGGGCGATTCGGCCACCTTCTCGGCTGGCGCCCTCATCATCTCGCAAGGATAAGACATGCCAGCCATCGCAAGGGTCGACCTTGCGATCGACGATTACACCCTCACGACGACGGCCGGCAGTTCAGCCGGTTCGTCGTCAGCCTTGACCCAAGGTGCGGAGTATCTCGTCGTCGCAAGCGGCAACGCCCAGAACGCAAACGCCAACGATGTCACGCGGTCCAATGTGTTGGTCGGTGGCACGATCTTCAGCCGAGCGAGCAGTTCGGTCGTCTACAATGTTACCCCATCTCTGTCCGGCGCCCAAAATGGGGGGACGACCCAAGTCGGATCCGTCTTTGCACACACCCCGGGGACAGGCGAACAACTCGAGGTCGAGACGTGGTCCGATACGGGCGGGGAAGGAGCCCAGTTCCGCGTCGTAGCCCTCGATTTGACCGGGCTCAGCCCGGATGATTGGCAAAGTGTAGAGAGCCCCAACTCTGATGTCATCAGTGACCAGCCGCTCACAAGCGACGGTTGGATCGCGCTCGATGACCTCGGCGGGGCGCTCACATTCACGCCAGCATCCACGGGAGACTGGCTCATCTTCGCGAGCGTCGAGGCTGTGCCACAAACGGGCGTAGCCGCGACGGATGAGATCGCCATTCGGACCAGCGTAGACGGGGTTTCGCTCTCCGGCACGGAAACCGGTGGAGACGTCAACGGCGTACCGCTGGAGGAGATCTACGGCTACCTCACCCACGACGTGGTGTCGCTGACCGGCGGGGTCGCTCACACCATCCAGATCGAAGCCAACGGTGCGGCTGGTGGAGGCAACATCGGCTTCCGCCGTGTCCGCGTTCACGCACTTCGCGTCGGGGCGTTCGCAGCTGGAGGCATCGTACAGACCACCGACCCGGGGGAGGTGCTCACAGGCAACACCAGTACTGACGTTGTTCCCACCACGCTGTCGATGTCGACGGCAGGGGACTATCTTCTGCTCACACGAGCGCAGAAGTCGGTCTCGTTCTGGAGTGAGGGGAACATCCTCGTCAACGGAACGCCGGCGCTCACCGACGGCTACGGCGTCGGCGGTGACCAACTCGGAATCGATGCAAACGGCGACCTGCTGTACGAGCAGGGCTTGCACCTCGCGCCGGGGCTCCAAGACAGCGACACCGTCGGAATGCGTATCGACAGGGTCGGGGGCGGCAGTGGCTCCAACAACTACGGGGCCGACATCGTGCGGTCCGGTGGTGGCGACCTCAGCCTCATCGCGCTTCGACTGGAGACGCTGATGCTGACCGGCTTCGAGGGGACGTCCTCCTCGAGCGCCGACGACCTCGCGACCCTGGCTGCACTTCGGGGTCTCTCCGCGACGTCTGCTGCGACGACCGGCGACACGGCACTCCTCACCACGGGCTCTACCGCCCACTACTCGGTCTCACTGACCGACATCTCTACAGCCAACGACTTCGGACGACTCACCATGGATCCCATCCTTCAAAACGTACTCACTGGTCCCATCGAGGCCCACTACCCTGGAACGTCCGAGAGTCTTCCTTGGTACTGCAACGCGGGCGACTCCGCGGTGACTCTCGTCGAGCGGGTCAAGAGGCCTGCGGTCACCAACGGCACCACGGTGGTGCTCAGCGAGGGCGCGCCCGACATGAACAGCGTGGCGACAGTGTCGGTCGAGTACTTCTCTGACGCCAGCGCCTGGGTCCCCTTGGAAGGGGAAGGGGATGTGGTGATCACCACCGAACTGGATGAGTCCGGGGCACCGTTTTGGGACCTGCGTTTTCGGCCCAACCCCGCAGCGTTCACAGGCATCACGGTCGGAGAACGAATCCGGCGTCGTTGGACGGTCACCCTCGCAGGCGGCACGTCGATGAACATTCCTCAAAAGGGGCACGGCTTCATGGTCGTCAATGAAGACCCCGAGGTGGCTCCTTCGAGCTAGGCCCCACGGCCGACTTCGACCTGTCCCCGAAACAACTTTCTCCGCGACAGCTTGGCGAACCCGACACTACGGTCGGTTCGTCGAGCTGTCCGTCGCATCGAAAAAGCTCCATCGTTCCATGTCAAAAAGCACCCTAGAACTCCGAGGCCGCGTCGTTCAAACCGGAACCGACCGCGGTATCCCCGACCTTCGCATCGTTATCGTCGACCAGGAACAGACTCCGACGATGATGTTTCGCGCCATCACCGACGAGGATGGTGGCTACTGTATCGAGCTCTCGAAAGAAGAGGCGGCGAGTCTGTTTTCACTCAGCCAAGGTCAGGTGTGGGATGCAGTCACCCGATTCTACATCTCCGTCTACAACGGCGATGCGCTCCTTCTCACGACCAACGACACACTGCAGATGCAGGATGTCGCCCGCGGTGTGTTTCCCGTGGTGCTCGAGGTCAACGTCAGTGGCACCGCGGACATTGAGTTTTCCGTTCACGGGCGGGTCGTGCAAGCGGATGGCAGTCCGGTTGGTGGCGCCCGCCTTCGCGTCGAGCGAGTCGAGGCCGGAGCTCGCACTGTGGTCGCGGCGGGCAATGCCGAGACCGACGGAACGTTCGACCTGACGTATGCTGGTGTCGACGCTTCGACGGTCACAGCGACGAATACGGCCATTGTGGTTGTCGTCGATGATGGGGCCAGTGGGGAGGAGATTGTCCGCACACCGGTGATCGTCGACCCAGACCCTCGCCACCTCGTCGACTTGCTCACCGCTGAGCTGACGGACTACACGGGGCAGCCCGAATACGCTCGGGTCCTCGCGGCGTTCGAGCCGTGGGTTTCGCCGAACGCGCTTCCGAACCTGAGCAGCGACGACCTCGAGCTGTTGGTCAAGCGCAGTGGGATGCCGGCGGAGCAGGTCGCGATGGCGATCCAGGCGCAGCGGATTGCGACTGCGAGGGGGATTCCGGCCGAGGCGAGTTATGCGTTGATGCGGGCTGGGATGCCGGCTGACGTTCCGGGGCAGCTCGCGCAGTCGCGGGAGCGGATCCGTGGGGCACTGCAGGCGGCGATCGATGGCAACTTGGTCAGCGACACGCTGGCTGACGGAAACCCGTTCGATGTGGAGACGCTGGTTGGGACGTACACGACCTCCAAGGTCGATGCGGTGCTCACGGGTACGGACGACACGCTCAATCGCATCGTGCAGAGCAGCGCTCTGCCCACCACACAAACCAATCTGTTCGTTACCCGCATGGCGGAGCACGAGGGGAGCCGAGACGAACTCTGGACAGCGCTGCGAGCCGGGACAGATTTTTCGAATGCTGAGGTTGACGCGCTCGAGTTCACACTGGGCGTCTCAGCGCTTTCCAACGGCTCGTACGACATCGTGGCCGCGCTCCAGACCGAGCGGACGGGTGGGAGCATCAGCACCGTCTCGGACCTCACAGCGTGGGACGAAACCGACTGGGGCTCCTTTGTCGCGACCCACGGGGCACCGACTGACCTCCCCGGAACCCAAGCCGAACGAGAAACCCTCTACGCGGCCGCGATCAACCGCTACGTCGAGGAGAAGTTCCCGACCGGCACCGTCGCTCGCCGTCTCGAGCGCGACGACCCCGCCTCGGAGATCCCCGCCTTCTTGGACGCACGTGCGGACTTCGACATCGAGTCCACCGTCATCGCGCAGTACGCCGACGCCAACCCGACGGCGTTCGACGGCTATGCCACGGACGTGCAGGCAGCCGTGAAGTCGGTGCAGCGGGTCTACGCCCTCACGCCACGTTTTCACCGCTACGCGGTCGCACGTGCGCTTCTGGATGCGGGGATCGACTCCGCGGCTCAGGTCGTTCACCAAGGCAAGGCGGGGTTCATTGCGACCTACACTCCCATTCTCGACGGCCTGCACGACAACATGTCGGGCGAAGAGGCGGCCAAGGCCGTGTACAGAGCCGCGCTGCAGAAGCACGCCTTCTCGGCGGCCACGATGGCGCAGTACGGCGCGTCGTTCAACCACGTGCAGGTCCCTTCGATTCCCAGCAAGTCGTTGAGCCCCGAGGCGGGAGACGGCGCTGCCACGCTCGCCAACCTCTTCGGGTCCCTCGACTATTGCGCGTGTGAGCACTGCCGATCGATGTATGGCCCGGCGGCGTACCTCGTTGCTTTGCTCAGCTCGCTGGAGGGGGCGACCTTCCTCGACGAACTCACCAGCCGTCGCGGAGACATGACGGCGCTGGAGCTGTCCTGCATCAACACCAATACGCCGCTGCCCTACATCGACGTAGTCAACGAGGTGTTGGAGCAGGTGTCGCTCGAGCTCCAAGTCGAAGGGGACCTGGACGGGCTCGAGCTCGAGGCTCGGCAGACCACTTGGACTGCGGAAGAGCTCCGCATCAACCCGGAGCCCACCGGGTTCAGTGCGCCCGACGGAAGTGGGGGGACGATTTCTCCGTACGATGGTCCGGCGCAGGCGGTGTTCCCTTGGTCGCTACCGCTGGATCTTCCGGCTGTGGAGACGCGCGCCTACCTGGATCAGCTCGGCGTTCCGCGTGCGGAGCTGATGCGACTGTTTGGCGCGACGGACGAACACGCCGAGCGTCTGGGGATGACCGCGCGAGAGTTCTCCCTCACCGCAGGGACGGCGGTCGACGCGAGCCCGCAGGTTGCTTGGGGAATGGCCGGCGACGCCGACTGGGTGAACACCCTCGCGAACAACCTGGCGACGCTACTCGACCGTTCCGGAATGACCTACGAAGAACTGACGAAGGTGCTTGCTCTTCGCTATGTCAACGACGATGTGAGCCCGGCGACGATCAGGTTCACGGCTCCGGAAGGGGAACCTGAGCCTAGCTGCGCCCTCGAAGACCGACTCATCGAGCCGTTCTCCGAGGGGATTGCGGATCGCATGCACCGGTTCCTCCGTCTGAGCCGAAAACTGAACCTGGACTGGCTCGAACTCGACCGGTTGATCGCGACGGTCGGCAACGGAGCCATCGACACAGCGTTCCTCGAGACCCTCGCTGACTTGCTCGAGTTGGCGGAGCGTTTTGGTCTCGACACGGATGAAGTTGCGGCGTTCGACTCGAACATCGGCGCGTACCCGTACGACGAGCCGTTTGAGCCGTCCCCCTCGCTGTACGAGAGGCTCTTCCAGAGCCGGAAGGTGTTTCCCGAGCCAGATCCTGCTTTTGCGATCGGGGCGCTGTCGGACACGATCCTTCCGGAGCACTCCCCAACGCTTCGTGCGGCGCTCGGCATCAACGATGCGGAGCTGTCGGTTCTCCTCGCGGAGGAGGGGACCGAGCGGACTCTGGAGAACCTCAGTCAGATGTTCCGAGTGGTGCGACTGTCGAAGTCGCTGGGGCTTTCTGTCGCGGACTTCTATCGGGCCGTGGCGCTCTCGGAGATCGCTCCGTTCGCGACGTCCTCCAACACGCTGGCATTCGTGGACCTCGTAAACTCGCTGGTCGACTGGGGCGTGCCGTTTGTCGACCTCAACTACCTGTGTCGCCACGATGGGGTCGAGGAGTACGGCCAGGAGCTGAGCCTCGAGGACCGCAACGGGATCGTCGAGGCGCTCGCTCCTGCCTTCGAGGCGGTCGAACTCGCGCTGGCTTTGGATGGCGACCCGCTCGCAGTCATGCGTGACCTGGCGATGCGCGCCCAGGGGGATGCGCGGGCCGACGAGCTCGTTGGCATCTTGGTGAATGCGCCCGCTGTGTACGGGTTTGAGGACGATGTTGGGGTAGAGGAGCCGGTTGTCTGGTCATTTTTCCCCGCCGAGGTGGAGTCGTTTCCCGACCATGATTGGCTTGGAGAAGACCCGAACACGAGCATCATCGATGCTCGGAGCTCTTGGATGGCCGAGCAAATTCGCGAACAGCTGCGGCAGGAAGGGCGAGCGTCTGCGGTTATCGATCTTCTATCCGAGGTCGTGGGGTTGGAGCGCGAACTCGTGGAGACCCTGGCGACGGACTACGTCTCGGTTGACGTCGCGGGGGCCCCGATGGACCTCGTCACCCTTCTTCGGCTCGACGCGGTCGACAACGACGCGGCAACCGACGACGCGGAGCTCCGCGACGAGGGGCTGGTTCGCTTCCTCAAAACTGCCGTATTCATCTCCAGCCTCAGAGTGGAGGCGGACGAGCTCGACTGGTACTTTGCTGCGCCCGTTGGCGCTCAAGGCATGGACCTTGGGAGCGTGCCGCTCGAGCCAGGTACGAACGTCTTCCAGGGTTGGAACACGGTTCGACGGGGTTTGGTGAACGCTGAGGCGTTCGCGGATGAGAGCCCGTTGCCGGAGTTGGCGGGGATGACGGCCGCTGAGCAGGCAGCAGGCATCGCGGCGGCGACAGGCTGGAATGTCGAAGACGTGCAGTCGGCGATAGCTGAACTGCCGGGGCTAGCTCTGGAGGACCCCGCTGTCCTCGAGTTCGTGCGCCGCGTGGTCACTGCCACGCGGGCGGCCGGAGTGGATGCGGCGACGCTAGGCGTCTGGGCGACCACCGCACCCTCGGTGGAGGGCCCGCCAGCGATGAGGGAGGCGATGCGAGCGAGGTTCTCAGAGTCTCAGTGGCCCAAGGTCATCCAGCCGATCTCGGATCAGCTTCGGGAGCTGCGGCGGGACGCGTTGCTGGCCTACATCCTGATGAACAGCGACTTCGAGAACGAGGCGGATGTGTACGACCACTTCCTGCTCGACCCCGAGATGAACGCTTGCATGCTGACCTCACGGGTCAAGCTGGCGATCAGCGCGGTCCAGCTCTTCATTCAGCGGGCGCTGCTCGGGATCGAGGAAAACGTCACCCTGCCTGCTGGGTTCGAGAAGGACTGGGAGTGGAAGAAGAACTACCGGGTTTGGGAAGCGAACCGGAAGGTGTTCTTCTACCCGGAGAACTGGATCGAGCCGGAACTGCGGGTCGGGAAGACGCCGTTCTTCGAGGAACTGGAGGCGCACCTTCAGCAGGGGGAGCTGACCGAGGCTCATGTGGAGAGGGGGTTTGACGACTACATCTCAAAACTTCACGAAGTCTCGAACTTGGAAGTTCTGGACGTCCACCGCACGGGGACCGAACTCCTTGGTTCCGTCGTTCACGTTGTTGCTCGAACGCGAAGTGCGCCCCATCGATACTTCCACAGAACCCACGTGAACGATTCGTACTGGACACCGTGGCGAGAAGTGGAGGCCGCTGTCGATTCTCGGCGGGTCGTGTTGCGTTCCGTTCGCGGGCGCTTGTTCCTCTTTTGGCTCGGCTTTGAAGAGGTTGTCTCCGAAGAATCCAGTGATGAGTCGGAGACCGTCCGAACGCTGCAATACAAATTGAGCTGGGCGGAACATCGGGAGGGCGCGTGGGAGCGAACTCGGACATCGGAGTCCGTCGCGCCTTCCTCCCCGGTCCCGTTGCAGGGCGGGGCGGCCGCCCGGTCCGAAGAGAAGAGGCGCCACCACCTCTGGGGGTCGATCGAGTCCGGCGGCGGACTTGTGGTGACAGTATACAAGGACGTGAGTCCTATTCTCGAGTTCCGGTATGACGCCTGCTCGGACGTCTTCCGAGGCGGAGACCCGCGCACGCCCCAGTACCTTATGTCCGACAGATGGACGAGGGCGTACCCGCTGAACAATGTCGGGAAAGGCGGCGGGGTCGAAGTGTTGCGGGGTAGCGGCGGCGAGATCGACATCAGGGACAACTTCCTTCTTGTGGAGAACGTTGGGCAGAAAACACATTTCTCGTACGCGCGTCAGGATGGTGTCTACACTGCCGACCCCCGGCCTGACGCTGTTCATCCCGGCATCCTTTCGACCCGGAAGCACAATCTGTACGCCTTTCCGATCACCGGGACGGTTGTCGCCACGGACGACGGTCCCGGTCCGGCGGGTGATGCCGTACCTTTTGCACCGTACCTCTACGGTGATACGAGTTTGGCCGTGGAACAACCTCTCGTCGAGCTTGAGGACTGGGGCGGGGTCAGTGCAACAGAATTGCAGACAGCCCAATTCGACCAGAGTATTCTCCATGGCGCTTCGATCGCCACTTCGCTCACGCAAGAAACTTTCGTGCCCGGACAGGATCATCAGTGGAAGCCGGCGTGGCGCCTCGATTTGTTCCATCATCCATATACGTGTCCGATGCTTAACGCTCTTCGAGAGAGGGGCGTTGACGGACTTTTGAATCCGGAGCCCGGAAAGATCTGGCGGCAGCTTGACAGTACAGTTCATTTTCTGCCTCTCGAAGAATCGAGCCCGGGGGACGAGAACCGTTTGACGGAGTTTGTCGTGGGGCCATATCCTCGTGACGAATTCGACTTCTCAGGCCACGGTGCCTACAGTGTGTACAACTGGGAGGTGTTCTACCATGTGCCAATGCTCATTGCGGACCGGTACCGACGCGATGGCAATCACGAAGAGGCTGATCGCTGGTACAGGTATATCTTCGATCCTCGAGCCGGAGATGTCGTTGATCCGGACGGAGATGTCGTCGAGGGCCCCGAGAGGTTCTGGCGGACGAAACGGCTGTACCTTGAAACACGAGATGGCGACGTAGACGTCATTCAGGCGATCTTTAGCAACGAGGGGCTCGACGCTCACCCCGACGTGGTCTCAGACTTCCTCAAGGGTATCGTTCGATGGGTGATGAGCCCGTTCGACCCGCATGCCATCGCGGCGGTTCGCTCAGGCACGTATCGGTGGGTCGCGGTGCGCAAGTACCTCGACAACCTCATTGATTGGGGCGACTCGCTGTTCCATAGAGATACGATCGAGTCGATTGGTGAGGCGACTCAACTGTACCTTCTTGCGTCCGCCGTGCTTGGGCAGCGGCCCGAACGACTCAGCCAGGTAGACCTCGTGCCATCGACATATTCTGACCTGGGGCTTGCAGGGCTCTTCGGCGGGCTGGCTGAACTCGAAGGGTTTCATCCAAGCAACGGTGGGGGCATGTTGGTGGAGATGGCGCCAGGAAATGATGCAGCGGAGCCTCCGCCTATCTGGTGGTACTTCTGCCTGCCTACGAACCCGCAACTCCTCGAGTTTTGGGACACGGTTGAGGACCGGATTTTCAAGATTCGAAACTGCCAAAACATCGAGGGTGTGGAGCGGCAACTGGCGCTCTTCCAACCTCCCATCGATCCCGCTCTCCTGGTGCGCGCTCGTGCGGCAGGGCTGGATCTGGGGGAGGTCGCAGGGGGGCTCGGGGCGCCCATGCCCTTGTATCGATATCGTACGTCGGTTGCACGCTCAGTCGACCTGGCGAATGATGTCCGAAGCCTGGGTAGTGCACTACTCGTCGCGCTGGAGAAGCGGGACGGTGAGGAGCTTGCGCGGGTCCGGTCCCGACACGAAGTAACGTTGCGGGAGCGAATATTGAATGTTCGCAGGGTGCAGGTCGAAGAGGCACGATCTCATGTTGATACACTTCACGCGTCGCGGGAGATAGTGCGTCGTAAGTCAATTTTCTACGGTACTCGGGAAAAGGTCAGTCGTTCGGAGCAGAAACAGGTGGATTATGTCCGGAAAGCTGGCCGAACAAGGATGGTGCAACAGGGGAGCCAGATGCTCGCCTCTGTTCTGTCTTTGATACCGAATATTCACGCGGGAACTGGATTCTTTGCGAACTTCGGTGGGACCCACATCGGAGCCGGAATGCGAGCCGTCGCCGACGGGGCGGGGGCCGTGGCCACCCACTTCGAGATGGAGGGGACACTCGCCGGTATGGGGGCGTCTCAAGACCGACGGTGGGACGACTGGCAGCTCCAGCTGCAGCTTGCGCAGGCAGAGGGGGCACACATCGACAAGCAGATCATCGCGGCCGAGATTCGCAAGGCCATCAGCGAGAAGGAACTCGAAAACCAGGAGAGGCAGATCGAGCAGTCGAAAGAGGTCCACGCCTTCTACGAGGACAAGTTCACGAACAAGGAACTCTACGACTGGACGGTCGGGGAGGTCTCGCGGCTCTACTTCCAGGCCTACAAGCTGGCCTTCGACATGGCGAAGAAAGCCGAGCGGGCGATGCAGTTCGAACTCGAGACGGAGGATACTTTCATCGAGTTTGGCTACTGGGACGGGCTGAAGAAGGGGCTGATGGCCGGCGAGCGCCTCCACCTAGACATCAAGCGGATGGAGTCGGCGTACCTCGAGAAGGACAAGCGGGAACTCGAACTCACCAAGCGGGTGTCATTGCGGCAGATCGCTCCCGGGGCACTTGCCCAGCTCCGCGAGTTCGGCGAGTGCGAGTTCGAGATTCCGGAGTTGCTCTTCGACCTGGATCACGCAGGCCACTACCTGCGGCGGATGCGGGCGGTTCGGGTGACGATGCCGGCGGTGGCTGGGCCGCAGACGAGCATGGGAGCGACGCTCACGCTGTTGCGTGACGACCTTCGGACGGACGCAAGCCTGGAAGAAACGGCGGTACGGACGACCTACGGCGGGACGAAGCGCATCGCGACGAGTCACGCCCGCGAGGATGGCGGGCTATTCGAGCTCAACTTCCGGGATGAGCGTTACCTTCCGTTCGAAGGGGCGGGGGTGGCGAGCCGTTGGGGCCTACGGTTGCCCACGGCGGTGCGGCAGTTCGACTACGACACGATCACGGATGTCGAGATCCGGATCGACTACACGGCCCGAGACGGCGGGTCGTCGTTCCGTGGTGAGGTTGAGTCGGGACTTCAGGAGGCGCTCGACAGTGCGCTGGCGGTCGCATCGGAGAACGGGATCGCGATGGTGCTCAGCGCGAAGAAGGACTTCGCGGTCGACTGGGAGCGGTTCCTCCGCCCGGCAGACGGACAGCTCAGTAGCGTCATGGAGGTCCCGATCACGTTGGACCGCTTCCCGTACCTGCTGCGACGGGGAGAGCTCGAGGTGCAGTCGGTCGACGCGATCCTGGTCGGAGAACGCTTCACACTTCCGGGTGCTGCCGCTGTGCTCACTCTTCCCGGCGGGGGAACCGAACTCATGAGCGACGACATGGAGCGGACCTTCAGTGCGGATGTGGTTCAGGAGGTCGACCACCGACCATGGGGTCTCGACCTCGGCTCGGCGGTGGGCTTGGGCCCCGATCATGAGGTCGAGGACCTCTGGGTGATCGTGCGCTTCAACGCCACTGGTATCTCCTCCTCCTAGCGTGACGCCGGAGCCCCTCGGGGCTTCGCCACGAATCCAAGCGGCGGTCGGGGTCATTCCCGGCCCCGGCCGCCGCTTTTCTTGGGCCCTTGTGGCCCCAACGATTTCCTTTCTCAGACCGAAACGATTCCAGCGATGCAACGAAACGACGATGAAACGCCAACGCTTGGTGATGCGGTTGGCGCGGCTCCTCAAGCGGAGCAGCCCGCAGCCCCCCAGTCTGGCAACCGCTCCTCGAGCGGGTCCAGTGACGAGTCCGAGCCCACGCCGGCGCAAGTGCAGCCCTGGGTACCCAAGGTGGAGCTGCCCCAAGGAGGTGGTGCGATTCAAGGCATCGGCGAGCGGTTCGAGGCCAATGCGTTCACGGGCTCGGGCTCGATGTCCATTCCGATTGCGACGTCGCCTGGCCGCGGAGCGGTGGCGCCCTCGCTGGGGCTCTCGTATGCGTCGGGTTCGGGCAACGGCCCGTTCGGGCTCGGTTGGTCGATGAGCGTGCCGGCGATTCGGCGCAAGACGGAGCAAGAGCTGCCGCAGTATCGGGACGCGGTCGAGAGCGACACGTTTGTGATGGCGGGCTCGGAAGACCTGGTGCCGGTCCGCGATGCGGGGGGCACTCGGGTTCGCGAAGACCGGGACGGGTTCTCGGTGTACCCGTATCGACCCCGGGTCGAAGGGGGCTTTGCTCGGATCGAGCGCTGGGTGTCGCAAGCCACGGGCGAGACGCACTGGCAGGTCCGCACGCCGGACAACACGTTTGCGCGCTACGGCAGCTCGGAGCAGTCTCGGCTGGCCGATCCGGAAGATGCGACGCGGGTCTACGCCTGGAACCTCGAGGAGGCTCGAGACGACCGCGGCAACATCGCTCGGTACACGTACAAAGCGGAAGACGACGCGGGCGACCTGGGGGCGTTCATTGCGGAGAGCAACCGGGCCCCGGTGGCCAACCTGTATCTGTCGCGGATCGAGTACGGCAACGCGGAGCCTGACGTCGCCGCGGACTTCCTGTTCGAGGTGGTGTTCGACTACGGCGAGTTTGGGTCGGTCGACGAAGCGGGGCAGCACTTCATCACGCCCACCGAAGAGCGTGCGTGGGCGCTGCGTTCGGATCCGTTCTCGAGCTTTCGTGCGGGCTTCGACATGCGCACGCGTCGGCGCTGCAGTCGGGTGCTGATGTTCCACCGGATCGCGGCGCTCTCGGAGGAGCCGCGGCTGATCGCGTCGACGGACTTCGTGTTCGACGAAGACGCGCATCTGGTCAAGCTCACCGCGGCGGTTCAGCGGGCGTATGCGTTCGACGAGGCCACGGGTGGCTACGCGGCGGAAGAGCTCCCGGCGCTGGAGTTCGAGTACAGCGCGGTGGAGTTCTCGCCGCGGCTGGTCGAGATCGACGAGCGCAGTCTGGAGAATGTCGGCCCCGGTGTGGACGGCAGCGAGTTTCGGTTCGTGGACCTGGACGGCGAAGGCCTGCCCGGCATCCTCAGCCAGCAAGGGGATGCGCTGTACTACAAGCGTCCGCTGGGTGACGCGCAGTTCGGCCCGCTGACGCTGGTGGGTGAGCAGCCCACGACGGCCAAGCTGGGCCAGGGCGCGCAGCTGGCCGACCTCGACGGGGACGGCCGCCTCGAGCTGGCGGTGCGCACACTCGGGCACGCGGGTTCGTACGCCCGGGTGTCGGGGGGCTGGGAGTCGTTCGAGGCCTTCGAGACGGTGCCGAACCTCGACTGGAGCGACCCGAACCTGCAGCAGCTGGACCTGGACGGGGACGGGCAGGCGGATGTGTTGGTGGTCAAGGACGACTACTTCATCTGGTACCCCTCACGCGGTCGCGAGGGGCACGGGCCGGGGCGGATGCTTCATCGGCCCACGAACGAGCACGAGGGTCCGTCGGTGTTGTTTGCGGACGGCTCGGGGACGATTCAGCTGGCGGACATGAGCGGCGATGGTCGGCAAGACATCGTGCGGATCGAGAACGGGGCGGTGCACTACTGGCCCAACCTCGGCTACGGGCGCTTTGGTCGGCGGGTGACGATGGACGGCAGTCCGTTCTTTGCGGCGGATGCGGAGTTTCAGCCCGCGTACGTGCGGCTGGGCGACTTCGATGGCAGTGGGACCACGGACATCCTGTACCTGGACAGCCAAGGCGCGCGTGCGTGGCTCAACCGCTCGGGCAACGGGTTCTCGGAGGCACAGCCGCTGCGGCCGTTCCCCGGGGTGGACTCGGCCACGGCGGTGGAGGTGCGCGACATCTTCGGCAAGGGCACGGCGAGCCTGGTGTGGTCTACGGCGGCGAGCTGGGCCGAGCCACACAAGGTGATGGTGCTGGACCTGCTGCCCGAGAAGCCGCACTTGATGCTGGCGAGCAACAACAACATGGGGCTGCAGACGCGGCTGAGCTACGAGCCGGCCACGATGCAGGCGCTGCGCGATCGAGCGGCGGGCAACCCGTGGGTGACGACGCTGCCGTTCCCGGCGTATGTGGTGACGCGGGTGGAGGCCTACGACGCGATTGCGCGCCGGCGGTTCGTGCAGACCTACGCGTATCACCACGGGTACTACGACGGGACCGAGCGGGAGTTCCGGGGCTTTGCGATGGTGGAGCGTTGGGACACGGAGTCGTATGAGGACTTCGCGGAGGACGGCTTGTTTGAGCTGGAGCTGTTCGACCATGTGGAAGCGCAGCTTCATCAGCCGCCGGTCTACACGAAGACGTGGTTTCATACGGGGGCGTACATCGACCATGGACGTGTGTCGCGGCAGCTGGAGGAGGAGTACTGGTCTGGCGATCCGCAAGCGGCGACCTGGCGCCTGCCTGACACGGTGTTGCCCGACCTGCTGAGCGGTCGCGAGTGCCTGGAGGCTGCGCGCGCACTTCGTGGGCGTGCGCTTCGATCGGAGGTGTATGCGCTTGATGGGACGGAGCAGGAGGCGTTGCCGTACTCGGTGAGCGAGACGAACTTCACGGTGCGTCTGGAGCAGGCGGCTCCGGCGGTGAACCGGTTTGAGAAGCCGGCGCATGCGGTGGTGTTTGCCCACGCGCGGGAGTCGTTGTCGCTGCACTACGAGCGCGACGCGAACAACCCTCGGGTGTCGCACGCGGTGGTGCTCGATGTGGATGCGCACGGCAACGTGACGCGCTCGGCCCAGGTCGGGTATCCGGCGCGCAACCCCGAGATCCCCGAGCAGAGCGAGAGCCTGGTCGCGGTGAGTGAGGCGTCGTTCATCGTCGTGGACGAGCCGGATGCGTATCGCACTGGGGTGCCGTTTGAGTCGCGCAGCTATGAGCTGCACGGGTTCGATGTGGTCTCGAACGCAAAGGTTGAGCTCGAGGAGCTGCGGGAGGATCTCGATGCCGCGGGAGAGGTGCTGTACGACGTGGAGCCGGCCGGGCTGGCGCGGCGGTTGCTGTCTCGGTCGCAGGCGCTGTACTTCGCGGACGATCTGTCGGGCGCGCTTCCGTTGGGGCAGTGCGGCACGCGAGCGTTGCCGTTCGAGTCTCGAGCGGCGGTGCTGACCGAAGGGCAACGGGCAGCGGTGTTTGGAGACGACCTCGATGCGTCCTTGATGGCGCTGGAGGGCGGGTACGAGCAGGCGGATGGCCTGTGGTGGAGCCGCTCGGGCACGCAGGTGTTCGACCCGGCGCAGTTCTACCTGCCGACCGTGGGGCGCGACCCGTTCGGGAATGAGGCGTCGGTGGTCTATGACGCGCATCGGTTGTTCGTGACGCAGGTGACGGACGCGCTGGGGAATGTCGCGAGCTTTGAGCACGACTACCGGGTGCTGGCGCCGTACCGCAGCACGGACCCGAACGGGAACCGGACGCAGGTTGGGTTCGACACGTTTGGGCGCGTGACCTGGGCGGCGGTGATGGGGACCGAGGGTGCGGGCGAGGGCGATACGCCTGAAGACCCGACGGCGACGTTCAGCTACGACGTGTTTGCCTGGCGTGATCGCGGCGAGCCGTTGTCGGCGTATGGGCGAGCTCGGGAGGAGCATGCCGATGCTGAGACGCGGTGGCAGGAGAGCTGGAGCTACTTCGATGGCTCGGGCGCGACGCTGCTGGCCAAGGCGAACGCCGAGCCGGGCGACGCACCCACACGGGATGAGGATGGGGAGCTGGTGCTCGATGCAGAGGGCAATCCGGTGATGGCGTTTACGGCCACGCGGTTCGTCGGCACGGGCCGGACGGTGTTCGACAACAAGGGCAACCCGGTACGGCAGTACGAGCCGTACTTCTCGAGCACGTCTGGGTATGAGGACGAGGCCGAGCTGCGCGAGCAGGGGGTGAGCCCGTTGGTGCACTACGATCCGCTGGGTCGGGTGGTGCGGACAGACCTGCCGGACGGGAGCTTTGCGCGGGCGGAGTTTGGGCCGTGGACGCAGGTGAGCTGGGACCCGGGGGACACGGTGGTAGGCTCGGCGTGGGAGGTCGAGCGGCTGGCGTTGCCCGCGACGGATCCCGATCACAGAGCGGCTGTCCTCAGCCGGGCGTACGCTGGCACGCCAACACCCGGTATGGAGTATGACGGCACGCCGACGGTGAGTCGGATGGATGCGCTGGGTCGACCTGTGCGCGTCATCACCGAGAATGTGGGTGCGGAGTTTGCGGAGACCCGTATGGTTCTCGACATCGTCGGGAACACGCTTCAGGTGATCGATGCGCGCGGCAACGTGGCGCAGGAGAACGTGGTCGGGATGGCCGGGCAGGTGTTGCAGGAGACTTCGGTCGATGCGGGCTGGCGGCGGGCGTTCACGGACGTGGTGGGGAACCCACTGCGGGCGTTCAGCGAGCGTGGGTTTGTGTCACGCTGGCGGTACGACGAGGGGCTGCGGCCGACGCACCAGTACGTGGAGGGGTCGGGGTCGGAGGCTCTTGTGATGCGAACGGTGTACGGGGAGTCGTTGGCGAATGCGGAGGTGCTGAACCTTCGCGGGCAGGCGTACCGGGTCTATGATGGTGCGGGCGTGCAGACGGCGGTGGCATACGACTTCAAGGGAGGCCTGCTTGCGGCAGAGCGTCAGCTTGCGGTGAATGTGACGGCGACGCTGGACTGGTCGGCGCTGGGCGAGCTGGAGGATGTGACGGACCTCGAGAACGCGGCGTTGGCACTTCTCGAGGCGGAGGTGTTTCAGACGTCGAGCACGTTTGATGCGCTGGGTCGGCCGCGGACGCAGACGACTCCGGACGGGACGGTGGTACGGCTGGCGTACAACGAGGCCGCGCTGCTGGAGAGTGTTTCGGCGAACGTTCGTGGGAGCGCGAGCGAGACGGCGTTCGTGTCGAACGTGGACTACGACGCGCAGGGTCGACGGAGCCTGATTGCGTACGGGAACGGTACACAGACGACGT